>Ga0208030_1000007_pt1 | contig 222896 bp, 197 predicted proteins | sample MalvirDeepMed_M9_FD_184246 | JGI IMG/M metagenome (GOLD analysis project Ga0208030, IMG submission 184246) | Marine viral communities from the Global Malaspina Expedition - Malaspina viral metaG DeepMed_M9 (SPAdes) (version 2) | ecosystem: Environmental > Aquatic > Marine > Oceanic | place...
CCTGCCGCCAGCGTTCAATCTGAGCCATGATCAAACTCTTCAATTAAATATATCGAAATATGAATCGTCGTTGTGACACTCTTAACGAGTGCCCACACAGATTGTCTTGTCTAAATTGTTAAAGAACATCGTGCAGAATCATGACGCTTTTTGTCGTGACTTCTGCGCAAGGAGGACCAACATTACTCTCAGCTGATTCGTTTTCCTTGCTAGTGGACAACCTTGGTCGTCGCAGTTCACTAGAAGCGTTTTTACTTCTCAGTGATTAGCCTCTTCCGAAGCGGATGCGTATGTTACAGCGCATCATTTTTTTGTCAACACTTTTGTTTAAATATTTATTCAAACCAGTTGTTTAACACTCTTCACCTGAGCCGCCTATTCGACGTTCCCCGTTGAAGAGGCGCGCATTCTACGCATCTTAATAAATACGTCAACAGTTTCTACCCATAAAATACAAAAAAGGCGCCCAACCGAGCACCTTTTAATCAATTTGCTTATTTGTCGTACTACCAAGCAACAATAGACGTTATTTCAAAGTAGAATTACGTGGATTTGTGAGAATCTTCTTAGTTCTCACCTTCATCTTTTGTCGTCGTTTTAAAGTCAGCATCTTCTTCATGATCGCCCACCACGTCATTTAGTGTGACTTTATCTACCGTTCTGAAGGTATTTATTGGGCCTGCCAATGCATACAAAGCAAAGACGATAAAAAGCACGAGTGCGGGTTCAGTAGCAACAATGACGAATATAAGAAGAACAATTAACAACCCTACAAAGGGAACTTTGCCGTGCCAGTTAACTTCCTTAAACGAATTATATTTAAAGTTGCTCACCATAAGTAGGCCAGATAAACCCGTTACCGCGGCTACAATTAGCCCATAATCGGCGCCACTAGCATCATACTCTACACCCACCCATACGAGACCAGCAACAACCGCTGCGGCGGCAGGGCTGGCTAAACCTTGGAAGAAACGTTTATCGGCAATACCCACCTGAGTATTAAACCTTGCCAGTCGCAATGCTGCGCCTGCGACATATATAAAGGCCGCTAGCCATCCTAGTTTACCTAATTCGGTCAACCCCCAATTATAAGCCACTAGCGCAGGCGCCATACCAAACGAAACCATGTCGGCCATAGAATCGTATTCTGCGCCAAAATCACTTTGCGTGTTAGTCATTCTGGCCACTCTTCCATCCAGGCCATCAAAGATCATGGCTACGAATATGGCAACTGCTGCTGCTTCAAAGCGTCCGTTCATTGATGACACTACAGCGAAAAAGCCAGAAAATAGCCCTGCCGTGGTCAGTAAATTGGGGAGTAAATAAATCCCTTTTCGTTTTTGTTCAGACATAAGTCCTCATTGGCACTAATTAATTGCGGCTAATTATTTCATAGTTAATAAGCTACGCATAGATGCAAGATAACAAGGGCATGTGCCTTTCATCTTTAATCGCTTCTTGTTTCTACTCAACGTAAGCACTCAATAACTAGGTATATGATCACATACCTACATACGCACACCTTTCAGGTAGGATCGTTAATACCATGTTGAAGTTCGCGAGCGGAAATAATAAAAGTTTGCCGCCATCGCTTGAACTACACCTTTTAACGAATAGCAAAAGGTTTAGTCGTATGAGAATGTCTCGTTTACCTAATTTTATATTAAAAGCGGTGTTACCAACGCTGCTTTTGATTGCAGTCGGCTCTGCCCATGCCGGCAAAAACCAAAGTAATTACTCAGATTACAATGCCTGTCTAAGTAATAGCGGTAGTCAAAGCGACTGTGACAGTGCGCTTGGGGAATCGGTGTACAACTTAGTGTCGGAAGACGTGTACGTGTCGACGAGTAGCCAGTATTCAGATATCTCTATCGATGATGTAAACATTTCCATTTCAGCCTGGTCAGATACGGTTGGTACCTATAATGATGACGTGGTCACTTCAGCTTATGTTGTAGACTTAGGCAGTTACGGGTACGGCGTATACAATAAAGATGCTGAAATGGACGGTTCTAGCCCCGATCATGCTATTGATAGTTACAATACTGTTAGCCGAAATGTTGATTATGATTTCGACTTTGTACTCCTTTCTTTTTCAGAGTCGGTTACGTTAACGGGCGCAGGATTCTCGTGGGTAGGGAAAACCGACAACACCCAATTATCTATCGCCGCGTTAGATGATTTATCTGGGTTAGTTTCTGGCGAACAAACATGGTCAAATATTGTTGAAGGCGCACTCACTGCAGGCTCGTATGATATTGAAAGCTATGAATCGATTGATATTGCGCAGTTTGAAGAGACCGAAACCGCACAGTATTGGCTCGTTGGAGCATACAATTCAGTGTTTGGAGAATTAGACAGCAATATGTTTGACGACGCATTTAAACTTGCAAGTATAGGTTTTGAAAAAGCATCTGATACGCCGGGAAATTCCAATCCCACTGAGGTCAGTGAGCCAAATACACTTGGTGCATTTTTAGCCGTCGGTCTAATCGTCGCGTGGCGCCGTAAGAATAAATGATCTTAATGTAGACTATAGGGGTAAACAAAGCGTAAACCAATGTCAGGTTTTTTTACCCCGCTCCCAACCTAACACCAAATTCCCTTTATAATTCATGCATGTAAAAAGTGGCACACATAGTGCTTACTCCATTTATTAATTGTTGTATTAGTAGATGTGAGTTCGTTGTTTATGAAATGTTTGTCGATTATTGCACTAAGCCTGTCCTACTTGCTTGCTACAACGCCAGCGCTTGCTGGGGGCGGCGGTAGCGGAAGTAGTAACGATTCAGGCTCTGCCACAGGCGACAGCGCACTAGACGAACATGTGTACGATCTATATTCAGACGGCTCTACCAATATTAATTATACCCTTGATGCAACTACTTCAAACATCGTTATTGATGGTACAACGGTTACTGTGGGCGTTACTGCTTGGTCGGATACCCAAAATATCTCTAACGACGGTGTTAATAACGACGATAACGAAGTTGTTAAGTACTCACAATTAAATGGGTACAGCTACAACGGTGATTACGGATTCGGCCTGGTCAACTCAAATGACAACGATTCTCACACCCTAGATAACTTCTCAGGTGGTGACGATTTCGATATGGTGTTGTTCTCATTCAGTGAGGAAGTCACCTTATCTGCCGCGTCGTTTACGTATTTACAAGGCTACGACACTGACAAACAGGTGTCAGTGGTTGGACTTAGTGATATTTCGTTGTTTGAGAATCACGCATCGAACGAATTCAGTTGGACAGATGTTGCCTCTGGTGTAGGTACGGTGGTGTCTGATGGTCACTTTACTATTTCATCAAATATATCTTCACATGGTTCCCATGGCGATTTCACTAGTGACTTTACAGAATTAAGCGCTGCGAAATACTGGTTAGTAGGCGCTTACAATATTTACTTTGATGACAGCAGCACAAGTTATCAAGGCTCTGGATTCAAGCTTGCTTCTCTTAGTATAACCACTGGCGGTACAGATGTTGTTAGCCCGCCTAATGAAGTTAGCGAGCCAGCCCCCATTGCCCTTTTACTTACAGGTTTTGGATTGATGGCTTGGCGACGTAAGCAAATTCGTCAAACAGTTTAAAAATTAAGTAAAAACACGTATCTTATAAAGGTGGCTTAGGCCGCCTTTTTTATTGGTGTTCAGTGGGATAGTTGTACTTATGCTAGGATTGAAAAAATTGGGATTGGTTAAAAGTGCGATCATTGGCACTCTGCTATTGGGGGCCAGCTTCAATAGTTTAGCCACCACTTCGGAAGATTACGAGAAAGCGCTTCGCGCCTACAATGTCAGCGAGTACGATGAAGCCTATATTCACTTAAAAAATAGCTTACAAAAAGACCCCGAAAACCTCGCAGCAAAAATTTTGATGGGCAGGATCCTGCTGATTAACGGCTACCTTGTTGCCGCAGAACAAGAATTTACCGAAGCCCTTTCTATGGGTGCTGATATCAACCTGCTGGCCGAACCCTTAGGGAATACTTGGCTATTTCTTAATAAATACAAAGATATCACCGAATTTAATCAAACAGAAAAATTAAGTGGCGAGAACAAACGTGATTGGTTGCAAATTACGGCCACGGCTTGTGTTCGGTTAGAAGATTTATTTTGTGCTAAGAGTGAATACTCAAAAATCCTAAATGACTACCCAACTCATGTGCCAGCGATGAATGGATTAGCCTCTATTGCGCTTCAACAAGATAACCCGGATTTGGCGCGCAATTATATTAGCCGCGCAGAAGCCATCGATAGCGAAAATGCCATAACGTGGCGTCTGAAAGGACAATTGGCCTACTTAGAAGGCGACACGCAATCGGCCACCGAATTTCTTCAACAAGCGCTTACGTTTAACCGGGAAGATCCCATTGCTCTGCGAAACCTCGTGGATTTGTACCTTCAGGCAAAAGACTACGATAGAGCTAGGCTTTTTGTGGCTGAGATTATTGAAGATACACCAAACGACCCTTTAGCCATTCTGTTGAATAGCTGGCTAGAAAGTAGGCAGGCAGAGGAAATCATTGATAATGAGAAACTAGAGCAACTGAATGAGTTTATGGCACAACTCTCTCCTGAACTCATAGCATCTCAACCTATGTTGCTTTATATCAGCGGGTTAACAAACTTTTTTAACAACAATATGGAAAAGGCAGCAAAGGATTTCAGTTCGTACTTGCAGCAAGAAAGCGATGATATTCAAGCAGTCATGATGTTGTCACAAGTGTATCTCGCCACACAACAGTATAAACAAGCCCTTATTTTGCTAGAAAAGCATCAAACTGCGCTATTAGAAAACCCTGAGTCTGCGTTAATACTAGGCGATTTGTTCATCCGTCAGAACAAAGCATTTAAAGCTGAACGCTTACTGCAACGCTTAGAACTTCGTTACCCAGACAACCCCAAGCTTCAGCTATTTAAAATAAAACTGATGGCAGCAAGAGGAAAGCAACAAGAAGCCTTAGCCATTTTGGACAATAGCTTCGAGCAAAACAAAGGCAATTCTTCATTTTTGTTTGCCTATTCACTCATGCATCTACAAGCTCAAGATTTCGAAAAATCGCTACTTGGCGCACGGCTATTAACAGAAATGTTCCCAGATGAAGCTGAAGTTTATAACCTTCAAGCAGGAATACTGATTCGTCAGGGCAAGCTAGAAGAGGCAAAACAGGCGATAGAAAAAGCTCTATCGTTAAACCCCACCCTTTTTCCCGCAAAATTTAACTTAGCTGCCACCTACAGCCGCCTTGGTGATATCGATAGGTCAAATACCTTAGTGGAAGAATTACTCACGCTGTCTCCACAGCATATTGAGACACTACTACTAAAAGCCTTCAATGCCTCAAGGCTAGGGCAAAATAACGAGGCTAAACAGCTGTATCTTGATATTCTCGTGATAAGCCCAGCCAACGTAGCAGCGCGCCAGCGGTTAGTGACCATGTATCAAAACGAAGGGGACCTATCCACTGCACTCTACCATTTAGACAGATTGCTGAAAGATAACTTTGATAACCCTGACTACTTACTCGATAAAGCCTCAATTCAAATTAGCATGCGGCTACAAAATGAAGCGCAGAAAACCCTCAACATTGTGCAAAACTTCATTGCAGGTGACGCACCGCGTTTGGTTAAGTTCAGTAACTTAAACTTGCAGTTGGGTAACGATGAACAGGCATTAGACGCTATTCGCGAGGCCCAGAAATCGGCCCCTAATAGTAACTTTATTGCACTTTCAAGGGTACGCCTGCTGCTTCAACTTGATAAGCTGTCAGAAGCAGAAGCCTTGTTAAACACATTGGCTGGAAAGCAACAGGATAACCCTAATTATTGGCACCTAAAGGGGCAGTGGTTATCTGCTACCGACAAAGATGATGAAGCGATAGACGCTTACCGAAAAGCCATAGCGTTAGATCCTCGTTACGCTCAGCCCTTTATCGCCTTATATAACTACGCGCTGCAAGCCTCTTACGTTGACGTTTTTATATCAGAAGCCAGAGCCATCTCACAGTCAGACCCGTCGAATTTGCTTGCAAGGAACTTGTTAGCCCAGTACCTGTTTTTCACCCGCAACTTTGACGAAGCCATGCCCATGTACGCCGCATTAGTGGAAGAGCCGAATTTGCTTAATCCAGCGCAAGCGTATAATCGGTTAGCGATTATGGCACTGGAAGACTCTTTAGAAGACGCTGCGGCCTATATTACTAAAGCGTATGCGTTATCACCCACAAGTCCAGACGTACTGGATACCTATGGCTGGGTTAAAGCACAGCAAGGTGCCTATGAGGAAAGCTTGAAATTGCTACGCGATGCCTTTTCACGTAACGCTAAAAACCCCAATATTCGCTATCACCTTGGCTATACCCTCGCGAAAATGGGCCGAATAGAAGAAGCCAAAGAAGAATTAGACTTTGCAGTGAATATTGAACGGCCATTTTTTATGCGCCCACAAGCTCAAGCATTACTTGATAGTTTATAAACAAAAAAGGCCTTCAAAATGAAGGCCTTTTTCATTATATGACAGCTTCACCTGGTAAGGTCTATTGATTTAAGACCGTTAATTCGTCTCCATCAACATCAATGCGTATGGTGGATTCAGGCAATAAATGCCCCGCTAGCAGCTGTTGCGCCAAGGGGTTTTCAATATGTACTTGAATAGCCCGTTTAAGTGGCCGCGCGCCAAACACAGGGTCGAAACCCGCTTCGGCTAATTTATCCATAGCGGCTCCCGACAGTGTCAGTTTGTAGCCTTTGTCAGCTAACCGGGCGCGAAGGGAGGCCAATTGAATTTTAGCAATGGACTTAATTTGATCCTTACCCAAGGGATGAAATACAACAATGTCATCTACTCGGTTAATAAATTCGGGCCTAAAGTGTTGGCCTACCACTCCCATTACGGCATTTTTCATTTCGTCATACTGGCTTTCATTGTGCTTATCTTGAATCACATCAGAGCCAAGGTTTGATGTCATGATAACCACGGTATTCTTGAAATCCACCGTCCTGCCTTGACCGTCAGTCAGCCTTCCATCGTCGAGGACTTGAAGCAAAATGTTAAACACATCTGGGTGTGCCTTTTCTACTTCATCTAGCAAAATAACCGAGTAAGGCTTTCTTCTTACCGCTTCCGTTAAATAGCCCCCTTCTTCGTAGCCAACATAACCTGGAGGCGCGCCGACCAAACGTGCGACAGAATGCTTTTCCATAAACTCCGACATATCGATACGGATCATGGCATCTTCGGTATCAAACATGAAACCGGCTAACGCTTTACATAACTCGGTTTTTCCCACACCGGTTGGGCCAAGAAACAAGAATGAACCAATCGGGCGGTTTGGATCTGCTAACCCTGCTCGGGAACGACGAATGGCATTTGAAACAGACTGTACTGCTTCGCTTTGACCCACAACGCGTTTATGAAGCACATCCTCCATTTTAAGCAGCTTATCACGTTCTCCTTCCAACATTTTTGACACCGGAATACCCGTCCAGCGAGAGAGCACATCAGCAATTTCCACATCAGTCACTTTATTTTTCACCAACTGTGTTTCCACTGTTTCGCCTTCTGACGCCCTTTCCAACTTAGCTTCTAACTCAGGAATGCGTCCGTATTGCAATTCGGACATGCGATTTAAATCTGAAGCACGCCGCGCTATTTCCAAATCGAGTTTCGCTTGCTCTAGCTCAGACTTGATGGTTTGGGTGCCCTGCATCGCTTCTTTTTCTTTCAGCCATACCTTTTCCAGCTCGCCATATTTAGTTTCAGCTTGCTCACGTTCTAGCTCAATCATTTCAAGCCGCTTATGACTCGCATCGTCGGTTTCTTTCGCTAGTGCCTGCTCTTCCAGCTTCAATTGAATGATACGACGTTCTAACCGGTCCATATCCTCAGGCTTCGAGTCTATTTGTAAGCGTATGCTTGATGCCGCCTCGTCGATAAGATCAATAGCCTTATCCGGTAATTGACGGTCGCTAATATATCTGTGTGACAAACTCGCTGCCGCCACTATCGCTGGGTCTGTAATATCCACCGAATGATGTAACTCGTAACGTTCTTTCAAACCACGCAAAATAGCGATGGTGTCTTCTACGCTGGGCTCTTCTACTAAGACTTTTTGAAAGCGTCGCTCAAGTGCCGCATCCTTTTCAATATATTGACGATATTCGTCCAGCGTAGTTGCACCTACGCAGTGAAGCTCTCCTCGCGCCAATGCTGGCTTGAGCATATTACCGGCGTCCATCGCGCCATCGCCTTTGCCAGCGCCAACCATGGTGTGCAATTCGTCAACAAACAGAATCACCCTGCCTTCTTCTTTGGCCAGTTCGTTAAGCACCGCTTTTAACCGCTCTTCAAATTCACCACGGTATTTTGCACCGGCGACTAATGCCCCCATATCTAAAGATAAAACACGCTTATTTTTAAGTCCTTCAGGCACTTCACCATTAATAATTCTTTGAGCCAACCCTTCTACGATAGCCGTTTTACCTACCCCCGGTTCACCGATGAGCACAGGGTTATTTTTCGTTCTACGCTGTAACACTTGTACCGTACGACGTATTTCTTCATCACGGCCTATTACCGGGTCTAATTTACCCTGCTCAGCTCGTTCAGTAAGGTCGGTGGTATACTTTTCCAACGCTTGGCGTACATCTTCAGCGTTAGGATCGGTGACCTTTTGCCCGCCGCGCATCTCGTCGATTGCGGTCTCAATCGCTTTTTGTGTGATATTGAGCTGTTTTAAGATTTGTCCAAGCTTACCGTTGTCCTGAAGCGCAGCCAGAACAAAAATCTCAGAGGTGATGTAATCATCTTTTCGTTGTTGGGTAATTTTGTCGCAAAGATTCAGTAAAATACCACTCTCTTTACTTAGTTGAATATCTCCGCCAATACCCTCCACCCGCGGCAAACGTTCTATTGCTTCACTTAGCGCAGAGCGCAGTGCATTCACATTCACTTTGGCTTGGTCTAAAACAGGGCGTACAGAGCCACCTTGCTGATTCAGCATGGCAGACATCAAGTGTACTGGCTCTATATATTGGTGGTCTCGTCCTAGCGCCAACGATTGGGCATCAGAAATAGCGAGTTGGAATTTGCTGGTAAATCTGTCTAAACGCATCGTTATACCCCGAAAAGATCTTCATTTCCTATATTCTATTTATGGTATCTGATCAGGAACGATTCAAGTGGAAGATGAAAAAGTTACCCTCCCCTTTGATTTAGCGCAAACCTATCACGCTTACAATACGTCCTGTAGGCGCATCGCCCGTGTGGGTAGCACGGCGGTGAGAATAAAATTGCTGAGGGTTACAGTAGGTACACAACTGACTATTGAACACTGAGTGTACCCCTAAGGCTGCAAGTTGGTGCTGCGCAACCTGAGGTAAATTTAACTGAAATTTATTTGCCCGCTTTCCACTCACGACTGCTTTTGGTACACCTTGAAACTTGTGGGCCAGGGTTTCATCAACTTCGTAGCATTGCTGGCATATGGCCGGCCCAATCCACGCTGTTAATTCGTGAGCAGGCGCATTAAATTCAGCAATGCATTGGCGAATAATGTTCGTATGAAGTCCTTTCCAACCCGCGTGAACTGCCGCGACTTGTCGTCCTTGTTTATCACAAAGCAAAACAGGCACACAGTCAGCTGTCATGACCGCACAAAAGTGCGCAGGGTGACTGGAAATAGCGGCATCTGCAACGAGTGGCTCACCTTTAGGCGTCGATACATCGTTGAGATGAATTACGGTGTTACCATGAACTTGCTGCAGCCAAACAATGTTATCGGCATGGGGTAAACGCTTGCGATTATTCGCCACTACTACAGGGTCATCCCCCACATGGTCGCCTACATTGCAATTTCCGTAGGTGCCCTTGCTATCGCCTATTGTTCGGGTTGAACAATAGGCAATTACCCCTTCAGGGAGGGGCCAATCGGGAAGAATAACGCGACTCATTTTATCTAGTCAAAATCTGGATTAGCGAGAGAGTCTTCCCTTACCGACGCTAATAAGTGCTGCATATCAGCGGGCAAAGGCGCTTTCCAAGTCATCCATTCTTCCGTTTCAGGGTGAAACAGTGACAGCTGTGCAGCATGAAGTGCCTGGCGTTGAAACCCTCTTAGAGTATCAATAAATTCATCCGACGCCCCTTTGGGAAGGCGAGGACGACCACCATAAACAGGATCACCTAACAGTGGATGCTTTATGTAAGCCATATGCACACGGATTTGGTGAGTTCGACCTGTTTCAAGCTTAAGTCTCAAATGGGTATAAGCACGGAATTTTTCAATTACTCGATAATGGGTGGTGGCAGGTTTACCCATTTCCCTAACTGCCATATGAGTACGTTTGGTGGCATGCCTGCCAATGGGCGCATCTACCACGCCACCCGCAACCATGGTTCCCAATGCAATAGCCTCATATTCCCGGCTCATCACTCTGTGTTGAAGTTGATCGACTAAGTGGGTTTGCGCTGGTAAGGTTTTCGCCACAACCATAAGCCCTGTCGTATCTTTATCCAGACGATGAACTATCCCTGCTCGAGGGACTTTATCAATGTCAGGAACATGATTTAACAAGGCATTCAGCACCGTGCCACTAGGATTACCGGCCCCAGGATGTACTACTAAGTCAGCGGGTTTATTGATAACAAGAATATGCTCGTCTTCATAAACGATATCTAAAGCGATATCTTGCGGCTTGCTGGTAACTTGAATATCGATTTCCGCGTTAACGGTAACCCTTTCTTCAATCTGCATTTTGTGGCGAGGAACGGTAATTACCTCGCCATCAACAGCAACATTCCCATCTTGAATCCAAGTTTTTAGCTTAGAACGTGAATATTCAGGGAACAAATCAGCCAAAACCTGATCTAACCGTAAGCCAAAGTGCTCGGGCCCGGTTGTTGCGTCTAATTGTATTGTGTTGTCCGACTGTGTCATAACACCAATGATTAAATGTAAAAAGGGTATTATAACAAGCTTTCTATCGGTACACTGCGTTGTTTATTAAATTGTATGGTTTTTCTCACCGCGAGTACGTTAGAATACAAAAAATACGAGCTTAGACAGCGAAGTCATCCACACTGTTTAGCAGGAAACTAGAATTATTATGAAATCATTTCGTTTACTAGCCCCAGTAGTATTGGGTGCTATGGTGTCAGTTGCAGGTTGTAGCTCCTCTGCCGACAATGAAGAAAAAGCCGTTTTGGCTAATATGGGCGCGCAGCAATTGTACGAGCGTGCTAAACAAAGTATGGAAGTAGGAAACTTTAGTGCCGCTGCTCAAACCCTAAGCGCACTAGATTCTCGCTATCCATTTGGTCCCCTTTCACATCAAGTTCAATTAGATCTGATTTACAGCTATTACAAATCAGGTAAGAATGAAGAAACCATTGCCACCATCGACAGGTTTATTCGATTAAACCCGAACCATTCTGATGTGGACTATGCATACTACATGCGCGGCCTGACCAACATGGAGGCCGACAGTAACTTGTTTCAAGAACTGATGAATATCGATCGTACCGATCGTGACCCTTCTATGTCTCGTGAAGCGTTCGAAGATTTTAGACGACTTATTCAACAATATCCTGAAAGTAAATATGCGGTCGATGCCCGCAAACGTATGTTGCATATTAAAGATCGTTTAGCACGATACGAAATTGCGATTGCCCGTTTTTACATGCGCAGACAAGCATACGTAGCCGCGGCAAATCGTGGGCGCTACGTTCTTGAGCACTTCCCTGATACGACTCAAGTTCAACAAGCGCTGGAAATCATGGTGTCTAGCTATGAGCAGTTAGGGTTAGATGAACTTCGTGAAAACGCATTAAAGACATTGCGTTTAAACTATCCTGATAGCGAATACATTAGCTAAGCAGTAAACATACAAAAAAGCGCACTTTGAAGTGCGCTTTTTTTTGGGGAAAAATAAGGTTATCGAAAGAATAGATGACTAAAGGGATTTAATAACCGCGCGATGCCCGACGTAAAATGTAATGGTTGATCGACAATACTGAATACAAGACAGCCATCTTTGGCATCTGCCCGTGGCGTATGTGTATTTTGGCCGTCCATGAAGATAAAATCGCCGGTGTCGTATTTATTCAGGCCATCACTAAATTCACCATCAATAACCAATGTATATTCTGTGCCTCTGTGTGTGTGTTCTGGCACACTTCCACCTTGACCCATAAATATAAAGTTAGCAACGCCTTGATTACCTAAATCTACCGGTGCTTGCCAAAGTTTTCCAACCAAACTAGACCAGTTACCGGTTTTACCCACATATCGTTGTAAGGTTCGGGGAACAGTAAAAACTCGGCCATCTAATTCAATTTTATGCGTATCAGCTTCAGACCCAGAAGACACGTTAGCTGGGCTGCGGGTGTTCCATGACTGATTCTTGCCATCCACTGACTTCGCATCTGGCATTTGAATAATATTCGCTAACATGTTGTCAAACATGGAGGAAGACGGCACTAGGGAACTTGTTGAGTAACGTGGGGAGGCGTCAGCGAATGAAAACCCACTTGCCTCTTCTCTAGCGGGAAGCAGGTTTTCTTCAAACAGTTCAGATGCCAGTCGTTCAGTTTCAACCTCTACCACACGCTGACACAAAGGGCACATGTCACAATGCGCCGATACCATAATCGAGACGGCTGGTGATAAACTGCCTTCAACAAAATTAACCAGTTGCTGATTGCTTGGGTGAAACCTAATCATCTACTTTCTTATTCACTGTCGTGTAACATACCTTTAAGGCGTTGCAAGGCCAAACGAGTTCGCGATTTAACGGTGCCTAAAGGAATCTCTAATTCGTCTGCAACTTCTTGCTGTGATTTACCGTCTATGTATATTGATTCAATCACGGCTTGCTGCTTACTTGGCAACGCTTCGAACAAATGACCAATTTGCTCTAATGTCACTTGTTCGTCAAGAGGGGCTTCGTTCAAGTCAGCAGTTTGCTCGCAAAGCACTGGCCACAAATCTTCCGAACACACATCTTCTTTACGATTCTGTAGCTTTCGTAACATGTCGAAACGAATGTTACGTGCAATGGTGAAAATCCACGTAGAAGGCGAACCTTTTTCAGCGTTAAATAAGTGCGCTTTCTGCCAAACATTCGACATAGTGTCTTGCACTAACTCCATCGCTAAAGCTTCGTTGCCCATTTGTTTAAGAGCATAAGAACGTAAGCGAGGTGCGAAGTAATTGAATACGCGAGAAAATGAACGCTTACATCGTTTGTCGGCTACAGCGACAAGGTAATCCGACATTTCTACTGCACATTCTTTAGGCTTAATGGCACTGTTGCTTTGTTCCAATGGAATTCCAACTAACATATGATTCGTCCGTTTTTCCGATTTGGTTAGTTTATTCTACGGATAAACTAAGAAAACTGTTCGTCATTTTTGGCTAAATCTCATTACATTTATGTAATGTAAATTAAACGTCGTTTTCTTCACTAAAGAGACCCTTCTTATGGGACCAATGCATTGAGGTAATTTAGCAGTTTCGAACAATCATTATGTTGTAAGAATTGCTGCTTTAGCCCGCCATCTACTGGCAAAAGCTCTAACCAGCGTCGCAGCACCCATAAAGGGTCATTGAATCGCGGGTTGTCGTATAAGCCAGAGATATCCTCATACTTCGCAAAAATCTCTTTAAGACGCTCATCCATAGGCGCAATTTGTTTGGGGTCAATATCCTCAGGCCAATCTGACAGCGACGTACATTGACCTAGTCGAAGCCCGTCTGACTCTGAGGTTATATTCGACACCTCTACAAGATGAGAACCAGCAACCTTTATGCCAAGCAACCCATCATCCATTAAATCGAAATCGACCACATGCGCAAATGTGCCAATGGGATAAATGTGTTCGTTCGCACTTTTATCGCCTTTTGCATTGAGCATACACATAACAAAGCCAGTGTTTTCGGCGCATGCCTGCTTAACCATTCGAATATAACGAGGCTCAAAAATACGCAAATACATTCTCCCTTCAGGAAGAAGATGCGCGGAAAGCGGAAATAAAGGTACCTGTGATTGGCTCATAACAACCTAACTCTTAAACACTAAGACCACTACGGCAGTGTGAAGATATTGGATCGCATGAGAAAGAATTTCACACTTTAGTAAGAAGCGAATGATCCTTGCAGGAATGAAAACGGTAAAAAATCACGTTAAGGTATGTAATTCAGCAGCTTGTCTCACAAACGTTAAACCAACGCCAAGCTCGCCATAAAAACATTTAAAGAATAAGTACGCGAAATTTTACCGAAAAAGCAGCGCTCCTTGCTTGGACGGGTAGAAAATTTGCACCCTAAAGAAAGTTTCACGTGCATTGTAACTGGGTTGTCACCCACGCTTTGTGAAAACAGGACTAAAATGAATGTAATCGACCGTTTCTGTCATATTTACTCAGACATCACGCAAATTAGCCCAGATGACTTGGCCACTATATATGGACGTGATGTGGTATTTATCGACCCCATTACTACCCATAAGGGTATTGATGACGTAAAGCGGTACTTTGAAAATTTACTTGGCCAGGCGCAAAGCTGCAAATTTGATATATCTGCCATTTTGCCTACAACAGATAATGATGCCGGTGTTACGCACTGTGTAAGTTGGACCATGCACCTTACGCTGAAAACCGGTAACAAGTACATTAACGTTGATGGTATCACTCAACTCAAAGTGGTTGACGATATTATTGTCTATCACAAAGACTATTATGACTTAGGTGAAATGGTTTATGAGCATATTCCTCTATTGGGATATTTTGTAAAGAAAATAAAAACAAGGCTAGCCAAATGAAAAAGATGCTCATCACAGGCGCCACATCAGGCATAGGAAAAGCGCTCGCTATCTATGCTGCAGACAAGGGATACCAGGTTATCGCATGTGGCAGAAATGAAGAGGCGTTAAATACGTTGTCTAAGCATCGAAGTATTACTTCCCTTAAATTTGACGTGACCTCAGAAGAAGAAACTGCCGCCGCCCTAGGCCAAATCACTTGTGATATTGCCGTGCTCAACGCTGGTACCTGTGAATACGTTGACATAGACAGCTTTGAACCGGCCATGTTTAGACGGGTTTTTGAACCGAATTTTTTTGGTGTTATTCATTGTGTTAACGGCTTACTTCCACAATTGCAGAAAGGCAACAAGCTGGTCATTGTGGACAGTATGGCACGTTTACTTCCGTTTACACGTACGCAAGCCTACGGCGCAAGTAAAGCGGCGTTGCACTACTTCACCAAGAGTCTAGACGTTGACCTACATGATAAAGGCATTGTCGTTCAGGCAGTTTCACCAGGATTCGTAGAAACCCCGCTGACTGATAAAAACGATTTTGATATGCCAATGAAAATTTCTTCTGAAGAGGCTGCAAAAGCCATGTTGAAAGGCATAGAAAGCCATAAACAAACCGTATTCTTTCCACGCGTCTTCGGGTTTATTTTGCGGTTTATGCATGTGCTACCGCAGTCTATTCAGAAACGATTGTCGTTGTCGATGCGAGAAAAATAGTCGTACCTCATTACAAGAGAACAATAAAAATGAAAAAAAGAATAGCCATTGTTGGCACAGGGATTTCAGGGCTAACCACTGCTTACCTTCTTAATCAAGAGCACGACATTATTGTGTATGAGGAGAATGACTATATTGGCGGCCATACTGCCACCAAAAAAGTACAAGAAAGCGACAAGACCTTAAATATTGATACCGGATTTATTGTGTTTAATGATTGGACATACCCCAATTTTATCGCGTTGATGAATAAGCTTGGCGTTGATTACCAACCTACAGAAATGAGCTTTTCTGTTACCAGTGAAAAAGCAAACTTAGAATATAATGGTAATACGTTAAACAGCTTGTTCGCGCAAAGACGGAATATTTTACGTCCTCGGTTTTGGCGTATCATTGGCGACATTCTAACCTTCAATAAAGCGTGTAAGCGTATGGTGGCAAAGAAGCGCGACACCGAAGGCTTAACCCTAAACGATATTATTGAAGAACTAGGTTTAAGCGACGACTTCGCCCGCTATTACATTTTACCCATGTGCGCTGCTATATGGTCGGCCACGTTGGCGCAAACTCGACAATTCCCGCTTACGTTCTTCCTTCAGTTTTTTAACAACCACGGCTTACTAAACATTAACGACAGACCGCAATGGTACACAATTAAAGGCGGGTCCAATCAATACATCCCGCCACTGACCGCCAGTTTCAAAGATAAAATCAAGCTATCGTGCGGTGTACAATCGGTGGATAAAAAAGAGGAGTATTGGTTTGTTAAAGATAAACAAGGTAATACAGAGCGCTTTGATGAAGTGGTGCTTGCGTGTCACAGTGACCAAGCCCTTCGGATGTTAGGTTCACCCTCCCCCGCCCAGCAGGAAATTCTGAGCGCCATTCCTTACGCCGCCAATGATGTGATACTGCACAAAGATAAAGATCAGTTACCGAAACGTAAACTCGCGTGGGCCAGTTGGAATTACAGGCTCAATGATGAAGCTAATGAAGAGCAACAGCCGGCCTCAGTGACGTACAACATGAATATTTTGCAAAAACTCGATGCGAAAAATGAGTATTGCGTCACCCTGAATAAAAACGACATCACCGCGTCAGATATCATTGGCCAATATAGCTACGCACATCCTCAGTACAGCGAAGCAATGGTTAAAGCTCAGCAACGTAGGCTGGAAATATGCGGCCAAGACGGCCTGCATTTTTGCGGCGCTTATTGGTACAGCGGGTTTCATGAAGACGGTGTAAAAAGCGCCCTTGATGTGTGCGCACGGTTTGGAGCGCGCTTGTAATGGAGAGTGCACTTTATCAAGGTAAGGTGTACCACCAGCGCTTTTTACCCACTCAGCATAAGTTTGACTATGACATCTACTTATTCTGGCTTCAGTTAGATGAGATAGACGAATTAAACACGCAACTGACACACTTTTCTTCTCGGTCACGTGCTCGGGTGCGATTTAAACGCAGCGATTATTTAGGCCCCAGCGACATTCCGTTGTCTTGTGCGGTAAGGCAAAAAATGACCTCCTTAGGCGCAAAGCTCACAGATGGTGATGTTTTTATGCTTGGCCAATTAAGGATGTGGGGGCTGTATTTCAGCCCTGTTAATTTTTACTATTTGCGAAGCCCACAAGGCGCATTTACCTATTTGTTAGCCGAAGTAAGCAATACGCCGTGGAACCAACGGCATTACTACTTGGTAGACTTACACACCCAAGACGATACGAAAAAAGCGTTCCATGTTTCGCCTTTTAACCCCATGGATATGACGTATCAGTGGCAAATTTCGCAACCTGATGCCACATTAAAACTGACTATGAATTGCGTGCGCGAAGACAAAGAGTTTAGCGCGGGCATCAATTTGTCTCGTTTAACATTAGATAATGCGAATCTAAGGCAGGCAATGAAACGTATACCTAGCATGACAATAAAAACCATGCTTGGTATTTATTGGCAAGCTTTGAAACTGTTAATAAAGCGCACGCCCTTGTATGACCATCCGGAAAAGAGTTAGGAATAATAACAACATGTCTTTTGGTGAATCTGTACTTATAGATACTGAACAAGCGTCAGTGATAGATAAAATGTGTCGTAGCGTATTTTTACGCTGCTTAGATAAGTTACCCCTCGGTGCATTAACCATTTTAGAAAATGGACATAAAGTGGCCCAATTTGGTCTTCCGGATGACACGCTACAGGCAAACGTGAACATTCTGTCTATCAAAGCCTACCGCCAGTTGTTACTAGGCGGCAGCGTGGGAGCGGGTGAAGCATTTATGGATGGGCTTTGGGACAGCGACGATGTCACTGCTGTGGTTCAAATTTTCGCGCGTAATTTACCCACCCTCGATAAATGGGAAAACAAATTCAAGTGGCTTTCTATGCCACTGTTAAAGTTACAGCACTTCACCAATCGCAACACGCAGTCACAAGCGAAAAAGAACATTGAAGCGCACTATGATTTGGGCAATAAACTTTACACCCGTTTTTTAGACCCCACCATGATGTATTCATCGGCAATTTATCCTGACCCCACGGCGAGCCTTCATGAAGCGCAAAACAATAAGCTCAAAACCATTTGCGATAAGTTGAAATTAACCGAGCACGACCACCTACTAGAAATAGGTACAGGCTGGGGCGGCCTTGCCGTATTTGCCGCCAAACATTATGGGTGTAAGGTGACCACTACGACCATATCGGAAGAGCAACATGCGTGGGCTCAGCAGTGGATTGAAAAAGAACAGCTAACGTCGAATATAACCTTATTGAAAAAGGACTACCGCCTACTCGAAGGTAAGTTCGACAAGTTAGTGTCCATTGAAATGATTGAAGCCGTAGGCAAAGACTACTTGGGTAATTTCTTTGAGAAATGTTCGTCACTGCTTAAAGATAACGGTTTAATGTTATTGCAGTCGATTACTATTGATGACAGACGTTACGACAGCTATGCCAATAGTGTCGATTTTATACAGAAATACATATTCCCAGGTGGCTTTTTGCCTTCACAATATCAATTAAATGCCCACCTTAAACGCCACACAAACATGATGATTCGCGACTTGCACGATATAGGGTTAGATTATGCCTACACGCTGAATCATTGGTACCAGGCATTTATTTCGGCAAAAGACACCCTATTGAAAGACGGCTACGATGAACGGTTTGTTAGAATGTGGACCTACTATTTAAAATACTGCGAAGGGGGGTTCTTAGAGCGCACCATAAGTACAGTGCAATTAGTGATTGCTAAACCTCACCATCGCGACATGTTACATCGCTAATCCAGATAGGTGAATGCCAAAGCCTCTATCGGTGAGAGACAAACGGTTATTCGTCCACCACCGATATAGGTTTAGATAACATGGGTTTGCCCTGATTAATATTAATTTCCACACGGCGATTTCGTGCTCTATCAAGGGGCGAAGTTGCATCAGGAACAATAGGCTGGGTGTCCGCCTTACCCACGACAGACATTCGGCTTTCGTCAAAACCTGAGACAACCCTCATGGTTTCTGCCACCGCAACCGCTCGCTGAGATGACAAATCCCAATTCGAGCGATATAGCTCGTTGGCAATATGCTGGCCATCACTGTGGCCCGAAATTTCTATTTCCCCAGGCACATCAGCAAGCAACTCACCAATTTTTCGCACAATAGGCTTAAACTGTGGCTGTAAGAATGCTGAACCTGCTGAAAATGATCCGTTTTCGCGGATACGAATAGTGATTTGTTGCCCCAAAGACTCCATTTCGATTGAGCCATCGAGTATTTGTTTTTCCAACTGCTGAGCAATCTTCTTCATCAGCTCAGCGGTTTCATTTTGTTCCGCCGCTTGCTCTGCGGAGGAAGACTGATCGGTTGCCGTTTGCTGCGACTGCCCCCCTCGCTGTTCACCCCGTTGCTTTTGCCGCCCGCCAGCAGAGTCTTCATCACCGGCTTGGAATTCTAGCATTTGCTGGGTCATATCAATGGTTTGCTGCTGAATGGTATCTATGGGTGATGGATCAGGCTTGCCCGGTCTAAATTCCATAGCAATAACACTGGTGCCCTTGGGAATATCTTTAACTTCTATTTTATTTTGCACACCAAAGGCAAACTTCATCGAACCGGCGATTTGTTTAAACTTAAGCACATCCATCTCTGAGAACGACAACAAAAGTACAAAAAAGCACATTAGAAGAGACATAAGGTCAGCAAAGGTGCCCATCCAGGCGGGCAGCCCTTCCGGCGGGCATTTGGGGCACTCTTGCTCAGCCATTACTCGTCCTCAGTTCCTGTATTGCGTTTACTCGCCGCTAGGTAGTTCTTGAGCATACCTTCAATAACTCGAGGATTCTGTCCATCAGCAATGCCTACGATGCCATCGAGTACCAGCATTTGGTTAAGTTTTTCTTCTTGAGCACGGTTGTTAAGCTTTACTGACATGGGCAAACAAATGATGTTCGCCATAAAGGCTCCGTAAAGTGTGGTTAACAAAGCAACTGCCATTGCGGGGCCAATAGATTTTGGGTCATCCATGTTCGACAGCATGGCGACCAAACCAATGAGTGTACCTATCATTCCCATTGCCGGGGCAACATCGCCCATCCCCTTAAAGATGGTCGCACCAAATTCGTGTCGGTCTGTGGTCATGCTAATGTCTTTCGCCAGTGTATCTCGCACGACTTCGATGTCGTGTCCGTCCACCAGCATATCAACGCCTTTTTGCATAAAAGGGTTGTCAATCTCGGCTTCCTCAAGCGCCAGAAAGCCCCCTTTTCTTGCAGCGTCGGCCATCTCAACTATTTTTTCAATCAACTCTTCTGGGGAGTCAATCTTAAACATGAATGCTTTACCGGCAATTTTACCTGCGCCGAAAAATTGCCCCATGGTGTATTGAGATAAAATTACGAACAATGTGCCGCCAAAAACAATCAAAATTGAAGGGACATTGACGAACATACTTATGCTGCCGCCCATTACCATGGCCATTACCACGAAACCTATGGCGCCCAACATACCTATGACGGTTGCTAAATCCACTCACTCTTCCTCATTTGTTGCTTTTATAGCTGACGCATAACGACTATGGCTATTCTATCGGCATGTTCAAAAAATTCTATAATAAGAATATCTTAAAATCCGTAATTTTGTTTTTTTAGATAGTAGAACCTTTTCACCCATCTCGCACCTAATTGCTGAGCTTCTTTATATCGTCATTAGGATAGAGTTTTCATTTGACCCTTTGGCAACCCTCAGTTAATGTGCGCGTAATCCGAATAATCACCGCATATCGAGTACTATCGTGACAGAAAAGAAAGATTCTCCCTCATTTGAAGAAACATTAAGTGAACTGGACGCCATTGTATCAGAAATGGAAAACGGTGATTTACCGCTAGAGGTTGCACTAGAAAAGTTTGAGCGAGGCGTTGCCCTGTCACGTTTGGGCCAGCAATCATTAGAACAAGCTGAGCAAAAAGTGAAGATCCTTGTTAATGAGCAAGGCGAAAATCAGCTTCACACTCTGCCAGAAAACGAGCAGCCCTAACGTTACTCGCTTATCTTAATACAGGAACCCTATGAACTTTACTGCATTGCATCAGCAAATTAAGCTGCAAACTGATGCCGCATTAGTCACGCTCATTGATGCGCTACCCAATCATGCTCCTCGCCTGAAGGCCGCTATGCACCATTCCCTTCTTGCGGGGGGTAAGCGCATGCGCCCCTTGTTGGTTCAACTAGTGGGAAATGCGCTGGATGTGCCCAAGAAAGACCAAATGGCGATTAGCATGGCCATCGAGTGCGTACACGCGTATTCACTGGTTCACGATGATTTGCCAGCCATGGACGACGATGATTTACGTCGGGGGCAGCCGACTTGCCATATCGCCTTTGATGAGGCCACCGCTATTTTGGCCGGTGACGCACTGCAAGCACTAGCATTCAGCCATTTAGCCGATACACCATTGAGCGATTTCGCGCATAGCCGCCGTGCTAATCTATTGTCAGTGTTAGCCCAAGCCGCTGGGTATATGGGCATGTGCGGTGGCCAAGCCATCGACTTAGCCAGTACAGGCAAAAGCATAGATTTAACCCAGCTACGTGAACTCCACAAATTGAAAACGGGCGCATTGCTTCAGGCATGCGTTGAAATGACCTGCCTAGTCGCAAGCGATCTTGACGACCACACCAAAGATAGCTTGCTAAGCTATGCCAGACTTATTGGCCTCGCTTTTCAGGTGCAGGATGATATTCTTGATGTCGAAGGCAGCAGTGAACAACTTGGCAAACCTGCGGGTTCTGATATCGCCTTAGGTAAAAATACCTTTCCGGCAAAGCTCGGGTTGGACGGTGCCAAAGCGGAACTAGGCAAGCTGCACGAGAATGCACTTCAAGCCTTAGCCAGTTTGCCCTACAATACAGACAGTTTAATTGCATTTAGCGAGCTGTTGGTTAATAGAAACCACTAGTTCTGCCTCCATGTTGAAAAAAGATAATAAATAATGAGTTTAGATCTCCAACATTACCCCACGCTTGCACTTGCGCAGACGCCGGAAAAACTACGCCAACTACCGCAAGAAAAATTGCGTCTGTTGGCCGACGAATTACGTGAGTACTTACTTAATAGCGTAAGTCAGACCAGTGGACATTTCGCCTCTGGTTTAGGCACGGTAGAACTGACGGTTGCACTGCATTACATCTACCATACTCCCTTCGACCGATTAATTTGGGATGTGGGTCACCAAGCCTACCCCCATAAAATACTCACCGGCCGTGCCGAGCAAATGTCGACTATCCGCCAAAAAGATGGGCTTCATCCCTTTCCTTGGCCGCCAGAAAGCGATTACGACACCTTTGCAGTGGGGCATTCTTCTACCTCAATAAGCGCAGCCCTAGGCATGGCAGTAGCGGCGGAAAAAGAAGGGCAAAACAGAAAGGTGGTCGCCGTTATTGGCGATGGAGCCATGACCGCTGGTATGGCATTTGAAGCACTTAATCACGCTGGCGATATCAAAAAAGACATGGTTGTGGTTTTAAATGACAACGAAATGTCTATTTCCGAAAACGTAGGGGCGCTAAACAGCCACTTAGCACGGTTACTAACGGGGAATTTATTTAACTCTATTCGCGACGGCGGTAAAAAACTGCTTAGCAATGTGCCCCCCATTAAAGAGTTTGCTAGCCGAGCGGAAGAACACATTAAGGGCATGGTGGTACCAGGCACTATTTTTGAAGAGTTAGGGTTTAATTATATTGGTCCTATTGACGGTCATGATGTTAACGGCGTAGTCGATACCCTTCGCAATATGCGAAAATTCGAAGGGCCGCAGCTTCTTCATGTAGTGACCAAAAAAGGGAAAGGTTACCCGTCTGCCGAAAAAGACCCAATCAAATTCCATGCTGTCCCTAAATTTAACCCTGCTGATAATGCGCTGCCTAAGTCGAAGCCATCGTCACCGACGTTTTCAACAATATTTGGGCAATGGCTTTGCGATATGGCCGCACAAGACCCTAAACTCATGGCCGTGACACCCGCCATGCGGGAAGGCTCAGGTATGGTGGCGTTTTCTCAACAATACCCCGAGCAATACTTTGATGTAGCGATTGCTGAGCAACACGCAGTGACCTTCGCTGCGGGTTTAGCCAGAGACGGCCTAAATCCTGTTGTAGCGATTTACTCTACCTTTTTACAACGGGCTTACGACCAGCTTATTCATGATGTTGCGCTGCAAGACCTTCCCGTGCTTTTCGCCATTGACAGAGCCGGTATTGTGGGCGCCGACGGCCCTACTCACCAAGGCGCGTTTGATATTGCGTTTCTTCGCTGTATACCGAACATGATCATCATGACGCCGGCTGACGAAAACGAATGTCGACAAATGTTATACACCGGCCACAAGCTGCAAAAACCAGCTGCAGTGCGCTACCCTCGCGGTGCTGGTATGGGTATTGAGCCAGAAACATCGATGACCGCCATGGCGCTAGGGAAGTCACGTGTTTGTCACCAAGCTACAAATGACGCTGGCAAAAAAATCGCCATATTAAACTTTGGTACTTTGCTTCCTTACGCGTTGGAAGCTGCCAAAGCTGCTAATGCAACAGTGATCGATATGCGCTTTGTAAAGCCACTCGACGACGAGGCAGTTGTAAAAGCAGCACACGCGCACGATGTACTTGTTACCCTAGAAGACGGCTGTATAGCTGGTGGTGCAGGCAGCGCTGTAAATGAGTGCTTGCAGCAACAAGGCATACTCAAGCCACTTCGTATGCTTGGTCTACCGGATAGTTTTATACTGCAAGGCACACAAGAGGAAATGTACAAAGAGCATGGATTAGATGCCGCTGGCATATCCGCGGTGATTGATTCGCTAAAAGGGTAAGCTCAACGCTCACCCTATTAAATACATCGGCAAACAAAAAGGCCGCAACAGAACCTGTTGCGGCCTTTTCTATGTCTGGCAGGTGCTTAACGCCATACGCTAAGTTAGCCTATGACATTAAAAAATGAGCAATACCGCAGGCCATAAATGAATAACTAAATGCATACAGACACACGTCATTATCCCGGCGATAATATCGTCTAACATGATACCTGTTCCCCCATGCATACGTTTATCTACCACGCCAATTGGCCAAGGTTTTAAGATATCGAACAAACGGAACAACAAGAAACCGATGAGTAAAGTCGGCGCGGTGATGGGCACAAAAAGAAAGCTAATAAACATACCTGCTACTTCGTCCCATACAATAGAGCCATGGTCATGCACTTGCATGTCGTCAGCGGTTTTACCACAGAGATAAATACCCACTACGCTGGCAACCAAGGTAAAGGTGATAAATAACGCAACAGGTAAATTGGCACTGAAATAAATAAGTGGGACGGCAGCAAGAGACCCAAAGGTACCTGGCATAAACGGCACAAGGCCACTACCAAAACCCAGTGCTAAAAAGTGCACTGGATTTCTCATGCTGACTCTAGCGCGATATTCTTTTTGCATTAGAAATTGTGCTCATAGCCTTTGTCACGTTTTGGCGTGTAAGGTTTCTCGCCCTTAAACAAAGACAAGTTACTCGAATGGCCTGATAGCTGCCCAATGCAGGTAGCTTTAACGTTGGTGCTGGCCAAAGAGGTTTCTAAATTGCCTTTCTGTTCTTCACTGACGGTAAAGATAAGTTCGTAATCATCACCTGCACTTAAGGCATACTCTATCGCCGTATCGTTATCTACAGCACTGGTGATAGCACGTGACAAAGGAAGTCTGTCCACATGAATATTGGCCCCACAGCCAGACGCGGTCAGAATATGATTGAGATCGGAAAGTAACCCATCTGAAATATCAATACACGATGTGGCAATACGGCGCAAAGCAGTGCCTACGGCGACACGCGGTGTTGGGAAGTAATGACGATTAATCAGCACATCTCGCGCTTCGCCCTTCACTTCTAACGTGTTTTGCAAAATATCCAACCCTGCGCCTGCGTCGCCTAACGTGCCTGTCACGTAAACCCAGTCTCCGGGGTTCGCGCCACTGCGGGTTAACTCAGACCCTGGAGGAATGAACCCTTGGGCCGTAATGGTCATCGACATGGGGCCTTTAACAGTGTCGCCACCAATAAGCTGTACAGAATAATACTGCGTTAGCTCGTAAAGCCCATCGACGAACTCCGCTAACCAGTCTTCTTTCACTTCGGGTAATGAAAGCGACAAACTGATCCATGCGGGCTCTGCCCCCATAGCTGCTAAATCACTTAAGTTAACGGCGACGGTTTTATATGCCACCGATTTAGCAGGTGCATCAGATAAGAAATGTACGCCACCGACGAGGGTGTCAGTGGTCACGGCGAGTTGTTGATTTTCTGGCACCTTGGTTACGGCACAGTCATCACCAATGCCAATGATCACATCTTTGCGTTTGTAGCCGCCATTAGAAAAATAGCGGCCGATTAGGTCAAATTCTTTCACGGTAATGGGTAAAGCCCTTTGGTGACAGTGGCTGTCACTGGCACACGATTAATTGCGTTCGTCTTTACGTAAAGTGCGAACCGCTTTATCTAATGCGCCATTAATAAACTTATGACTCTCTTCGGCACCAAATGCCTTAGCAAGTTCAATGGCTTCATTAATAATAACGCGATACGGTACATCCATACGCTCTGTCAGTTCCAGCGTAGCAATGCGTAAAATAGCCTTTTCAATTGCATCAAGCTCTTCAGGTAAACGACCTAAATACGGCTTAATGGTTGTGTCTAAATGGCTTGCATTGTGAGCGACACCACGAAGCAATGCCTGAAAATAGGCCATATCCACTTTTTGCATATCATTGCTTGTGGCTAAAGCTAACTCTACTTGCTGGATGTCGTTATGACTCATTTGCCATGAATATACACCCTGAAGGGCAAGTTCACGGGCTTTACGACGAGCTGAAACTTTCACGTATTTTTTACCTTAAAGCTTTTCAACAGCATCAATAACGTTAACCATTTCAAGTGCACCAAGGGCAGCTTCTGCGCCTTTGTTACCTGCTTTGGTTCCAGAACGTTCGATAGCCTGTTCAATAGAATCTGTAGTGATAACGCCGAATGAAACCGGTACACCATACTCTAGCGATACTTGTGCTAGGCCCTTGTTGCACTCACCGGCAACAAAGTCAAAATGAGGCGTGCCGCCACGTATTACTGCACCTAATGCAATAATGGCATCAAAAGATTTTTTCTCAGCAAGTTTCTTAGCAACAATAGGCAACTCATAGGCACCGGGAACACGAACCACTGTGATATCGTCTTCATTCACTTCACCATGACGGTCTAGTGTGTCTAACGCGCCTTCTAATAAACTTTCAACTACGAAGCTATTAAAGCGAGCAACAACAATGGCAATTTTCTTACCCGTTGCTCTGATGTTACCTTCAACTACTTGCATGATTTTATTCCTCGAGAAAAACGGCGCGAAGTATACCACAACCGCGCCCAAACTAAATCGATTGTTTCTTTAACTTCAACTATTCGTAAACGGGTACTTTCGCACTCGCGCTAGTCGTGTACGTACTCAACCACTTCAAGACCGTAGCCTGACAATGCATGGTACTTGATAGGTTTACTGAGTAAGCGCATCTTTTGAACGCCCATAGAGACGAGAATTTGGCTTCCCACCCCAATAGTGCGAGAAGACCCCTGCCAATCGGCTCCGGCTGGACGTTCCCCTCGGTCTTCAGCGGCAAAGCGGCGTACCTGATGTTCAATATGCTCTTCTTTACCTAATAGCACCAATACCCCGCCCTCTTCTGCAATCTTACGCATGCCATCAGCCAAAGTCATCGAGCGATGAATACCACGGGTAGAGCCAAGTAGATCACTAAACGTATTGTGAAGATGTACGCGCACTAATGTAGGGTTGTCTTCCGTCACTTCACCGTTTTTGAGGGCAAAGTGTAATTGGTTGTCAATGCTGTCTTTAAATGTATGCAGTTCGAAATCACCATATTCTGTGGGTAAGTGACACTGCGCCACTTTTTCGATAGTGGTTTCATTTAAATTTCTGTACTCAATTAAATCCGCGATGGTACCGATCTTAAGATCGTGTTTTTCCGCAAACTTTTCAAGCTCAGGGCGACGTGCCATTGAACCATCTTCATTGAGAATTTCTACGATGACACCAGCAGGCTCTAACCCTGCTAAACGGGGTAAGTCTACGCCAGCTTCGGTATGTCCCGCGCGGTTTAAAACCCCGCCTTCTTTCGCAATCAGTGGAAAGATATGCCCAGGTTGAACAATATCAGACGCTTTGGCTTCCTTAGCCACCGCCGCTTTAATGGTAACTGCACGATCTGCCGCCGAAATTCCCGTGGTCACACCCGTAGCAGCTTCAATAGAGACGGTAAAGTTAGTTGAAAACTGCGCTTCATTTTTATCTACCATTAGTGGTAGATTTAACCGTCTACAACGATCTTCGGTCATAGGGAGGCATACTAAGCCGCGAGCATGGGTAACCATAAAATTAATGGCCTCTGGCGTAACGTGCTCAGCGGCCATGATGAGATCGCCTTCGTTCTCACGATCTTCATCATCCATCAGGATCACCATTTTGCCCTGACGAATATCTTCGATTATTTCTTGTGTGGTGTTAAATGCCATAGTGTGTGCTTCTTGTAGGGTTATCTCTTTAAAAATCCATTTTCTGCTAAAAACGCCATATCAATACCTTTGGTATCGGTAGACGCTGCGCTGTCGCCCATCATTAAGCGTTCTAGGTATCGCGCAATTACATCAACTTCTAAATTGACCCGCGTGCCCACTTTATAGGTACTCATGATGGTTTCTTGTAATGTGTGTGGGATTATCCACAGCATGAATTCTGCGCCACTCACTTCATTCACGGTCAGGCTTATACCATCAACCGTGATACTGCCTTTGTGTGCAATGTATTTTGCTAATGATGTTGGTGCTTTTACCCAAAATTCAATGTAATCGGTGTGTTTAATTATCTTGCTAATTTCGCCAACACCGTCCACGTGACCAGACACAATGTGCCCACCTAGTCTATCGGTAGGACGCATGGCCTTTTCTAAATTCACTTTGGACCCAGTGCCATAGTGAGCAAACCCGGTCAGCTTTATCGTTTCGGCTGAAACATCGGCACAATAGTAGTCGGCTCCCATCTCGGTCACCGTTAAACACACGCCATTGGTGGCTATGCTGTCACCTAGCGAGACATCAGACATATCTAAGGTCGGGGAAGACACGGTAAGTCGAATGTCGTTACCACGGTTATCTAACTTGGTAATGGTGCCTAGGGATTCGATAATTCCAGTAAACATAGTGTTCCTCGCGGCGCTATAACGCGCTGTTGTTCACGCGATAACGCAATTTTAAATCTTCACCAACGTGACGGGACTCCAGTAAAGTCAGCGAAACAGCTTGGTCAATTGCGGTAAATTGGGGCAAAGATACCATACTTCTTGCTTGGTCACCCAGCAGCATAGGTGCTTGATAACAAATAAACTCATCTACCTCGCCAGCCTCAAATAATGCACCACTCAGCCCTGGTCCTGCCTCTACCCATACCTCATTGAACTGCATAGCGCCTAGTTGCAACATTAGGTGATTGAGATCAACCTTATTGTTTTTTGCGTTAACTTTAAGGTAATGCCCTTGCTTGGTATCTGCATGGTGTAAGGTAGAGGCTACGTATGTAGGGAACCCATCGTTGAAGCATTGGTAGTGGCTGGCTAACCGAGACTGGCCATCCACAACAACACGCACAGGCTGGCGATGTGTATCAAGTGGGTATGCTGATAGTTTAGCTTCGCTTGGCCGCACCAATAAACTGGGATTGTCGGCCTCTACCGTGCCTGAGCCTGTCAATACTGCACAGCTTTGTGCGCGGTATTTATGTACATCCTGGCGCGCTTCTGGCCCTGTAATCCATTGACTTACCCCGTTTTTTAACGCAATTTTACCGTCTAAGCTGATACCTTGTTTCACACGTACATAAGGTTTGCCGGTTAGCATCCGCTTTACAAACCCTGGGTTTAACGCACCGGCCTCGGCAGACATTACATCAGAAGTGACTTCAATTCCGGCGTTTTGAAGTTTGCGGATCCCGTTGCCACTCACATTTGGGTTTGGATCAGTCATAGCAATTACCACACGCTTTACCTGAGCATGGATTAGCGCTTCGGCACAGGGGGGCGTTCTACCGAAATGACTACATGGTTCCAATGTCACGTATGCCGTCGCCCCTTTAGCAAGGTCACCTGCTTGTTTTAAGGCATGAACTTCAGCATGAGGTGTTCCCGCTTTGAGATGGGCACCTTCACCCACACAGTGATTGTCTGGTGAGACAATGACGCATCCCACTCTAGGGTTAGGTGACGTAGTGTATAAACCACGTTGGGCAAGACGAATGGCTTTTGCCATCCAATAGTAATCTTGATTGATTGTAGAAGTGTCCACGGCGTATCCTGTGGTTAATCTCCTAGTCTGGCAATTTCCTCACCAAATTCTCGGATATCTTCAAACGAGCGATAAACAGAAGCGAATCTCACGTAAGCCACTTTATCCAGCTCTTTTAACGCTTTCATTATTAAGTTTCCGAGTAGCTCACTGGCCACTTCTCGCTCTCCGGTCGCTCTAAGTTGAGATTTTAATGAAAGCACACATTGCTCAACTTTTTCCGTGCTAACCGGGCGTTTTTCTAGTGCGCGCTGTAACCCCGCACGTAGCTTATCTTCGTTGAAAGGTTCGCGTGAACCATCACGCTTAATCACGCGAGGCATCACTAATTCAGCACTTTCAAATGTGGTAAAACGTTCGTGACAAACAACACATTCACGACGTCTGCGCACTTGCTGCCCCTCAGCAACTAAGCGAGAATCAATCACTTTTGTTTCTTGCTCTGAGCAAAAAGGACAAAACATAACACTTCCTAAAACAACCGCGCACCCACCTATTGAGGTCGATGCGCTTTACCCCTTATTATGCGTAAACAGGGAATTTTTCGCAAAGTGCAACCACTTCGCTTTGCACCCGTTCAATCACCGCGTCATCACCCATATTATCAAGAATATCGCAAATCCAAGTCGCGACTTGCTTCGCTTGCTCTTCCTTGAAACCACGACGAGTAATGGCGGGGCTTCCGATACGCAAACCACTGGTGACGAATGGAGAGCGTGGGTCATTAGGTACAGAGTTTTTGTTTACTGTAATGTTGGCTGAACCTAGTGCCGCATCGGCATCTTTACCCGTAATGTCTTTATCGATAAGATCGAGTAAAAACAAGTGGTTGTCTGTGCCGCCAGACACAATTTTGTAGCCGCGTGCCTGCATAACCGCAACCATCGCTTTTGCGTTTGCCACCACTTGCTTTTGGTATTCTTTAAACTCTGGCTGAAGCGCTTCTTTGAATGCGACCGCTTTCGCAGCAATAACATGGCAAAGTGGACCACCTTGGTTACCTGGGAATACAGAGCTATTTAATTTTTTATAAATTGCTTCGTCGCCACATGAAGAAAGGATTAAACCGCTTCGTGGGCCAGCCAATGTTTTATGGGTAGTTGTCGTTACTACATGCGCGTGAGGCAGTGGGTTTGGATAAACGCCAGCGGCCACAAGACCCGCCACGTGTGCCATATCAACAAGAAGATATGCGCCTACGCTATCTGCAATTTCACGGAATTTAGCCCAGTCGACAATACCTGAATAGGCAGAGAAACCACCAATAATCATTTTAGGCTTGTGCTCTTTTGCTAGCGCTTCTACTTGTGCGTAGTCAATTTCGCCAGTGTCTTTGTTTAAACCGTATTGTACCGCGTTGTAGGTTTTACCAGAAAAATTGACGTGTGAACCATGAGTAAGGTGTCCACCTTCAGAAAGGCTCATGCCCAGCACAGTGTCACCCGCATCGAGTAGCGCCATGAAAACGGCTGAGTTAGCTTGTGAACCAGCATGGGGCTGAACATTCGCGTAATCTGCGCCAAACAAGGCTTTAGCACGATCGATTGCCAGTTGCTCTACAACATCAACATGTTCACAACCACCATAATAACGCTTACCCGGGTAACCTTCCGCGTATTTGTTTGTAAGCTGAGAACCCTGTGCTTCCATAACACGTGGGCTACAGTAATTTTCTGAAGCAATAAGCTCAATGTGATGTTCTTGACGTTCAACCTCGTTGGCCATTGCATTGGCTAACTCTGGGTCGAAATCGGCGATATTCATTTCGCGAGAAAACATGGGGGCTCCTTAACTGCGGTAGTAAATTGGCACGCTAAATTAGGCATGAGTGTTTGCTAATTTGGTGCCATATTCTAGTCATTTTCAATCGCTTGTATACCGCTTTGTGTGCAAAATGTAGCAAATGACGTAGGTTTAACGTAATACGGGCGTTACAGTGTCATCAGACCTGTTTTTCTAAGGCCTTTACACGGTCAAATAGGCTGCCGATTTTTTGTAGACGCACTGCGTTTTTACGCCATTCTCGATTCGTCTGCGCTGGCTGCCCTGATGAGTAGACGCCGGGCTCGGTAATATCTTGTACAATCATAGTGTAACCGGTTATTTGCACGTTATCGCAAATGGTAATGTGCCCGTTCACTCCCACGCCACCGCCAATGATCACATGCTTACCAATATGACAACTGCCTGCGATACCCGTTGCACCGCAGATACATGAATGGTCGCCAATAATACAATTGTGAGCAATCTGTACTTGATTATCTACAATCACGTTGTTACCCAACACCGTGTCTTCCATTGCGCCGCGATCAATAGTGCTACTTGCCCCTATTTGGCAATCGTCGCCAATAATGACCGACCCTGTTTGCGGAATTGGCAGCCACACACCTTTATCATTGGCGTACCCAAAACCAGAGGCGCCAATAACCGTTTGACTATGAATAGTCACACGTTTACCAATATGCACGTCATGATAAACCGTCACATTAGGGTATATGATACTGCCCTCGCCAATTCGAGCGCCTTTGCGTACTACGGTATTGGCCCCTATGGTGACACGATCGCCAATGACCACGTTCTCTTCAATAATGACATTGTGACCAAGCGACACATCACTACCAAGGTTAGCGGAAGGCGCCACTAGGGCGGAATCAGCGATGCCTACTGCCACCTGCGGAGAGGTATCGAACAGTTGCGCTATACGTGCGAAGGCAGCATGAGGATTGGCTACCACTAAGGCCGCCACCGGTGAATCTGCCTTCATTTTTTCATGCAGGATAACCGCGCCAGCTTGGGTTTCTTTAAGCTGCGCTTTATATTTGGGATTCGTGAGAAATGAGATTTGGTGTGATTGCGCCCCTGCTAAGGTGCCCACGGAGGAAATGACAATATCCCCGTTCCCCTGCACTTCTCCACCTACGTGATTCGCCAGCTCTGAAAGGCTATAGGTTATTTTCTTCATTGCGGTCATCCTAACAATACCTACAAGTTTAATACTGCGTATGCTAACTAAGTTTACCTTAATTCTAAAAGGCGACCGACTGAATATTATGACTTTTGGCCTCAACTGCACAAAATACCATCATCTGCGCCCCTGGTTGGCGTTAGACGCTGGTACAGGCTATCCTGTTGCACGTATAATAACGCATCATTTTTAGGCAAGGACACAGCATGTCTCAATACGTTTACAGTATGCATCGGGTAGGAAAAATTGTTCCCCCGAATCGTCAGATTTTAAAAGATATCTCTCTTAGCTTTTTCCCGGGCGCAAAAATAGGCGTACTCGGTCTGAATGGCGCAGGTAAGTCTACATTACTTCGCATTATGGCCGGCTTAGATACCGACATTGAAGGTGAAGCACGACCGCAGCCTGGATTGAAAATTGGTTACCTTCCGCAGGAACCTCAATTAGATGAAAGTAAAGATGTACGTGGCAATATTGAAGAAGCCGTGGCAGACGTTAAGCACGCTCTCGTGCGCCTAGATGAAGTGTATGCCGCTTACGCTGATGCCGACGCCGATTTTGACGCCCTTGCAAAAGAGCAAGGTGAGCTTGAAGCCATCATACAGGCAAAAGACGGTCACAACCTTGAAAACGCGCTAGAGCGCGCTGCCGACGCCCTCCGCCTTCCGCCTTGGGATGCCGATGTGAGCAAACTTTCAGGGGGTGAACGTCGTCGTGTGGCACTTTGTCGTTTATTATTAGAAAAGCCTGAAATGCTTTTATTGGATGAACCCACTAACCACTTGGATGCAGAATCAGTCGCGTGGTTAGAGCGTTTCTTACACGATTACGAGGGGACTGTGGTCGCCATTACCCACGATAGATACTTCCTAGATAATGTGGCTGGTTGGATCCTAGAACTGGATCGCGGTGAAGGTATTCCTTGGGAAGGTAACTACTCTTCGTGGTTAGAGCAGAAAGAGAAACGCTTAGAACAAGAAGAGCGTACAGAAAGTGCTCGTCAAAAGAGTATGAAGCAAGAACTTGAATGGGTTCGCTCTAATCCAAAAGGTCGCCATGCTAAAAGCAAAGCGCGTATGGCTCGCTTCGAAGAAATGGCCACCAGTGATTATCAAAAACGAAATGAAACCAATGAGCTATTCATTCCACCTGGTGAACGCTTGGGCGACAAAGTAATAGAGGTTGAGGGGCTTAAAAAGTCTTATGGCGAACGTTTATTAATTGATGATTTAACCTTTAAAGTGCCCAAGGGAGCTATTGTCGGAATTGTTGGACCAAACGGTGCAGGTAAATCTACGCTCTTTAGAATGCTAACGGGCTCAGAACAACCTGATTCTGGTGCAATTAACATTGGTGAGTCGGTGCAAATCGCTAGCGTTGAGCAATTCCGCGATCACATGAATGAAAATAATACCGTTTGGAAAGAGATTTCTGACGACCAAGATATTATTCGCATTGGCAACTTTGAAATTAACAGTCGTGCATACTGCAGTCGCTTTAACTTTAAAGGTAACAGTCAGCAGAAGTTTATTAAAGATTTGTCGGGGGGTGAACGTAATCGTGTGCACTTGGCAAAGCTACTTAAAGCAGGCGGCAACGTGTTACTGCTGGATGAGCCCACTAACGACCTTGATGTAGAAACATTACGAGCGCTTGAAAACGCGCTATTAGAATTTCCAGGCTGCGCCATGGTAATTTCCCATGACCGTTGGTTTTTAGACCGTGTGGCCACGCACATCATGGATTACAGAGACGAAGGTAAAATTAACTTCTTCGAAGGTAACTATGCCGACTATGAGAGCTGGCTGAAAGCCGAGTACGGCCAGGATGTGGTAGAGCCCCATCGTTTGAAATATAAAAAAATGGCGAAGTAACCTGCCAAGCGCATACATAGTAAATCGCCAAGAGCCAACATTCAGCCCCTTTCTGTCAGGGGCTTTTTTATTTGTCAATTCATCAGTTAACATTAAAAACTCATAAAGACAGTTGCCATAAAAAGGCATTTCACTAATACTGAACGGACGATGTACTAATGAGTTAAGTCATGGTCGACAAACGCCGGTTTACGCGAATAGAATTAAATGTACCTGGTACGCTGTCTCATGAAGACAGCCAGATCGCAGTGTCAATAAGTGATGTATCTCTCACGGGTATTCGAATTCTCGCCCCTGAAAGCGCGTTAAGCCATCTCCCCTTTGATAGCCATATTCCCTATACTGCAAAATTCCAAGCCAATGAAGATAGCCCTATTATCACCTTACACATAGAGCAACTTTATCGCCAAAATGATGAAAGAAAAGACTCAGTGTCGTTAGGGTGTAAAGTGGCCAAAATGGATGTGGATAGTGTTAGCGCACTTCGCCGTTTAATTACACTCAACAGCGAAGATGCTCACATAGATGAAAAAGACTTAAACGCGCTTATCGATGCCGTTTATTCTAACGCTTCAAGTGCATCAGACAACTGAGACACTGGCACCACTTTCATCCCACCAATGGCCTGCTTAGGCGCGTTGGCTTTAGGTACAATAGCGCGCTTAAAACCGTGCTTTGCCGCTTCAATTATCCGTTCATTGCCGTTGGGCACTGGCCTAATTTCTCCTGCTAGGCCCACCTCGCCGAACACAATCAAGTCTTTCGGTAACGGGCTATTTCGAAAGCTTGACACCATCGCCAATAGCAAGGCTAAATCTGCGCTGGTTTCAGTGACTTTCACGCCGCCAACGACGTTAACAAAAACATCCTGATCGTTCATTTGCACATTACCATGCCTATGTAGCACGGCGAGTAACATAGAAAGACGATTTTGATCTAGCCCCACCGCGATACGACGAGGGTTAGACATTTGCGAATAATCAACCAGTGCCTGAATCTCAACAAGAAGTGGGCGCGTCCCCTCCCATATTACCATGACGCTGGACCCTGGCGTTTCTTTGTCGCCACGGCTTAGGAAAATAGCTGACGGATTATTGACTTCCTTCAGCCCACTTTCTGTCATCGCAAACACGCCTAACTCGTTAACCGCACCAAACCGGTTTTTATGGCTTCGTAAGGTGCGATACCGCCCATCACTTTCCCCTTCAAGCATCATAGAACTGTCGATGCAGTGCTCGAGTACCTTAGGCCCCGCGAGGTTTCCATCCTTAGTGACGTGGCCTACAATAAACATGGAAATATGCTGCTGTTTAGCAAAACGGGTAAGGTATGCCGCGCTCTCACGCACCTGTGACACACTGCCAGGGGCAGATTGCACATCGGACACATGCATCACCTGAATAGAATCGATAACCATAATCTTAGGCTTTTTCGTTAGCGCTAAATCACAAATGGTCTCGACATTGGTTTCTGCCAACATCATGAGCTTGTCATCAGGAAGATGTAAGCGTCTAGCCCGCATGGCGACCTGCTGTAATGATTCTTCACCCGTGACATACAGTGCGGGCGCCGTTTTTGCCATTTGACACATAACTTGAAGCAACAGCGTACTTTTACCTGCCCCTGGTGAGCCCCCTATCAACATGGCCGCGCCAGGTACAATCCCGCCCCCTAACACCCGGTCTAACTCTTTGAATCCAGCACTAAATCGTGGAAGCGATTCAAGGTCGATAGCGTTTAAGGTTTCAATTTTGGCCGCTGTTTGTCCGGCATATCCCGACAAGGTGGGCTTCGACGACGCTTTCGCGCTGCTCACCACAAATTCACTGATGGTATTCCATTCTTTGCACTCAGAGCATTGACCTTGCCAACGTGGAAACTCTGCACCACAATCAGAGCACACATATGCAGTTTTTCGTTTTGCCATATTCCAGTTTAATCCACGACATAAAAAGGGTATTCTATCATTATAATAATCGTCTAAGTAACTCGTCTAAAGCACCGCTTTTAATCTTCCTAAGCCAGTTATCTATAACGCGCTTTCATGCTTAAACTGGCAGAAGTTAATGTGTTGCAAGACGCTGCCGATACAAAAGGCGTCTTCGTCAAAAAAGAATAACAAAAGTTGCGCATACATGAATCAGGATTTACAACAGTACGCTGACATTATTGAACAGCTGAAACCCATGGTAAATGAACCCGAATTTAATCGGGTACTCATGCAAGTGGGTGCGAACATTCCAAAGGAAAAACGCTTCTTAATTAAAATGGAAGTTAAGCGTTTGGCGAAGCCGTGCATGCGCTCAATTGACTTACGCGGGTTAGTCGATGGCAAATGCAAACTGTACGAGCATGATGGTCGAAAGCATTACATGGACGACGTGGCCATTGAAAAATTTGAGGAACAAATTCGCGTATTCGGCAGCTATACCTTTGGCGTGTACGAAGCCGTACAAAATACCGAAAACAACTTCCGTGTACTGCGCGAAAAAGCGGAAAAACGGGAATTGTCTGGTGGTTCCGCGGCCGAAAAGAAAAAAGCGAGTATATTAGAGCAGTTCAAAGTGCCTATCGTGAACTTGCTCGACTATCGTCAGCGTAATACAGAGCGCATGAATTTTGCCGTGGCAGTTGAGCTTTTTAACGAAAGTAACCAGTCTATTCGCGGGCTGAGTGTCGATATTTCGTTAGAAGGTTTGCAGGTAAAGCTAGATAAAGAAAGTTTGTTTAAAAAGAATGAACGAGTTTCGGTTTACTTCCGTGGTTTAGAAACAGAATTTGCCATGGACAAGAAAAATGGCATTGCTTACAAGCTTGTAAAAATAACCCGAAAAAACGATCTCATCTATCTTGCCTTACAGCGTGATACTGCAAATCCAAATACCGCTTTCGATAAATTCCTAGAAAGCTTTATTCATGGTAATAAGCGACGCTACAAAGTGAATATGGCGAATACCATTGAGGCCATCACGAGCAAGACCTGTGAGCAGTATTTCTCCCCGAGAAGCCCCACCCTGCCGGTGTATATTGACGAAATAAAAGGTCAGTTAATTCCGCGCTTTGCCATGGTTAACGAAGTTAACCGAGAAACCGTCAGTTATTGGCAGGACGAAGAAGACGAATGCCGTATTGGCTTTTTACTCAGTAAGCCCAGGTTACAGTTATTACTGAAAAAGCCTGAAGCTACCCGCGAGATTTTTATATATAGTTTTACGCACTTACAAAACGAAAAGGTTTATTTTTACTCTGCAGCCTACGAAGAACTCGAGAAAAAAGATGTTCTTAAAGATGTATTTTTAGGGTTTGGATCGAAAAAAGCGAGTTGGCGTGTATTTAAAGTCACGCTGACCGACATGTCGCCAGAGCAAGCACATGTCCCCACATCTATCCCCGATTCTGTAGGCACAAAGATTAAACGGCAGAACACCCCACCCGCGCCACGACTGATGGCGAAGCTACAGCACCTAAAGTACTTGGCTCATGTCACAGATGTGACCTCTGTGATAGGCCAACAGGCGTACAACAGCTTTACCTTTAACAAAGACAATTTGTCACATTTGCGTACGTTTGGGCACGCGAGAAACAAACCGCCTGCACCCATTTCGCTCTCTAGATTCAAGTATGAAGAACAGCGGCTAGAATCACGTTATCGATTACGCTCACAAATTGAGTTAACGATACCTGAGGACAACAGTGTGCATGTGGGTGTCAGCGAAGATATTTCTGTACACGGCTTGGGGCTAAGAATAGAGCTCAATAAGGGCTATTCAGGTGAACTAGAAGGGCAAGTGGAAGTGGCCTTCCCACGATTGCAAGAAATCACCAAATCGTTTGATGTGATGCACCTTCGATATTTAGTGGTTTACCACAATGTTGAAAAGAACATCTTGCACTTAAAAGCCATGCCCGGAGAACAAGGTAAAAGTGCCCGCGCCTTTTTCGAAGAATTGATTAAGAAGAACAAGCACAGCCTGCAAGAGGATGACGGCGAAGAGGAGATCCCAGGAATGGGGCAAGCGCTTCGCGTTATCAACGCTCGCAACCCTACCTCATTGTCCTTCTTAATGAGCAAAGAAGGGCCTAGGTATACCCCTGAAGCTGGCATCATTGGCCGGCAAGATGAACGAGTATCGCTTCTTTCTACTCATTACGCAGAAAGCCGACAGGTCAATTTGGAATATTTGTTTAGAGACCGTAAGCTAGACAGCCCCTTTATGCAAAGTGGGATTAAGCAGGTTAAGCTAGAAAATATGCCTTTGAGGCAAGAGCTGTTTGTCTCTTTCGATCCTACGCAAAAAGATCAGCGCTTAGCGATAATCCCTCGTTACTCTCACCGCTTCGAAAATAACGGTCAACGCAAGGCTTTCATAGACGATGCCATGGCACGCGGCCAATTTATTGCCATTCACGTGATGCTAACCACCACGGGTAAACCCGACTTATCCATGCTTCAAACTGAAATAAGCTATGTGAGTGTGTACGCGATCCACCGAGCGAAAGAGTTAGAGCAAAAGCTGTGGAGTATAGCCGCCTGTTCACACCTTATTGATGTCACCGATGAAGTACTTATTCGTTATGGGTTTGACCAAGAAGCGATAAAACGTAATCGTGATAGTAGTACAGAAAAAGCGGTGGTAAAAACAAGTATTCAGGCGCTACTCAACGCCTAAACACTTGTGCACGACATTCAATTGGCGGCGGGTTAGCTCAAAAAGTACAGTAGCCCATGAAGGCCGCTAAACCTTAGTGCGACATCGGCCTGCTGATTGACCACAGGCTTCCCATGGCAGGCCACCCCTAGTGCTGATGTGGCCATCATAACTAGGTCGTTTGCACCGTCGCCCATGGCGACGGTTTGGTGTGGCGAAATGTCCCACTGATGAGATAACGCCTTTACGGTGGCCGCTTTTACATCGGCATTTACCACTTCACCTACCACCTCTCCAGTCAGCAATTCACCGTCTACCGCCAAGGTATTAGACACTGCGGCATCTAAGCCTAGTCTTTCCTTTAAATAGTCTGCAAAGTAAGTAAAACCGCCTGATGCAATCGCCACTTTCCAGCCATTTTCTTTCAGGGTGCTAATTAGCCTCTGTACGCCCGGCATTAGCGGAATGCTGTCTCGAATTTGCTGAAGCTGATTGAGTGGCACGCCCTTTAGGCAAGCCACGCGGTGATGCAGACTTTCATTAAATGCAATTTCGCCTCGCATGGCCATTTCAGTCACTTTAGAGACCTGCTCACCAACGCCAGCAAGCTTAGCTATTTCATCAATGCATTCAATGGCAATGACGGTACTGTCCATATCCATCACTAACAGGCCGCGTTGGTTTAAGTGCGGTGTGCCCTCGGTCAGCCCGATATCTATGTGATATTGGTTTGAAACCTGTTCAATACATTGGGCAATAGAGGCATCTTCCCCTGCCTGCTTTTCACCAAAAGCCACCACTACGCTGTCGCCAAATCCATTGTGTAAAGGGTGTAAAAATAACGCTGAAGGGCGAAAGCAAGAAGACATCGCCTTTAACGCCTCATCGATGAGGTAAGGCGTTAACGCCTGACCAATCAAGGTTACCCTTGCTTCATTACTTTTAAGCCTAGAGGACGGTACTGTGGCTAAACAACGCTCTAGCGCAGCGGCATGGTTATACTGATTACTTGCTTGTGTATCTCTTAATAAGTCAGGAAAATTCGTCGTCACTGTTTGTACAAACCTTAGAAATCTTGGCTATATGCTACCCAAACTCGACCGCTGTGGAAATACACCCTTTCAAATTAGCTGAAATTCGCCTAATGTTACGCTAAATATAATGGGAATTTATTGCTGTATGCAAAATCAGGCTAGTCGACAGAGAACAGGGTCAAAACAATCAGTATCGCATTCTGCCTATACGGCGCTTAAGCGCCTCATTCATACTGCCATCATGGGTGCAGCTGTCGCGCTTATCATTTGTTTGTTCGTCGTATACGAAAAGTATCAATCACAATGGGTAAGCGTGCAAACCGAGCAGCCCGGTAGAAGTGTGAGTCAGCAATACGCGAAAATCCTTGCTCCTGCGTTATCCAGTAATGACATAACGGAATTAGAAAACCTCGCAACAATCGCGGTGTCAGATCCTGCCGTAATGTCGGTGAGCATTTTTGATAGCAAAGGTAAGTATATCGCCCCCTTGCCTAGGGGGGAAAGTGTGGTGACGCTCACAAGAGAAAACCCAATCCCCCCGGTAACTTACCTTGAAGTGATAGAGGGCGACGAAGGCCAAACATTAGGCTACTTGAGTGTGAATATCGACACAGGCTACATCTTAGATAACCCTTTAACGCTGCGTCAGCAACAGGTGTTTATTGCCATATTAATTATCGCATTGGCGCTCATTGTGGGCATTTATATAACCCGTGGCTTTTACAAGTTTCGCCCCTGGCTGACCCGAGTTTTACACACCAATGACAAGCTTACTCAACACCCTTAAAACAGCGGTTATAGTTCGCGGTTGTAAAACTTATAATCTCTTGTTCACTATGCTCACTTAACGCCGCCATCGTTTTCACAACATCCAAAAGGTAGGCGGGACTATTTCGTTTACCTTGCCGACCAAACATAGGCATATCTGGCGCATCGGTTTCCAACAAAAGATGACCTGGAAAATGATGAAGTAAGTACGCTAAGGTATCGCGAGTTTTGGATGCTCTTGGGTAGGTTACTGTTCCCCCAATCCCTAAATATAACCCCTTATGGATATACGCCTTCGCCACCTCAATACTGCCGGAAAAGGCGTGCACCACGCCGCCGTAATGGCGGTTTACTTTCGTCAATGCCTCTAGCAACCTGTGATGACTTTTACGATGGTGTAGTATTACCGGCAACTGGCGCTGCTGAGCAAAATTGAGTTGTACCTGTAAACACCGTTTTTGTGTTTCGATAGGCACATCAATGTGACTGTCCAATCCTATTTCGCCCACCGCAACAGGTGCAATTACCGCTTCTTCGAACGCCACGTCTAACTGGCGGACAAGGGCTTTCTCATCTTCATCGTGGTGTAAAAAATACGGGTGAGCACCAAGGGCAATATCAATAGGTATGATGGATGAAGCGTCTTTCGCCAACTGTTGCTGTTGCTGTTGCTGCCATTGGCCTGCCTGGGTACCTGGCACCAATAACCGCGTTACCCCTGCTTTTTTGGCCCGCTGTAACTCGTCAGTCCAATCATTGGAAAATGCAGCTAAGTCGAGATGGCAATGGCTATCAATCATAATTCAAGCCTCTTAACCGGCGATACTCACAAAACGTTACGGCATTAAACGTTGCGTTGCCCAACTGCCGTCTTGTTGTCGATTGTATTCAAAGCGGTCATGAAGGCGGTCTTCGCCCCCTTGCCAGAATTCAACTTGATGCGGAACAATTCGAAACCCGCCCCAGAAATCAGGCGTCGGCAAGGACTTGTTGGCAAACTTGGCTTTCATCTGACTAAACTGGGTCGTGAGCAGTTCTCGGCTGCTAATAGGCTGGCTTTGCTTAGAAGCGAAAGCCGCTAATTGACTTTCTTTAGGGCGAGAGAAAAAATACCGGGCATTTTCGGCAAGTGTTAAACGTTCTGCAACACCGCAAACCCGTACTTGTCGCTCCATAAAAAACCAGGGGAAGTGACAAGAGACTTTCGGATTATCAGCGAGTTCTTTGGCTTTGCGGCTGCCCAAGTTCGTAAAAAAAACAAACCCAGACTCACTCACTTCTTTTAACAAGACAATGCGCTGAGAAGGCTGCCCATCGGCATCTACAGTGGCCACCGTCATTGCTGTAGGGTCTGGAATCTCGGCCTTTATTGCCTCTGCTAGCCATTGCTCAAACAAAGCAAAAGGGCTGTCAGTCAGGTCTGACGAAGACAGTTTGCCTTTCGAATATTGACGGCGTAAATCTGAAATAGACATAAAATTCCCTAACGCTTAGAAGCCACAACGAATGGTTATACAACCAGTGGCGAGAAAATTAACTTTCGTCGCCATATCCCAGTGAACGTAACGCGCGCTCGTCGTCAGCCCAGCCTTGTTTAACTTTTACCCAAAGCTCTAAAAACACCTTATTATCAAACAGGTTTTCCATGTCTTTGCGGGCATGTTCACCGATGGTCTTAAGGTGCTTTCCGCCTTTACCAATGATCATACGTTTCTGCGTTTCACGTTCAACCAGGATTAAACCGCTAATACGATAAATACCGTTATCAGCTAACTTAAACTGCTCAATTTCTACGGTGGTAGAGTAAGGAAGTTCATCGCCCGTAAATCGCATGAGCTTTTCACGGATAATTTCAGCGGCCATAAAGCGGCTTGAACGGTCGGTAATATAATCTTCTGGAAAATAGAATTCACTCTGCGGTAAGCTTCCTGCCACCAAAGTGCGAATGTCGTCTACCATTTTGCCTTGCTTAGCACTCACCGGAATGATGTGCTCAAACTGGTGCTTCTCTGCTAACTGCTGAAGATGAACCATAAAGGCTTCTTTATCTTCAACTTTGTCCATTTTGTTAACCACTAAATAGCAAGGCAATCCCGAGGCTTTCACTTTGGATAGCACCATTTCATCATCGGTGGTCCAGCGTGTGCCTTCAATAACAAAGAGTACTAGGCCCACTTCAGCCAATGAACTTGATGCTGCACGGTTCATGTAGCGATTTATGGCACGCTTTTCTTCTTGGTGTAAGCCCGGAGTATCGACGTAAATGGCTTGATAATCTCCCTCAGAATCTATGCCTAAAATGCGATGGCGAGTGGTCTGTGGCTTTCGCGAGGTAATACTGACTTTCTGCCCTAACAAGCGATTAAGCAATGTGGATTTACCAACATTGGGGCGCCCGACGATAGCGACTAAGCCACAACGGGTATTGGGTGTTGGCTCAGTCATCTAATTTCTCCAGCGTCATTCTTGCGGCTTCTTGCTCGGCTTTACGGCGGCTATTTCCCATCGCAACCACAGGGGTGTCTAAGTTTTCAACCTTGCAGCACACCTCAAATGTTTGCGCGTGGTCTTTGCCCGATATGGACATCACTTCGTAAGTGGGTAAAGGCAGCTTTCTACCTTGCAGATATTCTTGTAAACGGGTTTTGCTGTCTTTCGGGTGCGCGTTGGGGTCAAGCTTTTCAATTCGGCTCTCCCATAGGCGGCTTATAACGTCTCTCACCTGTTCCATACCAGAATCAAGGTAGATAGCACCAAGCAACGCCTCTACGGCGTCAGCCAGAATGGAGCTTCGTCTATGCCCACCACTTTTTAATTCGCCTGGACCTAACAGCAATAATTCACCCATACAGGCTTCGCGAGCCAGTTCAGCTAAAGTATCGCCTTTCACCAAGGTTGAACGCATACGGGTGAGTTTACCCTCTGGTACATCGGTAAAGCGCTTATAAAGGGTTTCACCAATGACCATGCCTAAGATAGCATCGCCAAGAAATTCTAGTCGTTCGTTGTGCTTTTTAGCCGCGCTTCTATGTGTGAGCGCTTGTTGTAATAAGGCTACATCATTAAAGGTGTAACCTATCGCCTTATTGAGGCGATGATATTTATCAATTCCTTGCATTAATCAATGCCACCTACACGCTCAAACCTCACGCCTGACGGGATCCAGCCTGGCAACAAATCTTCGGGTCTGCGCTCAAATTCAAATGAAATCCAAATAGCCACCGCCTTACCCACTAGGTTGGCGTCAGGAACAAAGCCCCAAAAACGGCTATCTCGACTATTGTCTCGGTTATCACCTAATACAAAGTAATGCCCTTCTGGCACAATCCACTCGTTACTGCGGGTACCAGGTTGAGTATAGAAGTTAACCGGCGAAATTTCTCTTATTGGATGGCGCAAAATATCATGCTTCACGTCGCCAAGCGTTTCCGTGTAGCGCATTAACTTTGCCATGTCTTGAACAAACTCACCGCGTTCAACAAAGTCGAGTGGCACTGGGGTTAACTTGCCACATTGGCTCTGTGCACCGTCACATTTTGACTTGATATACACTTGCTTATTTTGATAAACCACAGTGTCACCAGGCAAGCCAACCACACGCTTGATGTAGTCAACAGATGGGTCTTCTGGGTATTTAAATACCGCGACATCGCCGCGCTCTGGTTCACCCGTCTCCACCAATTTACTTCTAAACACCGGGTCTTTAATGCCGTAGGAAAACTTCTCAACCAAAATGAAGTCACCCACTAAAAGTGTTGGCATCATAGAACCTGACGGTATTTGAAAAGGCTCATAAATGAACGAACGAAGCACCAAGACAAACGCAATGACTGGAAAAATTTGCTGTGATGTATCGACCAAATATGGCAGTTGCGGATCTTCGCCATAACTCGCGCCGCCTGCATCCGCAGCGGCTTGCAAGCGAGCTTTGCGTTTAGGCGCAAAAACGAGGCTATCGACTAACCAAATAAGGCCAGTAATTAGCGTTAGTCCCACAAGAATGTGAGAAAAATAATTCGCCATTATTTACCTACCTTCAATACTGCAAGGAATGCATCCTGCGGTAATTCAACATTACCTACTTGCTTCATTCGCTTTTTCCCTTCTTTTTGTTTTTGAAGCAGCTTTTTCTTACGGCTTACATCACCGCCGTAACATTTCGCGATAACGTTCTTACGCAACTGCTTCACTGTACTTCTTGCTACTACGTGGTTACCAATAGCAGCCTGAATGGCAATATCGAACATCTGACGAGGAATAAGCTCACGTAGCTTCTCTACCAACTCACGACCTCTACCCTGAGAGTTTTCGCGGTGAGTAATAACAGCAAGTGCATCTACACGCTCACCATTAATGAGAATATCTACTCTCACCATGTCAGATGGCTGGAAACGTTTAAAGTTGTAATCCAGTGATGCAAACCCTCGGCTGGTAGATTTCAATCTATCGAAGAAATCAAGTACAACTTCTGCCATGGGCAGTTCATAGGTCACTGCCACTTGCTTACCATGGTAAGTCATATTCGTTTGCATACCACGCTTTTCAACGCACAGAGTAATCACATTACCGAGATATTCCTGTGGAACCAGAATATTGGCTTCAACCAAGGGCTCCCTAATTTCGGCAATGTCGTTCACTGCGGGAAGTTTAGCCGGGCTGTCCACCGTCATCACTTCACCTTTTGTGGTTTCTACTTCGTAAATTACCGTGGGTGCCGTGGTGATTAGGCCCAAGTCGTATTCACGCTCTAAGCGTTCTTGAATAATTTCCATGTGCAGCATGCCAAGGAATCCAATGCGGAAACCAAAGCCTAATGCGGCTGAACTTTCTGGCTCATAAAACAAAGACGCGTCGTTAAGGCTTAATTTTGCTAGGGCGTCTCGAAAATCTTCGTAATCATCAGAGCTAATTGGGAAGATACCTGCGTAAACCTGTGGCTTCACTTTCTTAAACCCAGGTAGCATATCTGTAGCAGGGTCGCGAGATAAGGTAATGGTATCGCCTACTGGCGCACCTTGAATGTCTTTAATACCTGCGATGATAAAGCCAACTTCTCCAGCACGTAACACGCCAGTATCCAGCGCCTTTGGCGTAAACACGCCGATTTTGTCCACTTGGTGCACTTGCCCATTTGACATAATTTGGATTTTGTCTTTTTTGGTCAACTGCCCTTCAACAATGCGCACCAAAGATACAACGCCCTGGTAATTATCGAACCATGAATCAATAATTAGCGCTTTTAACGGCGCTTCACGTTCACCTTCAGGGGGCGGGATCTTATTCACAATAACTTCAAGTACGTCTTCAATACCGATACCGGTTTTCGCTGAGCAACGCACTGCATCTAACGCATCAATACCCACAATGTCTTCAATTTCTTCGGCCACACGGTCTGGATCGGCTTGGGGCAAGTCAATTTTGTTGAGTACCGGTACCACTTCCATATCCATTTCAATGGCGGTATAACAGTTTGCCAGGGTTTGCGCTTCAACACCCTGCCCTGCATCAACCACCAAAAGCGCCCCTTCACAGGCCGCTAAAGAACGGGATACTTCATAAGTAAAGTCCACGTGTCCTGGGGTGTCGATGAAGTTCAACTGATAGGTTTCACCATCTTTTGCAGTGTAATTTAGTGTTACACTTTGTGCTTTGATGGTAATTCCACGCTCTTTTTCCAAGTCCATTGAATCAAGCACTTGCTCAGCCATTTCGCGATCGGAAAGCCCTCCACAATGCTGAATTAAACGGTCTGACAAGGTAGACTTACCGTGGTCAATGTGGGCAATAATACTGAAGTTACGAATGTGCGATTGTTGCATAATGCTGGAAATTACCTGCAGAAAAAATTCATTAAACAAAAATGCCAGTAGCTCCCTTCAAGAGATACTATCTAGCGCGAGCGGATTTTACCCATTTCTTGTCTGAAAAGCGAATTCCCGTGCATATTTGCAGGAACCATTGAGGAAGAAGCGCAAAGCGATAATAATTTTCGCTTTTGTCGTATTTGTCGTTAGGAGAGCGTTTGCAGTAAAACAGCTTGGTACTTTCCGTTATCAAGCCGGCTGAGATGTCGAGCAATACCACGATAAGCAAAATAAGTAGTGGCAATCGCAGGAACCATTGGCCACAGCTCGTGGAACAGGCCAAATGACTCAAATAACAGGCTGGCAAAGAGTGTGGTGCCGATAAACGTTAGCAACGGCAGAATATACAACCACGCCGATGCACTTAGCACGCCCGCTTCGGGCACACCTACGGTGACCCGTTGCCCGACATTTACAGGCATAGGAGAATGCAACACCAGCTGTTGCGTTTTCGGCGCTAGCGCTCGGGAGACCACGCCAGTACCACAATCGCTCTGCACCTGACAACTGCTACATGTTGACTTGATAGCGGCCTCTACCGTTATTTTATCTCCCTCCACTGCAACCACAGTGGCAGTTTCTTTGATCATGGGGTTTCCGTCGTTTTCGATGTCAGAGACGTTGCAATAGCGTTAGCGGTTTGAAGGGGAATTTCTCCCACTACGGTGACTTGTGCTTTGCCGTCTGTCAATGTGAGAAATGTACTTAAGTCATTACGCAGTACTAAGTCACTACCCAGTGCATCTGCGGCTGGCTGCACATAAACAGAAACATCCACTAAACCATCACTGAACATTTTATATTCAACAATTTGACCGGTTTGCGCTAACCGGCGAGTTTCCTGCTTAACTTCCTTCATTCCCGTGGGAAGAAAGGTAACATCCCAATTATGCTCACGGCGATGGCGCTTGGAGAGTACCAACGGTTTGGGCAGGCTGGCCTGATTAATTCGTTCAAAATAAGGGTTAGGTTGTTCTGTCATTTGTAATGACGTCACCTGAATCTGTTCTAACAAGCCACCTTGTAAATCAAGCATATTCAGCTTTAACAACATGCCAGTGTCTTCATCTAACCATAGCTGATAACTAAACCGGTTGTTGTCGCGGCTAACAATACGTATTTGCTGAGCAGGTCTGCCCGCCACTCTAGCTCTTCCCACGGAAACAAACTCATACCCCTGCTTTAAACGCTCGGGATGATGTAATAGCGTGCTTGGAATTGGGCCATTGATATGTTCAGACTTCAAGCTGTATGGCGAAACATCTGGCTCGAATACACTTACCACGTCACCCACGCGAATAAGTTCCCGCCCAGGCCCGTTTTGCAGGTTTAACTGTTCCATTTTAATGCCATTGGGCATAACAGCATGACGCCAAAGGTAAGGCATAGTGTCGCCATCAGCGCGACTTTGCACAAAAGAAACCTGAAAATTACGGGTTTCAATGACCTCACTTAAACGGGCTAACCAATCAGCGGTGCTTTTGGGGGATGCTAAACGCTGAGTATCAGCCAACACAGCAGGTTGGTTTTGAATCCGATCTACGCTTGGTTGCTTGAATTCGGCCTCTGAATCTTGCGTGGGCGAATGGGTAACCACTTCTTTTGGTTGCTCGTCGTCAGCAGGGTTTATTTGAGTTTCTTGCCCGAGGGCAATAGGTGCCGTCAGCATACCTGCCACTGACAACAAGGCCACGAGCTTGTGGGCACTGCGTTTTACTGTGTCCGAAAACACGCGTACCAGCGAACGAGGCGCTGGTACGTTATTAATACATTTAATTTTCATGAAACTACGTCGTTATGGGCGCTCGTTAGGGCTAACCTCATTTTCATTTTCTTCTGACTCTTGCGCCTGCTTTAATAACAGCTGTTGCTCATGGTCAGCGATAAGTGCGTTAATCTTTCTCTTCTTCTCTAACATTTCGTTCATGTCATTACGAGGAAGCGCACGCGTTTGCTCTAAGCTAACTGGCGATAAGCCACCTTGCGGCCCGGCTGTCGGTGCCGTCATAAATGGTTCTGTAGGCGCAGGTTGATTAAAGTTCTGAACACCGAGAATAACCGCGACAGCAACAGAAGCTGCCATTGCGAACTGCCCAGACTGTTTAGCAAAAGGCACCACGTTACCAAGCACCGGCATTGAGCGCCAACGGGACGTCTTAGGTGCGACAATAGCGGGCTCAGCATCTAGCGCAGCAGCCACAGAAGAAGCAATATCTAAGTTTGGCGCAACATGCATCTCTTTGCGCATAACGCCTCTCATTACATGATAGCGCTGCCACTTAGCTTGTAGTTCTGCGTCCTGCTTAATGGTGTCGATAATTGAACTATCATCGAGTTCACCATCCATGAATGCGGACATTTTTTCTTGCTGTTGCGTCATATATTCATTTCCTGACCATTTGCGATCATTTTCTACCCTAACACAGCTATTAGTCAGCTTCATCTTGGGAAAGTTCACTTTCCTCAAATTTAATTTTCTAATAGCGGTTGAATAACTTTATCAATTGCCTCTCTCGCCCTGAAAATACGTGATCTTACTGTACCTACAGGACAGGCCATAACGTTCGCGATTTCTTCGTAACTTAACCCTTCGATTTCACGTAAAGTAATTGCCATACGCAAATCATCGGGAAGTTTCTCCACCACGCGAAATAGGGTTTCTTCTATTTCGTCTGACAGTAAGCTTCGCTCGGGTGTGGACTGCTCTTTTAAAGCGTCACTGCCTTCATAAAAGTCAGCTTCATCAGCATCCACATCACTCGCCGGCGGCTTACGCCCTTGTGCAACTAAATAATTTTTAGCACTGTTAACCGCAATACGATATAGCCAGGTGTAAAACGCACTGTCGCCTCTAAAATTAGGAAGCGCACGATATGCCTTAATAAAAGCATCTTGCGTTACATCTGCAACATCGCCTGTGTTTTTTACGTACCGTGAAACGAGGTGCATCACTTTGTGCTGGTATCTTGTCACCAGTAAGTTAAATGCATTCTTATCGCCACGTTGTACTTTCTCAACCAATTGTTGATCGGTTATCTGCTCGCTCATTCGAGCCATTACTCCTTACTTCAACTACCCAATAGCTCTCGCAAGCATTGTTGTAGACGCTAGCTTTTGAAAAAAGTTCTCAATTTATATTAAAAATACTAAAAAATGCGAGTGTAATGTGAAAGGGAGCATTGTGTTTTGCCCCTCATCCATTAGACTTGCCGAACCTTTGTTCATTTGAATATATACAAAAATACATGAAATCAGTGTCGTCTTCACTAACTTCCACATCAAATGCTATTGAACACCGATGTGATGTACTGATTATTGGTAGCGGAGCCGCAGGGTTAAGCCTTGCTTTAAAGCTTGCTGACCATTGTCAGGTTATCGTGCTCAGCAAAAGTGATAGAAACGAAGGGTCTACGCGGTATGCCCAGGGCGGTATTGCCGCGGTTTTCGATGAGCAAGATTCGATTGACGCTCACGTTAAAGATACGCTTAATGCTGGTGGCGGGTTGTGTGAAGAGCCTGCGGTACGTTTCACTACAGAGCGCGCCAAAGCGGCGTTGAGTTGGCTGATAGGCTATGGCGTGCCCTTTGACACCGAAAAAACGGAATCTGGCGAAGAGCGTTTCCACTTAACCCGTGAGGGCGGTCATAGCCACCGTCGAATATTACATGCCGCTGACGCCACGGGAGAGGCGCTTCAAATCACCTTGAATGACGCTGTGTCTACCCACCCCAACATTCATGTTTTCGAGCGCTATAACGCGATAGATTTAATCCCCTCAAAACAGGATAAAGGTCGGTGCGTGGGAGCATATGTATGGAATAGACAGCAAGAGCATGTCGAAGTTATTCGCGCACCATTTATTGCCCTTGCCACAGGTGGCGGCAGTAAAGTGTATCAATACACCTCAAACCCAGACGTATCAAGTGGTGATGGTATTGCCATGGCATGGCGCGCGGGCTGCCGGGTAGCAAACATGGAATTTAACCAGTTTCATCCCACCTGTTTGTTCCATCCGCAAGCCAGAAACTTCTTGATTACCGAAGCCCTTCGCGGCGAAGGGGCGAACCTTTGTCATGCTGATGGCACTCGGTTTATGCACAAGTTTGATGAACGGGCCGACTTAGCCCCTCGTGACGTGGTAGCCCGAGCAATCGACTATGAAATGAAACGCCTCGGAGCTGACTGCATGTATTTAGATATCAGTCATAAACCAGCGGATTTCATTGTTAAGCATTTTCCTAATATCTACCGCAAATGCCGCTCATTGGGCATAGACATCACCCGAGAACCCATCCCTGTGGTGCCTGCTGCCCATTACAGTTGCGGCGGCGTCATGACAGACTTCAATGCAAAAACAGATTTAGACAATGTTTACGCCATTGGTGAAGTGGCGTATACCGGGCTTCACGGTGCAAACCGTATGGCATCCAACTCATTACTAGAATGCGTCGTCTTTGCGTCTTCTGCAGCTGAGCACATTCTCGCACAATTGCCCTTCGCGTCTTGTGAAGAAGCAATTTCGCCGTGGGATGAAAGCCAAGTATCTGACTCAGACGAAGAAGTTATCATCCAACATAATTGGCACGAACTCAGACTGTTTATGTGGGATTATGTTGGCATAGTGAGAACGGACAAACGGCTAGAACGTGCAATGCGACGAATTCAGCTGCTTGAACAGGAAATTAATGAGTACTACTCGCATTTTCGCGTCAGTAACAATTTATTAGAACTTAGAAATCTCGTCACAGTGGCAGAATTGATTGTACGCTGTGCTATGGCGCGTAAAGAAAGCCGAGGGTTACATTTTAACTTGGATCATCCAAACCAATTAGACGAACCTCTACCCACCATTTTGGTGCCAGAGAAGAGCAATGCGCGGCCCGTGCCCGGCTCGTTAACAGCCACGTCTGTGCCTGTCACCGAAAATTGAAAAAGGAGCCATTGGCTCCTTTTTTAAAATGTGACACTCATTGCCATGTGTTTGTGCTTATTCTGATGATCAGACACAGTAACCTGTACACCTACCTCATCCTCACACCACTTGGTGACTTGAACCTTACTGGGGAGATACACCGGCCGCTTAAACGAGCAGGTGAGTTTAGAAATATCCCGCTCTTCGTTTTCCATTAAGCTTGAAAGGCTTCTTGCCAAGGTCCACATACCATGGGCAATGGGCTGGTGGAAGCCAAACAGCTTCGCAGTAAGCCCATAAAGATGTATAGGGTTATAGTCACCGGAGAGTTTCGCATAACGCCTGCCTGTATCCGCCGTCACCGTTAATTCATCAATGGGTGTTTCCGTCTCATCGTCACACGTACTCAGACTATCCAGTGACACAGGTTTGGGCGCAACATGCACCGCTTTTACTTTTACAAGATAACTGCTTATGGCTTGGTAAACACGCTGACCTTGCTGAAATGCCTCAAGCAAAATATCAAATTCCCAGCCTCGGTTATGGGGGCGAACGTCGCCAAACCTTACGCGGCATTCAAAAGGCGCGCTAAGGTCACAATCACCTAGAACAGAGATATCATTCTTGCCATGAATCAGCCCAAGTAATGGGAAGGGGCTTTTTTTATCTAGTAGACACTGCATTTGTAACGGTAGTGACAGCATTTGCAGATAAACAGGATGCATATGGTGACTTTTAGGCCAGTGCATTTCCTGGCAGTACGCCGCGTAGTGTTTATTGTCCACGTTGATCTGTTTGGAATAGATGCGAGGTGGAAGTACCGGTGGACGAAATTGCATAAGCTGACGGGTGTCAACCCGTTTAAACAACGCTTTTGAATACTCACGAAACATCAGTCGTTTTCCTTGTTTCTGGGTGAAGGTTTGTTTGGGCTAAAACCCGACAAAGCCTTCTGTAATCGCGCGCTGGGCATTCACCTTTCAGTACCCACCGCAGATGTTTAGATGACCGCTGATACCAATAATCAGAAGGTTGATAGACAGACAGTGCAACACCCCAGGGCATAATCTTCGATTCGGGATGAAGCGTGTAAACGTGATCTGCCCCTTGCTCTTGCGCCGAAGCATGCAAAATAAGCTGCCCTTTTGCTGTTAGTGTATATACCTCAATTTCGCCTAACTTGTCACAAACGAATACGTCTTTTATACAAAGCGTAACAACAATTGCGGCAAGAAAAAACAAGGGTGTGTAAGCATATGATGCCACTTGCGAAGGCATACACGCGGCACATATAATTAGTGACGCTAAGGGTAGCACCACCTTGTATTGGCGCAGTGATGAATAGTGTAATGTAAGCCTATACTTTGACACGGTTTACAATGGTAGCCACCATGTCTGCTAGTTCAGGGTCATCACATTTTTGATGCCCCATTATCCACGCAAACAAATCGGGGTCATCACTGGTAAGCAAGCGCTCGAAAACGACTTGTTTTTCGTAAGTTAAATCGCCGAAGGCTTCTTCAACAAAAGGCAATAACAACACATCAAGTTCTAACATGCCGCGACGGCACGCCCATTTGAGTCGGGCTAGTCTTTTCTGTTCAAACATATTCGCTTTCTAGTGATTAGGACATGGGGGATATTATCATGTACTTCGTCTGTTGATCACTGCCCTTTTAGTCTGATTCACCGTGTTTTTGTTGTACATGTGGGTGAGCATAGCGAATGGCTTTGCTATGGGAAGACAATGAAACTTAGTTTACTCTGGCATTTCGCACTTTTTTAGCTCGTTATCCTTGATATCTTGTATTCTCCCCTCACCTTAGACCTATTAGGGTCTCAAATTCGTGTCTTGAATTAGTGGAATATTAAATGACAGCTTTATCAACGCTTTCTGCTTTACCGTCTAGCTACGCCGTTCGCTTGACTAATCAAATGCTCATTAGCGCAACGGGGGAGCAAACAGACAGTTACCTGCATGGTCAACTCACCGTGAATATTAACGACCTAGATAAGCATCAGGTAAGGATTTGCGCGCATTGTGATAATAAAGGTAAAACCTGGTCGGTGCCTTATGTAGCGCGGTTTAATGATGGCGTGGTGTTGATTTCAAATAAAGATGCAGGCGCACATTCACTGGCACAGCTGAACAAGTATGGCGTATTTTCAAAAGTGGATATTGTTGATGCTAGCGAGGCATACCATCATTATTTTATTAGCGACGCGCTTGCCAACTCGCTTTGTAAGTCGTTCTTTGACAGCTTGCCAGACTCGCCGATGTCTTCCGTCAGTAGTGCAAACGGCTTGTTATTTAAAACCCCTTATACTCAAGCAGGGTTTTACGCGCTGATTACAGCCGAGCATGCTGAAGCATGGGAAGAAAAGATGGCAGAGGCAGTAGAGGCCATATACGGTCAAGCTGTTTTCGATGCCATACTCATTGACAACCTTATTCCTACCTTAAGTGAGAGCGGCGTAAACGAATACATTCCACAAATGCTTAATGTGCAAGCCGTTGAGGGAATAGATTTCGACAAAGGCTGTTATATGGGGCAAGAAGTCGTGGCTCGCACGCGGTTTTTGGGAAAGAACAAACGTGCCGCTTATAGCTTTACCTTGAACCACGCAACCTCGGTTGCACCAGGCGAAACCCTTGAAAAACAACTTGGTGAAAACTGGCGACGGGCAGGTAACATAATTGCCACCGCCAAGTTGCAAGCAGAAACCTGGTTGATGGCTGTTCTGTCTAACGACACAAAAGAAACAGATTGCCATCGTTTGGCAGAAAATCCAGACATAACCTGCTACCCTAACACACAACCTTATAATATTGAGCAAAACCCGAGCAATATTATAAAAAAGCGTAAATAAAGATTGCGCACACTTAATCACATTCATCGCCTCATTAAGAGGCCCAAAAACAGGATTATCTATGACCATTACTTCTGATAGCGTTGTCAGCCTTCACTACACAGTTTCCACTGAAGACGGCACTGAACTAGATTCGTCGGCAGGAAAAGCGCCATTGGTGGTACTACAAGGTCGACGTTTTCTTATTGAAGGCTTAGAAGAAGCCCTCATTGGTAAAGAGAAAGGTGACAAATTCAATTTATCTGTTGAGCCTGAAAAGGCCTACGGGGAACGTGTAGACGCCCTAGTTCAGCGCGTACCTCGCACTATGTTTGACGGCATGGACGTGGAAGTAGGTATGTCTTTTAGAGCAACTACGCCTGAAGGCGAACAGTCGGTAATTATCATCGAAACCACTGAAGATGAAGTGGTTGTAGATGGTAACCACCCGCTAGCCGGCATTCCGCTGACCTTCGACGTTGAAGTGGTTGACGTACGTGACGCAACAGAAGAAGAGTTAGCCCACGGTCATGCTCACGCAGGTGGGAGTTGTGGCGGCGGTGAAGAACACTAAAGCGCAGATAAAAAAGGGAGCCGATGGCTCCCTTTTTCGTTATTACGCAAATGCTTAAAGCCAACCTTGGCTAATCGCCTTTAAATTGCTTCTTCGTTTTGTTCCCCGGTGCGGATACGTACCGCACTCTCTACGTTGTAAACAAAGATTTTACCGTCACCAATTTTTCCAGTTTTCGCTGAGCTCTCAATGGCCTCAATGGCTTGCTCTACACGCTCATCATCAAGTACCAGTTCTATCTTGATTTTTGGAAGAAAATCCACTTGATACTCGGCACCACGATAAAGTTCTGTATGGCCTTTTTGGCGACCAAAGCCTTTCACTTCTGACACTGTCATGCCAGAAATACCTACTTCAGCGAGGGCTTCACGTACATCATCCATTTTGAATGGTTTAATAATGGCTTCAATTTTTTTCATAGCAACTACTCATCATAAATTGTGGGAATAGGAACACGCTTGTGCTGGGTACGTTGATAAATATAAAGAAGTTTCTCATCGACATCCGCTGACACTGATTTTCCCTCTAGAAAATCGTCAATTTGGTCGTAGGTCATTCCCAGCGCTTGTTCATCTGCTTTTTGCGGCGATAGCGACTCTAAGTCCGCTGTGGGTGCTTTGGTGATAATATTGTGAGGCGCCCCCAAATGCGCTGCAACTAGCCTCACTTGACGCTTACTTAATCCAAACAATGGCGCAAGATCACAGGCACCATCGCCGTACTTAGTATAAAACCCTGTTATATTTTCTGCTGAATGATCTGTGCCCAACACTAAGCCATCCACTAAACCGGCAATTTCGTATTGAATAACCATGCGTGTACGGGCTTTAACGTTACCTTTGACGAAATCAACTTTTGCGTCACTGTTAGGAAGCAGCCCAGTGTTTGCTAGCGCTTCAGTGGTAGAGGTATGAATCGCGTCAGCACCTGGCTGTACATTTACCGTTACCGACTGGCTAGGCTGAATAAAGTCGATAGATGCTTGGGCATCCTGTTCATCGGCTTGCGTGTCATACGGAAGGCGAACAGCAATAAACTGGTAGTTTTCGTGTTTTTCTTCGTTTAGCTCGTTTACGGCCAATTGCGCTAACCGCCCCAATGTACAAGAGTCAATGCCACCGCTGATACCTAGCACAAGGGCATTTAACCCTGAGGCCAGAAGTTGTTTTTTAATAAACGAGACTCGACGAGCAACCTCAAAGGCTACATCAATGTCAGGCAGCACTTTCATTTCTTCAATAACTGCTTGTTTTTGCATCATAATATCCACGTTGTTTGTAGGCGTCCTGAGATATGAGTTTACGATAAACTAAGGCTAGATGTTAGTGTTATTCGTGGGTTTACTATTGCCAATAACCTAATATTATCATCACGTTCCATGCTTAGTATTACGGATGATGCTTACCTTCCGATTACTATACCCTATTCTAACAGGATTAGTTTACTCTACACGGTATGCTATGCAACGCTTCTATTTAAGCGATAGCGGCGTCAATAATCAATGTTAATTAAGGTTATGTAATTTACTGTGTCTTATCCAGCTTTGTTTGCCAGCCCCCGCAAGCATAAGGGCCTCACACTACTTGAGATGCTCATTGCCATTGCTATTTTGGCCATTTTAGTGGCCACGGTTACCCCTAGCGTGTCGAATATAGTTACGCAAAACCGTATTACCTCAGACGTCAACCGCCTTAGCGCCTTGGCACAACACGCCAGATTTACCGCCATCAACGAGCAGCTTACCGTTACGCTTTGCGCCACCAGCGATTATATGGATTGTTCGTCTGAATGGCGCAACGCAAAGATGATATTTATTGACACCAATAGCAACAGCAAAAGAGATGAGGATGAAAGGTTAATTGCCACGTCAGACCCTATACACCAGCGCAATGTTATCAGTGGTGTGACTGACCCTATATTGTTTGCGCAAGAGGGTAGCAGCAGTATCCGTACTACCATTACCTTATGTCCAGACAACCAAGATAGCACGTTTGCAACAGCGCTACTGATTGCCCTACACGGTAGAATTTCCATCGCCATAGATAGCAACGACGACGGAATAAAAGAAGATCTTAGTGGCGACGAGTTAACCTGCGAATAAACATTCCCGCTAGAGAGTACACGATTATCGCCAGCATGCTAAAGGTTCGGTCGCTAGCGAAGTAACGGTAAGTTTTCTACACGCTTCCTCTTCACTTAAAAATAACAGGGTGGCAGTAATAGAATAGTCCCCTGCGCTGGCTTCGTCCTCAGTAACACTGACGCTCCCATTGTCAAACCCCGGCAATTGCGATAATGACCGGTACGTGCCCTCGTTCATAACAAAGTAGGCCTGTTGAATTTGTATATTTAACAGGTACGTCATAACTTGATATCTCAGAGCACTTTCGCGCTGAGCTTGATAGCTGGGTACGGCGACAGACAGCAATATGCCCACTAACGCCATTACCACCAGCAGCTCTAACAGGCTATACCCATAGCGTATTGTCACGCATTCATACTTATTCACACCCATAGTACAGCTTCCTTCTTTCCGTATTTTATTTATGCTCAATTTATCAATGACTGAACACGGTAATAACCGGACAAAAGCATGGTTTTCTTTTTTCAACGCGGGGCAAGCTTAATGGAAAGTATGATATGCGTGGCCTTAATGGGCCTAATGACTACCCTGGCTGCCCCTTCCTTTTTTCATTGGAAAAAGCAAACTGAGTTTGTTGGCGCAATTCAGCATAGCCACTTGTTTATTCAGCATGCGAGAAGCTACGCACTGAGTCATAGACGCAAGGTTTATCTCTCTTTCGATCCCAGCCAATCAGGCTGTATAGGGCTGTCTACGCAGGGTGCCTGCGATTGCCATGCCAGCGATGCATGCCAATTAGATAATCAAACCTACCAACTCTCTTTATCCCAGCTAAGCGCCACCCTGACCCTTAGCAGCGAAAAGGCTACTACCATCAGTTTTGATGGCATTCATGGATTGGGCTTTTCTCTGGCATTGACGCTATTTGTTTCAAACTCGTCCCACAAGGGCAAAATCGTGCTCAGTAATTTTGGACGAGCTCGTTTTTGCGCAGATTCTAATGAATTAACGCATCGTGGAGTGCCCCAGTGTTAAGACGCAATGGATTTACGCTTGTGGAGCTTATGCTCTCTGTAGCCATAGGGGCAGCATTCCTGACTTCTGCCATCACGTTTATGCTTACGCTGGGACATTCTATGTATCAAATCCAGCAACAACTCATCCTAGAAAGCGAGCTTAGGCTATTAACCCAAACGTTGACGCTGCAACTTTCCCGCGCAGGCTATGTGGCGAGCTCCCACGATACATCTACGTTAGTTAATCAGCTAGCCCTCAACGGTACTTTGGCCAACATTCACGTGGGGCATCACCCCAATGCGCCTCAACACTCCTGTGTGCTTTTCGCTTACGACAAAAATAAAGATGGCGCTATTTCCTTAGCCTCGCCATCAGAACATTTTGGGTTTCGCCTGAATAACAAAGCGTTAGAGTTTAGAGTAGCGGGGAAATCCTGCGATGCCAGCGGGTGGCACGACATTACCGATACCCGTAAAACGTATGTGTCAGCGTTTGAAATAAAACCCAAACAAGCGGGGCAGCCAGCATGGGTCGTGACTCTCACCTTACAATCTGCCCAACAAGCAGGGCTAACATCGAGCCGCACTTTTTTAATAAGCGCAACCAATGCACACCCGTTTTAATCCACTCACCCAAGAAAGAGGAGCTGTAGCCCTCGCAACCATGGGCATATTGCTCAGTATTGTGAGCCTGTCGCTATGGGTAGTGAGCCAACGGTTGACCAACGAACTGCAGATGGTGAGACGTGGGCTTGCCTATAACCAGGCGTATGCTCAACTGCATGCCCGGCATGCCTCTGTAGCAATGCAACTAAGAACTGCCGATTTTAATACCCTGCAAAGCCTGGAGAGCGAACAGCTAGATATCGCTTACCAAACGTTTATTAATAGCAATAATACCCGCAGTGTTCTATTCACTGTAACCCTCTCATTAGTGTCGCCGAGCCTACATATCAAACAAGATTTTTTTCGTTTCTCCAGCCTCTTCTGGTTTCCACTACAAGCCGTCACCAGCGACCAATCAAACCTCACCCAAAAGCTGTTTAATCGGGACTTCGAACCGCTTTCTGCTTCCCATTTTCAGCACATCCTAGAGGCACAAAAGCTGGGTTCACAAGAAGCGTCAAACCGCCAAGCGATGTCGAAAGAGTCAGTGATTTGGGTAGAAGGTAATTGGGAACTGCCTGACGATACTCAACTTGGTTCCCTTGACGCGCCTGTCTTAGTGATTGTAAAAAATGGCAATATTGCCCTAGGGAACAGGGCATCTTTTTATGGCTTATTGGTACAACTCGACGCTGAATCAAACCGCCGCAATGCGACGCTTGAACATGGCGCTAAACTCTTCGGCGCTTTGGTCACCAACGGTCAGCTAACGTTAAACAACTACGGTAACATTATGTATGAAAAAAATGTGCTCTCTGCCTTGCAGCAACGGGCTGAATTGCAAAATATCTATCCCGTTCCACATAGCTGGAACGACTTCGACTAAACGTCGGGTCGCCCCCCACGCTAGTGCTGGATTTGCGTTACTAGATGTGCTGTTAGCGGCAAGTCTGTTTGTGGTTGGTATGCTGGGTTTCTTGCTCTTTCACCATCAACTTTATTCGCAATGGCAACATGCCGTGGCAATACAAAATGAGTATGATGAATATGCGTTATCGCAGATTAACCCAGCATTGATGTTTTCACCTTTGCAAAAAACAGATGTTGAGCGACTTGCCCCGTTTATTCCTGCTGCGCAAAATAGCAACTAATGCGCTAGCACGCCCAGCAAAATTCGCCCGCGTCTAACGACCCATTGTTGTTCTCATCCCACCCTTTGCGGCCATCGCTGTAATAAAACAATGCACCGTTGCTGGCTTGTGAGGTACCTTCTACAGGAGTAGCTTTTAGCTGATAGCTTAAGGCGTCTGCAGATAAAATAGTGAGGTTGTAGCGTTTATTCGCTTCAGGTTCGGTGGCGGGAGAATAGCTTGAGAATATACTCGGGGTGCCGGTATTTCCGCCGTTTTCACCCGCGCCAGTATAAGAAAAACCACCACTGTGATGACGCTCCATGGCCGCCGCAAAAGCCATAAGATCGGCCTGCGCAGTACGCTGGTAGCTACCGACAATGGTTGACTGGTACGAAGGATAGGCAATGGACGCAATTATGCCAATAATGGCAACGACAATCATGAGTTCAATTAAGGAAAAGCCTCGTTCTAAGCTAGGGTGTCTCATTATATTTACTCATTTCTCTCGGTTTCTGAATGCCACGCGCCGCGCTGAATTCGTTCAAACTTTCCGTAGATATTCTCAGCCAAACAAGCGAATGCCGATGTACATGCTTCCTCATTCCCCTCTTCATCCACCTGGATAACCGCAGAAACACATTCAGTGCCTAAACACACCACAGGGCTTACTATGTCCTCTATCAATATTTTAGTTTCCGGCGCAATCCCAGTTTGCTTTAAGTCGGCGTATCTATCTCCACTGTCTAAATCACCATTATTATTGAGGTCGCTTACGGCGTTTCCATTAAACATATTAACCAAGTATGCGCGGCTATTGCCCGTGGGTGGAGCACACGCACTCGTACTCGATACCGCGGGCACATAAGTGGTAAAGAATACCTTGTAGTCTATGATTAAGGGCGACGCCAATACCTTTTCGCCTTCGGTGGTCAATTCAATGTACCACCCTGCTTTGTTGGCAAATTCAGCCGCCGCAATCGCTTGCTCACTTTCATCAGTGCTGGTTAAGCCATGTTCCGTAGCATTATAAAGCTGCGATTCACTGATGGTAGACATGAAAGTGTAATGACCGTCGCTATCACGATTAAATACACCCTCATCTTTTATTAAATAGAAATTATCCTCAATGGTGACATCAAGGGGAGACGCTCGCCATCCGCTGCCTATTGCCACGCCATAGTAAAGCTCATCCCCTAGTGCTATTTCTGTGACGTCCGGACCGTAAAAAAATCGCCGGTGGGTTTCAGCGGTATCTCCGCCGAAATCGGCAAGCCTTGCGCCTTTCACAAAATTGTCTCCCGTTTCACCATTGTAAATATCGAAACGAAACAATTGCCCGCCCATATCCGCGGCGTACATGTGATCAGCGAAGCCGTCATTGTCTCTATCAATAACAGAAATTCGCGCCGGTATGCTGTAGTTCATATGCTCTAGGTTTACGGTGGCATCACTGTTACTAGCAGACCAAAGTAAATCTCCGGTGTCTGCATCAAACATAAACACCGCGTTGCCCACGCCATCTACGCTGCGCACCGTTTTATCATCCTGCGCCACGTCGTAGCCGCCACCCACGATCATCACATTTTTCTCTTCTGTACCGTAACGCACCTTGGTGATAGTCGGCCGGGACCAGGTTTGACCCAGTTTTTCTAACCCTACCGTTCCCCCTTCAATCATAAACTTCAGCGTTGGTGAAGCCTTTTGGGTAACGTCAAACACGTAGTAATTGTTACCGCCTCTACGCATACCTAGATAGAGATAGGTACTATTGCCTACCGTGCGAAGTACCATGTCACCGTCCAAGCCATATTTGTGCTCAAACGTGGAAATATCCTGATAAAAATGATGCAAGTTCGGCAATAGGCTGCGGGGCATAATGGCAAAATTTTCTTCCCCTGTTGCCGCATCAATGGAGTGCAACATGCCATGATTAGTAGCAACGAAAATAGCTGAATCTGTCTCACTATAATTGACGATAACCGGTTGAGAATGAATAGGGTCTCCCATTTGAAGACGAATATCTGTGGTGTCACCATCGCCATCACTGTCTTTAACATCAACCCCTCGCGCCCATTGAAGCAATGTGGTGCGCAGGTCTTGTGCATCAGTTTCATCTTCAATACCTAAATCTTCCACTGTGATACTGCTATTATCTTCATGAAGCACATTGCTCGAACTCGTTATTACCCCGTTTGCATTAAACACATAAAGGTGACGGTTGGCCGTCATTTTACTGGCTGCGCCTCCCTCCCTAACATCATTGCCATCAGCAAGTACCGACCAATAACTGTGGGAGTTTTCAGCGAAAAAGCCCGTCACGCTGTCTACCGCATCCAGCCCGTTTTTATCCAGCACTTCATCACCATCTAAACGATAGCGTTTTAGGTTGCCGGGCCAAATAGCCCCTTCACTGGGTTTAAACAAAGCAAAATACAATTCGTCTCGGTGCGTTAATCGGTTGAGTTGGTTTACCGCAACACCGGGTGAAACAAAGGTGGCGTTAATGTCTTTCACTGAACGTAAAATAGTATTAAAGGCGTCCAGTAACTCTGTGCTGTTGTCCGCTTGGTAAAAGCCCCCTCCGCTTTGCAGTGCTAACTGATTGAGAAAATTATTGGCGGAGGTATTTGCCGCAAAGCCTATAGTGTGAGTAATAACGCGTCTATCGATAGATGACGTCTCTGACTCGCTAATATCTCTGACCAAATCTAAGCCACATTTTTCCCCTCCACTTCCTGTACAGCTTTGATTAAGCAATGCCTCAATTCTCGACACACTATGATTGTTGTTCGCCTCGCCATCAGACAGCAGCACAATATGATTGTTTGTTTGACACTGTAGATCATTGACAGGAGAGAGGTATGTTGCACCACTGGGGATATATTCATTGATGCAATCACTATCAGATAAGTTATCGTCCGTGCACCCGCTAGGGCGTACCGGATCACTTCCTAAATAGCTACTTCTGTGACTCACTCGCGTATTCTTTCGTACCGTATTAGATACATTGTAATTACCCCGCGCTAATCCCCAATCAACCTCTCTACCACCGTAGTAATTTACAGCTTCATACAGTGTATCTACGATGGGTGTGTAACCACTTGCGCTAAGTTCGTCCACTTTACTAATAAGCAGTTCCCTCACTGTTGAACTCGCCCCTGGCGTAGCATTCCCATTAAATTTAACCACCAGTCGAGGGGCTGCAGAGGGCACATCGTTGTAACTATACACGCCTCGATAACTAGTAAAATCACTGAATACAAACGCCATCGCGTTACCGGGCTCCCAGCCCGGACGATTCACGATGTCAGACACAATGGATGATAAGTCTGGCGACGTGTAATCGGAGTAACGCCTGAAACTTGGCATAGACCAGGTTACGCCAGAGGTTTTATCTAGGTCTCTTAGTTGATGACGATAGTTAGGGTAAAAGTCGTCGGCATCATCATTGGCTACGGCTTGAATCTGCATACTGGCACCGCTATACCTGTAGGTATCATAAGCCGTGAATTCTAGATACGCCTCGGTTATTGTTGCCCCTTGAGGAATATTAATGTTCTGAAAGCGAATACCAATATAGTTGTTGTAATAGTCACTGAAAGTGAGCTCTGAACCTGTACTTTCATAGCCGCGATAATCCTCTTCAAGATTATCGCGAGAACTAGACACCTGATAAACTGCTTCGCCGCCAATACAACCTGTGGCGGTACTATCGTCGTAAACCACCACCAACTGAGGCGCACCACCTTGCCCTGAATCGTATGCTCGCGCTAAACGGTGACTGGCGGCATCTGAACTTGTGCCTTCAACGAATAGAGAAAGGTCTTGTCCACCACACCAGCTAGATAAGCCAACGATTTCTTCGATAACGGACGATATATCTGGACTGGTAACGATTTCTCCAGCCGCGGGAAAGTCATTATCTGTGTCCCACTGCACTTGCGCACTCGTTTGCGTGCGTGTAGATAGATTTGACGCAGCGGTAGAAAATTCAGCACTGTCGGCATTCGCCTCCCCTTTGATGGTAAATTGAGTGCCGGCAACATTGAATTTCTCGGACGTAAAACGAAGGTAAGCACTAACAATGGTAGCCCCCTGAGGGATGTTCATATCACTAAATCTCAACCCAGTGAGCACCGTATCTGTACCTGAACTTAGCACCAGTTCATCATCGGTAATATCTACATTGCCATTAATTTCATAACCGTCATGATTTGACGCGCTGGTGGATGTCACCAATTCTGGGCGCACCGCGTCATCAATTCCTTGAATGGGATATAAAATGGGCCCGCCGTAGTCAGAAAAGCGCATTAGCCCCGCATTGATATTTGTGGCTGAACCGAGCGCATCTTTGAGTGCATTTTGTACCCGTAACATGCGAGATTGACCGGTATTGTCTGTGCTGGTCATACTGCCTGACGTATCCATTATAAAAAGCACGTTAGGGTTATAGGTTACCGAGTTAGCTGACGAACCTAAGTAAATATCTAAATCGTCGGCCAGTGCACTTACACCTATGCAGGCAAACAATAAACATGAGGTGATAAAGCTGATAAGCCGAGACATGCACACTACCTTACTATTGAGATGCAGGGCCAAACACTGACGCTGCAAGTGTATTGGCAACAGTAGAAGGCTTTCCATCTACCTTCCCACAACCACGAATGATAAATACATGACAATTGACATTACTGCCGCCAATGACATTGCTTGAGCCCCTACAGGCTTGTTCACGTATAAATGCCGTACGTGACCAGCTTTGGGTCGCTGGGGTGCTTTGATAATTTTCCGAACCTATGTTCTGCTTGCCTATTTCTAACGCTCCGCTGGGCATTTGTCGGTTGGTCCAGGTGTTTTCATCAAAGCAGCTTAAGGTATTGACCTGAGGGTCATAAACATTCCCTTGCCGGGCTTCGGACAGCGGGTCAGTAAGGTTATCATCAGACAATAGCACTTCATCTTCAGATTCAAAGAACACGCCGGCAATGGCTGCTTCCGCCGCATCAAATGCCAGCCCTGCTTGCTGGGTAGACATCGCCATTTTCGATTGGGTTAAACTACTAGAGACTGCACTTATCCCCAAGATGGTTAACGAAAGCAGCACTAGGAGTGCGAATACCATAACTAACCCTTGTTGCTTCATCCCGACGTCCTCACGAGGTTTTTCATGTTTCTCAAAGCAATGGTTTTGCTAAAGACTTGGTAGTAATGATCGGTGGAAACAGAAATGGCACTTTCGTTGAGCAAGGCAAATTTCTTGGCTGTGGTTTGTTGTACTTGATTTTGATAGCTCGCTAATAACAGCGCCCAGCGAAGTGACACAACCTGTTGATTTTGGTCTCGATAGGCGCCAACTTCATCGGCAGTGATATAGGTAATGGTTTGCCCATTAGAAACATCCATGGTATCACTCACGCCAAATTGCACGTGAAAACGATGAACATTATCGAGTAATACGACACTGGTAGGCGATACCGTTTGTACTTTAAGCCCTCGTAGCACCCGCCCATCATACCCCGTGCATTTAAACTCGTTGCCACTAAGGTAATAGAGGTTCACCACATGAAATTCATCGTTATTAAGATACCCATGACGATTTCCAGTGCAGTCTTGGGAAGCCAATTTGCTCACCATCAGTGTATCACTGCTACCACTGCCACTTTGTGTACTGCCTAACAAGGTATCGGAAACAAAATCACCGGGTACAGCCACAGGATGATTTTGTACATAGGCCGCCTCTACCACAGGATCTACGGTGTCATCTATTGATGTTGTAATACCGTCATATCTACCTACCTCGAGCAACTCCTGCGTGAGCCTATGGGTAATAAATCGGCCAGATTCTTGTACCTGAGAAACGGCTTGGTTGAGCGTATTCGTAATATTGCTACTCACAAGCACTTGAATGACGGCACCGGAAATGACTAAGCCCAGCACCAATGTAATCATTAACTCAACCAAACTAAAGCCTGATGATGACTTCATAGCACAATATCCTTATACACACAGGCAAGGCGCTGACTGTCATCATTATTACAGCGGGCGTTGAGGGTATATTGCTGGTGGCCAGAAGAAGCCACCGGCCAATTTACGTTCACTTCAATACGAGAGCCTGGGCTGCAAATATAAGGGTCGTTGTTATTATTATCAGTACAAGATAAAGCAATTTGGGTATTAGGGTTGGTTTGTACCGCAGCACACGACAGCACCCAACCGTCGTATTGAGCCATGTCGACTTCACTGCAGCTTGCGCCCTCACAATTGGGAATGGCGGCCGGCTTCGACAAGCAATAACAAGTACTTGGATGGGTGCTAGAGGTACAGGTTAAGCCACTAAAATTAAACGCCCCTTCATCAAAATAGGCATTATTAACAACCATGCCGTCACCTACCGTGGCGGGGCGCGCGGCAATTCGAAGGCGCTCTACCACTTGTGCGGCGACAAACTCCGCCTGGGTACGGCTAATGGCATCGCGATTAGCGAAAGAACCGGTAAATTGAAGTGCAGCTACCCCTAGCAAACCTACTGCCAAAATAAACAAGGTAACCAAAATTTCAATAAGCCCCGCACCGCCTTGTTTACCAGCGGGTGTACGAGAGGACATACACTTCATATTCACCTGAGATACATCAGCTTAAAATTATTATCAGTGTAGTAGTCTAGAGCAAAAACGCGTGGCAACGGGTATCGCTAACAATTCAAACGTATAATCGGCTTATGAACAATCACTTAGGTAATTTTTGTCTCAGTCTTTCTTGGTGCAACAAAGATAACCACTTGGGCGTAAAAGTTGATGGGGAAATGAAAGCACATTTACAGTACAAATAACCTATAAAAAAACACCGTCGATGGCGGTGTTTTTTACTGTGTGTAGATGTCTATTAGAGTGGCTAACTCACTTGTTTTACGCGAAGCTCTTTAGGCACAGCAAATTCAACGTTTTCTTCCCGTCCAGCACGCTCACTGGCTGATACTGCGCCCCATAGCTTAAGTTTATTGACTACCCCTTGTACGAGTACTTCTGGTGCAGAAGCACCGGCGGTAACACCAATATGCTCTACACCTTCAAGCCATGCTTGTTGAATACAATTGGCATCGGCTATGAGGTAGGCTTTTGCGCCGATTTTCTCAGCAAGTTCGCGAAGCCGATTAGAATTTGAGCTGTTTTGCGCGCCCACTACCAAGAGCACGTCGCAGTCTGTGGACAAGTCGCGAACGGCGTCTTGCCGATTTTGCGTAGCATAGCAAATATCGTCTTTACGTGGCCCTTGAATATGGGGGAATTTTTCACGCAGTGCATCGATGACATCCGCGGTATCATCCACCGATAGGGTCGTTTGACTACAGTAATACAAGTTGGCAGGGTCTTTAACTACCAAGGTGGCAACATCGGCTTCAGACTCCACCAGATAAATGCCTCCTTCGGCACTACTGTACTGCCCCATGGTGCCTTCCACTTCAGGGTGACCAGCATGACCAATTAAAATACATTCTGTGCCGGTTTTACTGGCACGGGTCACTTCCATATGGACTTTAGTCACTAACGGGCAGGTGGCATCAAACACTTTTAAACCACGTTCATCTGCTTCTTTTCGGACGGCTTGCGAGACACCGTGCGCAGAAAATATCACAATGCTGTCGTTTGGAACTTCATGCAATTCATCAACAAAAATAGCGCCACGTTCCCGTAACCCATCTACCACAAACTTATTGTGCACAACCTCATGACGCACGTAGATAGGCGGCTGAAACATTTCTAGCGCCCGCTCAACAATGGTAATGGCGCGATCAACACCGGCACAGAAGCCTCTTGGATTTGCGAGATGAATTTGCATAGTTACTTTTCACCTTGTTGAGAATTACCCGGGTTAACGTCAATAATTTCTACATCAAAAATCACCGTTTGCCCAGCGAGCGGATGATTGAAGTCTACAGTAACAGAGTCCCCTGCGACACTACGAATGATACCTGGAATTTCACTACCATCCGGTTGTGAGAATGCCAAAATCATACCTTCCTCAATCTTCAAATCACTACCAAACCTGCTTTTTTCCATATAATGCACATTATTGGGGTTAGGCTCTCCAAACGCATCATTTGCGTTTAAAGTGAAGGCTTTCTTATCGCCTTTCTTCAACCCTAATAAGCAGGCTTCAAAATTCGCCGTCAAACTGCCGTCACCCATTACCATTTTCGCAGGCTTATTGTTAACACGGGTACTATCGGCAGCCGATCCGTCTTCCAGCTTTAAATCAAAGTGCAGTATAACTTCACTGTCTGCACCAATTATCATGGTATCTGTCATGTGGCCTCCGGTTACTTCTGTGAGGTATTGGGTGCGTCAGTTTTTTTGTTCTTATTACCGTTTTTGATCATGTCGATAATAAGTAACGCAGCACCAATAAAAATAGCACTATCTGCAATATTGAACGCAGGCCAGTGATAACCGTTCACGTAGAAATCTAAAAAGTCGATAACGTAACCATGCACAAGTCTGTCATAAACATTGCCCAAGGCGCCACCGAGAATAAAAGAAAATGCCACCGGCAGAAGGGTTTGGTTTTTAGGCGACTGCTTAAGCCACCACAAAATAACCCCACTCACTGCCATCGCAATGGCCGTGAAAAACCAGCGTTGCCAACCACCTGCACTGTCTAGAAAACTAAAAGCAGCGCCGTAGTTGTGTACATAGGTTAAATTGAAAAAAGGCAGAACCTGCACTGATTGATACAGTGAAAGGCTATCCATTACCGCATATTTGCTCCATTGATCTAAGGCAAATGACAGTATGCTTATCCATAAAAAGCGCAGCCCGGTTTGTCGAAATATCGACAAACCAGACGCTGACGGGTTAGAGGCAGGCGCAGAATTATGCATACTTGCGCGCTTCCCCTTCGCCTTCAATGTTTGTTACACAACGGCCACATAACGCTTCGTGCCCCTCATGTGAACCCACATCTTCACGATGGTGCCAGCAGCGTACACATTTTTCGCCACTCGCCTTGCCTACGGTTAACCATAAACCGTCAACGCTTGTTTCTTTGGCACCTTCTGGCGCGCTATCTACTTTGGTAAGTGTTGCGCCTGACGTAATAAGAACAAAGCGAAGCTCGTCTTCTAATTTAACCAGCACGTTATATAGCGATTCAGACGCATATAGTTCAATGCTTGCTTCTAAAGACCCACCTAGCTCGCCATCTTTACGGGCTTGTTCCATTGCTTGGTTTGCCGCGTCTTTCACGCTTAAGACTTGATGCCATAGGTCATCGTTAAATGTATCGCTTTGGGTAAAGCCATTAAAACCTTCATACCAAGTTTCGGTAAATACAAACTCGCTGCGTTCACCTGGCAAGGTTTCCCAGATTTCTTGCGCGGTAAAGCTCGTAATGGGCGCCATCCAACGTACCAGCGCTTCCACAATGTGGTACATTGCCGTTTGACATGAGCGACGCGCAAGACCATCGGCTTTCGCGGTGTATTGACGGTCTTTAATTACGTCCAAGTAGAACGAACCCAATTCGATTGAACAAAAATGCATGAGCTTTTGCGATACCACTAGCAAGTCATATTTATCATACGCTTCGATAAGTTCTGCTTGCAGCGCTTTAGCACGGGCAACAATCCATCGATCCAGTGCCACCATATCTTCTTCAGCCACAGCATCTTCTACTTTAAAGCCATTTAAGTTTGCCAGTAGGAAGCGTGACGTGTTGCGAACACGACGATAAGAATCTGCTGCGCGCTTAAGAATTTCATCGGATACTGCAATTTCTCCGCGGTAATCTGTAGACGCGACCCAAAGGCGAAGAATATCAGCGCCTAGCTTATTAGTAACTTCCTGAGGTGCAACAACATTACCTACTGACTTCGACATTTTTCTGCCGTGTGCATCTACCGTAAAGCCATGGGTTAACACTTCTTTGTAGGGCGCATGTCCATGCATGGCGGTTGACGACATCAATGACGACATAAACCAACCACGGTGCTGGTCTGAACCCTCTAGGTACAAATCAGCAGAAGCCGGAATATCATCGCGACGGTCTACAACAAAGTAGTGGGTGACGCCTGAGTCGAACCACACGTCTAACGTGTCAGTGACTTTTTCATAATTATCTAGCTCGCCCGCCAGTAGCTCAGCGTCATCCAGATCCCACCAGGCTTGAATGCCTTTAGCTTCAACGTCAAGAGCGACTTTTTCCATTAATGCAGCAGACTCAGGGTGAATTTCACCGGTGAGTTTATGCACGTAAAGAGGAATGGGCACGCCCCAGGTACGCTGACGTGAAATACACCAGTCAGGACGGCCCTCTACCATTTTCTCAATGCGGTTTTGACCCCAATCAGGGATCCATTTAGTTTGCTTAATTTGCGCTAGGGATTCAGCTCGTAGGCCTTTTTTATCCATGCTGATAAACCACTGAGGCGTAGCACGGAAAATAATGGGCGTTTTGTGACGCCAGCAATGTGGATAGCTGTGCTCGTATTTAACATTAAGAACAAGGTTACCCTTTTCTTTTACCGTTTCAATGATTTCATCGTTGGCTTTAAATACGAACTTACCCGCAAATAGCGGTGTATTTTCTAAATAAACACCGTTGTTGCCCACGGGGTTATAAACTTCGATATCGTACTGTTTACCTACATTGAAGTCGTCCACACCATGTGCAGGTGCCGTGTGAACACAACCCGTACCTGAATCGGTGGTAACGTGCTCACCCAAAATAAGAGGGACTTCTAGGTCAAGAAATGGGTGATTGACTTTAAGCTTGTCTAACGCAGCACCTGTACATGTTGCCACTTCCCGGAAATCCTCTACACCGTAGCGGGTCATGCAGCTTTCAAGCAAATCTTGCGCAACCACTAGCCATTCACCTGACGGTTGTACTTCTACAATGGCGTAAGTCAGTTCAGGGTGTAGGCTGATTGCGCGGTTAGCAGGGAGCGTCCACGGGGTGGTGGTCCAAATAACAACGCCCGCTTTGTGGTCAGTCAAATCACGGGTTGAAACACCGAACGCTTGTGCAATGTCGGCGGCATCGGCAACCGGAAACTTCACGTCAATGGCTGGCGATACTTTATCTTTATACTCGACTTCTGCTTCAGCTAGTGCTGAACCACAATCGGTACACCAATGCACTGGCTTAAACCCTTTTTCTAAATGGCCAGAATCAACGATTTTGCTAAGCGCACGGATAATGTCGGCTTCAGATTTGAAGTCCATGGTTTTATACGGGTTGTCCCATTCGCCGAACACACCTAAGCGTTTAAAATCGGCCATTTGACCGTCAATTTGCTTTTGTGCGTATTCGCGACATTTTTGACGAAACTCCGCTGCCGTGACCTTTTTACCCGGTTTGCCTACTTTCTTTTCTACCATCAACTCAATAGGTAGACCATGGCAATCCCAACCAGGCACATAAGGAGAATCGAAATCAGACAGGTTCTTCGATTTGACAATAATGTCTTTTAGAATTTTGTTAACCGCGTGACCAATATGGATATCGCCATTTGCATAAGGAGGGCCATCATGAAGAATAAAAGGCTTTTTGCCTTTTTTCGCTTCACGGATTTTTGAATATACCCCTTTTTCCTGCCAGTCTTTAAGCATTTTAGGCTCGCGCTGGGCTAGGTTACCGCGCATTGGAAAGGCGGTTTCTGGAAGATTTAATGTGGCTTTGTAATCACTCATAAAATTGTAGTATCCGGTTACCTTTAATAATACCCGATACCGGAGTTGGTATCGTTAAGGCGTGTATTGGTCAAAACGGTTTCGCTGCGAGCAGACTTTATCACGTTTAACTATTCTAATAACAGGCGCGCTTGGTTTGCGTCCTGCTGTATTTGGTCTTTTAGTGCCTCAAAAGAAGCAAATTTTTGTTCATTTCGAATTTTAGCCACGGGATAGACCCATATTGGCTTCCCATAGAGGTCGCTTGCTAAATCGAAGATATGCACTTCTAATTGATTTCTTTCACCGTCTAGTGTGGGACGAGTGCCAATATTGGCCACGCCCTTGTGCATTTCATTGTTTATTAATACACGCACGGCGAATACCCCATGAATGGGGGTGCGACAGCGCTTTAACAATACATTTGCGGTAGGAAAACCGATGGTACGGCCTTTCTTCTCACCATGTACTACCTTGCCATAAATTGCGAAGGGCCTGCCGAGCATGTCTTCCGCCAAACTAAAATCGCTGGCATCCAAGGCACTGCGCACTGCCGTTGAGCTAATACGATGCGCATGCATCATGAAGCTTTGTGTGCTGACGACCTCAAACCCGTACATTCGGCCAGCGGCTTGTAGCATAGCAAAATCACCTTTACGCCCATTGCCGAAGCGAAAATCATCACCCACCACCAAAAACTTAACCCCCAGTTTGTCCACCAGCAGGTCATGCACAAATGTATCCGCACTTTGGCGAGCAAAGTCGGCATTGAAGCGAACTGCAAGTAACCTGTCTACCCCTTGCGTTTTTAAAAGCTCGTATTTTTCTCTTAACGGGCTAATACGCGCGGGTGCCCGATGAGGTGTAAACACCTCCTCTGGTTGAGGTTCAAACACCATCACAGTCGCGGGTAAATCAAGCGCACGTGCTTTTTCAAGCACATTACTCAGTACCGCTTGGTGCCCAAGATGCACCCCATCGAACTTGCCGATAGTGAGCACGCAACCGCGATGAGAAGGTTTTACGTTATTAAGCCCGCGGATAAATTCCACAATTAGCTACTGCCTTTGTTTACTGCTTGAATAATGAAAGCTCGCGATTATAAACGACCCAGCTAGGATTACCAATAATCAGCCGCCTCCACTTCTAAAATGTCGTGGTCTTGCGCCTAAAACAAGCATACAAAGCCCAAATGTCACCACAGATACCCCAATGGTTAACGCCACATGACTCACTTGTGCAACGAAATCGAGATTAAAAAACGCCACGCCTTCATCGCGATAAAATATGACTAACCCCATGGCAACGCTTGCCAATAATACTCGGGCGATAAACCCTACGGATGTTCTGCTTAATACAAACACACCCTGTTTATGCAACGTCAAATAAAGCAAAAAGGCATTTAACGTGGCCGATAAGCTGGTAGCAATGGCTAAACCAATATAACCAAAAGGAAGGGCAAAAATTAAATTGAACACCATATTCGCTATCATGCACCAAATACCAAATTTAACCGGGGTTTTTGTATCCTGACGGGAGTAAAAACCAGGCGCGAGAACTTTAACCAGCATAAAACTAAGCAGCCCAAACGCGTAGGCAGTAAGTGAATAAGAGGCCATGGTAGCGGTGTGGGCAGTAAACGCGCCACGCTGAAATATTACCGTTAATATGGGCCGCGCCATGGTAGCCAGCCCCACCGCCGCGGGTATACCTAATAGGCATACCATTCTAAATGCCCAGTCAATATTGGCTGCAAATGCCTTGGGATCTTTACTAACATGATTTCGTGATAATGCGGGCAAAATCACAGTGGCAATAGCAATACCAAACAAGCCCAGCGGAAATTCTAATAAGCGGTCAGAATAATACAGCCAACTGATGGAGCCCGTAACGAGAAAACTCGCAATAAAGGTGTCGAACAATAAATTGATTTGCCCCACAGACACGCCGAATAATGCGGGGATCATTAATGTTCTTACTTTCACTACATTTTTATCGTGCCAGCCCCATTTTGGCTTAACCAGCAAACCTGCACGAAAAAGAAACGGCAACTGAAAACTAAATTGCACAATTCCGCCTAGAAATACCCCCCAGGCTAGCGCAAAGGCCGGCTGCTCTAATTCAGGCGCCAAATAAATAGCGCACAAGATAATACAAACATTGAGCAGTACTGGGGTAAAGGCTGCCACGGCAAATTTATTTAAGGTATTTAAAATTGCCCCAGCTAACCCAGTAAGAGAAATAAAAGCCAGGTAGGGGAAGGTTATTTTTAGCATCGTGGAGGCAAGTAAATATTTATCTCCCGCTGGTTCGCCGTTTAGCCAAGATAAAAACCACCCGGTACCGAATAGCGCAGCCAATAGAGGGGACGCCACTATGCCTATGAGTGACACTACAAAAACAATAGCACCTAAAGTACCTGAGATTTTAGCAACAAAAGCACGAAGTTCGGCTTTATCATCTTGTTGGTGAACTTCTGTTAATACCGGAATAAAGGCTTGCGCAAACGCCCCTTCGGAAAAAAGACGACGTAGGAAATTGGGAATTTTATTGGCGAAGAAAAATACATCTGCCGCCGCTCCGTCTCCCATTAGACGGGCAACCACAACATCTCTTGCCAATCCAAGAATACGCGATAACAGCGTCATCACGCTAACAACAAGCCCTGATTTAATTAACTTTCGAGACACCCATGTCGCCTTTTTTTGATAAATCATTTCAGTACGAAGCGTGACATAATAGCGAAAGGCAGTGTGCGGCGAAATGCCTTATTAAAAATAAGGTGCATCTTGTGCGGATAATTTGCTATAATCCGCGCCCGTTGTGGGTAGCAGTGAAGGCTTAACCATTATGAACCTGTAAGTCGCAAACGATATATTCTTTAAGTTCGATTGATAAAAACCCGTAAATGCACCTTATATATAAGGTAAGTGAAAGGTTTTCATCACGTAGGGATAAAATCGTTTGACATTTACCTGTTTGCTAGGCACAATCCGCACCCTCGTTTTTGACATGAATTTATTTTGGGAGTTACACCTTGGCTAACATTAAGTCTGCTAAGAAGCGTGCAATCCAAGCCGAAAAGCGTCGCCAGCACAACGCTAGCCGTCGTTCAATGACTCGTACAAGCATCAAAAAAGTAGTTGCTGCTATCGCTAGTGGCGATAAAGAAGGTGCACAAGCTGCACTCGCTGCTGCTGCTCCTGTACTTGACAGAATGGCTACTAAAGGCTTGATTCACAAGAACAAAGCTGCTCGTCATAAGAGCCGTCTAGCTGCACAAATTAAAGCACTAGGCTAATCTTAAAGATTAGTAGTTAAAAAAGCGCCTATTGGCGCTTTTTTTGTATCTTTTACGTTTGCTACGTACACACTCGTCACATACTAACTCATTTTTCTTATACTGCTTGCCGGTGCAATCCGCATTACCCAATGAAGCAAAGCCCAAGGCCAGCTAGGTACATAAGCATTCGCTTTTTCTTTATTGATGGCTTTGACTAACGCACGACACCCCACATCGGTATCCACAATAAAAGGCACTTTTTCCACTTTTTCGTTAATTTCACTGCGGATAAAGCCCGGATGAATGCAGCTTACGTTGATGGGTGTATGCATCACATCCATTCTTATGCCCTCTGTCATTGAGGTTAAGCCTGCTTTTGTTGCCGCATATACCGTCATAGCCCGTCGAAAACCTCGCACTGCGCTAATAGATGAAATAGTCACAAGATGGCCAGAATTTTGTGCTCTAAAAATAGCCATGGCAGCTTCACACTGAGCAAGCGCAGAGACAAAATTTGTAATCGCGGTTTGTTTATTGGCATGAAAATACCCTGTGCCAATGGAAGCGCCTTTTCCCATTCCCGCATTCACAATAACTCTGTCCACCTGCCCCATGTCTTCCTTAAAATCGTTAAACACGTCAAACACAGCATCATGATCGTTTACATCGAGCGAGCGAATAAAAACCTGAATGTTGGCATTTATCTCAAGCAACTCATTCCTTAAGCTTTCTAAGTTCTCAAAACGGCGGGCACAAAGCGCAAGATTGCACCCTTGTTTAGCGAACTCAATCGCCATACCTTTACCTAAGCCAGAACTGGCGCCTGTTATCAGAATATTTCGTCTTATTGTCATTATCTTTTCCTGATGTCATCTTGTTTTTCACCACGCAAACGTCGGTAACTTGCGTGAGTTGGCTGTTGCAGTAAACCAAGCACTGCATCTAGGTTTTATTTACCATTGAATCAGTCTACTGCCTTTATACTCAAATAAAAATGATGCCTGATGATAAGAAGCTATAAATCCAATTCATAGTGGGTGCCTTTAAATGTAAAGACCGGGTTTGTAACACAATGGTCAAGCAAGCGTCACGGTTCTGTCAATTAGAGGCCATATAGTGGCGTTCCAAGGCAATCGCTTTGGGACCTTGCTATGAAGAAAACACACTATCGCACACTTTGGCTTTCAGACATTCACTTGGGTAACCGTGACTGTAAGGCTGAGTACCTCTTGTCATTTTTGAACAATATTACCGTGGATACCCTTTATTTGGTGGGTGACATTGTGGATATGTGGCAAATGACTAAACAATTTCGCTGGCCGAAAACACACAATCAAGTGATGCACAGACTTATGCAAATGGGTCAAGAAGGCACGCGTGTTGTGTATCTTCCTGGCAATCACGATGAACCTATTCAGTCATATTCCGGCATGGCATTTGGTGACATCGAAATTGAGCGTCAACTGGTACACACTACCGCACAGGGCAAACGTTACCTGGTGCTGCACGGCGACCAGTTTGATGGCGAAGTTACCATGGGTAAATTCCACGCATGGATTGGCGACAAAGGCTACGATTTACTCTTGTTTCTCAACCGTGAATACAACCGTTTCAGAAGCTGGAGAAAGCGAGAGTATTGGTCTTTAGCAGGCTACATCAAAAAGCACATTAAAGGCGCCAACGAGGCGATTGCTCGCTATCGAGAAGCCTGCTGCCAACGGGCAGCTGAAATGCAGCTTGATGGTGTTATTTGTGGCCACATCCACCACCCAGAAAGCAGTATGGAAAAGGGAATTCACTACATTAACGATGGTGACTGGGTTGAAAATTGTAGTGCCCTTGGCGAAGACATGGAGGGGAACTTATCACTTATTTATTATTTAGAAGAAATGGAAAGCACAAATAACGTCACCCCTATCAAGGCAAAAGCCTCTACCTCGAAAGCAGCATAACTCATCTGAATAGAGGCACACCGAATGTAGTGTGCCTTCCCTTCAATGCGAAAAAGCAATGCCGAAATACCAATGTCAAATAAGTGACATCAAACTGTGTGAAAAACGTCACATTGCCCTGTTAAAGTTCGCCAAAAACCGAGAATGACTATGTTTACTGTTGATGAAGTACTAAATAAACACTACCCTCAGGTGGCAAATAATCCGTTATTATTCAAGTCGCTGTCTTTTGTATTGCGACATTTACTCCATGAGCGAGAAATTACGGAGTTTGGTGAAACCTACCCGCACTATGAAGATATTGATTTTGTAGAGCAAGTGCTTGAATACTTCAATATCAGTTATTCTACCCGCGACGTTGAAAAAGAGCGTATTCCTACCGAAGGACGGGTTGTCATTATCGCGAACCATCCCATAGGCTCGCTGGATGCATTGGCGCTGATTAAACTGGTTAGCGAAGTTAGGCACGATTTAAAAGTGGTGGCTAACCAAATGCTTATGGCCATCGAGCCCCTGCACGATATGTTGCTTCCCGTTAATAACATGCAAGGCGGCACGCCAAAACAACACTTATCTGCCATTCAATCTCACCTAAAATCAGAAGGTGCTGTACTGATTTTCCCTGCTGGGGAAGTTTCCCGCTTACGCCCGCAAGGCGTAAGAGATACACGCTGGCACTCTGGTTTTCTGCGCATGGCACGACAAGCGAAGTCCCCTATCCTTCCCGTGTATATTGATGCCAAAAATAGTCCGCTATTTTATGGTGTGTCTATGGTGTACAAACCGCTGGCCACCGCATTGCTAGTAAAAGAAATGTTTAAACAGCGCAAAAAACACCTTCCTATGCGTATTGGTGAACTCATCCCGTTTGAGTCATATCAGCAAACCACTATTTCGCTTAAAGATCAGGTAAAGCTATTTAAACGCCACTTGTATCGTATAGGCAGCAATAAAAAGGGCATATTTGACACCCAGGCCCCCGTCGCCACGCCAGAAGACAGAAAGGAACTTTCACGGGCGATAAAACAGTGTGAGCACCTTGGTCAAACAACCGATGGTAAGTCTATCTACTTGTACCAACACAAAAATTGTTCTCCCATCATGCGAGAGATTGGTCGCCTGCGTGAAATTGCCTTTCGCGCCGTGGGCGAAGGTACCAATAAACGTCGCGACATCGACACCTACGATAGCCACTATTATCATTTGGTTTTGTGGGATGAAGTAGACTTAGAAATTGTTGGCGCTTATCGATTTGGCGATGCTCAATTGCTTACCCAAGAAGATCACCCCACAGGCTTATACTCTGCCACCCTCTTTGACTACAAAGAGGGTAACGACGCTCTGTTTGAGCAAGGGCTAGAGCTAGGACGAAGCTTTGTGCAACCTCGCTATTGGGGTAAACGCAGTTTAGACTATCTGTGGTTTGGTATTGGCGCATTTCTCAATCAATACCCTAAATATCGCTACCTATTCGGGGCAGTGTCACTCAGTAATGCCTACCCGCAACCGGCGAAGGATCTTATTGTTCAGTTTTACTCTACTTACTTTCCAGCTAAGTTCGGTCATGCAGAATGCAAACGCCCTTACCAAATGTCTCAGGAAATCATCCATACCTTTACTGGCAATGACTACAAAGCTGAGTTTACGCAACTTAAGCACTTGCTCGCTAATATGGGGGTTAATGTTCCTACCTTATACAAACAATACAGTGAAGTATGCAAAGACGGAGGCGTGGCTTTCTTAGGCTTTAACGTTGACCCAGATTTCAATGACTGTATTGATGGTTTAGTGGTGGTAGATTTAGAGACCTTAACCACCAAAAAGCGTAAACGCTATTTAGGCGACGTAAACTTAAAACAATCGGCCTAACCACGGAGACGGTTATGCTTGTTCATCAAAAGAGCGCCTATCTATGTGATAGGCGTTTTTTTATAGGTCAATATTCTATCTAATGGTGCCGGCCTCCCCTCAAGCGGCCTCGGAAAATTAGCGCAGGCGGCGAATTTATACCGTTAAACTCAATAGCACATCAGTGTAGATGTCTTCTAAGGTGACTAAGTCCGATAAGTGAATATGTTCATTAATTTGGTGAATAGTGTCATTAGGCACGCCGACTTCTACCACTTGTGTTTGCTCGCTGGCAAAGAAGCGCCCGTCGGACGTGCCACCAGAGGTGCTTACCACAGGGTAACGCCCGGTGGCGTTACGAACCGCTCGCTCAACGAGGTTAATTAGACAAGCGCCGTCTTTGCTCTGCGTCGTGATATAAGGTTCACAAGGGCGAGACCAGGTTAACGTGGCATTAGCGTCTACACTTTTTACCAATTGTGTTAATAAATCGCTTAAGGTTTGTTCGTTATATTGCCACGAGTAGCGAACATTAAACTCAATGCGCGCTACACCAGGAACTAAATTATCAGTAAATTTACCGCTGTCGATATGCGTCACTTGTAGGCTGGTTCCCGGAAAGTCCGCACTGCCTTCATCAAAGGCGTAACGGGTTAAGGTATTTACCACTGTCGCGGCGATGTGAAGAGCGTTAACGCTGCTTTTCGGATAAGCCACGTGGCCTTGTTTGCCATGAATGGTAACCGCCCCAGACAACGAGCCTCTGCGTCCTACTTTAATAGTATCACCCGTATGCTGGGTGGCCGTTGGTTCGCCAACTAAACACATATCCAGGGTAACCTGCTGCTCTTTGAGATAGGATGCTATCCATTTAGAGCCGTACTCAGCCTCGCCTTCTTCGTCGCTAGTAATAAGCCACCAATAGCTAATTTCACCTTGGTTGAGATAAGCTATTGCTCTTTCGGTGGCCGCCAACATAGCAGAAAGCCCCGTCTTCATATCCGCTGCTCCTCGACCGTACAGCTTATTTTCACTGATAACGGGAGAAAAAGGTGGTGACTGCCATTTTACTAAAGGCCCGGGTGGCACAACATCAGTATGCCCTGAGAAAGCAAAGTGCAAAGGGCCGTGTCCCCAACGGGCAATAAGGTTTGTGACGCCGTTAACCTTATGCTTAGTGCATGAAAAACCAAGCTTTTGAAGGCGATAAATGAGGTAACTTTGGCAACCCGCGTCTTTGGGTGTTATCGACTCGCGCGCCATAAGAACTTCTGCAAAATGTATACTTCTGGCCTCTTTAGCATGATGCGGTGCGGCTTGATTCATAATAACATTCAGTATTCAGATGACTTTGCTATATTAGACAAAGGGAAGATGACAGCGACATAACAGAAATGAGACAAGCCAATGACAAGCTTTGTGTCATCAAGGAAGTCCTTTTTATCTTTAAGAAGCGTAGTACTATAAGACGTACTCGCAATGATGGAGCTAATCTGTGTTAAAAATATTTGTCCTTATACCCATTTTACTTTCGTTACTCTGGTTGGGTTACCTTAAAGCTAACCATTATTCGGTGTCACAGGGTAAACAGGGCTTTATGTATATTTTGGTTTTATCTGCGGTCATTGCATTGTTTTATACCCTTATGTTGTTTCTTACACACTAAAAAGCCCTCAATTTATTGGATAGTCCAACTATTGAGGGCTTTTTATTTAGGCTGGCTTTAAATATATGCGCACGTCACGCAGTTAATACGGCCTGTTATAGCGACGGGGAGATGGTGACATCCGCGTCGGCACGAAGCCCTTCTACAAATTGCTGGTAAACACGCTGACCATGCATAGCAGAGAGGCGTTGCTTCAATGTACTCGCCACACTCTCTTCTAACGCAGGTGCAGGATTAACATGAGTAAGTTCCACAATGGCTACGTCGCCACTTACCAATGACACATAATCGTATTGACTACCTTCACCCAATGCCAATGTGAACACTTTATCCACAATAGCGCGATTTACTGTGCTGCCGGAACGAGCAATACCTTCTGCCGCTTCCCAGTTCAGTGATTTTTCAGCTAACGCGTCATCAATAGACTCGCCTTTTTGTAGCTGATTAACTCGCTCTCTCGCCCACGCTTGAGCAGCTTCTTGTGCTTTTTGGTCTTGAAGAGAAGCCACGATGCCTTCACGTACTTCCTCAAGCGATTGAGTACGTTGAGGTTCATGTTCAACCACTCTAACCACTACCACAGTTTCATCGTCAATTTCGATGATGTCACTATTTACACCCTCTTCAATAAGCTCTGAAGAAAATGCCGCTTCCAGTACTGCTGGGTGGTCTAACGCTGTAGGCGCCATATTGCGGCTAAACAGCGCCGTTTCTTGCACTGTTGCATCAACGGCATTGGCCACATCTTCAAGCGTATCTGGTACTTCAAATGCAATTTCAGCCATTAGATTTTGATCTTCAAAATAGGCTTCCGTTGCTTTATCAAGTAATAACGACTCGCGAATATCGCTTTTTACATCTTCAAATGCTGTGGTGGTTGAAGGCTTTATGTCGGTTAGCTTTATAATATGAAAACCGAATTCGCTTTCTACCACGTCTGATACCTCACCGACATTCTCAATAGCAAACGCAGCTTCATCAAACGCCGGATCCATAGCATCTTGCGTGATATAGTCTAAGTCACCACCGGCTTCTGCCGAAAAGGTGTCCTCAGAAGAGGTTTCAGCTAAGGTAGCAAAATCAGCCCCCGCTTTAATCTCAGCAAGTAATGCTTCAGCTTTTGCCCGGGCCGCTTCAGTGTCGTCGCCAAACTCGATGAGAATGTGCGAAACACGACGCTCTTCTTCCGTTTGGTAACCCGCTAAATTATTCTCGTAATAGCTGCGAACTTCATCATCATCTACAGACACGCGAGATTTCAGATCGTCAATAGATAACATCACATACGCTAATTTAACCTGCTCTTCAGTATCGAAAGCGGCAATATTTGCGTTGTAGTACGCATTAATATCATCTTCGGTAACCTCAACACCCTCAGAGAATGAGGCTGAATCAATAACAAGATAGTTAGCGTCACGAGTTTGGCCTTGCAGCGTATTGGCCAACTCAACTTCACCTTCCAACGCAAATGCAGAGTTAGTCAAAGCAGCAGCCAATTGATTTTGTGTCATTTGCGTACGCAAGTAATCACGGAAATCCGCTACTTGAAAGCCATTTTGACGCAAAATGGTTTGGAATCGTTGATTGTCGAATTGACCACCAAATTGGAATTCCGGCATTTGTGTGATGGTTTCTTTAATTTGCTCATCACTGACTCTAAGCCCTAATGCTACCGCTTCTTGCTGAATAAGCTTTTCGGCAATTAAACGGTCAAGAACATTGCGCTTAAAGTCACTTAGGTACTGCTCACTTGAAAATAACTGGGCAATACTTTCACCAAATTGAGACTCCATTTGCGCACGTTGATTTTGGTACGCTCGCTCTAATTCTTGTGCGGAAATCTCTTCGCCATTCACCGTTGCGACTGCGGTAGAACCTGATGAAGTCAGGTAGCTGCCTACGCCAGCAAAGACGAAACTTAATACGATGAGCGCAATAATGGCCATCGCCCAAGGGCCTTGAGAACCTTCTCTGATTCTTTCTAGCATGATTGTTCTTCAACTCCGTTGCTTACTACACTTACCAAGTACACAACCCTAAACGAATTACGCAATTACCTTGGCAAAATAAGCGCTGATTATAACCTAATACGTAGGAAGATAAATGGCCTAACATGAACTAATAACAATTAGATGGGAACAAGACGCATGCTTGTTGAAAGGACACTTAGCTTGCCTATGTAGTAGGCAGTGATATGACACTACAAATAAAAAAGGCGATGGACTAGCCATCGCCTTTTCAATAATATTTTTGCTTAGTTACAAGCGTCTTTCAGTGCTTTACCAGCTTTGAAAGAAGGAACTTTCGCTGCTGAAATCTGAATAGTCTCACCAGTTTGTGGGTTACGGCCACTGCGAGCTGAACGTTCGCGAACTGAGAAAGTACCAAAACCTACTAGTGCTACCTGATCGCCTTCTTTTAGCGCTGCAGTAACTGAGTCAGTGAATGCATCAAGAGCGCGGCCAGCGGCTGCTTTAGAAATGTCTGCACCAGCAGCGATTTGGTCGATTAGTTGAGACTTGTTCACAATTATGATCCCCTTCGATTGTTATTATACTGTTTGTCCAAAACGATTTGATTGAACGTTATAGCAAGCTTGATCTTTAAGTTCAAGCAATCTGTCACAAATAGTTAACTTTTGTTGAATCGCTGCAATCCCTTTTGTGGCAAGGCTTCAAGCGAATACAAACTAAAGGTAACACAACTTCTGCGACTTGAAAGCCCTAATTTGAAAAAAAATGGCGATTTACAAAGGTTATGCACATTTTTTAAACAAATATTAAAGAAAAATGGCTGCACCCCTTTAAAATAAAGCGTTGCAGCCGGTTTTTTTTATGACTTAGTGACAACTTTAAATTTGTCTACTGGTTCTTGAAGTGCGATATCTAACACTTCATCTATCCATTTAACAGGATGAATACTTAAGTCTTTTTTCACATTTTCTGGAATTTCTTCCAAATCACGTTCATTGTCTTTCGGTATCACCACCGTTTTGATGCCACCACGATGTGCTGCCAGCAGTTTTTCTTTCAACCCACCAATGGCTAAAACCTCTCCACGCAGCGTTATTTCACCTGTCATGGCCACTTCGCATTTCACCGGGTTACCGGTCAATGTTGAAACGAGGGCGGTACACATAGCAATACCTGCACTAGGGCCATCTTTCGGTGTTGCCCCTTCTGGTACGTGCACATGGATATCACGTTTCTCGTAAAAATCGTCGTTAATGCGAAGTTTTTCAGCACGGCTTCGCACGACTGTCATGGCCGCCTGAATAGACTCTTGCATGACATCCCCCAGTGATCCCGTAGAAGTCATCTTGCCTTTACCGGGTACCGCGGTGGTTTCTATTGTTAGTAAGTCACCACCTACCTGAGTCCAAGCTAGGCCAGTAACTTGTCCAATTTGGTTATCTTTGTCAGCCTTACCATAATCAAAACGTTGTACGCCTAAGTAATCTTTCAAGTTGTCTTGGTTAACCACCACTTTGTCTTTACTTTTCGTCAGCAGGATATCCTTCACTGCTTTACGACAAACCTTAGACACTTCACGTTCTAAGCTTCGTACGCCCGCTTCACGGGTGTAGTAGCGTATCATACCAATTACAGCAGAATCGGTGATTTCCAACTCTTTTGCTTTTAAGCCATTACGCTCCATTTGCTTACCAATTAAATGATTCTTGGCAATATTGAGTTTTTCGTCCTCTGTGTAACCCGACAAACGAATCACTTCCATTCTATCTAGCAATGGCCCAGGGATATTCATGCTGTTAGACGTGGCAACAAACATGACATCAGACAAGTCATAGTCAACTTCAAGATAATGATCGCTGAAGCTGTTGTTTTGCTCAGGGTCAAGGACTTCCAATAGCGCTGACGCAGGATCACCACGCATATCTGAAGACATTTTGTCGATTTCATCTAACAAAAACAGTGGATTTTTTACGCCAACTTTTGCCATTTTCTGAATGAGCTTGCCAGGCAAAGAACCAATATATGTTCTTCTGTGTCCACGGATTTCCGCTTCATCACGTACGCCACCTAACGCCATACGAACGTATTTACGCCCGGTCGCTTTAGCCACTGACTGGCCAAGAGACGTCTTACCCACCCCTGGCGGCCCCACTAAACAAAGGATAGGACCTTTTAATTTTTTGACACGCTGCTGGACGGCAAGGTATTCAAGTATGCGCTCTTTAACTTTTTCGAGTCCGTAGTGGTCTTCATTAAGCACGACTTCCGCCCGTGACAAATCTTTCTTCACTGGCGAACGCTTATTCCACGGCACATTGGTAAGCCACTCTATGTAGCTACGAAGCACCGTGGCTTCCGCCGACATAGGCGACATCATTTTAAGCTTTTGCAGTTCAGATTTCGCTTTATCTTCGGCCTCTTTCGGCATTTTAGCGTCAGCAATTTTCTTCGAGAGGGCTTCAAATTCGTCAGGCGCGTCATCCAGTTCGCCTAATTCTTTTTGAATGGCTTTCATTTGCTCATTCAAATAGTATTCGCGCTGACTTTTTTCCATCTGCTTTTTAACGCGAGTACGAATTTTCTTCTCGACTTGCAATAAATCTATCTCGCCTTCCATCAAGGCCATAAGATATTCTAGGCGCTCATTCACCCCTTTCATCTCTAGTACTTTCTGTTTTTCAGTCAGTTTTAGAGGCATATGGGCCGCCATTGTATCGGCAAGGCGTGCAGCATCATCGATACCGTTTAGCGAGGTCAGTACCTCTGGTGGTATCTTTTTATTAAGTTTCACATAGCCTTCGAATTGAGATACGGCTGAGCGAATGAGGACTTCCTGTTCGCTTTCATCGATGGCTTCGTCTTCAATTTTAGACACGGTGGCCACGAAATAAGGTTCGGACTGTTCATAACTTTCTACCTGACCACGAACACTGCCTTCTACAAGTACCTTTACCGTTCCGTCAGGTAGTTTTAGCAACTGAAGAATGGTCGCTATGGTACCTACGTTGTAAATATCTTCTGATTCAGGTTCATCTACACTCGCGTCTTTTTGCGCAGCAAGAAAGATTTGCTTGTCATTGTCCATTGCCGCTTCTAAACAGCGGATTGATTTTTCACGCCCAACAAATAAGGGTATGACCATATGTGGATAAACGACCACGTCCCGCAAGGCAAGTACAGGAATTTCAATGCGATTCTCACGCTCAACTGTCATACGTGTTCTCTATTAGTTTGCAATGTCGATTTATATGGGGATGCAAAGTCAAAGTTCAATTAAAACTTATTAAAGTGCATGTAATCCCACCCTTTTACTTAACCATTATCGATTTTAGACCGCATGGCAACACTTAGTTAGTAAATCTGGCAGAAAGGATAGCTAAATTAAGACTGATAGCTTAAATATCCACCAAATGAGGTTGCTAGGGTTAATTTGATTTTGCCACCTCTTACTTTTTTAAAAGACGAAAAGGGAAGCGTGAGTGGCCTTGGCTTTCGCCAAGATTCGATATTTTTTGATTGTTGAATGGGTGTGAGGAAAACAAAGATAAGAGGGGCTAACAACAAAAAGGCCCTTAACGGGCCTTTTCTAAAATGGCTTACTCAGAAGCCGCTTTCTTTTCGTTACTGTCATAAATAAGAATGGGCTTAGACTCGCCGCGTATTACGGTTTCATCAATAACCACCTTACTGACATCGTCCATTGAAGGCAGCTCGTACATAGTGTCGAGTAGAACGGCTTCAACAATAGAGCGAAGGCCTCGTGCACCGGTTTTACGCTGCATGGCTTTTTTCGCAATAGCATGTAGTGCATCGTCGCGAAACTCTAGCTCTACCTCTTCCATATCGAAAAGGGCTGCGTATTGCTTTGTAATCGCATTTTTAGGTTCACGAAGAATCTGAATTAACGCATCTTCGTTCAACTCTTCAAGACTGGTTACTACCGGTAAACGCCCAATAAACTCGGGAATCAAGCCGTATTTAACCAAGTCTTCAGGTTCAACCTGTTTAAACAACTGACTAATTTCTTGCTTATTGTCGGTAGACTTCACTGATGCGCCAAAGCCAATGCCTGCGCCAGTTTGTGCTCGTTGCTCGATAACTTTATCAAGCCCTGCAAATGCACCACCGCAAATAAATAAGATTTTAGAGGTATCTACCTGAAGGAATTCCTGTTGAGGATGCTTGCGTCCACCTTGTGGAGGCACAGAGGCAACCGTTCCTTCAATAAGCTTAAGCAATGCTTGCTGTACACCTTCACCAGACACATCACGGGTAATAGATGGGTTGTCTGACTTACGAGAAATTTTGTCAATTTCATCAATGTATACAATACCGCGTTGCGCTTTTTCCACTTCATAGTCACATTTTTGCAGTAACTTTTGGATAATGTTTTCTACGTCTTCACCCACGTAACCGGCTTCAGTTAGCGTGGTGGCGTCTGCCATAGTGAAAGGAACGTCTAATAGCCGTGCTAGGGTTTCTGCCAGTAATGTTTTACCACTGCCTGTAGGGCCAATAAGCAAGATATTACTTTTGCCTAATTCAACCCCATCGTGCACGTCACCGTTACGTAAACGCTTATAGTGGTTATACACTGCTACCGACAATACCTTTTTGGCATGTTCTTGGCCAATAACGTAATCATCAAGGTGTGAATGAATTTCACTTGGTTTCGGTAAAGCATCCTGCTTTTGCTTTGGCGCGATTTCCTTGATTTCTTCGCGAATGATATCGTTACATAACTCTACACACTCGTCGCATATAAATACCGACGGGCCTGCAATTAATTTTCTTACTTCGTGTTGGCTTTTGCCACAAAACGAGCAGTACAGTAACTTGTTGTCACCATCACCGCTTTGTTTATCACTCATTACTTTTGCCTCTGCCTTGCCTGAACCTAAAACCAAAGTGTGCTATGCACATGTTCAGGACTACTATAACTATACTACTTAGTTGCGGCTGCGTCAGATCGATTTGTTAAAACCTGATCGATAAGGCCATACTCTTTAGCCTCAGTCGCACTTAGGAAGTTATCCCTATCAGTATCACGTGCTACTGTGTCGTAGTCTTGCCCTGTATGCTGAGCCATCAAGCGATTTAACTTCTCTTTAATAGACAAGATTTCTTTCGCATGAATTTCAAAATCTGATGCCTGGCCTTGGAACCCACCTAATGGCTGGTGAATCATTACGCGAGAATTAGGCAGACAGAAACGCTTGCCCTTCGCGCCTGCTGAAAGGAGGAATGCTCCCATGCTTGCAGCTTGCCCCATACACACAGTACTCACATCAGGCTTGATGAAGTTCATGGTGTCATAAATGGCCATTCCCGCGGTGACTGAACCACCAGGAGAGTTAATATAAAGGAAAATATCTTTCTCTGGATTTTCCGCTTCTAGGAATAACATTTGAGCCACAATCAGGTTTGCCATGTGGTCTTCAACTTGCCCTACTAAGAAAATAACGTTTTCTTTTAGCAGGCGAGAATAAATATCGTAAGAACGTTCCCCTTTGGAAGTTTGCTCTACTACCATAGGGACAAGTGCATTCATTGGATCGAACGGGGTATTAGTCATAGCTACCTTGATTATCTAGCGTTAAAAACAAAAATGCTCGGAAGGCTCCGAGCATTTAAGCAGTTGCTGATGGGTTAAGTCAATCAGACAGTAAAAAATTACGCCTGTTTGTTCATAACCTCGTCAAAAGCTTTTGTTACTTCGGTAACATTTGCTTGCTCAAGAACCCACTCAATAGCTTGCTCTTCAAGTGCAACGTTTTGCATTTGCTGCATAAGCTCTTGGTTGTTGTTGTAGTATTCTACCACTTCTTGTGGGTCTTCGTACGCTGAAGCAGCAGTTTCGATCATCTCGTTAACTTTCGCTTCATCAGCTTTAAGCTCGTTTTGCTTGATCACTTCACCAAGGATAAGGCCGATTGAAACACGACGCTTAGCATTGTCAGTGAAGAGTTCAGCTGGAAGCTCAGGAAGGTTTTGACCACCGCCTTGTTGGCTGAAACGCTGCTTCGCTTGTTCACGCAGAGCGTTAACTTCTTGGTCGATAAGCGCTTGAGGAATATCAAATTCGTTTGCTTCAACAAGTTTAGCGATAACGTCTTCTTTAACCTGCGCTTTTAACGTTTGGTTAAGTTCACGTTCCATGTTCTTACGAACTTCAGCTTTAAGCGCGTCTACTCCGCCTTCTTCAACACCGAAAAGCTTGGCAAATTCTTCGTCTACTTTAGGTAGAGATTGGCCTTCCACTTTTTTCACGGTTGCTTGGAATACCGCTTCTTTACCTTTTAGGTTTTCAGCGTGATAATCTTCAGGGAAAGTAACTTCGATAGTCACTTCTTCACCCGCTTTCGCGCCAACCAACGGCTTTTCGAAACCAGGAATCATGCGGCCTTGACCCAGTTCTAGTGCGAAATCTTCAGCTTTACCACCTTCGAATTCTTCACCGTCAACCGTGCCTACGAAATCGATGATAACTTTGTCATCTTTTTTCGCTTTACGCTTAACTTCTTTCCAGCTAGCGTGCTGTTTTTGCAGGGTTTCCATCATGTTATCTAGATCTTCGTCAGTAATGTCTACTACTGGCTTTTCAATCTCGATATCGCTTACACCTTTCACTTCTACTTCAGGGTAAACTTCAAATGAGGCGACAAATTCAAGATCTTGTCCGTCTTCATCTTTCGTTAATTCAAACTTTGGCATGCCAGCAGGTTGAATTTTTTCCTGAACGATAGCTTGGTAGAAGTTTTGCTGCATTACGTCGCCAGCAACTTCTTGGCGAACCGCTTGGCCGAAACGTTTTTTAATTACGCTTACTGGAACTTTTCCTGGACGGAAGCCATTGATGCGTTGTGTTTTCGCCAACTGTTGTAGGCGTGACTTAACCGCTGAATCAACAGCGTCAGCTGGAACGCTGATAGTAAGACGGCGTTCTAAACCCTGGGTCGTCTCGACAGAAACTTGCATTATGTTACCTCAACTATACGCCTCTATAGGCGCTTGGTTCACAATCCCCTCTCCCGCTATGCCATCAATTTTGTGGCGGATCACATCGGGGTAGAGGTCGTTTTTGGCGTTTGTATTCCCAAAATTCAGCGCAGTATATCACTGCACTTCACTAACCTGAGACAAACGCACCGGTTAAAAAAAGACGCGGTAGTATACAGCCGCACTAAACAAGAGTCGAGAGGGAAACACAAGTTTGTAACACCCAATTGACCGAATAACAGACGATCGGTGCAAAATTCGTTGAAAACAAGGAGAAAAAAGGAAATTGACGAAAGAAGAATGGTCGGTGAGACAGGATTTGAACCTGCGACCCCTTGTACCCAAAACAAGTGCGCTACCAAGCTGCGCCACTCACCGACGAGGATCTTTTAAAAAGAACTGCTTTTAAATTAAAGCATAAAATATGGTGCGGAAGGAGAGACTTGAACTCTCACGCCGTGAAGCACTGGAACCTAAATCCAGCGTGTCTACCAATTCCACCACTTCCGCAAAAAAGTGGGGTGGACGATGGGACTTGAACCCACGACAACCGGAATCACAATCCGGGGCTCTACCAACTGAGCTACGCCCACCATAGAGGTGCTTGCAATAAACAGTATGTGAATTGTAGACATACTATTTTGAAAATTCTACCACGCTGTCAGGACCTACCTGACCCGCATGGCGCGCCCGGCAGGATTCGAACCTGCGACCCACGGCTTAGAAGGCCGTTGCTCTATCCAGCTGAGCTACGGGCGCTCGGCGAATCTTCGCTTGCAAAAGTGGTCGGTGAGACAGGATTTGAACCTGCGACCCCTTGTACCCAAAACAAGTGCGCTACCAAGCTGCGCCACTCACCGACTATTGTAGCGGCGTTTGAAGCGTTTTGCCTCTGTGCCGTTACGGGGTGCGAATATTACTGACTTGCCCCCACCTCGTCAAACACTTTTTTAAATAAAAATTCCAACCGCTCACAAAGCAGGCATTATCGTGTTTTTTTAATCAATTTGATGGCTATTTATACATTACAAGGTGAATTAAGGCCTTTACCCTGCCCTTGTATGGGTAGAACTCTGTTGCATGTTTATTTGCGCAAAACGAAAAATAAAAAGAAAAAGCGAAAAAGTCTTTGAAGGAAGGTAACTATTTTATGCTTGCTACTGGTCTAAATAAGCCTATATGTGAAACAATAATGACCACTTGTTGATCACTATAGAAAGTATATCCCTTTTATGACCGCTCACCTAATTGATGGCAAGCTAATTGCCAAACAAGTTCGCCAACATGTTTCTTCATATGTAGACTCTTTAATTGAGGCTAAAAAAAGACAACCTGGCCTTGCCGTTGTTTTAGTAGGAAGTGATGCAGCTTCTCAAGTTTATGTGTCTAACAAACGAAAGGCGTGTGAAGAAGTGGGGTTTGTTTCTCGCTCTTTTGATTTGCCTGCAGACACGTCAGAAGAAAAGTTACTTTCTATCGTTGATGATTTAAATGCTGACAATGAAATAGACGGTATATTGGTACAACTGCCCTTACCAGCGGGTTTAAACGCTGAAAAAGTCTTAGAGCGCATTCACCCGCATAAAGATGTAGACGGATTCCACCCTTACAATATTGGCCGACTCGCGCAAAGAATTCCCGCACTACGCCCCTGTACCCCAAAGGGGATCATGACAATGATAGAGGCGACGAAGAGACCGGTAAAAGGTTTAGACGCCGTTATCATAGGTGCCTCAAATATTGTGGGCCGTCCTATGAGTTTAGAGCTACTACTGGCGGGTTGCACCGTGACTACCTGCCATAAATTCACGCAAGACTTAAAAGCGCATGTCAATCGTGCCGACCTTCTTGTGGTGGCGGTAGGAAAGCCTAACTTCATTCCTGGAGAGTGGATTAAGCCTGGCGCAATTGTTATTGATGTAGGTATCAACCGTATGGGCGATGGCTCGTTAGTGGGTGACGTTGAGTTTGAGAAAGCCAAGGAACGAGCGGGATGGATTACACCAGTGCCTGGGGGCGTAGGCCCAATGACAGTGGCAAGTCTCATTGAAAACACGCTAGAAGCGTACGTAAAGTTCCATTCTTAATATTTCATGGAAAATCAACATTACATATCGGCGACATTGCAATGGGTGGATGATATCGTCATCCACCACAACTTTTGTCCCTTTGCTCGCTATGCCCGCTATCCTGGCGGAATACATTGTGAAGTGACAGACGCCACAGCCGATGCAGGGAGTGTCCTTGCGACATTGTTTGATGAATGTAGACGCCTCGACAATGACGCCAATATTGCGACGACGCTCCTAATACTGACAAACGAAGATGCAAAAGACTTTAATCGTTACCTTGATATTCTTGCGATAGCAGAAAAAATGTTGAGTGATTGGGGATATGCAGGCATTTATCAACTCGCCAGCTTTCATCCAGACTACCAATTTGAAGGTGAAGACAGTGCGTCACCCTCTCACTTTACCAACCGTTCTCCGTATCCGCTGCTTCATTTAATCCGCGAATCAGACATTTCGAAATATATGCAAAATGAAGAGGATGCGGAAAAGATTTACACTCATAATATGGAAAAGGCGCAGACGCTGGGTTGCCCTTATTTCAGAGATAAGTTGAAAGCGCTCAAAACGAATTAAAAAAGCCTGTCCAAATAGACAGGCCAAAAGATGGGTCCAGGGAAACCAAATACAGCGACCCAAACATCCGTATTTGGCTCAAGTTTAAATTTCACTGCAAACTTGAAGTTTTATCATACCTGAACTATGTGATTAAAATATTACATAATGTGGAGTTGAGCCAATAAATAATTAACAAAATGTTTCAGTGATAACACTTTATTACCCATGAATAACAACAATATACCTATCACTCCCATAGGTTTTATCACCAGCCCTTTTAAGCAGAAGTTCGCGATCCCACGACAACCTAATTTGGCGAAGGCAAAAGGGCATATCACCCTCACTGAACAATTTAACGACATACGTGTATTTAAAGGGTTAGAAGGCTTTAGCCATGTGTGGGTACTGTTTCAGTTTCACAAGAATAGTGATAAAGGTTGGAAGCCCACGGTAAAGGCACCACGATTAGGTGGCAATGAGACATTAGGGGTATTTGCTAGCCGCAGTACACATAGACCTAATGGGATTGGGATGTCTGTTTTAAAACGCGGAGGCTACTACAAACACAACGGCCTCGTGCAGTTAGAGGTAGAAGGGCTAGACTTACTGGATGGCACCCCTATCTTAGATATCAAGCCTTACCTTCCCTATGCGGACATATGTGAAAGCGCCACAGACAAGCTAGATGATTATGCCCCTATTCCCAATCGCCAAGTTGTGATTAGCGAGCCAGCAAGGGCAAGCCTAACTCAAGCGAGCATGACCCACAGCGATTTAGAGACACTGATTGTTTCTGTGCTACAGCAAGATCCGCGACCAGCGTACAAACACAAGCTCGATGACGATCCGAAGGAATACCGTGTCATGCTGTATGCGTACGATATTTACTTTTATGTTCAGCAGGGAACACTGGTTGTCACACAATTGAAAGCGGTTTAAATCAACACGGTTGTAGCACAATTGCTATTTGTTAATTAGAATACGCCAGATCTACCCATTTATTATTTTTTATAGGAAAACTGCACCGAATGCGCACTAGTCAATATTTGCTTGCCACGCAGAAAGAAACCCCCGCCGATGCTGAGGTTATCAGCCACCAGCTAATGTTGCGTGCGGGCATGATAAGAAAGCTAGCCTCTGGTCTATATACTTGGTTACCCAGTGGCCTTCGCGTATTAAACAAAATTTCAAATATCGTGCGTGAAGAAATGAATAAAGCCGGCGCGATTGAAGTGTTGATGCCCGTGGTTCAGCCCGCTGACCTTTGGCAAGAATCTGGACGTTGGGACGAATATGGCCCTGAACTTTTACGTGTCAAAGACCGCCATCAGCGAGACTTTGTATTAGGCCCCACTCATGAAGAAGTCATTACTTCTTTGGTGCGCAATGAAATTAGCAGCTACAAGCAACTGCCGTTAAACCTATATCAAATTCAAACGAAATTTCGTGACGAAGTTCGCCCTCGTTTTGGCATCATGCGTGGTCGTGAGTTCACCATGAAAGATGCGTACAGCTTCCACTTAGAAGACAGCTGTTTAGAAAAAACGTATCAAATCATGTTTGAGGCGTACTGCAATATTTTCACCCGTTTAGGCCTAGATTTTAGAGCGGTCATTGCAGATTCAGGCTCTATTGGCGGCAACCACTCTCACGAATTTCATGTTTTAGCTGACTCAGGTGAAGATGCCATTGCCTTTGCCAGTGACAGTAACTATGCCGCCAATGTGGAAATGGCAGAAGCCATAGCACCTGAGAAGCAACACGCCTCCGGTTTAGCTGAAGAAGTCGTCAGCGTAGACTCCGCAGACCTAGAAACCGCATTAGCGTCACTCAATGTTGACGCAGCACAAGCCGTAAAAGTGATTGTGGTCAAAGGCGAATCAGAAGAGGGCGAGGCAGAACGCTGGGTAGCGTTAGTGCTGTCAGCGCAGCATACGCTGAACGACATTAAAGCGGAAAAAGTTGCCGGTATACAGGTACCTTTGGTGGTTGCTAGTGAAGAAAAAGCAACCGCTGTACTTGGTGTACACCCTACGTTTGCCGACCCGAGCGCACTGACGCTTCCTACTGTGGTAGATTTGAGTGCAGCTGCCCTTGCAGACTTCGTGTGTGGTGGTAACAGCGAGAACACCATGCGTAAAAACGCGAACTGGGTGGGTGAGCTTGAAACAGCAGATTTGAGAAATGTAGTTTCCGGCGACGCCTCACCTGACGGAAATGGTACACTGGAAATTAAACGTGGTATCGAAGTCGGTCATATTTTCCAGTTAGGCAGCAAATACTCAGAAGCCATGAATTGCGGAGTGTTAAGCGAAACAGGCAAACACCAAACCCTAACCATGGGTTGCTATGGTATTGGCGTTTCACGTATTGTGGCTGCGGCAATCGAGCAAAATCATGATAAGTTTGGTATTAAGTGGCCCGATCCTATCGCTCCCTTTAAGCTGGCGCTTATTCCAATGAATATGCACAAATCTCATCGCATCAAGGAAGCGGCTGAAGGCTTATATAAAACCTTGTTAGACATGGGCATAGAAGTGCTATTCGACGATAGAAAAGAGCGCCCAGGCGTCATGTTCAACGACATGGAACTTATCGGTATTCCTCACACAATTGTGATTGGTGAAAGAAACTTAGACAATCAACAGGTGGAATATAAAAATCGCCATACAGGTGAAAAACAACTGATTGATTTGTCGGCTGCGAGAGACTTTGTCGCCACCTTGTAAGCGACAATAAACTCGGCAGAAGGAGGATGCATGCGAGTCACTTTTTACGGCGTTAGAGGGTCTATTCCGACCCCTGGCGCAGCGTACATCAAGTACGGTGGAAATACCGCATGCGTTCACGTTGAGCTTAACGACGGCACCGATATCATATTAGACTCAGGCACGGGCATTCGTCTGTTAGGCAATAAGTTAAAAAACAAAACCTCCCCTATTCACTTATTATTAAGTCATAATCATTGGGACCATATACAAGGTTTTCCATTTTTCTCTCCGATATATCAGGCTAACCGCGATATCTTTATTTACCCTGGCCAAACATCACTTGCACAGCATGATCATATTTTGCAGCAAATGGAAGGCTCATTCTTTCCCGTGTCTCCTTGTGATTTACACGCGAATATCCAATTTAAAACACTTCCTGAAAATCAAATGTCATGGCAAATTGGCAATGCGAAAATAAAGCGGTTAAGGATGAACCACCCCGGAAAAGGCAGTGCCTATTGTCTTGAAGAAGACGGCGTGAAACTGGCGTATATTACCGACAATGAGCTCTACCCTCCCTATCAAAAAGAAACAAACTTTTTAGGTTTTGTGGATTTTGCGAAAGATGCAGATATGATAATTCATGATGCACAATACTTAGCCTCTGACATGCCAGATAAATCAGGTTGGGGGCATTCAGTGGCTGAAGAAGCTGTAAAACTGGCGCTTGCATGCCAAGCCAAGCATCTCGCTTTATATAGTCATGATCCAGATCGCACCGATAAAGATATAGATATGATTGTCGAACACTGTGAGCAGTACATTACCGTCACAGAATCTGCATTAGCTGTTTTTGCTTCTGCGGAAGGGCAAACCCTCATTTTTTAACGATAAAATTACGTCCACCACCACGGAGAAATAAGGTGTCAGTGTTAAAGTCCTTACTATATATGGCTGTGTTTACTTTATGCAGTCAGCACGTACATGCTCAAGAAAAACAGCAGAGTGAAGATAGCGACGAAAATGATATTGAAGTTATCGATATTATTAAGCGCGATGTGACTACGGAAAGCGCTTTAGACAATCGCATGGAAGGAGATAAAGAAGCGCTGGATAACTCCTTCGCCATGACCCAACACAGGCAAAATTATATTCTTCCCATGACTTACATCACTAACCCCAATTCGGCCGGCAATAGTGAATTAACGGAAGAAAATATTGATAAAAAAGAAGCTAAATTCCAGGTCAGCACTAAGTTCCCGTTGTATCTAGAAGAAGCCGGTTTCGACGGAGTTTACTTTGGTTTTACCCTCACATCATTTTGGCAATTGTACAACAGTGAAGTATCAAAGCCGTTTCGCGAAACCAACTACGAACCAGAAGTGTTTTGGCAAGAAACCGCTGATTACTCTGTTTTCGGCTACAAGTTTAATACCTTCCAAGTAGGTTTTAATCATATGTCAAACGGACAAAGTGGCTTGCAATCACGCAGCTGGAACCGCCTGTTTGCCTCAATCGTGTTTAGTGATAACGATGATATCTATTACCTCAAGACGTGGTACCGTATTCCGGAAGACGAAAAAGACGACATTAATGATCCTACCGGAGATGACAACCCAGATATTCAAGACTACTACGGCAGAATAGAGCTTGGGTATGGCCGTAAAATTGGCGCATTTAAAATGATGGCATTGCTAAGAAATAACTTAGACTTTGACGAAAACCGAGGCAGCATTCAACTCGACTTTACCTATCCTATCTCTGATAGATACGAGCTGCTACTGCAATACTTTAACGGCTACGGCGACTCGTTAATTGACTATAATCGCTCTCAAGAGCGTATTGGTGTTGGATTCCAACTACTGTTCTTATAACACGCGCCGTATAAATAGTGGCGCGCAACCTTAGCGAACAATGACACCCGCCGCTTTGTAAAGCTGCAGGTGTACATCCACCAGCGCTGCGATATCTCGCTGATAGCCGCCACCAATAACGGCGGCTATGGGCACACCACAGCCATCGGCAAAATCAAATACCCGCTTATCACGGGTGAGAACACCTTCTGTCGTGACATTCAACAAGCCTAAATCGTCATTTACATGAATGTCCACGCCAGCGTCGTAAATGATTGCATCAGGTTGAAATTGACGCAGAACTAAAGTGAGCGCCTCATCAAGGGTCGTTAAATATTCATCGTCACCTGCCCCTTTGAGCAAACCAATATCGATATTTGATTGCTGTTTTCGGTGAGGGAAGTTTTTTTCACCGTGGATAGACAAAGTAAAGATATCGTTATCATTCTCTGCCAACTTAGCCGTACCGTCCCCTTGATGTACATCTAAATCAAGAATAAGTACATTATCAATATGTGACGCCTTTTGCATTGTCTTCGCCGCAAGGTACAAGTCGTTAAACAGGCAAAAACCCGAGCCATAATCTGCAAATGCATGATGATAGCCTCCCGTCAGGTTGAGGGCTTTGCCTTGTTCAATGGCAAGTTGTGCCGTTAAACAGGTACCTGCCACAGCGGTGTAGGTACGTTTAATCAATTGCTCAGACCATGGAAAGCCAATTCGACGCATAGCTTTTACATCTAATGTACCGCTAGATAGCGCCTTCACGTAATCGTGAGAATAATACTGATACAAGTCACGTTCTGATAGGGGGAGTGGCTGCGTAAAGCCCGATTCACTCACCCCTCGCTTCACCAGTTCATCTCTTATCCCCACGTATTTTTCTATTGGGAATCTGTGTCTATGAGGTAATTCGAGTTGACTATAAATGGGGTGAAACACCAATGGGATCATGCAGGGCGCCTAATAAAACTGTCTAACACTGACGAAAAAAGGCGTACTTACTATTTTGTAATACGCCTTGTTAAGATAGTGTCAAAGCCGTCTTATCGGGTCAAACTATTCACGACTTTTTCTACGTTAAATGACATACTCTTCATAGAGCGGGAAATATCATCACCTTGCGCCAACTGATGATACTTTTCTGATGACGTCACCACATTATTAATAATACTCTCCACTTGCTGTAATACGGCTTCCTGCTCATCGGCCGCTTCGTTCAGCGCCACAACAACACTGGCAGTTTCTTGAATGTCTTTCACTACTTCATTGAGGGTATCTAGCGCGATAGCCGCTTCTGCCGCATTATTGTCAGACAAGGTTTTACCCGTAGACATCGCAGACACAGCGCCTTTTGCTTCCGACTCAAAACTACTCAGAATATCATTAATTTCTTTGGTCGATTGCTGCGTCTTGGCAGCCAGTGCGCGTACTTCATCTGCAACCACGGCAAAACCTCTACCATGCTCTCCAGCTCGTGCTGCTTCAATCGCTGCGTTTAACGCTAATAAGTTGGTTTGATCAGCAATTTCATTAATCACATTAACCACTTTTAAAATATTGGTACTGCGATTTTGCAATTCAGAGACTATATCACTTGATTCCGTTACCGTTTCAGCCAATTGTTTAAAGCCTAAATTGGCTTTTTCAAATGTGGCATAGCAACTTGCCACATTTTTTTCTGAATTGTTTGTCGCCACTGCCACTTGATCGGTAATTGCCACCAAATTCTGAACAATCTCTTTGAGTTTATCAGTACTGCTATCTAGAGAGCGCGATGCCGAACGCTGGCCGTTGGCGCCTTCCATAATAGAGGCACTAACCTGACTAAGCGTACCAAAGGCCCGCTCCATTTCTTGTTCCGCATCTTGCAACTGTCTAACCGACTCTTTCAGCTTTGTCTGAAGCGAGCGGGCTGAATCGGCTAGCACGCCAAGTTCGTGGTAACTCGAATAAGAGAGGTCGTAATCATATTGACTGGCCGCTAAATTTGAAATACACCCTGCGACTTGCTTGATTGGCTTAATAACATGTTTACGAAGGCAATATATGACGTAAGCCACGCTCAATATAGACAGTGACAACGCGGCCACCATGATTATCCATAAGATGCTTCGCGTGTTGCTTTTAAGGTCAGAGATAGCCGTAGCCGATTCTGAAGCGATATTTTTTGAAATACTGGTCAGTAACTTAGCAGGCGCTCTATCGATCCCTCTCACGTAGCTGTCACCAACTTTAGGATCGAACCCGGATTGTAAGTAAGCCTCGTAACCCTCCCGGTACTTCTGCGCCATCACCTGATGGGCGCTTTGAAATTCTCTAATGTCCGCTTTGGCTTCGTTACTAATAATATCGTTTAGCAACATACTTTCGAACGCACGTGTAATCTCCTGTTCTTTTTGCTTAAATCGCGACCAGTATTTCTCACGGTCGTCTTGGTTGTGCCCGCGTAACAGCACATTTTTCCATTCTTGAACTTGGGTTTTAAATGCACTGTGAATATGATTGACATCTCTTTCCGATTGCACCAGCGTGTTTTCTAACTCATCAAAGGCGTTCAAAAGAGAAAACGCCTTCATGATAGATGCACTATTTAACAAAACTAAAATCATCAAACTGGCAAGAACGGGGGTCATTACCAATCGACTTATGCTGGTGAAATTGAACACGACTTAACCTTTAGTATAAGAAGTAAAAAGGACGCGGCCATTAGATGATCGTTTTGTGACAGAAGGGTGACACTAAAGGTATTATTAAAAATACTTTTATATATACTTTTATACTGTTGCTATGCACAAGTTATTATAGCAATGAAATCAGAAACGCCCCTAACTCGCTATCGGAGCTCGTTTTACTTCTTAAGGGGGTTGTAATGGACTATTGCCAAGTTAAGGTAAGAAAGCGCTAAATCGTCGGCCGAGCTCACGGGACTAAGATCACTAAAATACCAATTCAAAAGCCTCATTGACTCACTAACTTGACGAGCAACAAACAAAAAGTCCGCAATTATGCGGACTTAAGTATGATTGAGTGCCTGTTAATGCCAGAGCATTCTTAAAGGCGCATTATTCCCACTCAATGGTAGCTGGCGGCTTACCTGAAATATCGTATACCACACGGCTAATACCGTCGATTTCATTGATGATTCGGTTAGAGACCTTGCCTAAGAAATCGTAAGGTAGGTGCGCCCAATGTGCAGTCATAAAATCAATGGTCTCGACGGCACGTAAGCTTACCACCCAATCGTATTTACGCGCATCGCCCATCACCCCAACAGAACGTACCGGTAAAAATACCGTAAATGCTTGGCTGACTTTCTGGTACAGGTCTGCCGCGTAAAGCTCTTCGATGAAGATAGCGTCGGCACGGCGAAGCAAATCGCAGTACTCTTTCTTAATTTCACCAAGAACGCGCACGCCTAAACCTGGTCCTGGGAAAGGATGACGGTATAGCATGTCATAAGGCAGGCCTAACTCAAGACCAATTTTACGCACTTCGTCTTTAAAAAGCTCACGAAGCGGTTCAACGAGGCCAAGTTCCATATCATCTGGAAGGCCGCCTACATTGTGGTGAGACTTGATCACATGCGCTTTACCCGTCGCCGAGCCAGCCGATTCAATCACATCAGGATAAATTGTACCTTGTGCTAACCACTTCGCATTTTCAAGTTTACCGGCTTCTTCATCGAATACACGCACAAACTCGTTGCCAATTGCCTTACGTTTAAGCTCAGGGTCTTCAATGCCTTTAAGGCGGTCGAGGAAGCGTTGTTCAGCGTCAATACGAAGAATGTTTAAACCAAAGTGGTCACCAAACATCTCCATAACCTGGTCGGCTTCATTTAAACGCAATAGTCCGTTATCAACAAACACACAGGTTAGCTTTTTGCCGATGGCGCGGTGAAGCAACATTGCTGTCACTGATGAATCTACGCCACCAGACAGGCCCAAAATAACTTCGTCGTCGCCCACTTTTTCTTTAATGCGCTCAATCGCGTCTTCAATAATCGCCCCGGCAGTCCAAAGCTTCTCGCACTTACACACATCCATAACAAAATGGGTAAGTAGTCGCATGCCCTGACGAGTATGAGTAACTTCTGGGTGAAATTGTACGCCGTAAAATTGCTTTTCTTCATTGTACATAGCCGCATGTGGACACGAGGCGGTTTGTGCGATGGTGTCAAAGCCTTCAGGAATAGCTGACACTTTATCGCCATGACTCATCCAAACGTCAAGCAGTGCGGCCCCTGTTTCACTAACGGCATCTTCTATCTGATCCAATAGTGGACTGGGTTTAATGACTTCCACTTGAGCGTAACCAAATTCACGCTTATCAGAACCTAAAACGGCACCACCAAGTTGTTGCGCCATGGTTTGCATGCCATAGCAAATACCGAATACCGGCACGCCAGCTTCAAACACATACTCTGGAGCCCGTGGAGAGCCCTCTTCCGTCACTGATTCAGGGCCACCAGATAAGATAATGCCTTGAGGATTAAATTCACGAATTTGAGCTTCGGTGACATCCCAAGCCCATAGTTCACAGTAAACGCCAATTTCGCGAACGCGACGTGCTATTAACTGCGTGTATTGCGAGCCAAAATCCAAAATAAGTATGCGTTGGTCGTGGATATTTGTGGTCATTTTTCATTTTACCCGTTAAATAAAAGAACAAAGGCTGGTGAATAACCAGCCTCGCAGTCGTCGGTCGCCTTAACCTAAGCGGTAATTTGGCGCTTCTTTAGTAATACTTACATCATGGACGTGGCTTTCACCCATGCCAGCAGACGTTACGCGAACAAATTGTGCCTTGGTATTGAGTTCTTCAATAGTGGCGCAACCTGTTAGTCCCATAGCTGAACGTAAACCACCCATTTGCTGGTGAATGATATTCGCAATTGGCCCCTTATACGCTACGCGGCCCTCAATACCTTCTGGTACCAGCTTTTCTGCATTATTAGATTCTTGGAAGTAGCGGTCTGATGAACCATGGCTTTGATTCATTGCCCCTAGCGAGCCCATTCCACGATACGATTTGTAGTAACGGCCTTGGAAAAGTTCTACCTCACCTGGCGACTCTTCCGTACCCGCCAACATGCTACCCACCATGACACAGCTTGCACCGGCGGCAAGGGCTTTAGCAATATCACCTGAGAAACGAATACCACCATCGGCGATGACAGGAATATCAGTGCCTTTTAATGCTTCTACGGCATCTGATACCGCTGTAATTTGCGGCACACCACAGCCTGTCACAATACGTGTGGTACAAATTGAACCTGGGCCAATGCCCACTTTAACCGCATCTACACCAGCGTCGGCTAGCGCCTTCGCGCCGTCGCCGGTGGCCACATTTCCAGCGATAATTTGAACGTCAGGATAGTCCGCACGCACTTTTTTCACACGGTCAATCACCCCTTGGGAATGGCCGTGAGACGTATCAATAAGCAGTACATCCACGCCAGCTTCTACCAACAACGCAATGCGCTCATCGGTACCTGGCCCCACACTGACCGCCGCGCCTACGCGAAGACGGCCTAGCGAATCCTTACATGCATTTGGCTTGTTTTCCGCTTTTTGGAAATCTTTAACCGTGATGAGGCCCGTTAGTTTAAACGCGTCGTCAACCACAAGAATTTTTTCGATACGATGTTCATGCATGAGATCTAGCACCACATCTGAACTGGCACCTTCTTTAACAGTGACCAAGTCTTCTTTACCCGTCATCACGTTACTAATAGGCAGTTCTAAACGCTTTTCGAAACGTAAATCTCGACCGGTGACGATACCAATGAGATTATTATCCTCATCGGTTACCGGGAAACCTGAATAACCTTTTTGTTTTGAAAGGGCGAGAACCTCGCCAATCGTCGCATCTTTAGTAACGGTAACGGGGTCTGAAACCACACCACTTTCGTACTTTTTAACTTCATGAACGTGTTTGGCTTGTTCTTCTGGCTTCATATTTTTGTGAATGAAACCAATACCACCCTCTTGGGCAAGTGCAATCGCTAAGCGGGCTTCAGAAACCGTGTCCATGGCAGCAGACACCATTGGAATATTTAACGTTACACCACGGGTAAGTCGGGTTTGTAAGTTAGCTGTATGTGGAAGGACGGTCGAGTGGCCAGGAACGAGCAACACGTCGTCAAAGGTCAGGGCTTCTTGGATGATACGTAGCATGCAACAACACCTATTCAGTTGAGGGTTAATTGCGGCGCAATTGTAGTGTTTTTTAGTTTTCAGGTAAACTCTATTTGTATTAAACCCTGTGATTTTTTTTATGTTTACAAATTCGCCATCTACCTCTCGACAAATTTTAACAGTCACCAAGCTAAATCGCTTAGCCCGAACCGTGCTAGAAGGCGAAATTGGCCTTATTTGGCTATCTGCTGAAATTTCTAATTTTGTTTGTGCCGCGTCAGGCCATTGGTACTTTACTCTGAAAGACAATAAAGCGCAGGTGAAGGCTGCGATGTTTAAAGGTGCTAATCGCAATGTACGCATGCGCCCCAAAGAAGGGGATAAAATTCTGGTGCGCGCCTCGGTTGGGCTTTATGAAGCACGAGGCGACTACCAATTAGTGGTAGAACACATGGAAAGTGATGGTGAGGGCGCCTTAAAACAAGCCTTTGAAGCACTTAAAGCGCGCCTTAATACAGAAGGCTTGTTTGCCACGCACCGCAAACAGCCTTTGCCTGATGCTATCAATCGTATTGGTGTGATCACCTCCGCCAGTGGGGCTGCCTTGCACGATATATTAAGTGTATTGAAACGCCGAAGCCCCCAGACAGAGGTTATTGTTTACCCCTCTATGGTGCAAGGTGAAAGCGCACCTAGCCAACTCATTAACGCGTTAACCGTGGCTAATCAGCGCAATGAAGTGGACGTGATTTTACTATCTCGGGGAGGCGGCGCTTTAGAAGACTTATGGTGTTTCAATGATGAAACCTTGGCCCGTCACATTGCCCAATCAACCTTGCCCGTAGTCAGTGCGGTGGGGCACGAAATCGACTTTACTATCGCTGATTTTGTTGCCGATGTTAGGGCTCCCACCCCTTCTGCAGCCGCTGAAATACTAAGTCAGGATACGCGAGCGCTATATCATGCAGTCACGCAAAATAGGCAGCGTCTTGTTCGTGCCATGCAAACACAGATTCAGCGTGCACAACAAGGATTAACATTACGCCAGCAAAAATTGCTTTCCGTGCACCCACAACGCCGTATTCAACATCAATGGCAATCTTTAGATAGACTGCAACTGAGGTTAAAGCATGCTATGGCCAACACGTTGTCTCATGTAGCCAAGACATTGGATGACAAAACGCAGAAGCTAGCTAAGCAGTCGCCTCTGCTACGAATAGAACGAGGGCAGAACAAGTTAAACCAGTTAGACAAAGCCCTGACCAGCGCCATACGAAACCAGTTAAAAGACAAACAGCAGTTGCTAGGTGCCAAGGCCGGCCTACTTCACTCGGTTAGCCCTCTTTCGACACTTTCAAGGGGCTACAGCATTACATTGCACAATAATTCCGCAATCACCCAAGTCGCGAATGTAAAAAAGGACGATGTTATCTATACGCGAGTGACTGACGGGGAAATAACCAGTAAAGTAGTGGCTATCTCACGTCATAAGTAAGGCGCTTATTTGTCATTTTCATTTTCATGGTACCGCCGACGTCACTTCTTCATTTTGTCGGCGGCATTTTCATTGTGGTATTGTCTTTCTTCACACGCCCACGCCGACAATACCCCTTCATCTGATATTTCTGTTTCCGTTTTTTCTACTTACCCGAGTGATCAACTGGCGACGTCGTGTAACGACATCAGCCCGCTTGGCGCTTGTATAGAAGACGGCATTTCTCCTGACCTCTTCATTAATATTATTAAGGAGAAAGGTTGGTTTAAAGCAGTGATGGCTTTCAATGAACATTACGATTACGAGCTACTTATTGCGCACATGAATACGCTGAGTGATAAGGGCCGTGTGGTGCACTTTTTAGAAATGACGTTATTGTGGCGGGGGATGGAAATTAACTCCACAAGTGTCGACACAGAGAGCCATCAAGATCACGATGGAAAAAGTAGCGACAGCAAAGAAGATATTGCTACGCGCCTACTTTCACGTTGGTATGCTAAAAGCGATGAAAACCACCTATTTACCACTGACTTCTTATATTCAGCGCTAGAAGCCAGTGATTACACAAGGTCGTTGAAGGTACCGCAAAAGCTTGGTGATTTTACGCGCTTTGACACTCAGCTTTACCCTGACCCATTTAAAGGCGCGGTTACCCGCTACATACACCCCACATTTGAAGATGCGTTAATTGATGTCACTGTGTATCCCTTAATAGCGAAAGCAAGCGCCAACAGAGATACCTTATTGCATCAAGCCCTTCATGATGATTGGAAAAAGGCCAGCGAAGTGGCTCACGCACGCGGCTTAAACTTAAGTAAAGACAAACCGTTAACCACATTTACTGCAAATCCTCGGGCCACAGGATGGCGGTTAGCAATGAAAGCGGAATCTCAAACCAGTGATACGATTTACGCCACAACCTATGTATTCACTCAGCACGATAAGATAATCAAAATATCAACCACCTTCCCCACTGCGCTTTCAGACCCAATTGCAAGAACGCTGATGGAAACTATTGAAGTCCCCACTCCCTCGCCCTTGATGGAACAAGTTAGGCAGCTATTAAATTAAAAAACCAGCAATGTTTCGCGTAAACGTTGCTGGTTTTTCATTGTTTGAGCGGTCGCCTTAGGGCTTACTTTTTATTATGGTACGACATGAGGCGCTTGCGCTTTCTTTGCTGCGCTAACGTAAGTTGGTTTTTCTTGCCCTCAAAGGGGTTGTGTCCTTCCCTAAACTCAATCTTAATTGGCGTGCCCATAATTTCTAATGACTTACGGAAATAGTTCATTAAAAAACGTTTGTACGAACTCGGTAGGTCATCCACTTGGTTTCCGTGAATAACAATAACAGGTGGGTTGTAGCCCCCCGCGTGAGCATACTTCATCTTCACCCTACGCCCTCGCACCAGCGGCGGCTGATGATCGTCCTGCGCCATCTCCATAATTTGCGTAAGGATAGAAGTATTAATGCGTTTGGTGGCACTTGCGTAGGCTTCTTGTACAGATTCAAACAAATTACCCACGCCGGAGCCATGAAGCGCTGAAATAAAATGTAGGCGAGCGAAGTCGATAAATCCTAAACGGCGATCGAGTTCACGTTTAATGTCGTCTTTAACATCGGTACTCAAGCCGTCCCATTTATTCACCGCCACCACTAAAGAGCGACCAGAATTAAGGACAAATCCAAGCAAGCTAAGATCTTGATCCGTAATACCTTCACGGGCGTCTATGACTAACAACACCACATTTGACTCTTCAATGGCTTGCAAGGTCTTTACGATAGAGAACTTTTCTACTGCCTCATTAATTTTCTTACGCTTTCGCACCCCCGCCGTATCAATAAGGATATATTCACGTTCATCCCTTTCCATAGGAATATAAACACTATCACGGGTGGTACCAGGTAAGTCATAAACCACCACTCGCTCTTCACCCAAAATACGGTTTGTGAGGGTAGATTTACCTACATTTGGCTTGCCGACTATGGCTAATTTGATGGGCAATGATTGAAGTTTTTCGCGCTGTGCTTCTGCGCCTAAGTCTTCCTCTTTAGGTGCTTCTACCACTTGCATATCAGGAAAGCTAGCGTCTAAAGGGGATAACGCCTCTTGTAGCAATTGACTAACACCACGGCCGTGGGCCGCAGCGATTTGCTTCACGTTACCTAAACCTAAGGCGTAAAATTCTGCACTTTCACTGTCGCCGTCAATACCGTCAACTTTGTTGGCAACCACAAATACTTGTTTGTTAATGCGTCTTAGGTGATCGGCAATGCCTTTATCGGCTGGTAGCAAGCCTGCTCTGGCGTCAACCAAGAACATAACAACATCGGCCTCTTCAATGGCTAACAAAGACTGTTGCGCCATTTCTGCGTCAATACCTTCCTCGTCACCTGTGATACCGCCGGTATCAACAACAATAAATTGCCGCTGTTCATATTTAGCTTGGCCGTATTTTCTATCGCGAGTTAAGCCAGGGTAATCAGCAACCAGGGCGTCGCGAGTATTGGTCAATCGGTTAAACAGGGTAGACTTGCCCACATTAGGGCGGCCCACCAAAGCAACTACGGGTAACATGTATCAGATCCTACAGGTCGTGAAAGCACAAACCGCAAGTAAGCTAAGCCTACTTGCGGTCACTCTATGATAAATATTATACCTGTTTAGCGTCGATGCGTCAGCATCAATCAGGCATGGTAGATTTTAAGGCGTGGTAACGGCTGCCACTTCTCCATTACGGGTAACAGTAATGACGACATCGTCTACAACAATAGGCGCTGCGTAAATAGCATCGTCTTCGTCATCACCACCCACATCTAAGCGAGCAACAAGGTTGCCAGTCTCTTTATCTAACCAGTGCAAAAAGCCCCAGTTATCACCCACAACAACGAAGTCTTTAACGGCAGATGCGGCAGTTACAGAGCGTTTCTTTAAGCCGCTTTGTGACCATAATTCTACGCCATTTCGTCTATCTAGCGCGTAAATATTTGAATTATTGTCAACAACGAATAAATTATTTCCATCAAGGGTAATGTTTCGGTAAGACGCATATTCACGCTTCCAAATGACACGCCCTGAGCGCAGTTCCACCGCCGCTAAGGTGCCGTTGTAAGAGATAGTATAGATAGTGCCACCGAATAATACCGGCGTCGTATCTATATCAACAATACGCTCTAGTTCCGTCGCGCCCGATGGCGTGGCAATCACGGTTTCCCAAGCCAATACACCTGTTTCTAACAGGTTAACCTGAATTTTACCCGTCGCTGTACCTACAATAGCCCCGCCATTTGCCGCTACCGGCCCAGAGATACCACGCAATGTCAGCGGCGGAGTATCGCCTTCATGACGCCACTTCTGCTCGCCAGTTCGCGTATCTAAGCCAAACATCACGCCTGCGCCAGTGTTGACAACCAAAATACCTTCGTCAGCTGAAGGTGCAGCAAGCACTTCTCCTGGAATAGTGGTTTCCCAGCGGGTTTCACCGGTTTCGGCATCTAGGGCGATAACATCCCCATTTTCTGTCCCCAGAAAAACCATTCTATCTGCAACAGAAATACCGCCAATACGTGCACTTTGGCCGCTTCGCCATAGTCTGGAAATAGAATCCCAGATGCCTTCACCATTGAATATAGCGAAGTCTCGTGCCCAAAGTTGGTCGCCCGTCTCGGGATTCAACGCCACAACACTGCCGTGACGATCTGCGACATACAAACTTTCATAGGCATAAACGGGGCGAAGACGAGAGAAGTAGTGATCGACTCCATCACCAATATCTTTGTCCCATTTAACTTGCGGTGTAAATTGAGATTGAATAGGTTTAAGACGACGAATCTCTAGCTCTTCTTCATCCGCAAACCAATCAGACACTGTAGAACAGCCAGAAAGCATAACAGATGCGGCAAGTGCCATCCCCATTACACGAACAAGACGACCCTTACGGCCACAGGTGTTGTGAAACAAATTGCGTACCTCTTTATTTTTATTTACCAGCTTACTGGCCCGCTGCAACCGCTAGGTTATCTAGCTTCATCTGCAATAGCGGATTATTGGCATTTTTCTCAAGTGCACTTGAATATGCTAAGCGTGCATCATCGAATTTACTTTGCTGTTGATATACATCACCTTTAAGTTCAGAAACTTCAGCAGAAAATGCCTCATTAGTAACATTGCCTAGCGTAGACAACGCCGCGTCCAGCTGGTTCATTTCAATTTGAACCCGTGTTAAACGTAACGCGGCTAATGCTTTAATTTCATCATTTTCTGCAAAAGTGACAACCCGATTCAAATGAGAAGCAGCGGCATCTAAATCACCTGCATCAACGGCTTGTTTGGCGGCGAGTAAGCTTGCGATACTGGCATAACCTGAGTCTTCATTTTCTTTAATAAAGGTCTCTATCTTAGCGTCGCTACCTTCTGTGCCAAAAGTTTCTACGGCTGCTTGATACGCCACAGAGGCTGATTCACGAGATTCGATTTGCGCGTCAGTAAACGCACGCCATCCCCACAAACCACCCAGACCTAAACCGGCGCCAACTAAAATAGCAATGCCGTGGTCTTTCCAAAATCGTTTAATGGCTTCTACTTGTTGTTCTTCAGTTGCAAATTGTTCCATTTTATCCTCTTATTATTTTGCTAGAAGGTCAGCAAGGGTGGCCGATAAATCATCAAAGGCAACCGTTTGTTGTTCTTGACCATCGCGTAAAGGTTTTACGCCTACTTGCCGCGCTTGCATTTCTTGCGACCCCAGCAATAGGGCTATTTGTGCGCCGGTTTTATCGGCACGCTTTAATTGTTTTTTGAAGTTGCCGCCGCCACAATGCATCATGACGCGCACGTGAGGTAAGGTGTCTCGTAAATGCTCGGCAACCTGCACGGCATAACCCTGAGCTTCGTCGCCCATAGCGGTTACATAAACATCAGCAGCACTGGTTTCCTGTGCATCTTCGTTTAGCGTAGTGAGCAATAAAACTAAGCGCTCAATACCCATGGCAAAACCTACCGCCGGCGTAGCTTTACCGCCTAACTGTTCAACCAAGCCGTCGTATCGGCCTCCTGCACACACCGTACCTTGAGCACCCAAACTTTCCGTTACCCATTCAAACACAGTACGATTGTAATAGTCGAGACCTCGAACAAGCCGAGGGTTAACTTCAAAGTGGATACCCGCTTGTGTCAAGCGTTCACATAGCACATCAAAATGCGCTTTTGACGCTTCATCAAGGTGATCGAGTAACGAGGGAGCATCGGCAATAGCAGCTTGTACATCAGGATTTTTGCTATCAAGAACCCGTAAAGGATTCGTTTCTAAGCGTCGAAGAGACTCTTCATCAAGCTTATCAGCGCGGGCTTTTAAGTATTCAATTAAAGTATCACGGTACGCTTGTCGTGCTTCGTTTGAGCCAAGTGAATTCACTTGCAGTGTCACGTGCTTCTCAATACCGAACGCTTTCCAAAGTCGAGCGCTTAAGAGGATAACCTCTAAGTCAATATCAGGGCCATCGATGCCGTAGGTTTCTACGCCAAACTGATGAAACTGACGATAACGCCCTTTCTGTGGACGTTCGTGGCGAAACATGGGCCCCATATACCACAAGCGTTTTTGTTGATTGTACAGCAAGCCATGCTCATTACCGGCTCTAACGCAGCTGGCGGTACCTTCTGGACGCAGCGTTAAGCTATCACCGTTTCTGTCCTCAAAGGTATACATTTCCTTTTCGACAATATCGGTCACCTCGCCAATAGAGCGCTTAAATAAATCCGTGCTCTCTACTATGGGAGTACGAATTTCTTGATAGCCATAGTTGGCTACCACCTGACGGAGTACAGATTCTACTTTCTGCCATGTACCGGACACTTCCGGCAGGCAATCATTCATTCCGCGAATTGCCTGAATAGTCTTAGCCACGTGAATTTCTCATACTGCAAAATGGTGAAAAGCCCCGCATTATAGGGGCTTTGGTAGTAAACAACAATGCTACGAGCTTAGTCTTTTACTGATACCTGAATTTTATGCTCATCGCTAAGGCGTAAGGCTTTAGCCCGTATTTTCGCTTCAAGCTTATCAACCAGATCATCGTTAGGTAAACGTTCTTTCACCCGTTTACCGTCTTCATACAAGCCGCTCATGTTGCGAGCGCCGGTTAAACCCAAATCAGACACTTCCGCTTCCCCTGGCCCATTTACCACGCAACCGATGATTGAGACGTCCATAGGCGTAAGAATGTCTTCTAAACGTTGCTCAAGCGCATTAACGGTACCAATTACATCAAACTCTTGGCGAGAACAGCTGGGGCACGCGATAAAATTAATGCCTCGGGAACGGATACGCAGTGACTTTAAAATATCGAAGCCGACTTTAATTTCTTCTACAGGGTCTGCTGCCAGTGAAATTCGTATGGTATCGCCAATACCTTCAGCGAGTAACATGCCTAGACCCACCGAACTTTTCACTGCCCCAGCACGCTGGCCGCCTGCTTCGGTAATGCCTAAATGTAAAGGTTGGTCGATTTTCTGAGCTAACAAGCGATAGGCGCCCACGGCCAAAAAGACATCCGAGGCCTTAACACTTACTTTAAACTGGTCGAAATTGAGCTTATCAAGAATGTCTACGTGTCGCATAGCTGACTCGACAAGTGCTTCGGGTGTAGGCTCGCCGTATTTTTCTTGCAAGTCTTTTTCCAGTGAGCCGCCATTTACACCAATACGAATGGGGATATTTTTGTCTTTTGCGCAATCGACAACCGATTTCACCCGTTCCATGTTGCCAATATTGCCTGGGTTAATACGTAAACAATCTACGCCATACTCTGCCACTTTTAACGCAATTCGATAATCAAAATGAATATCGGCGACCAGCGGAACACTCACTTGTTGTTTAATGTGTTTGAATGCTTCGGCGGCTTCCATAGTAGGCACAGATACGCGAACAATCTCGCCCCCCACCGCAACAATGCGATTAATTTGTTCAACGGTAGCGGCCACGTCTGTAGTACGAGTATTCGTCATTGACTGGACGGCAATGGGCGCTCCATCACCAATAGGAACATTACCTACGTTAATACGCGTCGATTTTCTGCGTTTAATAGGGCTTTCTGCAAACATCTAAATACCTATAAAGGAAGCGTAAAACGAGCGGTTGTACCATTTTGATATGATGAAATATCTACCGGCTCGTTGTTAATTGATATACGTACATTATCCGGTGCACCAAGCGTAACTTCAACAGGAGGTACGCCTTGAATTTCCATAACTCGCCCTTTTTGCTTTACCCCGTAGGCGATGGCTTCACCTGTTGCATCTTTTATGTTTACCCAGCAATCATCCTCAAAGGTAAACGCCATTTGTATGGGGGCCGACGTTGGCACTGGCGACGTGTTCTGCTGTAAGGCAACAGTGCCATCTGCTCGGTTTGATACTAATGCCGTCAGATTATTCGACTCATCGATATTTGCACCGCTCACGTCACCGTTGTCTGGACTTACATTAGCAGGGGTGGCTTGCTCGATAAGCTGTGAATGACTATCGTCAAGTGCACCTTGTGAAGAGGCTTCTGGATTGATTGAATTATCGACACTATCCACGGCTTGCCGAGCATTATCTTGCCGAGCATTCCCAGTACCCGCTTCGTCTAAGCTAGGCTCGCCGAGACGACCATTTGAACTTGAAACTGGTGTATTGCCAGCGTCCTCTTTAATACGCTCAACAACCGTGCGTTCTGCGGTACTATCTACCGTGTTCTCTACCGTGTTCTCCACCGTATTTCCCGCCGTACCTTCATCGCTTGGTTGCTGATACCACCAAGCCACTACTCCACCAATAATAAGCAGCAGAATAAGGTAGGTCACCATCATCCAACGGTCATCGTGTGTCTGTTTTGCGACACGTTTGGAGAAGCTCTGCAATTTAGCCGGAGGCTCGGCTGTGACATGACGTTGTTCAAATGCGTTGATCACCGCCGCAGAATCTAAACCTAATTGCTTTGCATAATTCCGCACATAGCCTTTGGTAAACGTGATAGACGCATTGTCATCAAGACGATCTTCTTCTAAATCATTAATTTGATGGGCTTTTAAAAATAGTTTATCAGCCACTTGTTGTTGTGAAAGTCCTAACGCTTCACGACGTTCCCTTAACATTTGTCCAGGGCTTGGCGTAGTATTATTCTCTGGTTGCGAACTATTTTCTTCTGTCGCTTTTTCTTCTGACACCATTCGACTTCCTATTTTTCCTGCAATTGAGTGGGGACTAACCAAAGTTTCATACCGGCAAAAATTGCGCCAGGATCTTCAAGGTTGTTCCAGGTTTGCAGCGTAGCCACTTTAATATTGTGCATGAGCGAAATACGATATAGGTTTTCGCCCTGTTTTACTATATGGAATTGAGGTGTTTCTTTAGATACTTCACTGTTTTTACTTGTGCTTTTCTCATTGGCACTACTTTCTTCCGCCGGGGGTGATCCTTCCGACGGATTCGCTTTTAGGCTTCGCATAATTTGAGGCTTTGAAGTGTTTATTTGCTGTTGAACACGTTCAGCTAACGCACTTTGCGGAAACTGCTCAAGCAGACGATTCCCATAGGCTAATGCCTTGCTTTCGTCACCTTGGGCTTTGGCCACTTCGTAAGACATCCAGAGTACATTAGGGGTTGTACTTGCAACTCTCTGGTAGGTAGTTAAGGTACGCTTGGCGTTATCCCATTGTCTGTCTGCCACATAGAGTTCAGACAACAGTAAAAGGCTCTTTGGTCGCCCCGGTTGATGCTTTACCGCATCTTCCAAGTAAGCAATCGCATCATCAAGATTACCTTGACTTTGTGCGCACAGCGCAAGATTTTCGTAAGTTTCGGATGCATTAGCGTATTGTTTGCTATCAATGGCCTTTAGGAAATAACGTTTAGCTTCTGCATAACGACCATTTTGGCATTGAAATGCACCGTAGCTATTCATGATATCGCCGCTATTTGGCGACAATGAAATTGCCTTTTTATAGGCGGATTCTGCTCGCTCATTATCGCCCACCAACTGATAGTAGTAGGCTAAAGCGTAGTGAACATCACCAGAATGGGGATCAAATTCCAGCGCTTTATCTAGGTTCTTTTTGGCTTGGGTGTAATTGTTATTTTTTAAATAGGTAAGACCAAGGGACATTCGCGTTTTCGCGGCTTCTTCGCGATTGAAGTCGTCACCAACTCTATTTGCATCTGTACTACTGACACACCCGCACAACAACACAATGCTAAGTGATATAACGACTAGCCAACCTTTGCCCATAGTCTTACCCTAATATCTTAATGATTATTGGGCCATTTTTACCGAAATTGCTTCGCCCTTCATCTGTTTTTTCAACATTCTTTTCGTTCTATCAACAACATCACCCACTAATTGACCGCACGCAGCATCAATATCATCCCCACGCGTTTTACGCACTACAGTGGTAAGCCCATAATCCATAAGCACTTTTGAGAATCTATCAATACGTGAATTACTCGAACACGTATACGGCGACCCTGGATATGGGTTAAACGGAATAAGATTGATTTTACACGGCGTATCTTTCAGCACTTGCGCCAATTGGTGAGCTTGATCGGTACTGTCGTTGATATGAGAAAGCATAACATACTCTACCGTCACCTTGCCTTGGTTCGCTCTAGATTTGGCTAAATAGCGGCGAACACCTGCCAAGAATGTTTCAATGTTGTACTTCTTGTTGATAGGGACAATTTCGTTTCGCAATTCATCATTGGGTGCGTGCAGTGAAATAGCAAGCGCAACGTCAATTTGATCGCCTAGCATATCCAAAGCTGGCACCACACCAGAGGTACTTAACGTTACCCGGCGTTTAGACAAGCCAAACCCAAAGTCGTCTAGCATAATGTCCATAGCAGGCACGACATTTTTAAGGTTAAGTAACGGCTCCCCCATGCCCATCATGACCACGTTGGTGATGGGACGTTTACTGGTATCTTTTGATAACCCTAAGAACGTGGCCACCCGCCATACTTGACCAATAATTTCGCTGACGCTGAGATTTCGGTTAAAACCCTGCTGCGCCGTAGAGCAGAAAGTACACTCTAACGCACAACCAACCTGTGACGATACACACAAGGTGGCGCGATCGGTTTCGGGGATCCAAACCGATTCCACTTCCTGTCCACCTTCTAGCGTAAGAGCGAATTTAATAGTGCCATCGCTCGCTTCCTGAAAGTAGGCTATTTCGGGCGCCTTAATTTCGCAATGTTCAATAAGCATGGCGCGAAGGTTTTTATTGAGGTTACTCATTTCCTCGAAATCGCTGATACCCTGCTGGTAAATCCATTTCATTACCTGATCGGCACGAAACGGTTTCTCGCCCATTTCCTTAAAGAAATTGCGCAAGCCTTCGCGATTTAGATTTAATAAGTTCGTTTTTGCCATGAATAAGATGACCCTTTTACCTTCGAGGGAAGCCCCTCTCACTGCTGAAATTGGAGTTAAAACGAGCGTCTTGCCTAGACGTTAGACACTGTTTAAAAATTGCGCGAATTTTAACACATCTGATTAGTCAGAAAAAGTCGATTTAGCGCAGACTGGTGTTAAGTTTGGCAATGCGAGCACTGCAACACAGCATGAAACATACTAAGACGCTAAAAACAAAAAACGAGGCGCTAAGGCCTCGTTTTTTCTACCTGCGTATTCTTAGCGAGTACGTGGGCAGATTTCTTCTTCAGAGAAGAAGTAAGCAATTTCGCGTGCTGCTGACTCAGGTGCGTCAGAACCGTGAACTGCGTTTTCGTCGATTGACGCAGCGTAGTCTGAACGAAGTGTACCTGCAGCGGCATCAGCTGGGTTAGTTGCGCCCATGATTTCGCGGTTAGCTAGAACAGCGTTTTCGCCTTCTAGTACTTGAACCATAACTGGGCCAGACGTCATGAAGTCAACAAGTGCGCCGAAGAAAGGACGCTCTTTGTGTTCTGCATAGAAGCCTTCTGCTTGCTCTTTGCTCATGTGGATCATCTTAGATGCCACGATGCGAAGACCTGCAGATTCGAAACGGTTGTAAATTGCACCGATTACGTTTTTAGCTACCGCATCAGGCTTGATAATCGAAAAAGTACGCTCAAGAGCCATGTTCTCTCTCCAAACAAATAGTGTATGTATCTTTAAATTTTGGCCGCGAATTATAGGCAATTAATTACGGCTTTACTAGAGCCTTTGTAAAAAGAGCTATAATCCTTTGAATTGTGGTGTAAAACTGCCATGAAAGCATAGCGCGAAGGGCATGACAATTTGATGACAGTCCTAGGTTTGTCGGCACCTACGTTAAACTGACTAGCCGCTTAGCCAACCCAATGAGCAGACAGATTAGGCGTTTGCTTTTGCCAGTTGCTGTATTTTACCCACAATAGCGCGCAAGCCATTCCCCCGCGTTGGGGTAATATGACGCTCCAGATCTAACGCTTCAAAATACCCATCGATATCAAACGCTAGTATATCTGCTGGGGTTTTATCGTTGTAGGCCGCGAGCACGAGTGCTAATAAACCTTGAACGATAACCGCGTCGCTATCTACGTCGAAGGTAATTTTGTTACCGTCATAGGACTCAATTAGCCACACGCTGCTTTGACAGCCTTTCACTAGGCGCTCGGGGCTTTTCGCGTCTTCGGGTAAACCTGGAATAGATTTGCCTAAGTCAATGATGTACTGATATCGCTGTTCCCAATCGTCGAAGAACGCTAAATCATCAATAATCTCTTCACTACTTGGTAATTGCATTTCTATTTCCGCTTTTTAAATCTGTAATAAGGTTAAACGACGAGGCGATAAACGATGGCTAGTGTGATTAGAAGAAAAGCCCAGCTTCAAGCTGCGCTTCTTCACTCATCATATCTCGTGACCATGCAGGGTCGAACACTAGCTCAACATTGACGTTTTTCACATGAGGCACCATGGCAACACGATACTCCACGTCACCGACCAGAACCGGCCCCATGCCACAACCCGGCGCGGTAAGCGTCATATCAATATTGACGTCACCGGATGCTTGATCAATATCGACTTTGTAGATAAGCCCCAATGAAACCAGGTTAATTGGAATCTCTGGGTCAAAAATGGTCTCTAAGGCATCCCACACTTGCTGTTCGCTAATGTTACCATCTTCGGGCGCATCAAAGGTTAACGTCATCGCTTTGCGACCGATAGCGCCAGCGTCAGTACCGTCAATGCGGTACATATTGCCGCGCCAGGTTACCGTGTAGTTACCACCGAGCTCTTGGGTGATATTCACAAACTCGCCTTCAGGGATAACAGTTGGGTTACCCGCTGGCACCAAACGCGCTTTACAATCGCGCTCGGTGGTCACCATTTTTTGTTTCATAAACGACTTAGTACTCTTTAATTCTACAACTGAAGTGCTTTTGCGTGGCAATTAACCTACGTTAAAACTCTCGCCACACCCACATTCATCAACAACATTAGGGTTGTTGTACTTGATAATGCCGTTTACGCCTTCCATAACATAGTCAATTTCTGTGTTACGCAATAAATCGGTAGCATCTGCGGCAACCGCGACATTAACAAGGGGAGAAATTTCAATAATTTCATCATCTGCTTGGGCGCTGTCAGCGAAATCAAGCACGTAAGCATAGCCCGTACAGCCGCTTACTTTTGTTGATAAACGAATTAACTGACCAGGCTTGTCTTTAAGCTTACTTTCGAAATGCTTAACGGCACTGTCAGTTAGCGTAATGAGTTTTGTACTAGGTACAAACGTTTCAACACTCATAATGCCTCCTTAGGCCAACATCATTTTTGCTTTTTTAAGCGCAGCAAATAAGCTGTCTACTTCTTCAAGCGTATTGTAAATTGAAAACGACGCACGAGCGGTACCCGGTATGCCGAATCGCTTCATCAGTGGTTGCGCACAGTTATCACCTGTGCGAATAGCCACGCCTTGTCTATCTAAAATAAAGCCCACATCGGCTGGATGCGCACCTTCAAGCAAAAAGCTTAACACCCCAACCTTGTTTGGTGCTGTACCAATAATACGCATCCCTTCAAAGGCTTCAGCCTGCTCGGTGGCATAGGCCAGCAGCTTTTGCTCATGTTCGTGTAATGCGTTTACATCAAGGGCGCTAAACCAGTCAACTGCCGCCCCCATTCCGATAGCGCCGGCGATATTTGGGGTACCGGCTTCCAAGCGGTTAGGTAAAGGGCCCCACGTGGCTTCGTGATAGGTGACATCCTTGATCATCTCGCCACCAACCTGCCATACCGGCCAGGTTTCTAGGACCTCTTTTTTACCCCACAAGCAGCCAATGCCTGTTGGGCCGAAAAGCTTATGCCCTGAAAATGCGTAAAAGTCGCAGCCGATGTCTTGTACGTCTACGCCGCCATGGGCTATACCCTGCGCGCCATCTACCAAAACCCAGGCCCCAACTGCTTTGGCTTTTTGCGTTAGCAGTTTAATTGGGTTTACCGTTCCCAAGGCGTTTGACACGTGCGGGAAGGCGACCATTTTGGTGTTGCTTGAAAGCAGTCTGTCAAAGGCTTCTACGTCAAGCTCGCCAGTATCGAAAATAGGTACAATGTTGAGCGTAGCGCCAGCGCGACGACAGGCCTGTTGCCACGTAACCAAGTTTGCATGGTGCTCAAGCTCGGTGACCATCACTTCATCACCTTCACCGAGAAGCTGAGCTAGACCATTGGCTACGATGTTAATGGCCTCAGTGGTGCCCGACGTCCAAATAACTTCTTCGCGGGCGTTGGCATTAATGAAACTCGCGACGCTGCTACGTGCATTTTCATATCGACGGGTGGCTTCATCAGACAAGTGATGAGCACCGCGATGCACGTTCGCGTTCGTGCCCGTATAAAAGTCTACCAACGCGTCTATCACCGCTTGCGGTTTTTGCGTGGTCGCTGCGTTATCTAGGTAGACTAGCGGTTTGCCGTCTACCGTCTTTGATAAAATAGGAAACTGGGCACGAAGTGCTGCAACGTCTAGGCTCATTTCACCTCCATTTGGGCGAAGCGTTCACTTAACAGTGGCGCAAGCCATTCACGGATTGCCCCATTAGGCACATCGTTTATCAGCTCTTGAATGAAGCCGAAGTTAAGCATAACAAGAGCTTTACTACGCGGAATGCCACGAGTCAGCATGTAGTACAAGGCTTCTTCTTCAATTTCAGCTACGGTTGCACCATGGGCACACTTTACGTCATCTGCGTAAATTTCAAGCTCAGGCTTGGTATTAATTACGCCGCGGCGTGACAATAACAAGTTGCGGTTGTTCAGTTCAGCCAGCGTTTTCTGTGCGTCGCGGTGAATATGAATACGACCGTTAAACACAGCGCGCGCTTTATCACCCACAATACCGCGCGCATTTTCCTCGGTAGTACCGTTAGGCATAGCGTGCTCAATGGTAGAGTGCAGGTCGAACAACTCGCCTTCTGCCAACAAATAAACGGCATTCATTTTCGCGTCAGCAAATTCGCCCGCATGGTGAATGTCTACGTCTAAGCGCGACAGTTCGCTACCATAACCCACCATGGTGCTATTGAGCGTGGTGCGGTTATGTAGCTTGAAGTGGCTACCGCCTAGTTGCTTTGCTTTGCCAGTAAACATAGCGAAACGATAGTGCTCTAGATGAGCATCATCCGCCAAATCGTATTCAGCAAACGCCGTGGTTAAGCTTTCAGTATCACCAAAGCCTTGCTCGATAACAGTGGCGCTTGCGCCTTCTGCTACTTTTACTACCACGCGCGTGTGGGCATCTACATTTTGCGACGCCATGTTCACAATGCGAACTGGTGTGTCGATTTTCACGCCTGCTTCAACATTAATAAAAATACCATGTTGGCATAGCGCATCGTTCACCAAACCAAACATATGACGGCTAGGCTTAACTTTGCCATACACGCTGCTAATCGCTTGTTGCGTAGCAGCATCATCACTGTTTAGTGACGTAATACTCATGCCAGCTGGCACATCAAGGGTATTAACCTGTGTAACCAGCACGCCATCAACAAAAATAAGATCGATAGCATTTAAATTATCAATAGCCGGTACTGGCAAGTTGTCAGCTTGAACGGCTTGCTTTGCTTCACGCTTTTCAATTGGCGTAAGCGGCGTAAAGCGCCAGCTTTCGTTTCTGCGCGCTGGCCAGCCGTCGGCTTTTAGTTGTGCTAAGGCCTGTTGACGCACGGGCGATAGATAATCGTCGCGCTGTGCTGTATCAATGACCTGTTCTAGCCATTGACTCATGCCTCGGCCTCCTCGTACGCTTTACCTAGAAAAGCGTAACCACTCTTTTCAACTTCTAGTGCCAGTGACGCATCACCACTTTTCACAATTTTACCGTCGGCAAGAATGTGTACAAAGTCAGGCTTGATGTAGTCGAGAAGACGCTGGTAGTGGGTAACAACAATGAAGCTACGCTCACCGTCGCGCTGGCTGTTTACGCCATCGGCAACCACTTGTAGTGCATCAACGTCAAGGCCAGAGTCTGATTCGTCCAGAATACAAAGCTTTGGCTCAAGCAAAATCATTTGCATGATTTCGTTACGCTTTTTCTCACCGCCGGAAAAACCTTCGTTAACGCCACGCTTTAAGAAATCCAGTGGAAGTTGAACTTGCTTACACGCGTCTTTCGCTTTTTTAAGGAACTCAGCTGCCGTCAGTGGCGCTTCGCCGCGCTCTTCACGCATGGCGTTAACCGACTCTTTCATAAATTCCATGTTGCTTACGCCAGGAATTTCAACTGGGTACTGAAACGCTAAAAACAGGCCTTCTCGAGCGCGCTCTTCAACGTCAAGCTCAAGTAAGTCTTTACCGTTAAGCGTGGCTTCACCTTCACTCACTTCGTAGCCATCACGGCCAGATAGTACGTAACCTAGTGTACTTTTACCGGCACCGTTGGGGCCCATGATCGCGTGTACTTCACCAGGTTTAACTTCAAGGTTAAGACCTTTAATGATGTTTTTCTCTTCCACGCTGGCATGTAAATTCTTGATACTAAGCATTGATTACCCCACTGAACCTTCAAGACTAATTTCGAGCAGTTTGCCGGCTTCTACGGCAAATTCCATTGGTAGCTCTTTGAATACTTCTTTACAGAAACCGTTAACAATCATAGAAACGGCTTTCTCTGTGTCTAAGCCACGTTGCTGACACAAAAATAATTGTTCGTCGCTCACCTTCGATGTTGTCGCTTCGTGCTCAACAATGGCTGAAGGATTGCGGCTTTCGATATACGGGAATGTGTGTGCACCACACTTGTCGCCAATCAGCAGCGAGTCGCACTCGGTAAAGTTACGTGCACCGTCTGCCCGCGGGCCCATTTGAACCAGTCCGCGATAGGCATTGTTACTGTTACCCGCTGATATACCTTTTGAAATGATGGTGGACTTGGTGTTTTTACCCACGTGAATCATCTTAGTACCGGTATCTGCCTGCTGACGGCCACGTGTTAGGGCTACTGAGTAAAACTCACCTACGCTATTGTCGCCTTTAAGTACACAGCTTGGGTACTTCCACGTTACCGCAGAGCCCGTTTCAACCTGCGTCCAAGAGATTTTAGCGTTCGTGTGTGCAACAGCGCGCTTGGTCACAAAGTTGTAAATACCGCCTTTACCGTTTTCATCGCCCGGGTACCAGTTTTGTACCGTCGAGTATTTGATTTGCGCATCGTCCATCGCGACCAGTTCAACCACAGCGGCATGCAGCTGGTTTTCGTCGCGCTGAGGCGCGGTACAGCCTTCTAGGTAGCTCACGTAGCTGCCTTCATCGGCAACAATAAGCGTACGTTCGAACTGACCGGTGTTCATTTCGTTAATACGAAAATAGGTTGATAGTTCCATAGGGCAGCGGGTGCCTTTTGGAATATAAACAAATGAACCATCGGTAAATACCGCACTGTTTAGTGCCGCAAAGTAGTTGTCCGTGCGGGGAACCACAGAACCGATATATTTTTTCACAAGGTCTGGGTACTTCTGAACCGCTTCAGAAATCGGGCAGAAAATTACCCCTGCGTCTTCCAGCTTTTCGCGGAATGTCGTCACAACGGAAACCGAGTCGAATACCGCATCTACCGCTACACCCGCCAGCATTTCTTGCTCATGAAGCGGAATACCAAGCTTTTCGTAGGTACGCAGTAACTCTGGGTCCACCTCGTCTAGCGACTGAGGCTTGTCTTTCATACTCTTTGGTGCCGAGTAGTAAGAAATGGACTGATAGTCGATTTTTGGATAATCCACATGCGCCCAGTCTGGCTCTTCCATTTCAAGCCATGCACGATACGACTTCAAGCGCCATTCAAGCATCCATTCAGGCTCGTTTTTCATTGCTGATATGCGGCGGATAACCGACTCGTCCAGGCCGCTTTCAAACGTTTCTGACTCGATTTCTGAATAGAAACCTGCATCGTACTTTCTTTCTAACGCCTGTTCGATCTGTTCACTCATGTTGGGATCTCACTTGTTTGCCTGCATTTGCTGCCACTAAATTCGTTACTTAACTGGTAAATAAATCACCCCACGGTCTTGATGATTTATGTCGTTTCTCTAGGTTTGCACCATTTAAACGCTGCGATTATCGCCATTAAATTCAGTGCAAACTGCCAGTTACATTGAGGGCAGCCTAAAAATTTGGTGCGGTAGTATATAATACCCGACTATTTCACTCAAATATTCAGCCGTTTATTTCTAGCCGCAATAGTTTAAATTTCACTTACATGTAAAACGCGCGAAAAGCAGCACCTTATGCGCTTACTGCTTGACGTAATCGCGTTGTCACATCTGTGACTTTCTGTACCACGTAGTCAATGTCCTGTTGGGTCGTAAAACGCCCCACACTAAAGCGAATACCAGCATGAGCTAACTCGTCGCTTCTGCCGATAGCTTTTAGTACATAAGACGGTTCCAAACTTGCCGATGTACATGCCGAGCCTGAGGATACAGCGATATCGTTCAACCCCATCATTAAGCTTTCGCCATCTACACCCGCAAAACTGACATTTAATATGCCGGGAACACGTTGTGTTTCATGACCGTTTAAAAAAACGTCATCTAACTGTTTTAATCCATTCCATAACGACTCTCGAAGAACTTTAATACGTTCTCCCTCTGCAGCCATATTCTGGTTTGCAAGGGCGATAGCTTCTCCCATTCCCACAATTTGATGGGTTGCAAGGGTGCCGGAACGCATACCACGCTCGTGGCCACCACCATGGATTTGTGCCACCAGATTTATCTTCGGGCGACGACGCACATAAAGCGCTCCCATGCCTTTGGGGCCGTATATCTTGTGCGCGGAAATAGACAGTAAGTCGATAGGCAGCGCTGATAAATCGATGGCGATTTTCCCCACGCTTTGCGCACCATCCACGTGAAACAAGATGCCCTTTTCGCGACAAAGCGCGCCAATAGCTTGAATATCTTGAATAACCCCAAGTTCGTTGTTCACATGCATAACCGACACTAGGATGGTGTCGTCACGCAGTGCACTTTCAAGCTCTGCGACACTTATCAAACCGTCTTTTTGCACGTTTAAGTAAGTTACTTCAAACCCTTGGCCTTCAAGGAATTCACAGGTATCTAACACCGCTTTATGTTCGGTGTTTACCGTAATAATATGTTTGCCTTTGTTTTCTTTCCCTTGACCATAACCTTGCGCGACACCTTTAATAGCAAGGTTATTTGATTCTGTGGCACCAGACGTAAAAACGATTTCTCGAGGGTCACAGTTAAGCGCATCACTTATCTGGTTTCTTGCCACGTCTACGGCCTCTTCAGCCATCCAGCCAAAGCGGTAGCTGCGAGATGCTGGATTACCAAAGTTGCCATCTAACGTTAGGCACTTTGCCATTGCATCAGCCACTAAAGGGTCGACAGGTGTCGTCGCTGCATAGTCGAGATAAATGGGCGTTGATAAAGCCATGTGTCTCTTAATACCTATCTATAATTGAATACTAACTTCAATGTCGTTGGTGATATTGCGCAAAGAGGCGTTATTGTCTTGACGCCCTGCTACTTCTTGTACGTCGCGCTTCGCCATTAGCTCACCAAGAGTGATTGAATTTAAAAATACAGAAATACGATCGCTTAAGTCTTGCCATAAACTGTGAGTAAGACAACGATCGCCGCCTTGGCAATCTGCCTGCCCTTGGCAACGCGTTGCATCAATAGATTCATCTACCGCACGTATTACCTCACCTATCGCGATTTCACTTGCCTGACGGCCTAGCAAATAACCACCACCTGGGCCGCGAACACTGTCTACTAGCTGTTCTTTGCGCAAACGTGAAAAAAGCTGCTCAAGGTAAGATAAAGAAATTTCTTGTCGCTCTGATATATCGGCAAGAGGCACTGGACCGCGCTTAGAATGCAAAGCCACATCAAGCATCGCGGTAACTGCATAGCGCCCTTTAGAAGTAAGTTTCATTGAATTCTCCCGCCGTTTTTTGTTGCAGGAATTTTCACATACCTGACTAAAATGGTCAAGTATAAGACCCAGTAAATTAGTCAAGTATTATTGATTAAGTTAATCGCTTTCGCTGAACAAGCTAAATAGCTGGGTCAAAAGAGGAATGTGCCCTTTCCCTTTCTTGTCTTTCTGTCAGGTCAAACCCACTGTCTGCAAAGTCTTCAGCACTAATATTGTGAAGGTTATCAGTACATACATCGCCGCCCAGAGACTGAATAACTTTACACATTTCCTCTACTTTGGTGTCCATTTGATGCATGTGTTCAAGCATTATACCCATGGCGTTTGCCACTGGATCTGGGTTGTCAGGGGCAACCGCGTAAGCGTCGAAGCCATATTTCTCAGCAATTTTATCTCGGTTTGGATTCACCGTTGTGTTTTCACTTTGCTGTTTTGAAATAATAATTCGACCTGGGATGCCCACGGCGGTCGCACCGTCTGGAATGTCTTTCACGACCACAGAGTTTGACCCTACTTTGGCATTTTCGCCAATAATGATAGGCCCCAAAACTTTCGCTCCTGCGCCCACCACTGCGCCTTTCTTAAGCGTTGGGTGACGCTTACCTGCTTTCCAGCTGGTTCCGCCCAGGGTCACGCCATGGTAAAGCGTAACATCATCGCCAATTTCGGCGGTTTCACCAATGACCACGCCCATGCCATGGTCAATAAATACCCGCCTGCCCATTGTTGCACCTGGGTGGATTTCTATGCCCGTCAACCAGCGGCTAAAGGTTGATAATGTGCGCGCCAACCATTTCCACTCGGCTTTCCACAATTTGTGGCTAATACGGTGTAGCCACACCGCGTGGAGGCCTGGATAATTGGTTAGCACTTCAAACGTATTTCGCGCCGCAGGGTCGCGATGAAAAACCCCTTGAATATCATCTTTAATACGGGCAAACATGTGACTTACTCTTGCGATTCTTTTAACGCGTCTTCATTCATCGGCGCATCTACCCCGTCACTTTGACCTGGGCCTGTTGATTTAACTGATTTATCAATTGACGCTAAAATTCCGCGCAATATATTTAACTCTTGCGATTCTGGACGTGCGCGGTTAAACAAACGACGAAGCTTCGTCATCACCACACCAGGGTGACTTTTACGAATAAAAGACGTACTTTCCAACGTGGTTTCTAAATGCGTATAGAAACGCTCTAAATCTTCGTTTAATGGGTACTCTTCTTCTACGCTTGGGTAAATTTCGCGATTGAGATAGGCCATGCGGATTTCGTAGCACAGGGTTTGAACCGCTGCGGCTAGATTAAGCGAACTATATTCAGGGTTTGCCGGAATGCACATGTGAAAGTGACACTGCTGCAACTCTTCATTAGTTAAGCCACTATTTTCTCGGCCAAATACCAATGCCACAGGATATTTTTCTACTTCTTGGACGAGCTTTTCTCCGCAGTCGCGGGGACCCAGCATAGGCCATGAATGCGTGCGAGAACGGGCTGACGTGCCAACCACCAATCCGCAATCTTTTACGGCTTCTTCTAACGTATTCACAATTTGAGCGTTCGCGAGTACATCCCCTGCCCCTGCGGCTAGAGCGCTGGCTTGGCCATCAGGTTCATTCACCGGATTGACCAAATAGAGGCTACTGAGTCCCATGGTTTTCATGGCACGGGCGGTTGAACCAATGTTCCCCGTGTGGGATGTATTAACTAAAATGATGCGAATATTTTCTAACATGGGGGATGATACCTAATTACCGTTCTGTGTTCGCCAATGGAGCCTTGCTCTACCCTAGCGTCTTTATGCAATCTTATTGCTAAGAATGGTCGCGAGTGTACCATAGCGGCGTGATAGATGGCTATTCACCCTCTTGTTCTGGGAATTCATTTGCATCGCGCATAGATTCTGGTAGACTCCGCCCGTTTTCGAAAATAACTAGCTATTTTTTGTACAGCTTGGTTATTTCATTGATCTTTTACAATTGGTGGTTTATCTATGCATCCTATGCTGAATATTGCAGTACGCGCTGCGCGTGCGGCTGGAACAGTTATTGTTCGCGGTTTTGAGAAATATAACGAAGTAGCAACAGAGTCTAAAGGCTTGAATGATTTTGTTACCCAAGTTGATAAAGAAGCAGAGCAAGCAATTATTGCTAAAATTCAGCAGTCCTTCCCAAATCACTGTTTTTTAGGTGAAGAATTTGGCGAAGTACTTGGCACAGAAACAGAATATCAGTGGATTATCGATCCACTAGATGGCACCACTAACTTTGTAAAAGGCATTCCTCACTTTGCGGTTTCAATCGCACTTCTTCATAAAGGTCGTTTAGACCAAGCCGTGGTATTTGACCCCATTCGCAGCGAACTATTCACCGCTAGTCGCGGTCAAGGTGCGCAGTTAAACGGCTACCGTATTCGCGCCTCTAAGCCGCGGGATTTGTCTGAAACGATTATTGCTACTGGCCTTCCTTTTAAAAATAAAGCCGCCTTTGGTGAGTACGCATTAAGCCTTAATAAAATCTTCCACGATGTAGGTGATATTCGCCGCGCCGGCAGTGCAGCGTTAGATTTAGCCTACGTGGCAGCAGGCCGCCATGACGGTTATTGGGAGCGTGGAATTAAGACCTGGGACATCGCAGCAGGCGAGCTTATTGTTCGCGAAGCGGGCGGCCTAGTTACCGACTTTAAAGGCAATAACGATCCGCTTCACAAAGGCGAAATTGTTGCCGGTAGCGCTAAGGTAGTTCAAGGCTTGGTCAAACACTTAAAATAAGTCATATAGACTAGGTCATGTCGTCTCTGGCTTTTGCCTTTGATGGTTTGCCTCAGCCCAGCACCACAACTCGGGCTAAATGAAAAGCACATGAAGGGACGAATTAAACCCATTCGTCCCTTTTTTTTAGCGCCCTGTGATGAGAACTCCCTCCCTTACCAAACCCAATAAAAACGACGTTATCCGAGCGCTATATCAAGCCGATAAGCTTAAACGCTAAAGGTAACGTTATTAATGCTATGGCGATTTGGGCCACCTTACCCGTTAACCAATGGGATGCCTTTGCTTTCTTACCTAAAAGTGCGCCTGCGACATCACTGTATTTACACAACAACAATAGTGCAACGCATATTAATGCGCTCAAAATGGCACATACCAGTATGGCCTTGTGCGCGGGCATTGCCCAATTCGTGATACCATAGCCAACAGCGATTATCACACTTTGATGAATAACATAGAAAGGAAAGACGTACGCGTTTGCCTTTGTCACAGCGGGGTGTGGCGTAACAAAAAGCATATTTGCCAATGCTAAAATAGCAAATAAGCTAATGACTTTAGCCAAGTAATACGACCATAAAGCGGTGTCTTTTATTAGCAGGTTGTCAGGATAGTAACGCCCTATCCCAAACCCCACTTCGTACAACAGGGTAAGTACAATGGCAAATACAACAAGGGCACTACGCTTGTCATTTAACCACCCCCAAAATTGTGCACGGCTACCAAAAAGATAACCCCAGACTAAACACGCTAAACCATAAAGGTCGCGCTTATCATCGCTGTCCTCTATTTGAGAAGCAAAAAGTGACAAAGAAACCAGTAGTACCAACCATGCACTGTTGAAGTTGCCCCATCGGCCGCGTATCCATGCAAGAGGCCGGTTAAAAATAACCAACAGTAACGTGAACCGCCAAAGAGAACGCAGAAACCACAGGTGGTTCACATCTACGTGATGCCAAATACCTGAACTAAAGCCCTCAAAATAGTCGTTTGCACCAAAATAAAACTGTATGAAAAATTGGCCTAACGATGTATCGATTGCGCCTTTTTGGGTCATTTCAACAAACAGCTGTATTGGGACAATGCCATAAACCCCGATTAATAGCGGAAGTAATATCGCATTACTTCTACGGGTTATTAAAAAATACACGCCGTATTTCTGCTGCATAACATACAGCGAGGTTCCCGCCACAAACCACAGCAACCCCATTCTCCATGGTGAACTTAACAGCATGATGTGTTGCAGCCAAAACCAATGGGTTTCTTGCTTAAAATGAAAATGCCACTCAGGTACCCAAATCATGCCCAAATGAAAAAAGAACAAAACAATAACGGCGAATACCCTAAGATAATCAAGCGCCACAATTCGAGAATTTTCTGAGTGTGCAAGTGTATGGTATTTTGTATTCATCGGGTCCCTTAATAAGATGAAGCGCGTTTGCCATTTTTGGTCACATAAGTGTGTAGAATCTATCAAGCAAGTTATTGAAAGTACGTTATAAAGTGACAAGCGGTGGAATTAAGTGACAGAAGGATAAATGTTCACATGATAAATAAAGCCAGATTTCAAGCGCACCAAGGCGCGATATCTCTTTGCCTACTTGGCCTTTACTTCATCGTTAATGGGTTTATCAATAGCACCACGGTATTGATGGAGGCCATGCGCACGCCCCCGTTACCTTTTGCGCAATGGGAGCCTTTTGTATGGGAATATACCAGTGCTTTTAGCAGCTTTTGCGTGGTGATGGCACTGGCTAACGTCCTAAACCGATACCCTTGGCGATGGGATCGCCCCACTTTTAGCATTGTGTTATACAGCGTCATGGGGCTCTGTTTTGCTGCCACCCATATTGTGTTGATGATTGCCAGTAGAGCGGTCATTTACGCATTGACTGGCAGTCACTACCAGTTCGCGACGTCTACAGAACAATGGTTCTTTGAACTCATTTATGAGATGCGCAAAGACCTGTGGTCTTTTGTGTTTTTCGTTGTCATGATTTGGTGTTATCGCTTTGTGGTGGCGCAATGGCTGGGGGACGCTAGAAAAATTGGGCTAAAACCCGCGTCATCGAAAGTAGACAATGCTACACATTCCATCGACGAGGAAGGCGTACATTGTGACGTACTACTCATTAAAAAGAACGGACGTGAATTTCTCATTAATAAGCAAGATATCAATTGGATGGCGTCTTCGGGGAATTATGTCAACCTGCATATTGGTGACAATGTCTACCCTATGCGTACAACACTAACCTCATTTTTAGATGAAAATGCTTACCTTCCCTTTGCACGGGTCCACCGTTCTTTTGCCGTTAATATGAATGATATTGAAAGCATGAAAGTCGCCGATAGCGGGGACGGCGTCATTAGGTTAAAAAACGGCCACACGGTCAAGATGTCGAGAAGATATAAACTGACTCTCGATAAATAACCCCATGTCGCAAATAAAAAAAGCCGCAACTCAGTGCGGCTTTCTACTTCATCAGTGTTATTCGGCGCGACACACCATTGCCTATTTACGGCATAGGATCTAAATCTGCACCTTCTTTTTCCACCTGCGGAGGCATCAGGTCTTCTTTACTGATACCCAAAGCAAGTGCAACTGAACTTGCAATGTAGATTGATGAATAAGTACCTACCACAACACCAAACAATAGTGCCGTCGCGAACCCATGTATTAGCGCACCGCCTTTGTAAAACAGCGCAACAAGCACAAGTACTGTGGTCAATGACGTAATAATGGTACGGTTTAACGTTTGAGTAAGCGACGTATTGATGATGTCTACCGGCTCACCTTTTCGGATTTTGCGGAAGTTTTCACGAATACGGTCACACACAACAATGGTATCGTTAAGTGAATAACCTATCACCGCAAGTACCGCCGCCAACACAGTTAAATCGAACTCTATTTGCAATACAGAGAACAAGCCTAAAGTAAGAATAACATCGTGAGTTAGTGCAGATACGGACCCCAACGCAAAACGCCATTCGAATCGCATTGCCACGTAAACTAAGATACATAGCAGCGCCACTAACATCGCAAGACCACCTTGCTCAGTGAGTTCTTCGCCTACATTCGGCCCTACAAACTCAATTCTTCGCATATCCACTGCTGTACCGTCAGCACGTAAGGCTTCAAGTACTTGTTCGCCAATGGTAACGGCTTTCACACCATCTCTAGGCGAAATGCGAATAAGCACGTCTTGGCTGCTACCAAAGTTCTGCACAATGGCATCACCAAAATTGGCCTCGTTCAACTTTCCGCGAATATCACTTAAGTTTGCGGCGTCTTCATAGCCCACTTCAATTAGGGTTCCGCCCGTGAAATCAAGCCCCCAATTAAGGCTGTTCACGCCTAGAGAGACGAATGAACCAATAATAAGAAGGGTAGATAGCACCATCGCAGGAAAGCGAAGGCGCATAAAGTTGACGCTGTCGGATAGTTTTAATAATTGCATGTTACGCTCCTTAAATTGCCAACTTCTCAAGACGTTTCCCACCCCATACCGCATTAACAATAACGCGAGTCACTAAAATGGCGGTAAACATAGAGGTAGCGATACCTATCATAAGCGTAATCGAAAAGCCTTTAATAGGGCCGGTGCCCACAGCGAAAAGGATTAAACCCGCAATAAAGGTAGTAATATTTGCATCAAGAATAGTTGAAAACGCACTGTCGTACCCTTGATGGATAGCTTGTTGTGGACTTCGCCCATCACGTAATTCTTCTCGAATTCGCTCGAATATAAGTACATTCGCGTCGACGGCCATACCTACTGTCAAAACAATGCCAGCCATACCCGGCAAGGTAAGGGTCGCACCAGGGATCATCGACATAATGCCCACAATCATGACTAGGTTTGTCATCAGTGCGATGTTCGCTACCACACCAAACGCTTTGTAGTAAATAAGCATAAATACAAGCACAGCTGCAAGGCCGTAAACAATCGCTTGCATACCCAATTCGATATTTTCCTTACCTAGGCTTGGACCCACCGTGCGTTCTTCAACAATTTGGATGGGAGCAATCAGGGCACCAGCACGCAAAAGTAACGCTAAATCACGCGCTTCTTTGGGTGAATCAAGGCCGGTAATTTGAAACTTACTGCCCAATTGGGCACGAATGGTGGCCACAGAAATAACCTGTTCATGTTTTTCAAATACCAATTTACCTTCGTCGTTTCGTTCATCGGTAGATTTGTATTCAATAAAAACTGTCGCCATGGGCTTGCCAATATTGCCACGGGTTGAACGGGACATTTTATTGCCGCCTTCAGAATCTAGCGATATGTTTACATTGGGTAGGCCATATTCATCCACACCGCTGTTAGCGTCAATGATGTGGCTACCTGTAAGCATAATGCGCTTTTCAAGCAACTGGGGAATTCCTTGTTGGTCTTCAATAATTTGAGAACCCGGAGGGACTCGGCCATTTAGCGCATCACGTATATCGTTTTTCTGATCCACCATCCGAAACTCTAGCGTGGCCGTGGCATTTAGAATTTCTTTCGCCCGCGCGGTGTCTTGAATACCGGGCAACTGCACAACAATTCGTTCTGCACCTTGTTTTTGCACCAGCGGTTCTGCTACACCTAATTGGTTCACACGGTTGCGAATAATCGTAATATTTTGCTTTACCGCATTTTCACGAATTTCTTGAAGCTTGGCTTCAGAGAACACTGCGCGAAGCACAAGATCGTCAACTTGCGTATAGGTTAGGTCACGATTTTGATTTCGAAGAAAGAATTCGGCTTTATCTAACGCTTCTTCATCACGGAAGGTAATGTCAACGTGGTTATCTTTTTGTGTGACCCCACGGTAACGAATACCTTCTTCACGAAGAGACGTTCTAAATCCACTTTCCGCATCTTCTAATGATTTTGTAATCACCTCAGACATATCAACTTCCATTAGGAAGTGAACACCACCACGTAAGTCTAGGCCTAGCTTCATTGGAGTGCCGCCTAATTCCTCTAACCATTCTGGCGTATCTGGGGCAAGGTTCATTGCGACAAAATAGTCATCACCTAGCGCAGACTCGAGCGCTTCTCTTGCAACCAATTGTGAATCAGAATCTGGTACGCGAACGAGAATCTGCTCATCAGCAAATTCAATGCGTTTTACTGAAATGTTTTTTTCCGCTAGGGTCGATTTTACCTGTTCAACCATAGATTCGGTAACGGTAGCGTCGCGGCCAGCAGAAATCTGAACCGCGTGATCTTCACCGTAAATATTAGGAAGCGCATACAGCGCGCACAAGCCGATAACGACTATGGCACATAGTACCTTCCACAGAGAGTTTTTGTTTAGCACTGGATATTCCTTTCGTGCCAGCACCGGGAAGCTTCCCGGCCCCGGCGTATCTCAATTACAGCGACTTCATTGTGCCTTTTGGTAACAACGCCGTTACCGATGACTTTTGAACAACAATGTTGTTAGTGTCGTTAAGGGCAATTTCGATAAAGTCTTTTTCCTCAGACACTTTGGTAATCTTACCCACAAGACCACCTTGAGTAAGCACCTCATCGCCCTTACCCAGTGAAGACACTAGGCTTTTATGCTCTTTTACACGCTTAGCTTGCGGGCGGTATAGAAGAAAGTAAAAAATTAAACCGAATACTGCCAACATGATTAGCATTTCCATGCCACCACCTTGTTGACCACCTGCTGATTGCGCGTACGCGTTTGAAATGAATAGGCTCATAAATTTCCCCAATAATTATCGTTGTTATAGTGCCGGAACCGGCAACCCTTTTTGTTCATAAAATTCTTGTACAAACTGTTCAAGCGTGCCTGCATCAATGGCATCGCGAAGACCTTGCATTACACGCTGATAGTAACGAAGATTATGGATGGTATTTAATCGCGCACCCAATATCTCGTTACACTTGTCCAAATGATGTAGATAGGAGCGAGAATAGTTTTTACAAGTGTAACAGTCGCATTTTTCGTCCAAAGGAGACGTATCATTGCGATGTTTTGCGTTACGTATTTTCACTATCCCTTCGGTTACGAACAGATGACCATTTCGCGCGTTACGCGTTGGCATAACGCAGTCGAACATATCAATACCGCGTCTTACCGACTCCACTAAATCCTCAGGCTTACCTACCCCCATAAGATAGCGTGGCTTGTCTTCTGGAATTTGCGGAGCAGTATGATCAATAATGCGGATCATGTCTTCTTTGGGTTCACCCACCGATAAACCACCAATAGCATAACCGTCAAACCCAATCGCTTCTAAGCCAGCAAGTGAAACGTCGCGTAGCCCTTCATACATACCACCTTGGATGATACCAAACAAAGCAGCAGGATTATCGCCGTGGGCTTCTTTTGAACGCTTAGCCCAACGCAATGACATTTCCATGGAAACCCGCGCTTCCTGCTCTGTAGCAGGGTAAGGCGTACATTCGTCAAAAATCATCACGATGTCCGAACCTAAATCCCGCTGAACTTCCATTGATTTCTCAGGCGTAAGTAGAATTTTTTCACCATTAATAGGTGAGCGGAAGGTCACGCCTTCTTCAGTGATTTTGCGCAAATCACCCAAGCTAAATACTTGGAAGCCGCCAGAATCAGTAAGAATAGGCTTATCCCAATTCATGAAGTCGTGTAAATCGCCGTGTTGGCGAATAATTCCCGTGCCTGGGCGAAGCATTAAGTGAAACGTATTTCCCAGACAGATATGAGCACCACTATCATCTAATTCTTCTGGGGTCATCCCCTTAACGGTACCGTAAGTACCAACAGGCATAAACGCGGGGGTTTCAACCACACCACGTTCAAATACCAAACGACCGCGTCTTGCGCGACCATCGGTTTTTAACAACTCAAATTGCATGTGAAAGCATTCCCATTCTGATACGCCTTTTGGCGTGGTATAAATTGCGCCCTTGGCGCTGGGTATAAAAATAAATTGGCGGCGATTATACCAGTAATTCCACTGAGATCATGCCCCGTATCTATGTTTCTCGCGAAGTCAGCGAATACTGGCCATACTTAGCGCTTCTTAATAAACATACTATCGCCGTAACTGAAGAACCGATATTCCTGCTCAATGGCTTCTTGATAAGCCGACATCACATGCTCTTTTCCTGCAAATGCACTGATTAACATCATCAACGTAGACTCTGGCAGATGGAAATTTGTGAACATAGCATCAACCACTTTGAAGTTGAATCCAGGGTAAATAAAAATATCCGTATCTGCGTAAAATGGTGCAATCAGCTCGTCACCAGCGGCTTTCGCCGCCGACTCTAACGAGCGAACAGACGTGGTGCCAACCGCAATTACCCGGTGACCTGCGGCTTTAGTCTCACGCACAGCATCTACCACTGAATCTGGAACTTCCGCGTATTCTGCATGCATTTTGTGTTCTAAAATGTTGTCCACCCTCACTGGCTGGAAAGTGCCAGCTCCAACATGCAAGGTTACAAATGCGAGCTTTACCCCCTTACGCGTTAGGGCAGCCAAAATGTCGTCATCAAAGTGAAGGCCTGCAGTAGGCGCCGCAACTGCGCCAGGCTTATCGTTGTAAACGGTTTGATAACGTTCTTTATCCGAGGTTTCATCTGGCCGGTCAATATAAGGAGGTAGCGGCATGTGACCATGAGCTTCTAATAATTGCAGCACTGTTTCTTCATGGTTGAAAGTAAGCACAAACAAAGCCTCTTCTCGACCTTTAACGGTCACATTGACTTTGTCTTCTAGCGTCAGCTTAGTTCCCGGCTTAGGCGCTTTACTCGCGCGAACATGCGCAAGGGCGGTATGTTCATCGATGATACGCTCTACCAAGACTTCAACTTGCCCACCGGTTTCCTTCTTGCCCAATAACCGAGCAGGGATAACTCGAGTGTTATTAAAAACAAGCAGGTCACCTTCGTCCACAAGATCTAACATGTCAGTGAACATACTGTGGCTCACCTTCCCTGTTTTGCCATCCAGTTGCAGCAACCGGCTGGCAGAACGATTTTCAGTGGGGTATTTCGCGATGAGTTTTTCGGGAAGTGTAAAGCTAAATTCAGATAATTTCATAGTTGATCATTTCGTTATTACGTCTCAATTTACACCTGAGTGTGATTGATTAAGTTGCGCTAAGTTTCGTTTAGATTATACTTACGTCTAAGTTTTTCGCGAAAACATCCCCCTACCAAAGCCTTAGAAATCCTACCACTTAAGCTTTAAGTATTTTTTTTAATACCTACTTATCGCTTAAAATACGCACAATCAAAAAATAACGCTAGCGAGCATATGCTTAAACGATTAACATTTGCTCCAGATAGTGATGATGTTCTCCCATAACATTCCTTATCGTTCGTACCCGGCATTTGTCGGGTACTTTTTTATCCGCCCTATTCTACTCTTTTGATGCGTCAAGATCAGTTAAGATTTCTTCTAATAAGTTAGCATCCACAGGCCGAGCTTTTAGTACGTACAAAATTTGTACGAGCAAATCTGCCCCCATAATTCCTTTATTCACTTTATTCCTTAGGTTATCCGCACTTTGTTGTACGCCAATGTCGGCTAAACGTGCACTTAACCCCTGATATTTGACGCCACGTACCGACATTTCAGACTTTACTAGCCGCGCTACCGCTTCTCGCCACGCATTTTTTGCACTCAAGAAACACCCCATTTGTGATATATAATTTACAAAAACACACTTTTTTACACATTAAAAGCGTATTCGTTATTGACGATTATGGCAGATAGTGGCTACACTGCAAGTCAAGATTATTGGCGAATGCGAAAATACTGGTTACAGTAGCGTTCGACATTATCGCTTCAATTTGAAAGGAGAACTGTATGAGTTGGGATCTTGAAAGTATCGAGGCTCTATTTAAGGACCACGATGACTTTGTGGTTACACGTGAAGAAAACTGTTTGCTTATTGCAAATCAAGATGGCATCGATGCATGGCTAGCCATCAGCGGTGAGCAGATTTTGGTTGAAAGTTTGTTATTTGCCGCAGATGAAGTGAAAGACAAACCTGCATTGGATCACGAAATTTTGTCTAGCCATATGGTTTTCCCATTAACCACGGTGGGAATTTCAACCATAGGGACTGAAGAATACTACACGGCCTTTGGCGCATTAAGCGCACAGTCGAAAGCAGAAAGTATTGTGATTGAAGTAGAGACTCTGTTTCAAAATGTTGCATCGTTTTTAGATGCTTATGAAACTCACCTTAAATAAAATTTTCTTCTAAGGAGAAGCGAATGTCAGTGTGGAAAAAATTAGTAACGGCTGTTAAGGGTGGTGCAACTGAGGCAGCGCAGACAGTAGTAGATAGTCAAGCTATTCGAATTTTGGAACAAGAAATTCGTGAAGCGAAAGAGGAACTGCGCAAATCCGATCACGCACGCACGCAAATTTTAGCGAAATGCAAATTGTCTCAACAGAAAGTGGACAGCTTTGACTCATCCATTGCCGAGTACGAAACTCACGCCAGAAAGGCCATAGACTCGGATCGACAACTAGCATTAGACTGTGCTCAGAAAGTCGCAGAACTGAAAGAAGAGCGTGAGCAAGAGCAAGCGTATTTAGACCAGTTCAAGCAGTCCGAAAGACAACTTGCACAGAACATTCAACAGGCTAAAGCCAACCTACGTCGTCTTGAGCAACAAGTGGATATGGTTAAGGCCACAGAAAGCGTTCAAAAGGCACAAGTGGCGGTATCCTCCCGTCATATGGGGGCCAATAGCAAAATGAAAACGGCCACTGAATCTTTGTCTCGTATTCAGGAAAAGCAAAAAATGCGTAATGCAGAATTGCAAGCTGCAGAAGAGCTTGCCAGCGATGAATCGAGTAGCGATTTAGAAAAACGTTTATCTGAAGCTGGTATTAAAGGCGGAAAAAATTCAGCAGACGATGAGCTAGCCCGCATCTTGGGTAATTAAGGCAGAACGGGAGCAATTAGCTCCCGTTTTTCTTAACGTACGGACACCGCCTTCGGGCAAACTGAATAAAAACAAAAAAGGTGATGTCATCTATGACCTCATGGATAAAAGTACGCAGAATTATGCTGCAGTATTTTGCCGAGTCACGGTGGTACACTATTTTAGGTGCCACTGTTTTTTATGGAATTTCCAGCTATTGGCTTCTATATGCAGCCGGTGAAAACGACCTTATTGCCCGTGCTGACTTTATATATTGGTTAGCCGTCACAGCTTCAACGGTAGGGTATGGTGATCTCTCGCCTGTCAGTAGCGCCGGCAAGCTCATTGTGGCGTTTTACGTAATTCCGTTAGGTTTGAGTATTTTCGCCATGGTCATTGGCCGAATTGCTGCCTGGGTGTCTGAACAGTGGAGAAAAGGATTGATGGGTATGACGAGTTTACAATCGAATCAACATATTCTTGTTATTGGGTGGAATGAACAGCGCACCATGTTGTTGTTAAATTTATTGCTTCAAGAACGAGAAGCCATGAGTGTAAAACCGGACATTGTGTTGTGCGTTAAAGCGGACATTACCAATCCCATGCCCGGTGTGATTGAATTTGTAAAAGTCGATTCATTCAACAAAGATGAAGACATGGATAGAGCATGCGTAGCAACCGCCCAAACCATACTTGTCGATAATCCTCAAGATGACGTGACGATGACAACGGCTTTGTATTGTGCCAAACGTAATCCTGATGCCCATCAAGTCGCCTATTTCAATGACGACAGTTTGGTTAGCCTATTACAAGAGCATTGCCCTAAAGTGGAGTGCACGCCCAGTGTGGCAGTAGAAATGCTCGCAAAGGCTGCCTTTGACCCAGGTTCCAGTATGCTTCACCACGATTTACTTAGCGTGGATGAAGGGCAAGCACAATTTTCAGTAAAAATACCGCCAGATAGCCCCAATATTTCAGTCGCGAAGCTTTTTATCAATTTGAAAAAGCACCACGATGCCATATTTATAGGGTATGCACCAAAGGGGCAAGTAAAGGAAATGGTGGTGAACCCTCCCCTAGAAACTAATTTGTCCCCTAGCGATACCCTGTTCTATATTGCTGAACGGCGTATTTCGGCAATAAACTGGTCATCACTGAATGCCGAGTAAACCCATGTTAGGAGCACAAAATGTTCAGTAAACTGTTTAAGAAAAAGACTGAAGATAAACCTAAAACGCCTGAAGTTATGGGGTTGTATTTAGGCGGTTCCTTTGAGCTGGACAACCTAAAAATGTCCTTATTAGAACCGTCACTGGTCATTGAAAAATCAGCGCGCTCCCAACTTATTCAAGCGGTGGGTGAAGCGCCTCTCGATACAGGTGGAACCCTGCTACGTTTTTATACCGATGATGATGGCTTTTTGCAGGTAGTATTAGACGGAGGCATGACTGAAAACCATATTACCGACGTCAAACTTTGGCATTTTTACGAAACTAAAACCGTTGGTTCTCAGTCACAATGGGACAACTGTTTAGCATCATTAATTAGCCAACCTACCTATGAAATTGAAGGTTACACTTATACTCGTGTTTGGGAAGCCGTAGGTAACGACTCCCCGCCCGTTGCGGTAACAGAAACGACCTACGAAGAGGACGGAGACATCAGTAAAACCGATCAGTTTATGATGCTCTACGAACGTGAGATTGAAAATGATAGAGTGGAGTCACTACTTGTCGTAGGCGAAGAGAAACAGGTGGGAAACAACCTAGATCGCTGCCTTGTCATCTCAACTGGCTTTGATATTCAACCCGCTGATATTACGATTAACGGTTAATAATAAAGGAAACACCATGGAAACAATCATGAACTCATTAGCTGGCCTAGATAATTTTGCGCTTTACTTCGGCTTGTCTATTGTTTTTCTCTTCGTGTTTAAGTTGGTCTATGCACTAGTTACCCCCCATGATGAATGGAAATTAGTGAAAGAAGAGAAAAATGTAGCTGCTGCTATAGGCTTTGCCGGCGCTATAGTGGGTTTTGCTATAGCGCTGGGAAGTGCTGCCTCAAACTCGGTAGCCATAATCGACTTTATCATTTGGGCTGTGGTGGCGATTATCGCGCAATCTCTCGCCTTTGCTTTGTTGCGATTTACATTTATGCCCAAAATTGCACAACGCATTAATGAAAATGAAGTATCTGCAGGCGTGATGCTTGCTGGTATGTCCATAGCGGTAGGCCTTTTAAACGCGGCCTGCATGACGTACTAAGGAGGCAACAATGAAAACGGGTTCCTCTAACAAAACAGATACACCACTAAAAGCACGTAAACGCAGTACAATTAACGTAGCGAAAATGCGTAAAGCGTTCACCCTAAAGCCGTTGGCAGTGGGGGTAGCCGGAGTATTTCTAAGTGCTTGCGCGGATGAACGTCAAGATGCCACTATTTATACGTCCATTGATGACTGTAAGCAAGATTACCCAAACGCCATAGAAAAGTGTGAAGCTGCCTACCAAACTGCGGTAGAAGAAGCACAACGCACCAGCCCCCGATTTAATACAGAGTATGACTGTGAGTACGAATTTGGCCCTAACCAATGTCGTACAGTCAATACCAATAATGGCAGTTTCTTTATGCCATTCATGGCCGGTTTTATGGTGAGTCAACTTTTATCACCCAACCGTTATTACTCTCAACCTCTTTATACGTCTTACTCGTATAACTCCCCTTTTCGCTCACGATGGATATCAGCCGACGGTTATGTGTTTGATGGCGATATTCGTAAACGCAATTACAAAGTACGTTCAGAAACGTTTAAACCTAAACCCACCGTTAATCGCACCATGAAGCGTGGTGGCTTTGGCAGTAGCGTTAGGGCGAAGTCTTCTTGGGGCAGTAGCGCTCGAAAAGGCAGTTGGGGCGGATAACACATGTTCCGTATGCCATGCCAAGCAAGAAAAAACTGGCAGCAGTTGGCCAACGAGTTCGGGTTTCACTTTCATACCATGTACGGAGAGCCGTACTGGGATGAAAGTGCTTACTATCAGTTTACACTTGAACAAATTGAAAATGACTTAGAAGACCCCACCGCAGAACTTCATCAAATGTGCTTGGCCGCCGTTGATAAAGTGGTGAATGATGAAAAATGGCTCAAGCTGTTTTGCATTCCCCAAGCCCATTGGAGTCTTGTTAAAACGAGTTGGGAGAATCGCGACCCCAGCTTATATTCTCGTCTTGACCTTGTGTATAACGGCAAAGGCCCAGCAAAATTTCTGGAAAATAATGCGGACACGCCCACCAGCTTATATGAGTCTGGCTTTTGGCAGTGGTTGTGGTTAGAGCAGCAGGTCAATGCCGGCGTTTTGCCGAGAAATGCAGACCAGTTCAATAGTTTGCAAGAGAAGTTAGTCCATAGATTGGTCGAGATTGGACGGCACTATGGTATTAATCAAATGCACTTCGCTTGTTGTAAAGATACTGTTGAAGACAGGGGCACTGTTCAGTATCTACAAGATTGCGCGACAGAAGCTGGCATAAAAAACGACTTTGTCTTTATTGAAGATGTCGGTATCGCCGATACTGGGGTGTTCACCGACTTAACGGACGCCCCCATTACCGATTGCTTCAAACTTTACCCTTGGGAATTTATGCTTCGGGAGGACTTTGGAGAATATTTGGATGACGCACAGGTAAATTGGATTGAGCCGCCTTGGAAATCGATTCTATCGAATAAGGCATTACTCGTTTTGCTTTGGGAAATGTTTCCTCACCACCCTAATTTACTCCCTGCCTACTTCGCCCAAGATGCGCGTAACAAAGTCACCCAAGGTAAGTGGATAAAGAAACCTATTTTTTCCAGAGAAGGGGCGAATATTTCTAGTATTGAACGTGGCCATGAATCTAATTTAAGCCCAGGCCCGTATGGAGAAGAAGGATTTGTAGTTCAGGCTTTAGCGCCGTTACCTGTATTTGATGGCAACCATACATTAATTGGAAGCTGGCTGGTTGATGATATGCCTGCGGGTATTTCTGTACGAGAAGACAGCTCTGCAATAACGCAAGACCTCTCTCGCTACCTGCCCCATATCATTATATAAACTGACGTTAAGCTAGCCTGATGCAGTGTACCGCGTTGTAGAAAAGGACATGTTATGAAGCCACTATCAGTTCAACTTCGGGTTTTGCTCACCTTAGGCGCCCTGCTTATCCTCATTGAAGTTATCAACGTTTTTACTGCTAACGCGCTTAATCAATTTGGGGTAATTCCTCGCTCACTTTCCCATTTACCGTATATTTTTAGCGCGCCTTTCCTGCATGGCTCACCCTCTCACCTTATGGCAAACCTTATTCCCCTCTTGCTTTTTATGTGGCTAACCATGCAGTGGGGTACTCGTACCTTTGTGATAACCACCTTAAGTGCATTAATGGTGGGTGGTTTAGGTGTGTGGCTATTTGGCAGGGGTGCTATACATATTGGTGCCAGTGGCATGGTATATGGCTATTTTGGGTTCTTGGTATTGGCCGGTTTTAAAAGCAAAAAAATCAAATACCTCGTGATATCTGTTCTGGTCGCAGCACTTTACGGTGGCATGCTGGTAGGCATTCTTCCAACCTCTAAATTTATTTCTTTTGAATATCACTTATTTGGATTTATTGGCGGATTAATTGCCGCGTGGTACTGGGCACGATGAAGAGATAACGTATAATTGGCGCTAACGAAGAGTAATTAATAGACCCTATGACGACAGTACAAAATCAGCCCAAAAATCAGGGATTTTTTGGCAACCTCGCTTTCAACATTATCATTCCCGTTGTACTTATGAGCTACGCCAGTTCAGAAGACTACTTAGGCCCTGCTTGGAGTATTGTGGCAGCCCTTAGTTTTCCTATTGGCTATGGTCTCTGGGACTTAAAACAATCGGGGAAAATCAATGGCTTCTCTATATTAGGTATAGTGAGTGTGCTTCTCACCGGCGGCTTTAGCCTGCTAAAGCTACCTGCTGAATATATTGCTATAAAAGAAGCGGCCATTCCTGGCTTAATAGGCATTGCGGTATTGGTCACTCAGTATTCCGACAAACCTTTAGTCAAAATGCTAATTTTAAATGATCAAATCATTAATTGGCCGCACTTAAATCAAGTACTGGATGCTCAAGGAAAACAGGCCGTATTTAAACGAAAAGTCGCGGTAAGTTCATATATCGTCGCCAGTTCATTTTTTCTATCCTCAGCCCTTAACTATATTCTCGCCAAGGTTATTTTAGTCAGTGAACCAGGCACAACTGCCTATACAGAAGAGCTAGGTAGGATGACAGCATTAAGCTACCCTGTCATCGTTATACCCAGTATGGTTTTACTGATTGCCGCACTTTGGTACCTTTTTGCACAAATCAAAAAGATTACCGGTGAAGAGCTAGATAACTTTATTAATCAGTAAACCGACCAACCTATGCGCTTACTTAAAGACGTAAGCGCAGCGACACCCAGCAGAGAGTTTCCAACCTTGTTTAATGCTGGCGAAAAGACGCAAATGGAAAATTGCTGGGGAACCACAGCAATTATTCCTCCACCGACCCCACTTTTCCCCGGTAAGCCCACTTCGAAGGCGAAACTACCTGCTTCATCGTACATACCGCTTGTCGCCAAAAGTGCATTAACTTGGCGATTTTGATCTGCGGTTAACACCTGTTCGTCAGCACACACAGAATAGCCTTTATTAGCTAAGAAATTGGTTGCCCTTGCTAAATCTTCACAACTCATTTCTATAGCGCAATTATGAAAATAACTGTGCAATACATCATCAACGTCATTTTCAAAATTGCCGTAGGCCTTCATCAAGTAAGCCATAGCCGCATTTCTAGATCTATGCTCGAACTCGGAATCGGCTACAGTTTTGTTGGCTACCACTTCACCGTTGCAGGCCAGCCGGCGTACGAAATCCCGCATACCTATATGCGGTGAAGCAAAACGCGACTCGTTCATGTCGCTAATCACCAGCGCCCCCGCATTGATGAAAGGGTTTCGGGGAATGCCATTCTCATACTCTAGTTGAACCAATGAATTAAACGGTAGACCGGAAGGCTCGCGCCCCACACGCTCCCACATAGTTTCACCGTAGTGATTGATAGCTAAAACAAGGTTAAACACTTTCGATATACTTTGAATTGAAAATGGCGTGCTTGCATCACCTATGGAGGTGACCTCGCCGTTTACATCACAAATAGCCAAACCAAATTGGTGCGGACTGACAGAGGCAAGGGCAGGAATATAATCTGCCACCTTCCCCTGCCCCAGCAAGGGCCTTATTTCGTCATATATGGCCTCAAGCAATTGCGCTATATTTGGCTGTTCACTTACTGACAACGCCAATCTTCCTTGAAGTTACACGTGTCGCTTTTATCATCTGAAGGGGTCATTTCAATGTTAGTTTGAATTCCAGAAGACAACACTGGACGTTTATCGATGAAAGAAAATATCTTTTTAGCGATATCTGTATTATCTATCTGCCCCATAAATGCGTTGTAACCCGCGCCAAAAGCAAACACCTCTACATCTACACCTGTGTGACCGGTGGATGTCCAGCCTGTATTGGTTTTATCGTCAAGGAAAGATTTAATGGCGGCATATCGCTCACTTTCCTCTTGCTTAGCAACGTCATCAAAGTGCTTTTTCTCTTCGTCAGTCAACGCAAACCCTAGCGTCTTTTCTATATAAGCACCCGGCAGTGATTTTCCTGCAATGTCTTTAGCCATAGTGGAAGCGGAAGCATCCAACTTGTGCAAGAAACTGGGTGTCCAACGATAGTCTCCTCTCGCGCCTATTGTTAACCCGCCCGTGCTATGGTCGGCAGTTAAAACCACCAACGTATCAGGGTTTTCGCTTACATAGGCTTTAAGATATTCAATCGTTAACGCGAGGTCGTGCATTTCAGCCATGGCAGATGCGATATCATTGGCGTGCCCTGCCCAATCAACTTGACTTGCCTCTACCAATAAGAAAAAGCCTTTATCATTTTCTAATTGTCGTATGGCTTGTTTAGTGAGGTATTCAAGGCGATTTTTACGGCTATCGTCTAACACCCAAGGAAGAGCAACCGGCGCAAATAAGCCAATCACATTGCTCCCAGTGGGTACGCTCGCCAAACGGTTATAGCTATCTGCATATGCATATCCAGCATCTATGAATTGCGCCAGAACATCTCTGTCTTCTCGTTCAAAATAGCGGGTACCGCCACCTAACATTACGTCGGCAACAAACTCACCGTTTACTCTTACATCATAGAAATCATCGGCAATCGCATTATAATTTTTACGGCTTTCATTGTGAGCAATGTAAGAGGCAGGTGTAGCGTGTACGATTTGAGAGGTTACCGCCAGCCCAGTACGCATACCTTTTTGCTTGGCGTAATGCATCACAGACTGCACCGGCTGCTTATCCACATCGACGCCAATAGCCCCGTTATACGATTTAATGCCTGTTGCCAACGCCGTTGCGGCAGCGGCGGAATCAGTCACATAACCTGATACCTGCGCAGGATAAGTAGACGCATTTCCTACCAATAAATCATCAAAAACCACCGTTTCAACAATTGCTGTTTTACTATCATCAACGTAGTTTCGATACGCCGTGGTGTATGCAGGCCCCATTCCGTCAGCCACCACCATAATGATATTCTTAGGCCCATTAAATTCATTTTTCGTAGTCGAAACCGTATCGGTATCTGTTGAACTACATGCAGCCAAGGCGACAAGGGTTGCCCCGGCAACAAATGCGGAACGAAGGTTTCGTTTGATCATGTATAACTTCCCTGAAGTATTCAAAAATATCACCGTAACCGCAGAAAAGAAGAACGGTGTGAAAATTTAAAATTATAATATTTGCTCATGACACTATGATGTAATTTCGCTAGAAGACGAAACTGTGTACCGAGCAGAGTTTATCGAGGCGGTTAGTGTAAAACAGTAGAGGGATTAGCTCAAAACTTTGAGCGCATTTAATCCCTCTTGAAGAAATGAAGGGGTATTAGGTGTTATGAGACGTTAGGTATTCTCTCAGTCGTTGCTGTGCTACATCAACTAGCATGTCTGGTTGAAACTTGGAAATAAATCGATTACATCCAACTTTCTCCACCATAGCATCGTTGAAGCTTCCACTAAGTGACGTATTTAGCGCAATGAAAAGGTCAGACATTCTCGGGTCGCTTCTCACCTCTGCGGTAAGGCGATAGCCGTCCATTTCTGGCATTTCCGCATCGGTGAACATAAGCAGAATTTCATCACTCGGACGTTTACCTTCATCGGCCCACTCTTTTAAAAGCGCTAAGGCCTGGGCCCCATTTTTGCGCTCTATAATGGATATACCAAGTTGCTCCAAGGTATCCCTGATTTGCTTTCTCGCGGTACTGGAATCATCGACAATCAACACTCTTTTATCGTTAAAGTGATTCACAATTTGGTCGTCTAATACCTCTTCTGAAATAGACGTATCGTAGTCAATAATTTCTGCTAAGACCTTTTCTACATCAATAATTTCAACAATTTCGTCCTTTCCGGACACAGATACCTGCGTGATAGCGGTAAGGTAATTGGTTTTTCCCATTCCAGACGGCGGAGGTTGAATGGTTTCCCAAGAAGTATTAACGATACTCATGACTTTACCAATGATAAAGCCCTGAACACTGCGGTTGTACTCGGTAATGATGACATTGTGCGCGTCTTCTCCAATGCTTCCCCCACGAAGCTTAATAGCTTGACGCAAATCGATAATAGGGATGGCACTACCTCGGTAGTTCATCACACCCTTTAGATTTTGGTGTGAACCAGGCATATTGTTGAACGTCGGGATCCCGATGACTTCTTTAATTTTAAACACGTTCATCGCAAAGATATGGCGGGTGCCTAGCTGAAACATAAGCAGCTCCAACCGGTTTTCACCTACCAACTTTGTCCGTTGATCAACTGAAGAAAGCACACTATTGTTCATTGTCGCTCACTTATTTCACCATTTTAAACTTATCGCACAAATGCTTTAAGGTACCTCGCATTTGCGGGTAAGCCTATTACCCTTTGTGCTAATAAACTGCATAAAGAATAGACAAAGCCGCATTTTTTACGAATATCCTTTTCTCTCTTTCACTCCCAAATGCGGTTTCAAGACGCCAATTCTCGCACCGACCGCATAGCAACATTCACCAAATAAATGACCGCAATGCAAATTATATATTTCTATTATCTCAACCGGTTCTCTAGGATGAAATGGAACTTAAGGAAACGCCCTACTGCGTGACCCTAATAACCTAAAGAATTTTAATTATAGTCGGGAGAAACGCTCATGTCGCAATATCAACAAGACATTGATAACTTCGCTACCTTAAAAGCTGCTTCAAAAGGCACGTGGGAAGGTATTAATCCAGAGTATGCTGCACGAATGAAGGTGCAAAATCGTTTTAAGACCGGCTTAGACATTGCCCGCTACACAGCTAGCATCATGCGTAAAGATATGGCTGAATACGATGCAGATTCCTCTCAATACACGCAATCACTAGGTTGCTGGCACGGTTTTGTTGGGCAGCAAAAAATGCTGTCGGTTAAAAAACATCAAGGCACAACAAGCAAAAGCTACCTTTACCTTTCAGGTTGGATGGTTGCGGCACTCCGCTCAGAATTTGGCCCTTTACCAGACCAATCAATGCATGAAAAAACATCGGTATCTGCACTCATCGAGGAACTCTACACCTTCCTTCGCCAAGCAGATGCGAGAGAATTGGGTGACCTTTTCCATCAGCTCGACGATGCTAAGGCTAACGGCGGCGACGTGACAGCGATACAAGCCGAAATAGACAACTACGAAACACACGTTGTACCTATTATTGCCGATATCGACGCGGGTTTCGGTAACGAAGAAGCCACCTATTTACTGGCTAAGCAAATGATTGAAGCTGGCGCGTGCTGTATTCAAATAGAAAACCAAGTATCCGACGCAAAACAATGTGGTCACCAAGACGGTAAAGTGACTGTCCCACATGAAGACTTCTTAGCGAAAATTAATGCGGTTCGTTATGCCTTCTTAGAATTGGGTGTAGACGACGGTGTCATTGTGGCGAGAACGGATTCACTCGGTGCTGGTCTCACACAAAAAATCCCAGTATCTACCTCTGAAGGCGATCTTGCTGCACAGTACAACGCATTCTTGCAAACAACACCTGTTGCAGGTGCAGAGGATTTGAGTGAAGGCGACCTTGTGATTAAACAGGGTGGGCAATTAGTTAAGCCTGAACGTTTACCTAACGGTTTATTCCGCTTTAAAGAAAATACCGGCTTTGACCGCGTTGTACTTGACTGCGTTACGTCACTTCAGCACGGTGCAGACTTACTTTGGATTGAAACTGAAAAACCTCATGTCGGTCAAATTGCTGAAATGGTTAACGCAATTCGTGAACAAGTACCAAATGCTAAACTCGTTTACAACAACTCGCCTTCTTTCAACTGGACACTTAACTTCCGCCAACAAGTATTTGATGCATGGGTAGAAGAAGGTAAAGATGTATCTAGCTACGACCGTGATAAGTTGATGTCAGCCGATTATGATAGCACCGAGTTGGCTGTAGAAGCAGATGAAAGAATTAAGAGCTTCCAAGCTGATGCGGCTCGCGAAGCGGGTATCTTCCACCATCTTATCACCCTTCCAACTTACCACACCGCAGCACTATCAACGGATAATCTTGCGAAAGGTTACTTTGGTGAAGAAGGTATGTTGGCCTATGTTCGAGGCGTTCAACGTCAAGAAATTCGCCAAGGCCTAGCCTGTGTTAAGCACCAAGCAATGGCAGGCTCTGATCTAGGTGATACTCACAAAGAGTACTTCTCTGGCGAAGCTGCATTGAAAGCGTCAGGTGAAGATAACACCATGAACCAATTCGACGTTTAACAAAAGGTATCCCAACCTTTGTCACGGGCACCCCAAGGTGCCCGTTTTTTCATTCACTTCATTTATCGCTGTAATACATCTCCATGCTTAAGCTCAGTTAATTAGCACCAATTCAAAAACAAACAAATAGCCATACATTACATATACTTAAAAAATTAGCCATAGGTAAACCTAAGACCAAATGGTTATCTGACAAGCAAGTAAAAAGCCCGTATAATAGCCTTGTCTAATTGGGCTTATTGAGAGCATTACAACAATGAATATAGCAAAGGTCGACCTCAACCTATTAGTGTACTTAGATGTTTTACTTCGTGAAGGAAGCGTTACACGGGCAGCAAACCAATTAAGTATCACTCAACCGGCAATGAGTAATGGCCTTAAACGGCTAAGAGATCTGTTTAAAGATCCTCTACTTGTTCGAACCAGTGATGGTATGACGCCCACTAAGCGCGCTTTAGAACTGCAACCTGTTATACGAGATGTGCTAAGTCGTTTAGAAAGTTCCATACAGCCAGAAACCGATTTCGACCCTCTTACCAGTGATCGTACGTTTCGTATCATGACCAGTGATTATGCGGAAAGTACATTGCTACTTGAATTGGTTGGCCGATTAGCCAACCTAGCCCCCAACATTACCCTAGACTTAATTACACCTAGTGATGTGACATTCCACGATGTGGAGCAGGGAAAAGTGGATATGGCCATCAACCGATTCGATGAACTCCCCCTTTCTTTTCACCAAAAAGTTATCTGGTATGACACGTTCAGTTGCGTCATGAGCTCCGATCATCCATTAGTGGAAAGGTGTGATTTGGAAAGCTACCTGAGCGCACAGCATATTTGGGTGAGCAAAACTGGATTTGGTGTAGGCGTGGGTATTGACCCTAACGAAGTACAAAAACTCGGATGGGTAGATGCAGAATTGACGAAAATCGGTAAACAACGGGCCATTAGAGTGTTCACCCGTCACTATCATGCGGCATTACAAATTGCCAAAACCCAAAAGCTCATTGCCACCTTGCCGAGTAAAGCTGCAAAATTGTTTAAAGATGACCCTGATGTAGTGGTAAAGGAACCTCCGTTTGATATCCCTCCTATAGCACTGAAAATGGCATGGAGCGCGTTGTTGCACCATGATGCAGGGCATATTTGGTTACGACGTCTTATTAGTGACGTTGCATCTGAAATGAATGGCAACTAATTCATTCATGAAATTTATGGCAGAAATAGGAACCATAAATTAAAAAACTGCCTCTATACTCTCTACACTGGTAGCACAAAATAAGTATAGGGGTAGTTATGCAAAATTATATTACTTACGGACGCTTGCAGGTAGCTGAACAGCTAGATGCCTTCATCAACCAGCACGCACTCCCAGACACTGGCGTTTCACCTACGTCTTTTTGGCAAGGTGCCGAAAACCTGTTCGCCACATTCATACCTCAAAACCGCGCCCTTCTAGAAAAGCGTGAACAGCTACAACACAAAATTGATGAATATCACAAAGCGGGAAATCCCGTTTCAGGCCAAGCCTACACGCAGTTTTTAAAAGACATTGGCTACCTCGTAGAACAACCCGCAGACGTCAACGCTGACACAACAAACGTTGACGCTGAAATAGCGACCATGGCCGGCCCACAGCTTGTGGTGCCTATCAATAATGCCCGTTATGCGCTTAACGCCGTGAATGCTCGTTGGGGCAGCCTTTATGATGCCCTCTACGGTACTGACGTTATTAGCGATGAAGGTGGTGCTGAAGCCACAAAGGGATATAACCCAGTTCGCGGCGCTAAAGTGGTAGCAAAAGCAAAAGCGTATCTAGATGAAATGCTTCCTTTAACTCAGGGGAGTCACGCAGATGTCACTGCTTATACCATTAAACAGGGCGAATTATTTATCCAGTTAGGCAATAGCGAGAAATCTGCGTTAGCCACACCCTCTCAATGGCTGGGCTACCAAGGTGACGCCAATGCTCCCAGCGCTCTGCTGTTTACACACAATGGTCTAAGGTTTGAGATTCAACTAGATGCTACACACCCAATCGGTAAAACCGACCCTGCTAACGTAAAAGATGTGGCAATAGAGGCGGCGCTTACAACAATTATGGATTGTGAGGACTCTGTGGCTGCGGTAGATGCTGAAGATAAAACGCTGGTGTACAGTAACTGGCTAGGCTTAATGAAAGGCACCCTAAGCATTGATATCAACAAGGGCGGCAAGACACTTACTCGTGCCATGCACGAAGATAGAATTTACCACAGCGCCCAACAAGGCCAAGAAGTTTGTGTCAGTGGCCGCAGCCTTATGTTTGTGCGAAATGTCGGTCACTTAATGACCAATGATGCCATGCTATTTGATGGCGATGAAGTGCCTGAAGGGATCATGGATGGGCTAATCACATCGCTTATCGCCAAACACGATTTGCTCGGCAATAGTGCATTTAAAAATAGCCGTGAAGGCAGCATCTATATTGTAAAGCCTAAAATGCATGGTCCAGAAGAAGTGGCGTTTTCTGACGCATTGTTTGAAGCCATTGAACCTATTATCGACGTGCCTAAAAACACACTGAAAATGGGTATTATGGATGAAGAACGCCGCACCAGCGTTAACCTTCAAGCTTGTATTGCTGCGGCGAAGTCTCGCGTCGTATTTATTAACACAGGTTTCTTGGATAGAACAGGTGATGAAATCCACACTTCCATGTTAGCCGGCGCATTTGCTGATAAAGCATCTTTGAAAGCTATGCCATGGATTAAAGCCTATGAAACTGCAAACGTAGCGGTAGGGCTTAGATGTGGGTTATCAGGTAGGGCGCAAATAGGAAAAGGAATGTGGCCCATTCCAGATGAAATGGCCAACATGATGAAGGCTAAAATTGGCCACCCTAAATCAGGTGCGAATACAGCGTGGGTTCCTTCACCAACAGCCGCTACCTTGCATGCTTTACACTATCACGAAGTTGATGTATTCGGCATTCAGCAAGGATTAGATATAGCATTTGACGGCGTAAGCGACATCTTACAAATTCCATTACTAGACAGTACTGAGCACCTAACATCAGACGTTATTCAAAGGGAATTAGATAACAATGTACAAGGTATTCTAGGCTACGTTGTGCGTTGGGTACATCAAGGGGTGGGCTGCTCAAAAGTGCCTGATATCAACAACGTTGGCTTGATGGAAGACAGAGCTACATTGCGCATTTCGTCGCAGCATATCGCAAATTGGCTAGAGCACGGCATAGTGACCGCAGATCAAGTAAAAGACTCACTACGCAAAATGGCAGTATTGGTGGATGAGCAAAACGCCAATGATTCTGAGTATATTCCTATGGCGCCAGACCTTGAAAGCTCTATTGGTTTCTTAGCGGCAAGCGACTTGATCTTTGAGGGTAAGACACAGCCAAGTGGCTACACTGAACCCCTACTGCATGCCCGTCGACGTGAGATGAAGACAAAACTGGCCAATTAAAAAATACGCAATTGGCTAGCAACGAAAAAACCGCTTTATATTAAAGCGGTTTTTTATTTCTGTTCTTCTTTTAGAAATACGTGTTTACCAAACAACAACTTCGCAAGGCCACGATAGCTTTTCATGATAAGGTGATAAGTGAGAATATGGGGCGGCATTTTTTTCATATGGCCTCTTACTTCCCCTATCAATTGCAACATGCCCACGTCCCCCCCCTTCAACAATACATGCTTTGGCAAAACCAAGTGTGAAAGCAACTTAATTTCTAGGCCACTCAACCCTTTTTCCATCTGTGTTAAGCGTGCTGCTAACTCGTCAGGAACGGCGACACCATACTGCCTATTAAGAAAATAAATTGCTAACATTTGCTCTCTTTCAAAGCCATAGTTAGTGGCAATCGACAATACATCATTAAAAAAAGGCTGACTATCACCTGATGTAGCAAGCAGGTATAAGTCGGTCATGTCTCTAAAAGCGCTGCTCATATCTTCGTTAAAAAAAAGATGGATAGCACTGTGGTAAAACTTGGCGACATCTTTAAGCACAGTCACCCCATTCACCTTCTCTTGATACTCATCCACAAAGCCATTTATATCAAAGTGTATTCCAGTGACTGGAGGAATAAGATTATGGTGAATATCTAAAACCGTGCCTCGAGAGTGGTGGGTCATGGGGGGGATTTCATGTGCCCATTTGCGATAATACTGCTCATCGTAATCTTCTAGTTCCGCGCTAACCCAACCAAACATAGTGAGAAATGACTCCACGCTAGCTAACTGTTTTTGAGGAACAAGAATATCGATATCTGAATAACTCCGCCCCATGGAAGCCGGACTATTTGAAACTGCATATCCCGCCCCTTTCAAAAACACCACAAATGCAGATTGTTCAGATAATGATGTGGTAAGCGACAACGCTTCTTTGGCCGTAATGTTATTTTGTTTTGCACTCATACGGTAAGCGTTAGTAAAGTGCCTTAGCGCCGGTTTGGGAATAATTGACGTCATGTGGTGCCGTACAAGTAGAGCATAAAATCGAGCAAGCATATTCTCTGCACGCAAAATGAAGACTAAATCATTCCACTGCTTCAAAGACATGTGGCGCAATGCATCGGGCGATTTAAAAAACGTGATAATGGACGCTTTGTTTAAGGCGCCTACGTTATTGGCATCTTTGTCATTGCAATTTGCGCTACTCACTCGCTACCACCTCAGACAAAAACCTATTGACCTCTGCCATGTCATTGTAGTGAATTTCAAAACACTGACTTGTTTCTGCAATATTTATGAGGGATGACACCCCGTCTTTACCTAAAATGCCATAGTTAAACGCATTTTGCGTTAACCCTTGGAAACATCCCGCTTTATCAATTTTGTAAACATCCAAAAATGTGTCTTGGTTGTACTTAGGGAAAATCACGCCTACCACCTGTGCAGGTGTTGTCGAATGCTCTATTGAGTGTGGGTCTGGGCGCAAGTGGATAACATCTCCCTTGTGGGTATTGACCGCCACTTTAGAGAAAAATGCATCTGGAAACCAACGTTTAGCCAGATCAATACTGTGATTTTTTAAACAGATAGGCCGGACGAAAGGGGTAACGGTTGAGGAGTTAGGCGAGATTAGCGCCATTTCATCTGATAGTAAGCGCCAACCATTTCTAGACAAATAGGCCGCTAAGGTACTTTTGCCTGAACCTGAAAGCGCAGGGCAAACAATGGCTTTATCGCCCTTGGCGAGCACCGCTGCGTGAATGATGACATAAGAAAATTCTTGGGAGGAAACAACCCAATTGAGTCCCCACTCTATTAAAGCATGGCCCTGCTGCACTGAAAAAGGCTTAAAGGGCTCTATTCCCTCAAATAGAAAACGGGCTTGAGGTTTCACCAACGCACGCATTCCTGTGGTATTACTCAATGAAACTTTGTAATCAATAAAACCGTGATAATGAGCAGGCTCTATTAGCCTAGAGCCATACAATGTGCGTAAGAATTCTGCCACATTCGTAAACTCGGTAGAAACCTCGAATGTGTAGGGGGCACAGGATAAAATAAAGCGGTACGTCACGAGGTAGCGAAGCCAAGGGCGGTGAGTTTATGCCTAACGTCGTCGTTAGATGTCATTATCCAACGTTCGCCACTAGGCTTATTTTGCTCGATTAGCTTGCAATGCTCACAAGCCACTAATAGAGATTCTTCTGTTACTGTATTGTAGAAAAGTACACCACTTTCGTCAGAAAAACAGTGCAGCACAATATTTTCATAAACTTTAAGTTGCACGACTAACTGAAGAACGACGCAGGATCATCAATGAAGCTTGCAAATTTTGGTGCCCAATGGCCAGGGTTCGAATACGACCAAGAAACTAACTCCCTGGCAAATTCGGTCGCGCTTGAATAGTTCACACCATCCACAATAGGAAAATAGATACCATTTTTTCCGTGTTCACTGGCGTTGAGATACAATGCAATCAGTAATCTATTATAATTTGTTGGGCCGACATATTTGTTTCTTTCAGGCTTCATTACTTTATAAATAGACTCGTTAAACGTGTACCAACTACCGTATTGATTTGACTGAGGATAATAGTCGTACGAATATCCTTTGTACGCCTTAACGCCGAAAACATCGTTGAAATCGCTGTAGTTACAATGAGAAGGCAACCTATATTTCCAGTAATCGTAACCTTCTAGATTCCAAGATTGCACACTGCTTCCGCCAGAGCCGTTTCCCGATGCCGCAGCAGAGGTGTTTACGCCAACGTTACCGTGATTACCTGCCCACACTCCTTTTAACGGAAGTGAAACCAACACACTACCAGCCATAGCTTTTTTAACAAAGGTACGACGTTCCTTTACGCTATTGCTTTGCGTTGTTTCTTGTTTCTTGGCATCCATCACTGCTGTACTCTACCTATTTCAAATTAACTTCTTACTTCGGCACTCATAGGCGTAGAAGAAAAACCACCATTATGCGTTTAAGCAAATACAAGGCCACAAAAACAAATCATTGATAAACAACAACTAAGTTTTTTCCCAGATTTGATTTGTAAAGAAAATAGACAATCTTCTCAATCTATTTTCAATTCATTGATATAGTAATCGAGTTGCGCTTTACCCGTAAAGATGACTTTAGTTTAACGTGGGCGAATAACCTAGAATGAGGCATGTGCGAAAAATGGACGTATTGAATGATGCTATTGTGAGTTTACTCACATCTCGCTTAGGAAATGAAGCGGAGATTTCCGCACCAGATTCACCCATCGAGGGGACAGAGGGGTTTGAGCAGCCTGTGGTTTGCACAGTAACGGTAAAAAGCAGACGCGCCATTCAAACGTTAATTCATTTAGCCAACGAAGTGGCTAGTCGCGCCACTCGCTTTACGCTATACCCCATAAGTACGGGGCAAAATTGGGGATATGGTAGTGCCACGCCTAACTTTTCCGATAAGCCAGTGGTGTTATTGTCGCTCATTGAACTCAACGAAATCACCTATTTCGACCCTAATACAGGTTTATGTTCCATTGAGCCCGGCGTCACTCAGCAGCAACTTTTTACCTACCTTGAAGAAAATAATTACCCGTTTATGGTGCCCGTCACAGGCGCCGGCCCATCATGCAGCATTTTGGCCAATGCCCTTGAACGAGGCTATGGCATAACCCCTATTGCCGATCATTTTTCCGCCATCACTCGTGTTGAAGGCGTTTTACCCAACGGTGACTATTATACCTCCTCACTGAGCGCGATGGATAAAAGCGACGCCCAATTAGTCGATAAAGCCTTCAAGTGGAAGCATGGCCCCTATCTTGATGGACTCTTTACGCAATCCGGCAATATGGTGGTCACTGAGGTTTCGCTTAGCCTAGCACGACGCCCGGCAGGATTTGATTCCTTTTATTTGCGGTTTTATGGCGACGCCAGTTTTGAACGCGCCTATGAAAGTATTCAACAACTCTATTGTTGTTTGCATGGTGTGGTGGGCGGTATTAACTTAATGGATAAATCAAGAGTCAGTGCCATGGTAGCTGACAATCCCCAAGGTAGAGATAAACATGCCGTTATGTCAGAGAGCCAGAAAAACGCCCTTAGCGACGCCCATGATATACCCGAATGGACAGTGGTAGGAACGCTCTACGGCAGCAAAGGAATAGTGGAGGCTGCTAAAAAAGAAGTAAAGCGCACCGTTAAAGGGCTAGCAGATAAATGCTTCTTCTCAAATTCCTTATTGATAAAAAGTGTAAAGCACGTTTGCAGCCTACTACCCTCACACTATTTGACGCCGGTCCGTAAGCAGCTTGATAGTTTAACTGCCGCCACTGAAATCATGTTGGGGAAACCTAACCAAATTGCGCTTCCGCTAGCGTACTGGCGCAACCCGAGTTATACCGCTGAGGCAGGTAAAACCTTACACCCCGCAAAAGATAAATGTGGATTGCTATGGTATGCCCCGCTCATACCTGCAAACAAAGACGCCATGACTTCATTTATTGACATGGTGCGTAGTACAACGGTGAAATACAATATTGAACCGTTAATTACCTTTACTCATATGTCGGCACATAATATAGACAGTACTGTACCCATAATATTCGACCTGACTAACGAGAAAGCCAAAGCTGACGCACACGCCTGTTTAGATGCCCTGTTTGCAGAAGGGGTTAAACGAGGGTTCGTACCTTACAGGTTAAACATCAAACAGCAAAGGCAGTTAGACAAAAGTGCAGTATGCTGGCAAACCGCAGGAAAAATCGCAAAAGCGCTGGATCCTAATGCTGTGCTAAGCCCTACGCGATACAATCCTCTTTCGTAAGCGGCCTAGTGGCAGCCATATCGGCTTAGAAAATACACTAGTTGCCGACCCTATGTAGTAACGCATGTACGTGCTTAACAGGGATTGCATAACTAATGCCTGTAGGAGTACTAATGGCCGACTCCTTACCGCCGGTAATAAACACCTTGTTAATCACGCCAATCACTTCACCTGTTTTAGGCAAATAAAGTGGGCTGCCAGAATTACCCGGGTAAGCTGTAGCATCGAGTTGATAAATTAAGTCGGCGTTTTCCAGCCGCGCCAGCATATCCACCGTTAACTGACTGGAATTCGCATTGGGCAACGCATCAGGAGTCACCGCAGCAATATAGCCTCGATGGGTGGCTGCATAGAGGCCAAGCACTGCGCCTATTGGGTAGCCTGTTATTGCAATTTCGTGCCCTGCAGGCAAGATAGCTTGCGAACTTAAGGTTGCGGCTGGTAAGGCTTCATTTATTCGCAATAACGCTAAATCGTGTTTAATATCAACCGCCTCAATAGTGGCCTTTAGCGCGTTAACCTGCTTTCCTTTCCCATGCACGGCCACGTAATATTCCACCACGCTAGGATCCAAAACCTCGTCGACCACATGATGATTGGTAATAACCCATTTGCCATCGCCAACGACGAACCCTGTGCCACGAATTTGGTTACCAGCTTGCTTAAGTGGGCTGTAAATACCAATAGCAACCACGGTGGATGAGACTGATTCTACCACTTTGGGAAAAGAAGCCTCTTCAGCTTCAGCAAAGGAAACATGCGCTAAGAGGCTAAGTAACATGAAAAAACGCGCAGAGAATGATTTAAACACTAAGGCACCTATTTACGTGAGGAAGTAATACTCAGCTCAGTATAACCGATTATTAATTAAATTAAGCCTTTGCTAATATTGGTCGAAATTAGAACAAACTCTGATAGACTGAATGAGTATGTGATGAAACCAGTTAGAGTTTAAATAGCGCTATGGATGGAAAAGCGAATAAACCCGTGTTGGAACGTTTGAGTCACTTAGTCGGCACTAAAAACAAATTAGGCAAAGCGATTAAGGGATACAGTAAATACAGAGAAGCCAATCAGATTGCCACGCATTTTTCTGAGTATCTGTTGCCTGTTATTGCTTCGTCTCGCGCCCTAAAAGCACAGAGTTATAGCATTAGGCATAGCGTGTATTGTGAAGAGCTAAAGCTTGAAGCCACCCGCCCCAATAAGCAAGAAAGCGATGAATTTGACGCCTATTCTATTCCTTGCTTAATACGCCACGTATCATCAGATACCATAGCAGGTACAGTGCGTATGGTTAGGCCCACATTGGAATCAGAATTATTGCCCATTGAAAAATATTGTATGCATGCCATTACCAATGACGCCTTATTACCTACAAATTTTGAACGCTCGTCTATTTGTGAAATATCTCGGTTAGCCATTCCCGCTCACTTTAGAAGAAGAAGTATGGATCACTTTTCTGGTGCCGAAGTGGGCAAACTGAACCCCAATACCTTTTCACAAACAGAGTTGCGCTGCTTCCCCTTCATAGCCGTGGGTTTATATCTCACCGCCACCGCGTTGATCATTCAAGAAGGCATTGAACATGTTTACGTGATGGTTGAGCCAAGGCTTGCAAAAAATATGCGCCTCGTAGGGATTAAATTTAAACAAATAGGCCCAGTTATTGATTACCACGGCCAGCGGGCCGCGCACCATGTTGATCTTAAGGCGTTAAAATATGGCCTGTCTGGCGGTTTCGCTGTTATGCGTGATGATATTGTGGCAAAGTTAGCGCAAGAGTATTAGTGAAGCTGGCGGCGCTCACTACTAGCGCCAACAATCGGGAATAATGTGTAGTCGAGCATGGATATCATAAAAAGTATTGTTGTTGCTTTAACTTCCCCCCTCACCCTCGCTTTATTGTTTCTCACCATTGGTTGGATACTTGCATTTACTCGAGCGCGTAAAACCTCTCGTTTTTTCCGTTTTTCTGCCTTTATTTGGCTGGCACTTTGCTCTCAGACTTTTTTTGCCGATCTCATGCTATACCCCTTGGAGCATACGTTCAGAACCTCTGGCCAAAACATCTCTATTGATAAGAATAGCCATGGCGATGTCGAACAAAACTCAGCTAGCCCAGACTACATTCATGTTCTGGCTTGCTACTACAACACCTCGGGTAATATGACCGAAGTTAGTCGCTGGTCTGAATGTTCACTACAGCGCAACATTGAGGCCTACAGGCTTTATACCGCGTCGGCAGGAAGAGCAAAAATCATCGTGACAGGGGGCAACTTTCTGCGTGAAAAAGAAGTTGAATACGCGCACAAAGCCGTCGATTTTTTTGTCTCTCTTGGCGTTCCGCAAGAAGATCTCATTGCGCTTCCTAATGGGAAAAACACCTATGAAGAAGTAAAAGCAGTGATAGGGTTTTATCAACAAGGGGATGTTTGGGTGGTCTCTTCAGCAACGCACTTAACCCGGTTATCTATTTTGTATGAACCGCTTGGAGAAAACATTTGGTATCAACCTGTCGATTTTCACAGTAATGGCAACTTAACGCCCAGTGTAACTTTGCCCTCTTTGAGTGCCCTTACGAGTTGCCAGCACGCGTTTTATGAGTACTTCGCACTGGCGAAGCTCTATTTAATTCCTCAATAGCACTATTGTTTAATATGACAAAAATGCATTCTATTTCCATCATCGCAAAACGTGTAAGCCCTGAAAGCCGAGAGGAGGCTCAGCAGATAATTTCCTCGCTGACCTACAAAAGTGACACTTCCGTTTTTCTTACAGATGATTGGCAACTGAGTTGGCTGGCCAGTTTACCTACACTCCCTGACATAGTACTTTTCTATACTGAGGGTAAACATCATGGTGACCCCGCGCCTGTGGGATATACCTTGTTGGGTACACGAGCAATAAAGCCTTACTTGCCTTTTCAGGTATCACTTGTTAACCAAAGCGGCCACACAAAATCAGACCAAGTATGGGTAGAATTCAACGATATCATCTGCCCGGATACGATGAAGCTCGGCTGTATAAAAGCGCTAACCGCACTTGTTTTCAAACGGTATCGAAATTTACAGCTAACCGTGTCTATGTGTCATAAAACAGCGCCCTGGGAACAGGTGTGCCAGCAAAATAACATAACATACTCAACGCTAGTGACTCTGGCGTATCGACATAAGCTGCCAGGGGCAAAACAAGACATAGAGACGCAATTATATAACGCGCTCTCGGCCAACTCTCGCCAGCAAATGAGAAGAACTCAGCGCGCAATTACTTCCACCTTCGGTCACATCACGCTCACTGAAGCAAAACATAGTGAACAGCGTGACTACTTTTCGGCACTATCCCCTTTGCATATTTTGAAATGGGGCGGCACAGACGAGGGCAGTGGCTTTCAAAACCCCTATTTTGTTGCCCATCATACTCATCTGATATCACAATCTCCTGATAGGGTTGCGCTTATAAAAGTCACCGCAGGGAGCACATTACTAGGCTATGCCTACTATTTAAAAGATGAACGAAATATCTATTTTTATTGCGCGGGGGTAAACGAAGAAATTGCGACGAATAAAGTAAAACCAGGGCATGTTTTGCATTTTCTTGCCATGGCGCATTTTGCTGCACAGGGCTATGAGGCTTACGATTTTATGGCAGGTGACTTTCGGTACAAAAAAAGCCTTAGCAACGAAGGGTATACCATGGCAACCCTTACCCTGGTTAATCCATTTAGGTTGAGTAGACTGATTGATAAAAGTTGGAGCGGCATTAAGAAAGCGCTGCATGCTGTCACTAGAAAAGCGACTACTCCCCCCTAAACTTTATGACTTTCGCAGGGTTACCCACAGCAATGGCATTGGCGGGGATAGCATCAACAACCACAGAGCCAGCGGCGATAACACTGCCATCACCTATGTCAGCCATGATTAATGCACCGTTCCCCACCCAACAGTTGCTACCAATATCAACTTTCGTTAAGCGTCCACCTTGGTCTTTAATAGGCACATCGTTACGCTCGAAATTATGCTGCCCTTTGCCACTCATTACATGTACACCACTACCCAACAGGGTGTTAGCACCAATGCGACAAGAGCCTATGTTGCCTTGCGGCCCCACGTATACACCTTGCTCAATGGTACAATCGGTTTGAGACAGCAGAGTATTAAACCCAACCAGTGCATTAGGCGCACAATGCGTAAGCGTAAAGCGGTAAAATGCCGACCTTAAATAGCAACCGATTTTGCCAGGGATCAGGGACAATCCCTGGCTGAAACTTGCGAGTAATTCATCTTTATCCCCCCCCAAAGCTAGCAAGTAAAAGAGCGCCACAATAGGCAGCATAAGACAAGCAAATAGCGTAAAAAAAGCAGTTTTTATTATCTTTTTCATAGTGATGCTAATGTATCCTCTAACGGCTTTAGTTGCTGTTCCCAACTGTAGGCCTCTCGAATGGCAGTATAGCCTTGCTGCGCTTTTTGATTCGCACCCGCGGGGTTATTAACTACGTCAATACACGATGCAATAAACTCTTCATCAGTGTTGGCCAAGTACATTGTCTGCTCAGAGGCGAATGAGATCCCTTCTGCGCCCATCGAGGTGGTGATAATAGGCAGGGCGCACGCCGATGCTTGAAGGACTTTATTTTGCACGCCTCTCGCAATTCTAAAAGGGGCGACAAATGCCGTGGCTTTGTGAAAATAGGGTAAAATATCATCTACAAACCCTGTAACCTGAATGCTCTTGTCTTTCGCCAATGCTTTTATTTTTTCTGACGGGTTCATCCCCGCGATAGTGAAGGTAGCTTGCGGCATGTGTGTTTTAATCGCGGGCCAACAATATTCGACAAACCAGCAAACAGCATCAATATTCGGTTTGTAATCCATAACCCCAGTAAAAAGAAAATTCGCGGCACTGTTTCGTTCTTCAGTATTCGCAGGGTAAAAACGCTTAAAATCTAAACCGTTACCCAAGACTTTAACGTCTTTGTGGTGGCAAACCTTATTATGGAAGAGCGTGACCTCTTCGTTTGCAATTAAAAAGGTTTGGACAAACTGTTGATTTGTCTTTATCTCTAGCGCCTTAATTTTCGCGCTTTCTCGACGGTAAACCCAAGACATGGGGAACGAGGCCATGGAAGCGTATTGCGCCCATTTATCAGAATCCACATCCATAAAATCCATCAACAAATGAGGGCTACCTTCACGGTCAGCACCAGAAAACACGTAGTAACTTAAGCTAGAAGCGGAAAAGAGCACGACATCTTCTTGCCCCTTGAGCAAGTCATTCACTTTTGCCTGCAAGCCTTTGCTGTAGAAAGCCCCCACACTGAGTGCCTGTCCACGGGCAAGCGACCAAAGGTAGCGTCGCCACTTAGCTTTCAATGGGTAGGTATGAACGTCAATGCCCAGAGTCTTGCTCAATGCCTTAGCGTTGGCGATATCTTGTTCATTGTCTTGCAGTGCATGAACCGTAACGCCATAGCCTAATTGCACTAACCGCGCAATTTGATGGTATGTCCTTAGTTTCTCCCCCTTGTTAGGCGGATAGGGAACGCGCTGCGCCACCACACTCATTTTCAGCATTTCGCTTTCCATGTTGACGTAAATTGAGAGTCTTGCAGGATAGTACGTTGAAGATATTCGAAGGTCAAAGCAACGGCATGCACTTTTATACTATTCAATTAGACTTCTCCTTGGCATACTAGGTTCATCAACGCTAATTTATCATGCGCCTTTCTGATTCATGGACGAGCTAATAGTTGTTATAAAGTCATGACGCAAAATGTTTTTTCTATCCAAGCTTCGTCTTTCGAAGGTTTCTCACGTACCTATTTTAAATTGGGTACACCTTGCCCCCAAGGCAAGTGGCAAGTGACCGATAGGCTGGAGGCGCTCGGCAATAATCAGGTCATGACGAACAGTGTCATCACCGTCAATCAATTATGGCCTGATGGCTCAATTAAATGGCTAAGCGTAGAGGGGCTATGCGACGCGGAGGTCCTAAGCGACAACAGGCCTTGTGTTGCAGTATCAATTGCCAAAAGTCATCGCCCCCCCATCAATCACGCCTTGCCAGTAAAAGAGGAAAGCGAACACCTTCACATTCAGTTGAAAAACGGTGATTGGGTGAACGTGCATGGCCAGCAATTAATGGCACTAACGTATTCCAGCAAACTGCACACCCAGTTTTATTCCCTAACGGCCAATGAAACATTAGACACCCACGTTAGCAATGTAGTCACCGACTACGAACTGCTTGATAACCCATTAGGTTATCAAGCAGTTCGTATTCAGCAATGCGCCACTTTAAATGAAGGCACTCACATAGAACTTGACGTGAATGCCCAGTACACGCTGTTTTTGGACGACGGAACGGTAAAAGGGAGCATTTCAATAACCAACCCAGCCGCCGCTAGCCACCCTCACGGCCAGTGGGATTTAGGTGACCCGAATTCCATTGACATTTTTGAGCTAGGTTTGTGTATAAAAGACTTCAACCAAGCGTCTTTGCTCATTAACGAACACACCTACTCCCTCGATGCCTGTGACCAATTATCGGTTTTCCAAGCATCAAGTGGAAAGCCACGGTGGAATAGCCCCAACCACGTAAATAGAGACAACAAAGTTCCATTACCGTTTTGCGGCTACCGCGTGCACAAAGATGGCCATCTCGTGGACGAAGGGCGGCAGTGCGTGCCAAGGGTGAACATGCAAGCATCCCCACACCAAACCCGCAGCATGTTAACGGTGAAAGACTTTTGGCAGAACTTTCCTTCGTCGATTGTGGCAACCCCCACCTCAATAGACATGAGCTTACTGGGCTCACGTTTTGCCGACCCCATTGAATTACAGCCTGGCGAACAAAAAACCCGAGACATTAGCCTTTGTCACACTCCCGTCAGTGATGCTGAAACTAGGCTAAATAAAGAATGGGTTGCCGCCAGCAAAGCAATCAGCTTTTTGCCTGATACAACCAACGAGTTTCATGATTTAATTCAATACGGTATTAGAGGCGACACATCATTTTTCCATAAACGGGAAGTCATTGATGAATTTGGTTGGCGTCATTTTGGCGAGTTATACGCTGATCACGAAACCGCGCTAAACAGCGACAACGATATTTTCGTTTCACATTACAACAATCAATACGATCCTATCTTTGGCATGCTGTGTCAGTGGATTTTAACCGGAGAGCGCGCATGGTTTACCCTCGCCGATGCCTTGGCGAAACATGTTGCTGATATTGACGTTTATCATACTGACAAGGACAAACCTGAATACAATGGTGGCTTATTTTGGCACACCGACCATTACGTACAAGCCTGTACCGCCACCCATAGAACCTATTCCAAACGACAACCCAGCCATGTCTATGAAGACCACGCCGGCGGGGGAGGACCTGGCGGCCAACATGGTTACACCAGTGGTTTGGCGCTACATTACTTATTGACTGGCAGCCCCACCTCTAAGAAAGCGGCCCTTTCAATTACACATTGGCTAACACATTACTACGAAGGTGATGGCACAATAGTTGGTGCCCTTCTCGCCTTGAAAAACAGCGGTTCAGCCGGGCTAAAATGCGTAAAGACCAATACCTACCCCCTTGATCGAGGAACAGGAAACTACCTTCACGCGTTATTTGACCGATTTGAACTTTTGGGCACGCAGTCCGATATAGATAGTGCCGCACACGTGATACGTCACACGGTCTCCCCTCAGGATGACATTACCTCTAGGCATCTCGAGGATGTGGAAAATACTTGGTTCTATACGGTATTTCTTCAAGCAGTGTGCAGATTTATACAGATCAAGACACAACTCAACACCTTGGATAGTGACTACGACTACGCGGTAAAATCTTTGCAACATTACGCCCGTTGGATGCTAGATAACGAGTATGCCTATCTAGACAAACCCGAGATCCTCGAGTTTCCCAATCAAACGTGGAGTGGTCAGGATTTGAGAAAGCTTTGCGTACTGCATTTTGCAGCAAGCTTGTTACGCGAGAGTGACGCTAAAAGAGTCATGGAAAAAATACATCTATTAAAAGATACGATTTTAGCGCGACTGAAAAACCACCACGAAACCTCCACCACTCGCGTTTTGTGTTTAATGATGCAAAATGCACACTACGAGGCCTATAAAATAGAACCCAAACAAGCACGTAAGGTAACCCGTGACGAGCCAAACGAATCTGCCATAACACATAGGCAGCCTTATAGCGTAGTGAAGTACTTTGCTCGACATTTGCGACACTTTTCATTTCAACGTGAGCGACAACAATTTGTAAAACGCTTTGTGCAAACACAAAAGTGGTTGGGCAAACCATGAGTATCATCACCTCGTTTATTATTCCTCACAAAGGCCGTGAGGAAATGCTGATTCGAACGCTAGAGAGCATCGCCAATCAAACGGCCCCAGCCAACAGCTATGAAGTCATTGTCGTTAGTCAAAATTCAGATTGTTCGCAAACACTAAACGAATTGACTAAATCGATGCCTTTGCGGGTTATATACAATGACACGGCAAATACCATTTCACACTCAAGAAATTTAGGGGCCAGTGCGGCAAAGGGAGAGTATTTCGCGTTTCTTGATGCAGATGTTGAATTAGCAAAGGAGTGGCTTGACGTTATGCTTTGCACCCTTCAAGAAAAGAATGCGGCTTTAGTCAGTGCGATGCAAATAGATAGTATGGATGCACCGCCACTGGAAACAATACGCACTGCGTTGACTAACGCAGAACTCGATACTGATGTTAGCTTTTTGCCTGGGCGCAATCTCTTTTTGCACCGAAGTACCTTTTTCAAAGCCGGTCAATTTCCAGAGCACCTTATGACCTGTGAAGATTATTATTTTACTGATAAAGTAAACAATATCGGAAGGCTGTATTACACCTCAAATACACACTATATCCACCTTGGCGAAGATAAAGCCTTTGTTCCAATGTGGAAAAAAGAAGTATGGCGTGGTCAGAGTAATATTGCTTCACTAAAAGGCAGAAAAATCCCTATGAGGGAATGGCCCAGTTTTATTGCGCCATTCGCGGTAACGGGAGGGCTACTATTAGCCTGCCTAGCCTTAGTATTCACGCAATATGAAGCGGCGACTTTTTTATTTATCTGTATGCTGCTGGTTATGCTGCTATACACGGCTCGACTGAAAAAATTGACCGGAAAAAAAGTATCCATTGTTCATTGCGCCCTTTTTTATCTACTTTACTTCCCGGCTAGAGCCATAGGGACCGTATTAGGAGTAAGCGGCTCGGTATACACCAGTTCGCATAAATAACTTATGAAAGTATTACAGTTTATTTGTTCAACAGGTTTCTACGGCGCTGAGCGTTGGGTATTAGCGCTTGCCAAGCACTTGCCTCGCCATGTTACCAGTGAGTTAGTGGTAACCTTAGAACCCGGCACCGAAGAACTCGAACTCGTTAAACAGTTTGGTGCAATTGGCCATACTCACGCTATTCCCATGAAAGGCAGATTTGACCTTTCTGCAGTAAATAAGTTAGCCGCTTTGATAAAAGCGCAAGACATTGACGTGATTCACACCCATGGGTACAAGTCGGATATTCTGGGTGTCATGGCAGCTAAAAAAGCAGGTATTCCCTGTGTGGTCACCCCACATGGGTTTGAAAATGCCGCCGACTTAAAACTGCGCTTGTTTATATGGATAGGCTGCCAATCTATGCGATTTGCAGACAAAGTGGTACCGCTGTCAAAGCAACTCATGCGTGACGTAGAAAAGTATAACGTCAGCAAAGACAGATTGGCCTACATTCAAAACGGTGTAGACTTGTCGGAAGTTGAAGCCGTGAGATTAACAAAATCCGGCGTTAAGCCCCAGAAAAAAACCATCGGCTTTGTTGGCCAAATGATAAGCCGAAAAAACATAACCGCTATCTTGGACTGCTTTAATGATTTGTACCAAAAACGCCAAGACATTGAGCTAGTCCTCTTAGGCGACGGCGAAGAACGCCCCTCTCTAGAGGAATATAGCAAAACACTGGCAAGTAAGGACAGTATTCAATTTTTAGGTTTCAGAAACGATAGGCTTCAGCTATTACGTGACTTTGACCTTTTTGTAATGACATCAACGCTAGAAGGTATTCCACGCTGTTTAATGGAAGCGTGTGCGATGGAAATTCCAGTGTCTGCGTATGATATTGCAGGTATTGACCAACTCATTACACACCAAGAATCTGGCTTGCTAGCGCCGCTACATGATAAAGAACAACTGCAAAAAGACTGGGAAACCCTGTTAAACGATAGCGAATATGCTGCAACATTGGCCCACAATGCTAAAGCCTTTGTAGAAGCAAATTTCTCGGCAAAAAGGATGGCCGATGAATACATGGTGTTATTTGAAGAATTGGTAAAAGAGAAAGTAGATGCCTAAACAGGATGTTTTATTTGTTTTAACAATAGACACGGAAGAAGAATGGCATTGGGACAATGACGATTTTCCCGATCGTGACTTCTCCTTAGAAAATGTGGAAAAGCTTCCCGCTTTTCAGGCCTTTTGTGAAACGTTAGGCATACGCCCCACCTACTTTGTTGACTATGCAGTGGCAAGCAACAATATAGGCAGCACTATTCTTCGAGAGTTCGTAGAGGACCGAAAAGCTGAAATCGGCGCCCATTTACACCCTTGGTGTAACCCGCCCTATTTTGGAAAGACCACCGAAGCAGAGTCCCATGTCATTAACCTTCCTCACGAGCAGGTGGTTGCCAAACTAGACGCGCTAAACACCCTGCTGTGGGAAAAATTCAGTATTAAACCAGAGTCGTTTAGAAGCGGGCGTTGGGGAATCAATGCAAAGACTTTACGTTTATTGGCGTCTAGAGGCTACAAGATTGACTCAAGCGTTTACCCTTTTTACAAAAATGACTATTTTAGCTGTATAGGGGCACCAGAAAAGCCCTACTGGCCTTCTTTTGAAAATGCCCTTGCCCCAGGACAGCAAAGACAGATTCTAGAGCTGCCAGTAACGGCTGGCTTTAACGTAAAAAATTATAACCTTGGTGAGCGCGTTCACAACGCACTGTCTAAGCCGCCATTCAACTGGCTAAAAGTGATAGGTGTGCTGTGGCACAGTAAGTTATTGAGAAAACTTTATTTAAGCCCAGAGCTAACCAAAACAGAAGATATGATTGCCCTGGTTGACCAAAGCTTGGAAAAGCAACAACCCGTTATTCATATGTATTTACACAGTTCCAGTTTAATTGATGGCGTGACAGGCCTATTAGAGGTAGACAATGCATGCTCACGCATATGCGAACGAATGAAACGTGTTGTTAATCATTTAAATACCCAAGCAAATGTGCGTTTTTGTACCATTTCAGAAGCGCGTATTATTTTAGCGAATCAACCTTCCCACAACGGTGTTGTGAGCATTGAAAAGGTATCGTCATAATGCAATCTGATGCACAACTTTCAACGGCTTCACTGAATGACAAGGCTGATTGGGATGCATATAGTTTGACCCATGAATCAACGACTGCCTATCACAAGTATGCTTGGCTAGAAGCCGTGGAGCATGCCTATGGCCACAAACCCCTTGGCGTTATTGCTAGGCACCCTAAAACTCAGAAAGTCGTTGGGCTGTTCCCCGCTGTGTTCATGAAAACGCCGTTTTGGGGTAAACAAATATGTGCGCTGCCTTATTGCGATGTGGGATACGGTATTGCCGATAATGCTGAGGTATTACAAGACATGCAACACTTCCTGCACACTAAAATGGCAAATGCGGGATGTAGAAAGTTAGAGATACGACAAGCCGAATCAACACCCCCCGGGCAAGACATTCAAGCTGGCCATAAAGTGAGAATGCTACTATCCCTGCCCGAGTCGAGTGACACCCTAATGGCGTCTTTCAAATCAAAGTTAAGAAGCCAAATTCGAAAAGCCGAGAAAAATGGCCTTACGGTTACCCTTGGCAAAACGCCTGAATTACTCAAACACTTTTATCGCGTGTACGCAGTTAACATGCGCGACCTAGGCTCTCCTGTACACGCCTTAGGGTGGTTCGAGAGTGTCCTTGCCGCGTACAACGAAAATTGCATAGTGAGTGTCGTTTACAAGGGCGACATGCCCGTAGGTGCAGGCTTGGTCATAATCAATGGAAATAAAGCTTCTATTCCATGGGCATCAACATTGCGTGAATTCAACAAATTAGCACCAAACATGCTACTTTATTGGTCGTTACTCGCCCATTGTGCCGACTCAGGTATTGATACCTTTGATTTTGGGCGCTCTTCCTTCGAAGAAGGGACTTACAAATTTAAAAAGCAGTGGGGGGCAGTGCCTCAACCGCTAAATTGGCAATCCCTAGGGGCTGACAATAAAAAACTCGGCTCAGATACGTCTCCCTCTACCAGTAAATTTCGACCTTTGATGGAGAGTATTTGGAGAAAGCTTCCTTTAGAATTTACGATAAAAGCGGGCGCGTATGTTCGGCCTTATATCAGTTTATAGGGATTAATAAAGATGTGTGGCATTGCCGGATTTAGCCTATTTAATCATCAAGAAGGTGGACAAGCTTCGTTAACCTCAATGCACGAAGCTATTCATCACAGAGGTCCAGACGCTAGTGGTACCTACCTAGATGAACACATTGGCTTATGTCATCGACGGTTAAGCATTCTTGATTTGTCCGAAGCCGGCAATCAACCTATGTTTTCTGCTGACGGCAATCTCGTTATTGTATTCAATGGAGAGATTTACAATTTCCTTGAACTACGTGCAGAATTGGAAGCTGAGGGCGTTCAGTTTAAAAGTCATACTGATACTGAAGTTATTTTAGCACTCTATGCGCGAGAAGGTACTCAGTGTTTAGGCAAGCTTAACGGTATGTTCGCCTTTGCCATTTGGGATAAAACCAAGCAAGAACTTTTTATTGCCCGAGATAGGCTGGGCAAAAAACCTCTCTACTACTTTTCGCACAATGGCCGATTTGCCTTTGGCTCTGAGATTAAAGCTATATTGGCATTAGAAAACATTCCAAGAGAAATTCGCTTAGATGCCGTTTACGACTTCTTTGCCTACCAATATGTGCCGGACCCGAAAAGCATATTTAAGCATATTCATAAATTGCCCCCAGCCCATTACCTATTGTTAAACAAAGATGGCTTCACCCTTACAGAATATTGGGACTTAAGCTTTAAGAACACATCAAGGGATAGCGAAGAAACCCACAAAGCACAGCTGAAAGGCTTACTCGAAAAAGTCACTAAGCAGAGAATGGTAAGTGATGTTCCCCTCGGTGCATTCCTAAGTGGCGGCGTAGACAGCTCGGGGGTGGTTGCCATGATGGCACAAGCAAGCGAAACGCCTGTGAAAACCTGCACTATCGGCTTTGACAATAAAGACTTTAACGAAGCTGACTTCGCCCGTGAAATTGCTGAAAAATACAAAACAGAACACCATGAGTACACTGTTCATCAGAACGTTGCCGACAGACTAGAGCATATCGTCAGCTTTTTTGATGAGCCGTTTGCTGACCCATCACTCGTGCCGACTTTCTTTGTTTCAGAATTGGCGAGAAAGGCTGTCACTGTTGCTCTTGCCGGTGACGGTGGTGACGAAATGTTCGCAGGATACGAAAAGTACTCGGTTGACGACATCGAGAACAAACTTAGAAACAAGTTCCCCGAAGCGGTCCGAAAATCGATATTTCCAAGTCTAGGCAAATTTGCAGGGAAAATACCAGGCACAGTTGGCAAAAAAGCGAAGTCATTACTTACAAGCTTGTCTCACGACCCAGCAATGGGCTTTTATATCACTAACAGTATGATGACGGACGACATGTGGCAAAGCTTGGTAAAAACCGAGGTGACTGAACAGCTTGGTGATTACCACCCCAGTCAATATACGTTAGAGATGTACAACAAAGCCGATGGCCCCGACCATTTGAGCAAAATTCTCTACACCGATATCAAAACCTACATGACGGGCGATATCCTTGTGAAAGTGGATCGAATGAGTATGGCTAATTCATTAGAAGTAAGGGCGCCTATTCTCGACTACCAAGTTGCAGAGTTTGCCGCCACCCTACCCTCTTCTCAGAAATATCGAGACGGTGAGAAAAAATACTTACTTAAGGAAGTCTTTAAGCCCTTTATTCCCGATTCACTGCTGTATAGAAAGAAAATGGGCTTCAGCACGCCCTTAGATGAGTGGTTTAGGGGGGAGCTAAAAGAGCTATTTGAATCCATTCTATCTAATGCTAGCTATGGCGTTTACGACATATTTGACCGAGATAGTGTCAACCAAGTCTGGCAACAGCATCAAAACGGGACCCACCAACACGGGACAGTGCTTTGGAGCATGCTCATGTACCAAATGTGGTACAACCGCTATGTAAACGTTGATAAAGAAAGAGGTTTGCAATGAAAGTGCTTCATATCACCTATGACATGAGGATAGGCGGCACCGAGATGGTGATAAAGAACCTCATTGAGAGTAATACTGATGAAAGTATTGATATGTCGATATTTTGTATTGAGTCTCCCCTTGGACCTTGGGGGGAAGAGCTTAAAAAAGCAGGGATCTCCATCAGTGTGAAAGCACGTCAACCGGGTTTTGATCTTCTACTTATCAAAGCGATACGCAAGCATATAAAAGACAATCACATCGACATCGTTCATTGTCACCAATACACGCCCTGGGTGTACGGCGCAATTGCCACAGCCTTTACCAGTACAAAGGTTGTTTTCACTGAACACGGGCGCTTTTATCCAGATTCGAGCAGTTGGAAGCGAAAATTCGTCAACCCTATTTTATGTAAGTTAACTTCTGTCATTACTGCCATATCTAAAGCAACTAAAGACGCCCTAGTTACTTACGAATATATTCCCTTCGATAGTGTAGACGTTGTGTACAATGGCATTGAACCTTTGCGCCCTAACCAAGAAGAACTGCCACAGCTAAAGACTCAACTTGAACTACCTCAAGATGCATTAGTTTTTGGCACCGTTGCCAGACTAGATCCTATAAAAAACCAGAAAATGCTGATTACTGCATTTGCCGAAGTTAACGCGATACTACCAAACGCCTATTTGTTAATAGTCGGAGATGGTGAGCTAATGGGCGAGCTAAATTCATTAGTGGCACAATTAGGTATTGCTGAAAAAGTCCTCTTCGCAGGATACAAGTTAGATCCTTCCAACTATCTGGCGATTATGGACGTATTTTTACTCCCATCGCTAAGTGAAGGTACATCGATTACATTACTAGAGGCCATGTCTATCGGAAAGCCATGTATTGTTACCAATGCAGGAGGAAACCCAGAAATTGTAGCTCATTTAGAGACGGGATTGGTGGTGACTAATGATAATGAACAAGAATTAAAAGATGCGATGATTTCCATTAGTCAATCAAACGACTTGTACGTCAAACTCTCAAATAACGCAAAGCCCAGATTTGATGAACATTTCCATGTTACAAAAATGTTCGACAGTTATTCTAAAATTTACCGTAGAACCTTGGAGTCATAGTGAAATTAGCGAACACTTTTATCAAAATTTGTGAGATGAAAAATGGGCGATAATAAAAATATACCTATTTTTTTATTAATGGGATTCCCAAGGTCTGGCACTACATGGTTTTCAAATTTAATAAATTCTAGTGAAAGCGTAATATACAGACATGAACTTATAGGAAGAAACCATGGCATGATGGGAGACAGGGTTTTCTCTAAACTAAAATATGCAAATGGTTTGAGTTCCTCTGATTATGAAGTCGTAGAGAATGTGATTAAAAAAGCGCATGTAGAAACGGACAAACCCCCATTTTTTAAGAAGAAATACGGGTTGAGAAAGTTTCCCAAAATTCAGTATTTTTTCTGGTCGCTCGCTAAAGTCTTTCCCCGCGCTTCTGGCTTCTACAACCGCCTTTATCGACTAGGCAACAATCACGATTGGAAAGTTTTAATAAAAGAAACACGATCACTTACGGACATGCGGTCCATGATCCTCGGCTTAGATCCGAACGCACTATTGTTTCTAGTGAGAAAGCCTCAAGCTACCATTCTTTCTCATATTAAGGGAGTGAAAAAGAAAAAAATGAGCCCCTTGCCTGATAAGGTCAAGAATAGGCTACGGATAGAAGCTTCAAATAGCGATTACTTTAAAACACACTTAAGTCATAAGAAACTTGATGCCGAGTTAAAAGATATAGAGTATTACGCGATTAACTGGGCGCTGTATCACGAAAAAGCATTAGCATTAAAAACAGAATTTTCTTCTGCTTCGATTTATTTCTACGACGAAATCATGGAAAATCCTCGAAAAGAAATAGAGCACATTTTTTCAAATCTACATCTTGAGATATGTGATGAAGTAGAAACTTACATCGCACAGAGTTCCGGACAAAAGTCTAACTATTTAAAAGATGCGGGCGACCAATACTATAGTGTTTATAGAGATAGCTCGTTTAATAAAGATTCTTGGAAGGACGAACTCACACAGAAAGAAATAGACCTTATTGATTCTTACTGTAGCACGATGTATGAAAAACTGAGTGAGCTAAAAGCACAAAGCTAATAACGATGTCAGTTAACTTCACTTGTGCTTCAGGAAATTTACTTCCGGTAACGACATTAGACGCTGTAACTCAGGCACTATCTAAATGCTTTTTAGTATGTAAATTGAATGTTGTGCTTTACGCTAAACGCATGGATTTCGACTAAAAAGTCAGTCTTGGACAACTCTTCTGAGTTGTCAACCAAGTCAGCTCTGCCCCCATTTCTTGATGATATTAGCCTATTAACATGGTTATTCTTAATTACCACATCTTGTGTTGGTGTAAACCGGTATTCAATAGCTCTTCTGTACGAATGTTCCATAAAGATATAGTTGTTTTCTACCAAGGTATTGGGGCTGTCTTCCAAGACTATTCCAGTATCCCCAAAAGGGTCTTGATTGTCTGAATGATAAATGAAGTTATTCCTGATAATGCCACCAAAATTTGAGAATTTGATGTACTTATTTTCATCCCCTTTGACGCGTTTTCTCATTCCAAAACCAATCGCTCTATCTGAGTCAATGATGATATTGTTTTCAACAACATTATTCTCGGTATTGTTCCATAAATGTATAGCATGCTCGGAAATACGATTTCTTGGGCTCGCAATATGCTTAAATACGTTCCCTCGGATCACCCAGTTTCTGATTCCGTGTGCATCTATACCACCAATGTAATAGTGGGGGCCAATTCCAGCACTGTATTCAAAAAGGCAATTCTCAACGATTCCCGAATCAGACTGAATATTGGGTTTGTTTCGTTTGTCATAGCTGACTTTTAGTAATTGTTCATAGCTATCCCTTATGGTGCAATTACGAATAATTGGAAAGTCTGCATTACGCTCAGAACGAATTTGAATAATATGGTTACCCGCATTTTGCATCGTGATACCATCAATGACCACGCCTGAACTTTTTATGTCTATCAAGTTCTCAACAGTTTTAGACCTTCTCATTCCCTTACCATTAAAAATCACTGAATTTTTATCAGCGACTTCAGACAGCAAGATAATATTTGGCTTATTAAATACTATTGTTTTGGTTAAATCATACGTCCCAGGAGCAACATATATCGCCACATTACCATCGGTGCGCTCCAGTACGTTAAGCAGTTGCTCAGGCGAATTGACATACTCTTTGTCGTAATTTTCGGGAACCGCAATCTGTAGTTGATTAACGATGAGATGTTCATGAGGATTAACACGCTTTTCTGCAGGTTGGTATGTGGATATATCAACATTGGACACAACATTAGAATTGGGGGTAGTAACGCCAGAAATAACGGCTTTAATATCCGATCTAAAAAAAAATCCAATAATAGCTAGTGCACCCAATCCAGCAGCAATACCTAGTCCTTGAGCAATTCCGATCAAAAACTTTTTAATGAATAATTTAAAAAAAGCCATAAATATTCGCTCTTCCTTGGACAAAAACGTTACATGTGAACTCAGTTGACTAGTTCTAAGACAGATAATTCAGCCTAACGGAAAGAGGCCTTGCTCTTTCTTGCCGATAAATGAAATAAATAACCAGCCAGCAATATAATCGCTATGGGAAATGGCCATTTAAGCCAATAGGCAACAATTTCAAAATAGTATTTTTTAGTAATAAAGTGCGACACCCCATCCCAACGTTTAAATGAATTGTCATATATTTTGCTCATTGTTATGACATCACTATGTGGATAACCCGCATTTGCGTAGGCCTCGCCAGCGATATCCGGTGTAGATTGTAGCGCTACAGGACTGAAATTGAGCGAAACGCCAAAATCCGGATCAAATGTTAACTCTTCACCGTTTTCAAACGTTGCGGTTAAAATTACATGACCTGGAAATGTAAGTAGTTGATTGGGGATTCCTTGCCTGTCTAATAGCTGGGACATAATCATAGAAGCATCGCCACAAATCCCAATACCTCTATTAAGGCTTTTTTCATAATTTGCGAAATGGTATCTTTCGTATTCCGGAATCCCCGAGAATCTACCCATAAAATATAGAAAGTAATTCTCCCATATTGGGACAAGTTGGTTAAACTTCTTAGTATCATATCTGCGCCAATGAATATGCGCTAAGCCACTACCGATAACTTTCGTAATTCGCTCAGCATATTCTTTGTCTGTTTCCCCTTCGACCCGTTCAATAGCAGTAAACGTTTCTTCTCGCGTTAGTGTAATATCATTTTCAAACCGCAATTCATCATCAAAAAATACGGAAGGTCTCACATCCTTGAAAAGACCGTAAATATTCACGCTGAATAACCCTAAACCTAAGGTCATTAATACCACAGCGATATATGTGTAGGGGTTAGTTCTCATTTTTTTACTACCGATGCCTTTTCTTGGTTAGCGGTGTATCTCACGACGTAGATATTATAAGCACAGGCGATAAACAATACACACCAATACAATATTTCAGCTCTCATCCGATTCATAAACGTCATCGCCACAACAAAGGCCAGAAGCGCACATTGAAGCGCTATCACCTTAAAGTAATTGTCTACGTCAACGCGTTCTTTTAATGCTCTCTTGGTAATATTAGAGGTTCGGTAACAGGCATATAACATCATGATCAATGCGAACAGGCCTACATAGCCAATTTCTGTTAACGTTTCAAACCACGTGGAATGAACCGATCTTTTCCGGCTTTCTCCAGTGTCTACACCTTCTGGTATATACATAGGGGCAAACACGTTAAACCCTTGAAAGCCGTTACCAAAAGGATAGTCTTTAGTCATTTCCCACGCGGACTGCCAAAAAATAAATCGTGTCGCACCCGATTCTTGATCAACATTTTCAGTTGATTGGGTGGTCATTGTGTAAATACGTTCGATAAAAGCTTTGTCAACAATTACAGCAGCGCCAGTTAGCCCTGCCAACGTAATGACTACAGCTGCCGCTTTCTGATACTTTCTTTGAAAACTAGAGAAGTACATGTGCCACATAAAGAGACCGCAGCTCAAAGCAACCGCCAAGAAAGCACCCCGACTGTTAATCAAGACGATCCCATTAGCAATAAACGCGCCCGCTATGGCTATTAGTAGGCGAATTTTGTTATTACTCGCTGTCCAAAAATAATATAGACACAGTACCACACTAGGCGCAATCGCAGCAGCTAAGCCATTAGCATCTGGTGAATCAACCGTACCAATACCTTCAACTCGGCCGGCACCGTTTCTTCCTTTTTGCATCGCCATAAAGCTAATGTACCAAGCTCCATATATATAGCCGTACATCATAATATTAAGATCTTTATCAGACTCGCACATCTTGAATGCGATGCTAATAATTACCATTAGCTTAAAGTAAAAGACCAGTGCTTGATTATGCCCAATGGGGAGCACTGCGTAAAAAGACGCTATGCCATAGAGCAGCAGAAGCACGTACATCCATCTAAACTGTGGTATTTGAAATAGACGGTTTTGGTTAAATTTGCCAAAAGACTTGAGAAATAGTAGTCCCATGACCACAACCACGATAAATGAATAAGGCAAGTTTGGTACAGATGACCCCCACCATCTATTTTGAGGATTATAAAAATAGACTGCCTGATAAACCGCAAATATGAACATCGGAGAAGCTAAAATTGCGTAAAATATTCCGCCAGCATAGCTTCCTAAAAACAGTAAAATATTAATCATTTAAGGTCTTATTTATTCAATCTATCCAAATTACTCAATCTACTGCCCATTCTCATAAAAGGTAACTCAATATATTTGTACGAAAGATGAGCAACATACAAGCTTACGAATCCACCAAATGTAATGACCACGAAATAGCGCTGCACAGAATCAGTCACACTAAAGTAGATAAGTAACAAAACGGCACACCCGATGAGTAAGTTGTGGTAAAGGTAGAGGCTGTAAGAATATTCACCCATTTTATATAGCTGACTGGTTAATATTCTCGGTAGTTTTACCTCTGCGAAAAGAATAGATGCCACAACTGATAGCGCTATGAGTCCTAACATTACCCAAATGTTTGAGATAACGGGCAGGTCTGGAATCTCAACAAACCCATTACTCACTATTGAAGCAGACACAAACAAAAAAACAAATGTGATGGTTCCGATATATTGGTTTAAACGCAATTCATATTTTCTATAAATATACCCGAGAAAAACACCACCACAAAAGGTGAAGCCCAGCATAAAGACTCTTTGATCTTTAAATATACCTAAATCCAGCTTGAAAACCATGTATAAGGCTACGCCCATTAAAATTGGTGAAAATGATTTCAGCTTAGGGATTAACAAGATCATAATGGGAAACAACAGGTAGTATTGGAACTCAACAGGTAGACTCCAATAGGCATTGTTGAACAAACCCGGCTGACCAGAAATATTGAAACTCAATGTTAAATAAGTAAGGAAATCAGTTGGAGTTGGTACCTGTAAGAATTGCCGCTCTATCCAATTGCCAGTAGCTACTCCATAGAATTCTCTAAATGCAAATGAAAATACAAAATAAACCAACAATGACAAAGCAAATGCTGGCCAAATTCTGAAGAAGCGTTTGATGTAAAAAGGAAAAACATTTAACTTAGACGCCCTACTTGTATGGCTTAGATAAAGTGTGGTACCGCTAAGAGTAAAGAACAAAAGCACGCCAAACGTGCCTAAATCGAAGACCTTTAGCCATATCCAATTTACGGGTTCATCTTTTGATAAGTAGGTATCTTGAGTCGCCCTCAGACTATGCGAAATCACGACGAGTAATGCAGCTATTCCTCTCAACCAAGTCAGAGGTTTAAAATGATGTTTTTCACTACTCATCACATTACGTCTCTACTTCACAATGATGTTGAGGTAGCTGTCGCTTCAAATGTTCAATCCATAACTTATTACCAGAGGTATTTAAGTGCAAACCATCACCAACATGATAAATGGTAGACAACTCATTCCCATCATTAAGGAAAATATCATATTGCTTCACTAGTGAAACGTTGTCATATTTGTCAATTTCTTCTGCTAGCATTAAATTAAACGCCGAAATATCTCCAGCTATACGTTTCAATTTGGCGGACAGGCTGTTCACAGGCAACAACTCACCTACGATAACGCGAGGGTGATCCGAAAGTGAGGCGAGTAATAGAGAAAACTCACTTAACGTAGAGGCTAAGGATTGACCTCTTATAAGATCATTTATGCCCACACCTATAAAGATACAATCAGTGTTACTTGTGCTTTTATAATCACTCAATCGCGCTCGGACGTTACCCACAGTGTCAGTGCCGATTCCAAAATTAATGGCATCTTTTGAGATTTCTGATACTGCTAAGCCTTGAATCAAGCTGTCACCGATAAATAGCACTGTTCTGTGAGAGTATTGACGATCTAAACGTTTATAAAAAACATGCGTAGACTGCACGAAATAGCTTTGTGGAGACGGCATTTTTTTGGCATCTAAATACAGGAAACTGACGAAGAGAATGCCAGCGATCAATATTCCAATAAGGATATTTTTCATTGTCTATCCCATCGTTCCTTGCGTTCTTTTTGCTGCTTCCTAGCTCGCCACATCGCTTGTCTCCAGCGGTACTGGATTTGAATCTCTCCAATAATTTTCTGATGCCATTTAAAATAAAACAACTGAAGTTTAGATAATTTTACAGGCTGGCCAATTTTTTTATAACCCAGTTTTTCTAGCAAGTCGCCCGCAACATTTTCAACGACATCAATCTCAAATTGAGACAATTTAAACTTCCACTTCTCGGACAGTGTTTTATCCGGTTTTTTAAATGTATGAACATTTTCTCGCTGAACGTTGTAATAGCTGGCTTGCTTGTCGTATTCAAGCATTTCCGGGGCAAGTGAACATTCCAAAAACTGACAAACTTGTTCAAGTGTAGGTTTAAAGTTTGTAACGATATCTTCATAGCGAATAAACAAAAAGTTTTCAGGCATTTCAGACATAAATTCAAGCTGTTGCTCGACTTCGCACTTCCATCGCTGTGCACCATAATAGGCGTTTGTACCTAGCCCCCATTTGTTCTCCATATAGGAGTTTGTTACACCGCGCCCATCGCGAACAATAATAATGAACTTAGACGCTGGTAGAAAATTGCGCAATACATCAATATATTCAGTTAATTGAGGATCTTTTAGCCCCCAAATTGGGGCGGCTTTCACCAAATTCGCTAACTCTGAACCATTCTCAATGTAAACTTGTTTTTCTATCCCCTTGATAACCGCTTCAGTTGACGAAGAGTCCTCAAAGACCTTGGGCAAATCAAGTTCGTTTTGAATAAATACTTCAGGGTGTGCTGATAGAATTCTGGTTAACAATGTTGTCCCAGAACGCTGCGTTCCCATGATAAATAAAGGCGATAACATCTTAAAAACTCTCTAGTTACTTTAGATTATTCATTGAGAAAGATTGCAACAAGGATGGAGAATACTTCTTACCTTTGATGAATGGTTTAATCTTTGCTTTTGCGACTTTCCACCAATTATCTCGCCATCTATCACTTATGTTATCACCAGAGGCCAATACATAGCCTAAGATTGGAGCTCCAATCACAATATAAGGTGCAGCTGCCTCTTGTTCAAAAAAATTGCGTATTTGCATATGCGGATATCGCGCCCATGGAATAAAGCCAATAGACTCCAGCGTAGGCTTTGTAGGGATATCCAATAGCTCATCACACAATACAGAAGTTGACCCACAAAGCTGACTCATTTCTTGGCATGGTATTGCTCTACGTACGTCGTGGTATAAAAGGTAGCCCCCGTCGATTACAGCGCCAGACTTATCATCAACTAAATTGAGTACCGTTGAAACAAAATTTCTCGATAACAAATCGTCAGAATCTAAAGCATACCAGTGGGTAACACCACTGTTTACCAATGCACTCATAGCAAAAGCAATTTTTAAATTCTTATCTTGAATCAACTTATTGTGATTGAAGTCAGGTGCGTTTCGGTCCGGTGGCAAAAAATCAACTTTGACGACCTTCAATTTAGGAAATAAATCCTCAATTTCCTGGGGAATTTCGTGACCAGCAACGGCTACCACGAAACTATCGTTGTCTTGAGCATAAACCGATCTAAGCGTTGAAATAAGCGAGTTAACGGTTACTTTCCAACACTTAGAGATAGCTTTTGATTTTAGAGGTATAACAATGCCAAGCTTCAATTTTTCCATGCGAAATAGTAAACCTCTAAACGTTTGAATATTTTATTAAAAAAATTAAATCTGTTGAAAAATGAAAGATACATCACAACCAGATACATAAAATAACACGCCATGAATATGGCTACACTAAATATCACATGCAACGAAAAATAACTTTCAATAAAAAACATAGTTAATGTAGCAAACGACACTGAAGCCAAAATAGGGCTGACCGAAAGGAAAATACATTTAAAATCAATATTTGCAACGCGACAAGAAAACCCAATCGCTAGACATAGCGTGAAGAGACTAATTATGCTTCGAGCTAGCACAAAATCACTGAGTACTGGTTCAAAAGACAAAATAAGAAAAGTGATGACAGTGAGAAAAAAGCTCATTGAATCAATAATAAATATCGGTTTAGAAACACCTTTAGAAATAATAATGTTGCTGAAAAAGATCATCATCGAAAAAGAAAAAACAAAGAGTGACATCACTTGCATAAGCTCACCAGTGACCTCCCACCCATCACCTAACACTAATTGGACGAGAGGAACTGAAAACAGAGCAATACCAAAAGAAAGAGGAATGATTATAAACGCCAGTGCAAAAAGCGTGACACAGAATTTATCAATAAACTCATCATTTTTTTTGTGACCAACTTTTGAAAAAGCACTGATCAGCGGCTCCATAGCTGGGTTGATGACCTCTTGACTGGCCATCATTGACAAGTTTCTTGCAACGTGAAAAAAGCCCAATGACTCGACAGGAAATAGTTTAGAGATCCAAATTGCGTCAATTTGTCCTTTTACCGCAGAGACCATACTCTTGAGCATGATCCATTTTGAAAACGTCCACTGCTTTGCGACATTAGTAAAATCGAATTTTGGTCTATAACTACAGAAATAATATGTGCCTAGCATCATTATCACATTTGATAGCAAGTCTGCGATTATGAGTGCCCAATAGCTTTGATAAAAATACGCAATGGAGATACAAACAACTGTAGACGATAACTTTTGAATAATTCCAATATAAAATATTGATTTATAATTAAAACTTTTCTTCTGCAAATGGATCCCTGGGTTATTCAGGGATTTAACAATGAGGTTAAATGAAACGACAATAAAGGCAAGACGAATGCTTGGGTCACCGTAAAAGTGGGCTAAAAATTCTGAACATGCCACCAGTACAATAAAAAGGCTCCCCTTAATTAGGAAATCCAAACTCCAACTTGAATTCAAATCAACGTCATCAACTTTGTCTAGTTGCAGTATGTATTGGAGAGCACCTGTTGACGCTATTTTCTCAAATATGAAAAGAACAATTGTCAGGATAGCAGCCACACCAAAGTCATAAGGGTCTAGCAGTCTAGCGAGAACAATCAAACTGAACACAGAGAGAAATCGCTTGATTAAATTGAGTGCCGTAATAATCCCTGAGCTTTTTGCTATATCGAAGAAAATCATTGCGACTTGTTCCAACTCGACTGTATTAATTTCACTAACTTTTTTACCATCAAACTAAATACGATCGAACCGTAGCCGAAATAGCTTTTTCTCGTTTGAGACAGTGTTTGGTTTGCGAGATTTACGTATTGCTGTGCGATAGATTCTAGACTCCACATCTGCCTAGCCTTTGTGGATTGACTCGTTAGCATTTCATTTGTGAGAGGGAAGACAAAATCGGACATGGTGTAACAATCAAAGCCAAACTGGCGTATGTATTCAACCGCGTAATGCTCATCATTAACAAATACAGGAACGTCATTAGCGAGGTAAACTTGCACTTTGGTCGGGGGTTTTGTTGAGTGATAAAAACGATCAGATTTAAAGTCTACTGCGAATGCCGAACGCTCAAAGGCTGCTCTTTGACTAGACTCACTCCACTGCTCAAAGCAATAGTTACCGATGAAGACCTTATCTTCCGTCACGTCAACGTCGTACACGTTATGACCTACTTCCCCCTCTGCAACAACGGAGCGCAACGACTTTTTCAAATGGTCTAGATCAGTTAAAAACACATGCGGAATTTGTGACAGGACTGGATATTTACTCAAATTGCGCAAAAGGTCAGGAATATAATCTACAACGCCAAGCCACATGTATCTGTTTTGTGGCTCTTTACGTTCTACGAGATATTTAACATAGTGATCTACATTTGAAACGTTCTCTGAGTCTATGAAGCGCTTTAGCAAGTCATTATGGACCGCAATCCTGTCAAAGAGTTTCAGTAACAAGGATGCGTCGTTAATGTGTTTCTCTGACTTAAAAAAATCAACAGGTATGTAGATTTTTCTGCTCTTCCAATTATTTACAAAAAAAGACAGTGGTGGCATCTCTTTGATTATAAAAACAAGACCATCAAAACTTTTTGGAATTTCTTTAAAAGCTCTGAAATAAATAACATTATATTCATCCTTAAGCGTATCGAAGATATCCTTGGAAACCCAAGAAAAGCTTGGCTTATCTGACTCTGGACCCACATATATGCTTTTCAAAACTTTACTCGTTATAAGGAAATAAGGTATGTGTCGTTGATTTTTTCTTTGTATTAGGGTGTCCCATATAAAATAAGGCCTTTACAAATACCTCAAATACAAAAGAGATAGTCAACCTAGATTTATACGTTTTTAAGAACTGAATTAATCCCAATAAAGCGCCCAACTTTCGGTAAAAAATTGTCTGTAATGTGAAATCCCATAACCGTTCTCGTACCCTAAACATAGAAATATATTGTGCACCACCGGCAGATACACCTGAAAGATCATGCTCTAATATACCTCCCACGTAATAACGATCAAAATTTATCGATTTAAGCCTGTAAAAAAGTGTCGTATCAACACCATATATATTAAATCTATGGTCAAAAACATCCCCAAACTTGCACTTTAATCGCCTTATCGTGTCCTCTTTAATCAATAAACCACTCAATATAGAAACGACTGAAAGTTCACTCAACTCACCGTTAAAGTCGCCAGCAACCTTATTGACTTTGGGATATCTACGCTGGTTCAATGAAACAATGCTGGGCAGAAAGACTTCTCTGTCGCCTTTCATAAAATCGTTAACAGATAAGACATATTCTTGAGTGACAAAGGTATCATCATCGAAATATATATTCGCGCATTCTTCATTCAGCATTGAGTTGTATACAAAGCTTAGAGGACTATTTGAAAGATTTTCACAAACAACAAAATTTTTGAATGTCTGCGAATCGATGAAAGCAGCGACCTCATCTCTAATTGATGAAGGACCATTGTTCCAAATACATACAGTTATTTCAGTATCAAAAAACGAATCTATATTGTCTAATAAACTATTTACTGTCTTTGACTGGCATATTGCCTTGTTGTACAAAACAATGACTATGTTCAGCTTCATTTAACTAGTTTTTTCTGTGGTAGAACAGCTAAAAGTAGCTTATTCAACTTTGCAGTTAATCGAACGCTTAGTTTATCAGGCCGATAAACTGCATGGGTTTTCTTAACGAAGTACTTCTGCTCTATTCTAGGATCGCTGATACCCAAATTATTCACTATTACGTTTGCAGTGCTGAGGCAGAATGTTAAAGAAAGTTGATCTCTCCTCGCATTGCCTAAATATTCTTTCCACCAAAGCTCCATAGCTCTCTTGAGGTCGCAAGAATGATGTCTGCGAAAAATAACACTTGCTTCATACAACGCATTGCCTTTGAATCCATTCGCTTTGTATCTCGCCATTTGGGGAATAACCCGCCAAAAGTAGTCTAATCCGAGTTCGAGACACTCGGAAGCCTCAGAATAAACATCATCACGTTTATAATGTTTATAAAGTGCAATATCTTTTGATGCTAAAGCGTTATCTATTACGTCTTTAAGGGCTGAAACTACCTGGATATTTCCATCTACGTACACGCTGCACTCGTACTGCGGAAACAAAAGATGCGGATGCATTTTTATGTATCGGTTTAAATCTTTATGACTTAGGCTGGATTCAGGCAGCTTCATCAAATTCCAACCTGGTGGTACTTCACCACTAAAAGCATTGTCGACGATTAATATATAGTCGACATCGCTTTCAGCTATATCAAGAGGAAGTAACTTGTCATAAGCACCAGTTATAACTGAGTACACTACATACGGCTTCATTTTACCCTCGTTACATGTGACAACGTAGAACAAATGTCCGAATCAACATTTATTGGTTCACTGTTAATATTATATTGTTTTCGTGATAACTCGCTTGTTCATACAGGCAGGCACTCAAACGGCTACTTGTATAAGTTCACTAATTTCCAAGTGTTCCAATTATTCAATTGAATACGTTGTCTTTAGGCTATTCTTTGTCGCGGCCATTTCCAACGTATGCAAGGCACCAGAAAAGTTTGATTTGCTATCAACCCCAAGTATTACTAGCTTTCCAGACGATGGTACACCTAATAAGACTAGCCATGTTTGATATAACTTAGCTTCTAATTTACTGGTGAAAAGTCTGTCATTAATCTCGTACCAACTAGCATAATTGACATTACTTCCTGTAGGAGAAGTAATAGTGCGCACCTGCAACTGTTTTCCTAGTAGAGATAAAGAGCTGATTTCACTATTCAATAATGACCATCTTTGTTGCGTATATGGCTTATGTAAATCGGTAACAAGCTCGTTATCAATGCCACTAAACCAGGCTTCGTAGAGCACTGCGGTACAAGCGCCCTCTACTTCGAACATAGCCTTAGTGGTTTTATCAGGATTATTGAAGCTCGGAGTCAAGTTTATATCGTGTTGAAAACACTGCTCAAGGCCAATCGTTTCTTGATCAAAATCATTGGGTTTTAGGTTGCCCAAAGCAGATTGAATAAAAGTGGACCACAACGAAAAACTCACAAGCAATAGACTAATCGACAAAACTTTTAATTGATGAATAGACCAATGACCCGCACTAGTCGTCATTTGAGCACTCTCATCAGTCCCTACTTTGTCTCGAATAAGCTCTCCAATACCAAGAAGGCAAACAATAACAAACGCAAAGAAAAACCATCCATAGATCAAATGGTCAGCGCCCGCCGCATGCTCCATATTGGTGTAATAAGCAATCAGGATAATTCCATAAATGCGCACAATATTAGCGGCAACAGGGAACAAAAACGACAACAAAACAAAAAATATTTGTCTCTTGCGAGATTGCAAATTCAAGTATGTGTACAAGACCCCAATCACAATACTAGCGATAAAAAAGCTTACACCTGAACACGCTTCAGCGACCAAAAAACGACCTTGTGGAATTTCTAGATACAGCCCGTTACGATAAAGCGGTATACCAGTTACTCGTAATAATGCGACAGCGCCATCTGCTGCAATTTCTTGCAAATAAGGGATAAGCTGTTCCCCCACCGGTATGCTAAACAACATAAATAACAATGGAAACACGATAACCCTGGCAGCCTTATGCCCGATGGCTAACCATATTAATGCAGGAAGAAGTACAAACGTTGCTGTGTGCATAAATAGTTGGATATCACCCGCCACGCCCACAATGTACAAAAAGCAGCTTGGGAAAATCACGATTAGAGGAAGTAATGAAATGTTTTTCTCAACAGCAATTAAGCGTGCGCGTCGAAGGTATATTAAGTAAAGCGAGGCTGGAATTATGAAGAAACCGTGATTAAAAATGTCATTCGTCCACCAGACCTGAGCAGCAGAGAATAATCCTTGATGGCAAAACAACAGCCAAAGTAACAATATAATTCCGACAGAGACGTATTGCTTTTTGTACTGCTTAATCACGCATTCCCTCACTTTTGTTCTTTGACAATGTCGTAAGTTCGACTAATTGTCTGCCACTTATAATCTTTAAGTAACTTGACTATCTTTGTTTCCATTCGAGACAGATTAATGTAATGACGAAACTTGGACAGAAGCGAAGCGCCTTCAATGCGAGGCTGATCAGGATCTATCTCCCAAGGGTGAAAATAAAAATTATAAGGGTGAGGCTCTTCATTCATAAAACGCTGAATGCGCTTTTTAGACAGGCGATAAGGGTAAAGCCTAAAATAACCACCTCCACCTATACCGGTATTGGCGTTATTTTTACGTAGCGTTGGAATTGGAATTTCAATAATTCCCTCTGGTCTATCGTACTTAAACCTAGGCCATTCGGGCACGCCATATAAGTCGTGTTCTATAGGGTATGTACTTGATGAGTAGATAAAACCTTGCTCTTTAAGTACGTCGTAAACCCAGGTGTTTGTGTCATTCACTGAAAAACTGGGGGCGCGATAGCCAATGACTTTCACGCCGCCAATATCTTCCAAGATGGCTTTACTTTCTGCAACGTCACTAAACAGCTGTTCACGGGTCATCGTAGTCGCACGCTGATGCGCCAAGCCATGGCTAGCTAACTCATGACCTTCGCTAATCAAACGCTTAATTACATCAGGGCATCGCTGCGCTACCCAACCTAACGTAAAAAAGGTGGCTTTCACATCGTTCTCAGCAAATAAATCGAGCAACCGGTGGGTATTGTCCCCCACCCTCAGGCTAATGCTGTCCCAATCCTTTCTATCAATAACTCCTTCGAATGCTGAAACCTGAAAATAATCTTCTACATCCACTGTCATCGCATTTAGGCGATTGTCTAATTTCATAGCTTTTATCGCCCTTTTCCAAAAAGCACAATTTCAACAGTACGAATTAAAATTAAAATATCTAACAACAAGCTTTGGTGCTTGACGTAATATAAGTCAAACTTCAGTTTTTCCATAGAGTCTTCTACGCTAGCACCGTAGGGATAATTTAGTTGCGCCCACCCAGCTAAACCCGGTTTAACATTGTGTCTTTGGTTGTAATACGGTACTTCGCGCACGAGCTGCTCAACAAACTGCGGACGTTCTGGACGAGGTCCAATAAAGGCCATCTCACCTTTAAATATATTTAATAGCTGAGGTAGTTCATCGATACGGTACTTTCGAATGAAATGGCCAATTCGCGTGACTCTATCATCATCCTTGCTCGCCCATTTAGCGCCATCTTTCTCAGCGTCGGGACGCATACTCCTGAACTTGATAATTTTAAACAGTTGCCCATTCAACCCTACGCGCTCTTGCTTGTAAAACACCGAGGTGCCTGTACGCCACCCATCATCTAAGTATATAAAGAGAGCCGTAAACAGCATGAATGGCCACACAAATAACAAAATCAAAAATGCCAAAACGACATTCAAGGTATAGTCTAATGCATCTCTCAGGTAGTTCTGACTTTGAAAACCATTTGAGTAAATAACCCAGCTTGGATACATTAAGTTTACGACTATTTGGCCTGTTTCCCGTTCCATAAAGTCAAGCAATTCAGTGACTTCTATACCTCTAAGACGACAGTCAAATAACACTTCAACGGGCAAGGTGCCGCGACGCTGATCGCAAGCAATAACAATTTCTTCAATGTCGTTTTCAAGAATAAACCGCAAGAAGCTTTCATCGACTTTTGCATGGATTATCTTTTCTTTGCGTATACCATCTTCACGGTTATCACCAGGAATGGGGATGAATCCCACAAGCTCGAAACCAATTCTGTCCACATCTCGACGCATACGCTTTTCAATAATAGACGCACGTTCTCCGGCTCCAAGCACAACAATTCTTACTTTGCCTAAACCCAGTAATCCCAAGCGATGTGTAAAGTATCTAAAGATCACAAGGGTGATAATAATCGACCCTACAGCAGCAGGTAAGAAGTATGAATCCATGACCAGTTTGTCAAAGAAAGCACGACTTAAAATCTCGACCAAAAAGTAGCTAAGACCAGCACTAACAAATATTCTTCTTATGATACCCCTGAAAGTTTCTCGTAATTTGGCTTCATATAGCCCTACAGATAATGAGCAAATAAGAATGCTAACGGTCAGCATAGCCACATTAATCATTAACTTTTCTACTGAAACCTGAGCCGAAAGCCCAACTTGCGTTAAAATAAAATGTGAAATGTAACCCATATAAGCGATGAGTAACGCTTCAGTGAAAACTAATATATTCGAGCGTTTACTTTGATTGCGCTTGTTTAATGCCACCCCTGGCCCCCTAAAAACTGCAGCATGAATTCCATCATAATCGGAATTATTCTAATAGACTAGAATTGATGTTGGCATTATAGTGCTATTTGCCGTAGGGTAAATCAAGAAACCTTTAACTAACCACTTGAGTATAGGCCTCTATTTTTATGTTCCGTTTTAAAAAACCGGTTCATCTATACATTAGTATAATCGTTATACTTTTATCAGGATGCAGTAACACCTCTACTTTGCCACAGGCAACCACTCGCCCTTCTATGACAACCAATGTGAATGAGTATCAGTACTTGATTGGTCCTGGTGATTCACTCACTATCTTTGTTTGGCGAAACCCTGAAATTTCAGGCCAATTTATTGTTCGCCCTGATGGTAAGGTGACCACATCATTAGTTGAAGATATTGATGTAGCAGGCAAAACCCCCACCGATCTTGCCCGTCAAATAGAAGAACAGCTTTCAACTTACATCAATAATCCCCGTGTCACCGTAAGTGTCAATAACTTTACCGGCCCTCTAAGCGAACAGGTCAGAGTGATAGGTGAAGCTACCAACCCGAGCGCAGTGAATTATACTGAACATATGACGTTACTCGATTTGATGATTGCAGTCGGTGGGCTTACCGAGTTCGCTGATGGTAACAATGCTAAATTAGTGCGCGTGGTAGATGGTAAACAAACGACATACGAAGTTAACATAGATGATTTAATACGCGACGGCGACATTGCAGAAAATGTGGATATGTTGCCTGGCGATATCGTGATTATTCCAGAAGCCTGGTTCTAATCTAACGTATTTATGGAAAAGAATTAAATAATGCAGGATTTACAGCAAACGCTTGTACAAATACTCGATTACGTTAAAGGTATTTGGATAAAGAAGCGTTACGTCATGTTATTTTCATGGCTCATTTGCCCTATTGGTTTTATTTACGTTGCCACTTTGCCCGACCAGTATGCGTCAAGAGCACAGGTATTTGTAGACACTCGCTCGGTATTGCAGCCCTTATTGAGAGGGTTAGCCATACAAACAAACCCTGACCAAGAAATTCAGATGATGGCTAAAACACTGCTGAGTAGAAGTAATGTTGAGATTATCGCCCGTGAAAGTGACTTAGACATTGCAGCGCAAACCGAGGCGCAGTTTGAGGGCATTGTAAGCGAATTGGTGAATAGTATTAGATTGAGTTCCACTGGGCGCGATAACATTTACAATATTTCGTATGAAAACAAAGATGCCATCGTGGCACAAAAGGTGGTTAAAGAAACGTTAGATTTGTTTGTTGAAGGTGCACTAGGCAACAACAGGCGCGATACCGATACCGCGGGAAAGTTTCTTGAAGAGCAAATCGCTGAATACGAATCTCGATTATCGGAAGCAGAACAAAGAGTTGCTGACTTTAAGCGCCAATATAATGATATTTTGCCGTTATCGGGAACCTACTACGCACAACTCCAACGGCTGCAGGGAGAGTTAGAAGACACACAGCTGCAAATAAAACAAACTAAGCAGCAGATAGACTCCTTAAAGTCACAAATGGCGCAGAAGAAATCCTCTGATAGTTTTGGGGTCACTAACGCTAATGAACCTGTGCTGCGTACGCGCTATGACGATAGAATCAGAGGCTTAGAAGAGCAGCTTGACACCCTAAAATTGCGCTTTACGGATAAACACCCGGATGTCATTGAAACCAAAGCGTTACTCGAAAGTTTAGAAGCAGCACGTACCAAAGAGATTGATGCATTTCTCAATGAAAGCGATGAAGATGGTACGCAACCATTGAACGATTTAAACAGAGAAATTAAGTTAGAAGTCAGCCGATACCAAAGTAATTTAGCGGCGTTAGAAGTGAAAGAAACTGACGTTAAAGCCAAGATTGCTCGCTTAGAATCCAAGGTGGACCTTATTCCGCAAATTGAGGCTGAAAATACCGCGCTGAATCGAGACTATTCAATTACTAAAGGTAAATATGAAGAGTTGCTATCGCGCAAAGAAGCGGCAGATCTTTCTCGACGCGCAGAAGTTTCCTCTGAAGAATTACAGTTTAGAATTATAGAGCCGCCTTTAGTGCCCAAGCGACCTTCTGGCCCAAATCGGTTAATACTTTATACTGCTGTATTAATTATTGGCTTTGGTTCTGGTATCGGTGTGGCATTCTTAGTCAGTCAGTTAAACCCGATTTTAATTAGGCCGAAACAACTACTCCAGATAGCCGACTACCCTATTTGGGGAACAGTGACGCATTTAGACCTAAGTGAAATAAAACGTAAAAACAGAAATCGCTTACTGATATTCTTATTGTCATCAGGCTCCATCGTCGCCATGTATGCGGTTCTAGCAGCAGCCGAAATACTGAACATCCACCTCTTAGGAGGTTTATTGTAATGAAAAATACCATTGAAAAAGCGCTTGAAAAACAAAAAGCGCAATCCAAATCTGAGCCCAATGAAAATGCCGCTTTGGACACTCGCGAAAAAGTAGAAACAACTGATACTGCACCGCAACAGATGGACGACAATCACAAAGAGAGAAACATTAAGGCGAAACAGGCACCGTCCGAAGAGCCGCCTGCAACAAAGAAAACGCCAACTCGTGCTGCCAAGCCGTTTCATATCGACTTTGAGCGCCTTGCGGAAAATGGCCACGTCACATTAGGCGGCGAGCGGAAACAAATTAACGAAGAGTACCGAGAAATTAAACGAAAGCTGTTAGCGAATGCGTTTGGTCCACTCTCGAAAACGCTGAAAAACCCTAACATTATTATGGTTACCAGCAGTCGTCCTTCAGAAGGTAAAACCTTTACGGCCACAAACCTTGCATTAAGTATTGCGTCTGAGCAAGACAAAACCGTGCTATTGATTGATGCGGATGTACTAAAGCCAAATGTACTTCGTACGCTAGAACTCAAACCTAGAAAAGGGTTAATGGAATACCTGACGGGTGACGTAGAAGATATTTCCGATGTGCTATATCACACCAATGTCGATAAACTAAAGCTTATTCCTGCGGGTAAATCCCATCACCTGTCTACTGAAATGCTTGCCAGCTACAAGATGCATGAGACCGTAGATGAATTCGCCAACAGATACCCTGACCGTATTGTTATTTTTGATACCCCACCTTTGATTGGAATTAACGAAAGTGCCATTTTGGCTAACTTTGCTGGTCAAGCGGTTGTTGTTGTTGAAGAAGGTAAAGCAAAAATAGCCGACATTAAACTTGCGGTTGAACGACTGAACCCAGAAATGGCCATCGGCTTTGTAGTAAATAAATCTGTTCACAATGATACAGACCACAGCGGCTATTATGGCTACTATTATGCCGAGAGAAGTGAATAACACCGTTAAAGGTAATCGCATTAAATACAGTCAACTAGCGATTACCTTCGCAGGACTATTTTCTTCTACGACGGCCTTGGCACAATCCGACTTAAAAATAACAGCGCAGAGTGAAGCGGAAGTTATTTATCAAGATGTGCAAACGGAAACAGACGGTAACCTTTCGCTTACCACAGTAAGTATAGTCCCTAGCCTGATAGCCACTTATTCATCAAGAACGTTTTCTGGGAACTGGTCGAGCACCGTCACCCACCTAGAACGAGAAAATGATACCAGCGGCGAAGAAGACACCTATGCTGAGTATCGCTATACAGCCCAGTGGCAACCTTTTGATGAATATTTACTCCTGCAAGCTAATGGCGCACTCAATTATCAAAATACATCGTCAAGCAGTTATTTGTTGACTGATTTTGTCACGAATTCTGAAGGACTTTCGAAAACCCGCACGAACACGCTGTCGGGAACGCTACAGTTCATCAACGGCGATTGGATCACTGCGCTTGGCTCAGCTGCTTACTCTGTTGTAGAGTCTGAGGAATCAAGTACAAATTCAACCGGATTGGATAATGACAGTACTAGCCTGACGGGGACGCTTGCTAACGGTGACCGCGCCAGACGCTTGTTTTGGACGCTTACAGGAAGCTATCAGGACACCAGCCGAAGCACCACGTCATCAGGTGACTTCTTTACCCGCGAAGGCGAGTTTACCGCTGATGCTATGTTATTTAGTGACTGGGCACTTCGTGTGACGGCCTTTCATGAAGCGAATCAAATCAATAGTACTGACAACACTGACAGCGCAACACGACAATTTAATAGCTATGGCGCTGGCATAACCTATCGACAATCTGCAGAGCGCTACATTGCCCTCACCGCCAACAGAAGTGATTCGGATACCGATGAGAATGAAACTTATGTAGGGCTTGATATCGCATGGGCCCTAAGTAGCCGAACCAGCGTGGCAGGCTCATACGATAGGCGCTTCTACGGAGAGTCCGCAGCCGCTCAAATTTCCTATAATACCAAGTATTTTCGTTCTTCTTTTTCCTACAATGAAGATGTCACCACAACGTCCAGACTACTGACCGACAGTGAAAGCTTAGGCGTATTCGTATGTGCAAGTGACGCTACGAGTATTTCTGATTGTTTTCAGCCCAGTAGCTTAGCTTACGATTTAGGTGCAGGAGAGCAGTTTGTAGAGCTAACATCCCAAAATTTAGAATTTGACGACAGTGTCATCATATATAAAAGTGCCAATACACAGATAGGTTATCAATTTTCACGGCTAACATTAGGCCTAACGTGGCGTTATACAGAAAGTGAATACCTAGAAGAGGACAGGCTAAGACGCAACTATTCGGCGGGCACTGACTTTTCTTATGATATTGGCAGCTATACCAGCCTAACGGGAAGCATCACCTACGCGAATATTGAAGAACGAGGCACAAGCACCACGGCAGGAGTGAGTGAGAATATAAACAGCACGCTTGGACTGAGTCGCACGTTTGGCGAGCACCTCACCACTTCATTGAACTTGAGCTATCTCACCACCTCTGGCAATTTAAGCCAGGTTAGCTTATATGGAAATGATTACACTGACAGGCGTATTACGTTTTCTGTCTCCTATGAGTATGAATAAATTGCATTCTGTCACTCAATAATACTCATAGCTGCTTTGAGGTAGCAGCCGTTATGTCACTATTCTCCCTGCTCACCTTTATCTGGCGCTTTATCCGAATCCTTAAGGCGAACATAGGTTTGGTATTTCTTTTTCAATAACTTATCCATGTACTGGGTTAGTTTCACTTTGTGAAGAACCGCATCGTCTAGCGCATCAATAAGCTCCACTAGCATGCCTTTGTAATACTCACTGTCTCTCACACGGTGCCCTTTAGGTGTAACAAGAGGGACTTGCTCATCTTCAGGCATACCCTGCTCGTTCATCTCATCTGGCTCAAACATTTCTTCACGAACTTCGTCTATCACGGCCTCAACGATAGATGCTGAAATCTGAGTCTCTTCTTCAAGAAAGCTGTACAAAAACACCCTATCCATAAAGGTGTTAATTTTTCGAGGGATGCCTAAGGTAAACCCTTGTATCAGTGAAAATGCCGCTTCATCAATGGGCGCTTGTCCGCGCCAACCCGCTTGATTGAGGCGAAAATTAATGTAGGAAATGGTTTCTTCTAGCGTGAGCGGTTTCAGGTGGCACGAAGCAACAATACGCTGCCTAAACTGCTCCATGTTAGACGCCCGTAAAATAGGTTGAAGCTCTTTCTGCCCCAGTAAAAAACTTTGCAGCAACGGCTTTCCGCTTTCTTGAAAGTTAGACAGCATCCTTAATTCTTCAATCGTTTCAAGAGGAAGGTTTTGTGCTTCATCAACAATTAACAAGGCTCGGCTATTTTTAGCGTGCAAGTTTTGCAAATACACCTCAAGCGCTTGTAAAACTTCCGCTTTATTACGCCCTTCAGTGGCAAGACCAAATTTAGCCGCCACTATTTTCACTAACTCTTCTGGGGATAATTTGGGGGTGACGATTTGAACAGCATGAATTTCATCTTCAATATCCGCTAACAGGCTATTTGCGATAGTCGTTTTGCCCGTACCAATATCACCGGTAATCACAATAAAGCCTTCTTTTTGCGATAAGCCATACTGTAAATAGGCCAGCGCTCTTTGGTGCCATTTACTGGCAAAGAAAAAACTGGGATCAGGCGTTAACTGAAAAGGCTTGGCTGATAGTCCGTAAAAGCTTTCGTACATGAAAATTTCCGTATGTTGAAACGATGAAGGTGAACCCACTATTGAACGGTCAGTTGGCCTAGGACTTTCCTAAGCCACTCGTTACTAGGACAGCTTATTTTTAGTGATACGTTCAATAATGCCTGTGGTTGAAACGCCGTCTTCAAAGGTAAGCACTTTAACTTCACCACCGTTTTCAATGACTTCCTTTCCACCGGCGATGTCTTCAATTTTATAGTCGCCACCCTTAACTAAGATGTCCGGCAAAAGCCTGGCGATAAGACGCTGCGGCGTATCTTCTTCGAAAGGTACAACCCAGTCTACCGCACTCAAACCTGCAAGCACGGCCATTCTTCTATTCACATTATTAACCGGGCGTCCAGGGCCTTTTAATTCGGTAACGGAACGATCAGTATTTACCGCAACGATGAGTCTATCGCCTAGTTGAGCGGCTTCTTCCAGATAACTCACGTGCCCAGAGTGCAAAATATCGAAGCAGCCGTTGGTCATCACAATGCGTTCACCTCGACTTTTAGACGCGCGCATTGCTATCGCTAACTGCTCTTCAGACATCACACCACCATCTAAATGAACAGATTGTTCACCCACAGCAAGCGCCAATTCTGTGTTGGTCACAGTAGATGTGCCTAATTTCCCTACCACGACACTGGCAGCTAAGTTTGCCAATACGCAAGCTGCTTGCATGGGTAAGCGGCTCGCTAGCGCTACCGCTAGGGTAGACACCACAGTATCACCCGCGCCAGTGACGTCGTACACTTCCTTCGCTTTAGCCGGTAAGTGAAATTCATCTTCGCCGGTTTCAAATAGCGTCATGCCATCTTCAGAACGGGTAAGCAGTAGGCCATCTAAAGATAACGAAGCTTTTAATGATTGGGCACTTGCCACTAGCGATTGTTCATTATCTTGCTCGCCGACAACTGCATACAATTCGGCCACATTTGGCGTAATTAAGGTTGCATTCGCATATTTTTCAAAGTCGCTACCTTTGGGATCGACAATGACTTTTTTACCTTTTTGTTTTGCTGCGCGAATCAGTGATTGAGGGTCACTTAAACACCCTTTCGCATAGTCGGAAAGAATAACGATATCCACATCGTCTAGGGCTTGATTAAAGGTAGTGAGCAACGCGGATTTATCAACATCAGCAAAACTCTTTTCAAAATCTAAGCGTAACAGTTGCTGATTTCTACTCATCACCCTAAGTTTAGTAATGGTATCGCGCTCTGGAACCTCGAAAAACTCGCAGTTTATATCAAAAGAACTGAGTTTCTCTTTAAGGATACGGGCGTTTTCATCGTGACCACACATGCCTAAAAGGGTAACTTTCGCCCCTAATGTGGCGACGTTAACCGCCACATTGGCGGCGCCGCCCGGCCGGTCTTCCGACCCACTAACATTAACCACAGGCACAGGAGCCTCTGGAGAAATGCGACCCGTACCGCCACTCCAATAGCGATCGAGCATTAGGTCACCCACAATTAGCACCTTGGCTTGACTAAAATCTGGTAAAATCATTAATCAGACAACTTTATCGATGTGTTTCAAATTGCCTGAGAGTATAACAGCCCAGAACGGGAATACCCATAACCTGCCAGGTACTTGGTATCTTTATATTGTAGAAAATAGATTAGGTCACCTGTACACGGGGATCACCACCAACCCACAGCGCAGAATTAAACAACATAACGGTTTATTAGCAGGCGGCGCAAAGGCCTTAAAAGGCAAAGCCCCCATTGTTTATAAAGTGCTTTTTGAGATTGGCTGCAGAACTCGTGCAGCCCAGTTAGAATATGAAGTTAAACAGCTGAGTGGCGCACAGAAGCGTAAAATAGTGACCACTAAGGTACTCCACGATAGTCACTGCGTATTGCAGCAATTTCATGGGTAGCCGTTGTGCATGGTTTTGCTAGCAACCTCGGCTAGCCCCCTAATACACCATTAATGATCATGGCCGTGCCAATACTTAAGGTTAACCCTAAAGCAGCCACCCCCACATTGTGTTGCTGGTCTACCTCCTGTCGAAAGTTCATGCCAAACAAAATAACTTTTTTGCTAAACAGCACCAGCAAATGAAGCGCAATGGCTAAAGAGACACTGACAATCAACCAACCGGTTACATTACTCACATACGCAGAAGGGTAATAAATAAGCACATCCTTGGCCGCAGAAACAATCATCGCGGTACCAAGAAGATTGCCCGAATGTTCTATAGCCAGTGCTAATTGCCCTTTTCTTAACGCTCCTTGGAAAGAATCATTTTGGTTGTCTTTAGCGTAGCGCACTTCAAGTATCCTCGTCATTACAAGCAACATAGTAAGGACTACAAGGAACCCTGTAACTATGGCAATGATGGCATTCATATCTGTGCCGTCTACCCAAACCATAATGTTGTGCAATACAATGGCACTTGCCACCAAGCTTGCTGCATCTACTAACGCAATACTGACACTTCTATCCGCAATCATGGCGTGGGTATCTACTCTATTTAGCACCAGCTTGTCATGAGCAAATCGGCCAATTTTCACAAGCAAAATACCCACGCCGCCAAACAGCAACATACCTTCAACCGCCTGCCAATAGCCCTGCCCTATGTGCCGCCCTACCACTGCACTTAGCACTATACAAAGGGATAGCCAGCCGCCGGCAATACTGATCCCAAACGCAAAATTGTCTTTTACCCCAAGCTCTTCGGCCACAGAATTATCACGCATAGCGCCTGACAGCCATTTCATCACCAATAAAAGGAGAAGTGCTATTCCCACATCAATGGCAAGGTATCCCCACAAATCTCTATTCAAAGGTACGAGCTTTACTAGCGTGTCCAAAGCGGTATCTCCTTTTTCTGGTCACATCACGTTATGGCTGGAGGCCGGCTGCGAAGTATGCCAGACTAATTCAGCTTACTAACTGTAATTATTAATTATGTTAATACTAATATTATTGATGCCAATATTATGCCAATAGACAACACAAATAGCATGAACCAAACGCAACTTGTGGAAAAATACTGGGAAACGTTAATCACCCACACCCCGAACAAAAATCGAATTTTAGCGAATGAAGCCGACATTAAACGGGTATTTTCTCGCTCGCCATTTGTTGCCGACGTGTGCGCAAAACACCCCGAGTGGCTAGTGGAATTGTTAGATTTTGCCGCGCCATCAATGCCGCAATGCTACTATCATCAAAAAGTCAGTGAGTACGTTAGCCAAGCGAAAACCGAAGATGAGTTGGCTAAGGCATTAAGGCGTTGCAGACAATTTCACATGGCAGCAATTACGTTTTCAGACGTGCTGAACAGGCAGAGTATTGATGCGTCTCTGCTGCAAGTATCGTCGTTAGCAAACGCCCTTATCCAGCAGGGGTATACGTGGTTGTATTCATCGCTATGCAGCAAGCATGGCACACCCGTTGGTTCTCATGGGCCTATGCCTATGTACATATTGGGCATGGGAAAGTTAGGCGGTCACGAGCTTAACTTTTCATCCGATATCGACCTCATTTTCACTTACCCAGAAAAAGGGGAAACGCAAGGCGGGAAAAAATCGTTAGAGCACCAACAGTTCTTCACCCGACTTGCCCAAAAGTTGATTCAGGCACTCAACAAAGTCACCGTTGATGGTCAGGTATATCGCGTAGATATGCGTTTACGTCCGTTTGGCGAATCTGGGCCCCTAGTGTTGCATTTTGATGCCATGGAAGACTACTACCAAGAACAAGGTCGCCATTGGGAGCGCTTTGCTATGGTAAAGGCCAGGGTTATTAACAGTGATGACTCTTCTTATGAAGCGGCACTACAGGCCATTTTGACCCCCTTTACCTTTCGCCGCTATCTCGATTTCACCACCCTTGATGCGCTGCGCAACATGAAAAAGCTCATCGCCACAGAAATCAGACGCAGAAAGCTAAACAACAATATTAAACTGGGTGCCGGCGGTATTCGCGAAGTCGAGTTTTTTGCCCAAAGTTTTCAGTTGATTCATGGTGGAAGGGAACCTTCTCTACAAAGTAAGTCATTACTTACTACACTCAAGGCCCTTGAGGAGAATGAAATCGTAGAAAATGAGGTGGTTGAAGCATTAAAGCAAGACTACCTGTTTCTTCGCAAGGTAGAACATACTTTACAACAATACCGTGACCAACAAACCCAGACCCTGCCAGAAGATGAAGACCAAAGACAGGCCCTTATAGAGGTGATGGGCTTTCCAAACTACGCGCAGTTTTTAACCCATCTTGACGCAGTTATGGCGAGAATTCACGGGCACTTTAACGAGCTTATTGAAGAATCTCAAGATGCCCATGACCCACAAGACAGCTTATTTTCTGCCTGCTGCGACGCATGGCAATTACAGATGGTAGAGCATGAGTTTTGTCAAACCTTTGCCTCTTATTTACCACCTGAAGATGCGTCAAGGGTGCAGCACTTGCTCTTGGATTTTAACCAAAATCAGCGCCGCTATTTGCTAGGGCAACGGGGCGAAGATACGTTAAACAAACTGATTCCCGAAATTTTATACGTGCTTATCACCCATAACGCACAAGGTGTGCCTTACATACTCAAACGCGTGTTAGGCGTAATTTCAGCAATAACAGGCCGTACCACCTACTTGGATTTATTATTAGAAAACCCAGATGTGCTAAAACAATTAGTGCGTTTATGTGAACGAAGTGAGTGGGTTGCCAATGAAATAAAACGCTTTCCTTTGCTATTAGATGAGTTATTGACGCCTTTGTATCTTGAGCAGCAAGATACCGACATTGTGACAAGCAAAAACGATTACATCAGTGAACTAAGACAGTCTTTGCTGAGAGTAGAACCTGATGATGTAGAAGCCATGATGGATACCTGGCGACAGTTTAAGCTTTGCCAGCAATTGCGAATTGCAGCAAGTGACATCAGTGGCTCACTGCCTATTGCCAATGTAAGTGACAAGCTTACCGTGTTGGCTGAAGTAGTTTTAGAACAAGTGGTGCACGCCGCATGGCATCAAATATCTGAACGTTTTGGCGTACCCAATCACTTAACCGCAGACAATTCTGGTTTTGCCGTTGTAGCCTATGGAAAGCTTGGCGGATACGAATTAGGTTATGGTTCAGATTTGGATTTAGTGTTTCTACATAACGCGCCAAGAGAAGCCGCCACCACTGGAGCTAAATCTATAGAAGCCCAACAGTTTTATATAAAGCTGGCTCAACGCATCATGCACCTACTTAATACGAAAACCTTGTTCGGACAATTGTATGAAACCGACCTGCGCCTTCGTCCTTCTGGAAACGCTGGTTTGCTTTGTTGCCATCTGGACGGTTTCAAACGCTATCAACAAGAAGAAGCATGGACTTGGGAGCATCAGGCATTAGTTAGAGCCCGTGGTGTATGCGGCGATAAAACCTTATTAACCCAATTTGCTGACGTAAGAGCAGAAATTCTTGGTCAACCGCGGGACAAAGCGGCGTTAAGAGACGAAGTGTGCAAAATGCGTACAAAAATGCGTCAACATCTTCTAAATGAAAAAGCGCAAAAGGTAGATTTAAAACAATGTGTGGGAGGCATAACTGACATTGAGTTTATGACCCAATACTGGGTATTAGCCAATGCCAGTACAATACCCAGTATAACACGCTACACTGACAATCTCCGCATTCTCAATGAAGCCGCCCAACATGGGGTTATTGACGACAAGCAGGCGAAAATGCTTCAGGATGCTTACCTTGCGTTACGCGAGCAATATCACCACTTAACGCTAGCCGATACCAAATACGCAGATCAAACGGATCAACTCGCTAAGCTACGGGAGCAGGTTACTGGTTACTGGACTGGCATTTTTAGCGAAATATGCAAATAACCTAACCTTGAACGACTTGGCAGTTTTCAATTAAAAATGGGGTCTCCCTGGCGGAGACCACCAAAGAACGTTGTTCAGGGCAAATATAGGCGGTTACTGTACCAGAGAAGCTGCTGTCGATAGCACTCGCTATCTTTGCTAGCGAACCTGCTACCGTGTTATCCAGTTGAAATTGGTACTTTATGACAAAGTCCTGCTCTAAATTCCAAATAAGCTGCATTCCCTCAGCTTGTGCATAAGAGGATATGGCTTCTCTTAAGGTAACCCCTTCTTTAAAGGTTCTAAATTTATGTTCCCCCGTCCATTTTTCATCCACAGGCTTAGCCTCGCTAGACATGCGTGCTAATTTTGTGTCGAGCTGTGGATCAACGCCGGCAATATCCAACACGAAATCCCCTTGCTCCTCTTTAAGCGGGTCGGTAGAGGACATACGATATTCACGGTAAAAGTCACTTAAACCCTCGGATACTGTTTTGTCTTTCGTTTCCCCTTCCGGTAAAGGTGCATTTTCTTTACGTTGTTGCACATAAATCATTACGCCAGCAACGATAACCAGCACCACAGCCAGTGCAATCTGACGCGCCCAAAACATTGAGCTTGAGTAACTTTTTTGAGCCATTGGTAAGAGGTAAGCCTAATAAAATAAAAGAGAAAAGATAAACTAAACTTATACCAGTATAAGTCAGTTCTCAATACGGCCTCACCATAATTCATCCTAATGTCGCAGTATCTCTTCTCTCTCTTTCTCGTTGTTAGGCATCAATCATATAAAGAAGGCGATTCAGGCGTAGGACGCGTTTTAAACCTTTTATGCATCCACAAATAGCTTTCAGGCTGCTCTTTTACTGCGCTATCCACATGGGTATTTAATTCAGTAAGCGCAGAAATGTCATCCATGTCGCCTAGGTGTTCTAGAGGGGGGTATATTTTAATTTTATAACCCCGCTTGGTGTATTGGGATGTGATCATCATAGGCACACTATTTGAACGACGGATAAACATTAACGTGGCCGTGGTGGTCGCCGTTTCTTTAACCCCACCAAAAGGTACAAAAATACTCTGCTTACGACCGTAGTCTTGATCTGGAAGGTATAAACACAGTTCTTTTTCATCAAGTGCTTCAAGTAAGGCTTTGGCGTTACGCTTGTGAATCATGTATTTATTAGAGCGGTTTCTGCCGTGATACTGTAAGTAATCCATTAAAGGGTTATTGTGTTTACGGTAAAAGGCAATACTAGGGTGAAAATAGCCAATCCCACGACAAGCGAATTCCAAATTCATATTATGCAGTGCCATACCGAACACGCCCTTGCCTCTCTCTAAAGCAGCTTCAACATGTTCATAGCCTTCAATCTCGATAGCGCGTCTGACTCGCCACGATGGCCACCACCATCCCATGGCGGTTTCAAATAACGCCATACCGGTGCGTTTGATATTTTCTTTTACCAATGCGTCTATTTCGCGGTCGGTTAATGATGGGTTCCAAAGTTCAATGTTACGGCGGGCAACTTTGGCGCGCTTTGGCACAATGAGGGCAATTAACTTACCTATTCTTGCCCCTATAAATTGAATCACAGGTAACGGGAGCCAGGTAATAATATAAAGAAGCATAACGCCTATCCATACACCCCAGTATTTGGGGCCTAAATAGGAGATCTTAAATGAAGGTGCTTTTATTGCCGCCGCCAACGTGTTTATTCCTTACTGCTGATTTGCGCGACATTGTACCAGAGGGAATGAGAGTAGAAAGGTCTGATGAGAGGAGTAAGGTAATTCCTCTCTCACCGAAAAGGGCTATTCAGTTTTAATACACCAATTAAGCGACCTCCTACTAATACTCCCTGTCTATTTGCATGAGCCGTTTTTCAAAAACCTCAAAATGCGCTTTCGAGTCATAATCGAAATGGTACTGATTATGAAAACCAAATTGCAGTTTAACGTTGGCATCTTCTACGAAAAGCGTGTAACCGTCTAAATCTGTATAAGCGGTTATTCCATTTAACTGGTAGTGTTCATCATTCTTCGAACCATGTTGACGAATTTTATCAAACACCTGTAATAAAAATTTACTATCAAGTTCGTTCTTCATTGTTGGTCCATTATTCTATGACTGTGATGATTATTACCTAAACGCGGCCCATTTGGATTACTCATTCTAGTGACTTTCACCCCTATATTTGCCTCACGCTTTGTCACTTTCTGCCAATTCCCCCCAGCATAGAGATTAAATTTTGTACACAATAGGGCTTTTTTGTTAGTTAAACGTAAAAATATTCGTGAATAATAATTCTAAGCAATTGAAAAATAGCCATTATTTACAAAATTTGATCTTTTTGAAATCTAATGTACTATTAACCCACAACAACTGGTCAGATGAGCGGATGAGTTAATATGAGTATCAGAACTAGCTTAAAGAAAGTACTACCCCCAATTTCAGTCACAGAACAAGAAGCATTAGATGCTGGTGATGTCTGGATTGAATCTTCTATTTATCAGGGTAAGCCTGACATGCAGGCGCTTCGCGATATCCCTCAGGCAAAACTGAGTGCAGAAGAGCAGGCCTTTATGGACGGCCCAGTGTCAGAATTACTGGGTATGATTGATGATTTCGAGTTAAACAACGGCGATCACATTCCTCAAGACGTTTTAGACTTCTTGGGTAAAAACCGTTTCTTCTCTATGATCATTCCAAAGAAATTTGGTGGACTAGAATTCAGCCCGTACGCGAACTCAACCATTGTTGCCACGATTGCAGCAAAGAGTGGCGCTATTGCGGTTACTGTAATGGTACCTAACTCGTTAGGCCCTGGTGAGCTTCTAATGCACTATGGCACAAATGAACAGCAAGATTACTGGCTTCCGCGCCTTGCCGATGGTCGTGACATTCCATGTTTCGCATTAACCAGCCCAGAAGCGGGTTCAGACGCTGGTGCTATTCCTGACGCCGCTATCGTGACGAAAGGCGAGTACAACGGTGAAGAAGTACTTGGTCTAAGAGTAAGTTGGGACAAGCGTTATATCACGCTAGCACCAATTGCTACGGTACTTGGTTTAGCATTTAAAGTATTCGATCCAGAGCAACTTCTTGGCGACAAATTAGAGCTGGGTATCACCTGTGCCCTATTACCTAAGTCTCACCCTGGTGTTGAGCTTGGTAACCGTCACGACCCCATGGGCGTACGTTTTTACAACGGTACAACCCGTGGTCAAGACGTGTTCATCCCAATGGACTTTATCATTGGCGGTCAAAAGAACATCGGTCGTGGTTGGCAGATGCTAGTAAGCTGTCTTGGTGCAGGTCGTGGTATTTCACTTCCAGCGATGGGCGTGGCAACGGCACAGTCTGCGTTTAAAGGTACAGTTGAGTATTCATTCGTTCGTGAACAATTCGGTGTGCCGATTGGTCGCTTCGAAGGTATTCAAGAGAAGATGGCAGACATTGCTGGTAAGACATTCTTACTTGAAGCTATGCGTGTTTTAACAACAGAAGGCTTAGGCTTAGGCGTTAAACCATCGGTTGTTACCGCTATTGCTAAGTATCACATGACCGAACTTGGCCGTGATGTAATGAACTCGGCGATGGATATTCAAGCAGGTAAAGCAATTCAACGTGGCCCGCAAAATACCCTTGCAGGCGGATATGCTGCACTTCCTATTGCCATTACGGTTGAAGGTGCAAACATCCTTACTCGTAACCTCATGATTTTCGGTCAAGGTGCAATGCGTTGTCACCCTTACTTGAAAGACATGGTTGACCTTATTCACAGCAACGAAAGTTCTGCTGATAAAGAATTCAATAAGGTACTACGTAAAACGGTTGGCTTTAGTGTTAAGAATGCATTCCGTAGTTTTGGTAAAGGTTACCTACCTTTCCTACGCGGTTCAGAGTCTGCATTGCCTGAAGTACGTAAGTACGAAAAGCGTGTAAATAGCATTTCAGCTAAATTAGCACCACTTGCTGACTTATCACTTGCCGTACTTGGCGGTGACCTTAAGAAGGCAGAATTACTTTCAGCCCGTCTGGGTGATGTAATGAGTTACCTTTACGGTGCAATGGCAGCGATTCGTTTTTACGAGCAGCGCATTGAAGATCGTAAACTTGCACTACCGTATTTCGAATACGCCATGCAGTGGTCATTACAACAAGCGGATCAGGCAATTGTTAACTTCATCAACAATTTCCCGAACACGCCGACTCGCGGCCTAATGCGCTTACTGACCAACACCTACTCAAACAGTGTTGCAGGTATTAGTGATGACCTAGTTCGTGAATTGTCTATGGCATCTATGCAAGACAACAGTGTGAAAGCGCAACTTACTCACTTAGTTCGCGTTAGCCCAGGTGATGGTAACGACATTAACGAACAAGCGTTTAAAGCGAAGCACGCGGTAGCGCACCTACTTGGCAAAGTGCAAAAAGCGCTGCGCAAAGAGCCGGTTGTACCTTTCATCTCTTTTGAACATGCCCTTAATAAGCTTCAAGAGAAAGGTGTTGTGAACGCGCAAGAAGCAGCGCAACTTCACGATTACAACGAAAAACGTAAACTGGCCGTTCGCGTTGACGAGTATACGTTCGACATGGAATTGCTGCCAGCGTCGCAAACGTTAAAGGCTGTTGACGGCGGGCAAAACGCCGCGTAACACCACGTTATATCTAAAAAGCCCCAACTGAGTTTGGGGCTTTTTTTTTGCGCTGTTTTTCGTCGTGAGATACATTATGAATAAGATTGCAACATTTCTATAACGGCAAAGCCACTGAATATGCCTTACAAAAATAGACTTTTTTCTTGTCGTTTTCTACGCTAAAGCTATCCCGCTTTTAAAAGCGTTTCTCAAACAAGGATTTGTGTAGTGAACATGTTATTCAGGCGATATCTCATGTTGCCGGTTCCCTTCTCCGTTTTCTCTCTGTTTTTCGCGTTATTTAGTACCAATAGCTACGGGGCTCATGAGGATAAAAAATACATTATTGGCTATATTAATCACCCTCGTGTAAACGCATTCTATAAGCCGCTTATTCAGCGTGCCTATAAAGATATTGGCATTACGCCAATCTTTGAAGAAGTCGGTGGTGAACGGGGTTTAAGGTTACTCAATCAAGGTATGACGGATGCCGATGTTATTCGCTACGATGTCGCATCGCAACAAGACAATAATATACTCATTGTCGAACCCGCGTTATCTCACGGCGCTTCCTATTTACTATGTATACGCAAGGTAAAATGCGATAAAAGTATTATCGATGATCCAAACAGTGCCATTGCAGCCACCACACGATTTTTCGATAACATGAAAGCTAAGCCGTCAGAACTTGCCGCCAACATATTTGAGTTTGATGATTTTCACCACGTCATTTCTTTATTGCTCAATGGACGATTTAACTATGCCATCTTACCTAGCGATAATTCTGAACATGAAGAATTTAAGCGCGCAGGCATTGAATATGTTCCCCTTGTTGAGCATGCGCTTGTTCACGTGATTCATAAGAAACACGAGCATCTACTTGATAAGCTATCCCAGGCTATTGCTAAACAACTCAATGAAGCCAAACCTTAACGCGTTCGCCTTAGATATAAAAACGCCCGCTAAATGCGGGCGTAACAACTTAATGTACGATGTTTTCTAACCGTTAATCAAACATGTACTTCATCGACAATACCGTGGTGCGTCCGTTGAGTGGGCGAGCACGGATATAGCTTCCCACTTCAGCCGACCCTTCTTCAGACTCAGTAATAATGAACTCATCAGTTGCATTGTTCACGTTTAATGACACTGAAAATTGATCGTTAACCCAATAAGTGGCAAATAGATTAACCAGGTTGTAACCGTCTTGCTTCAGGTCATTGTTATCTTGCACGTAATATTCAGTCGAACCTTGTAATGACGCACCGACAGACCAGGTGTCAGTCACGTATTCAGGTGTAATGGTCCAAATCCAATCAGCTTGACGACGAGGCGTATTGCCCTCCAGTGTCGCATTATTTACGTCCTTACTAATTTCAGCATCTGTCCAGGTGAGGTTACCTGACACAACGATATTATCTGTTGCAGTCCAACGCCCTTCAAACTCAAGACCCGTCGCTTCATATTCACGCATAAAGGTCAGTCCACTGGTGACTTCTGCCTGAGTATCTTCTGTTACCGTATCAAATAAGGTTGCGTTAACCATCAGGTCTTTGGTGCCGTATTTGAAACCGACTTCTAGTTGCTTAGTCGTATCGTAGCCAGAGGTCGTGTCAGTTAAGCTTCCATCTGTGTTTAGCGTGCCACTAATTTGTAGCAATCTATCTGCGATAGCACGGCCACCTTTTGAGTAGCGCGCAAAGAAGGTTTGGGTGTCGCTCAATAGGTATGAGCCTCCTACAGAGTATGACGTGTTACTGGCATCGTAGTTTACAATCTGTGAACTGGCACCAGCGCGATTTAAGTTAATAACACCGCCGTATATGAAGCCACTGTTTGTCGCCGAGGCATCTTCAATTTGTTCAATCACACCATTACCATTAATATCGTAATCAGCGTTCCCACCACAACAAGAGGATATTAATTCACCTGACGCCTCTGTTGTATCGTAGCGTACAGATGCATCAATAAGAATATTATCAGACAGTTCAAATCCCACGTTCATGTAGGGTGCTTTGGTCACATAGTTTAAATCCCATTCCCATGATAGAAAGCTCGGCGATAACAAGCCATTTGAAACCAGTTCTACGCCATCACCATTGGTAATGGTGAGTAACTGCGAGTTACTGCCATCAAGGGTTTGAATAAAGGTTTGCCAGCTTGACCAGCTTGTTGCGATGTCTTGATTTGAGTAGTAGTAACCTACAGTGACATCAAAGCCATTATCGAATTCTTTGCGTAAACTAAAGTCATTGATCATGTTACCTAAGTCGTTAATGCGGGTATCAAATTGCAAGTTAGTAAAGGCTTCACCTGTATAAACTTCCCCTGCATCTGGCCCGTTAGCCAAGGTGACTGTCGTTGTGTCACAATTCAACGCATTACCATCACCATCAAGTGCAGAGCTACACAGTGAGGCGGCGAAATCTGAGACATCACCCGGACCTTCTGGAAAAGTGTCGGTGAAGGGGGCTATAAAGCCACCCGAAATATCAGAGATTCTAAACTTATTCAGTAGGTAAAGATTTTCAGCAACCTCTAAATCCACCTCAACGCCGAACGAGCTTACTTTCGATTCAATACCATCGCGGACATCACGGTTTTCAGCATTGCCATAGGCATCAAAGGTTGAGATGTTGGTGTTGTACGCTGAATTCAATGACTGAGAGCTTGCGTCATATCCTGGCACAGCGCCGTATTCACCATCGCCTTTAACCAATACAGGCGAAGGCAAATAAGTAGAAACTTTGTCGTCTAAGTTTTTGTAGTAGAAACGTATATGACCATTATCTAGCATCTTAGTGATGTTAAATTTAATTTGGCCACCTTGATCGCCATTGTAGCCTGTTTCCCGAGGGCCTTCCCCATTACGGGCAAAACCTGCAATGTGATAGTACAAGTCATCGCTAATCTCGCCACCGTAGCGAAAATCTAATCGAAACTCATCGTAATCAACACCAAAAGACGTCCCAATGGCACCGCCACCTAGCTCGCCGGTATTACTGATCATATTAATAACACCGCCAGGGGAGTTACTTGCGAAGGTAGATGCAGACCCCCCGCGTATGGCTTCCACATTGGCTACCGACCAGTCATAACGTAAGAAGTTATCCGCGTTGCCAAAATTTATATCGCCGTACTCCAACACAGGCAAGCCATCTTCGTGGATTTGCAAAAACTTAGAACCGCCCGTGGCGAGTGGAATACCACGGATAGTAATATTGGCGTTACCGCCACCGCCAGAAGATTCAGCACGAATTCCCGGCAGTGCGCGAAACACTTCTGCCGTAGAACGAGGTGCAAGTTTGATAATGTCACTTTCGTCAAAGGCACTTACTGAGACGCTAGCTTCTTGCATTGTGGCACCTCCAGGAGCGGCAGTGACCACAATTTGTTCAAATTTTTCTTTATTTTTTTGTTCGACGTCAGCGTTATCTTGAGCAATTACTGAACTAGAAAACGCTGCGCATACGGCAAGAGTAATCAAACTTTTAGTGTGTTGTGTTTTCATATTTTTCTCCGGCAGTGTGTGAGCCGTTGTGTTAATAAGCATGGCACAGATTTTTTTAACAACCAACTTAATCGATTAAGAAGACGATAAAGAAGATATAGTATGCGCCAGCAATTGTAAACACCCTGTGAAGAAAAAAATTTCAATGGTCGCTTTGCATACTATTTTTTAACAATAAAAAACAAAAAGACACGGGTTAATTTATAGACTAATAGATACTTGTTTGGCTGAAGGTTTTAGCGAAAATAGGCGTGCTAAAAAATGCGTGCTATTGTTTAATTAATCAGCTAGTTAAATTTTCGTCACGTCTCTTCTTTTCTTGGAATGATTAAGCATTGTGAAAAGCCCTAGTTCATATAGTCCTCCGGTTACATCTCCCACCATTAGCGTCCAAATGCACCGTGATCTAGTGGATATGTTGGTAGGAAACATATTTACTGGCCTAGCCATGACCTTAATTGCCTTCTCAGGGCTAGTATTTGGCTTTCAAAATGAAGAAGGGCACGATGTAAAAGTTCTACTTTGGGGCGTGATGGTTTGCCTCTCTGTATGTCGCTTAACCCATGGTATCTATTGGCATATAAAGCTAAAAGGCAGCCATTACAACCCTAAGTCGGTAGAGGCACTATTTGCTATAGGTTTATACCTCACGGGGGCGGTGTGGGCGGCTTACTCCTTAATGCTTTTTAATACCATGACCACTATTGAGCTCGCCTCCACTATGGTGGTTTTAGCTGCCATGGCCGGTGGCGCTGCGTCAGTATTAGCCCCAAATAAGTGGATAGTGACTTACTATTGCACAGCCTTGTTGCTTCCCATGTCGCTATGTGCACTTCTCGACAATGAGCGAAGTATTATTGTATTAGGTATATTAGGTGTGGTTTTTTGGGTGGGGATACTCACTAATTCATTAGGCACCCATCGATTTATTGTTAATACCGTTCGGCTAAGAGAGCACAATAACGACTTAATGGAACAGCTCGTTTCCGATCGACAGGAAACAGCAAAAGTTAATGAAATGTTGAGAGAAACGAATGCTCAACTCGATGACGCAAATGCAAATTTAGAACAGCAGGTTGAGAAAAGAACACAAGACATATTTCGCCTATCGAACCGCGACCCTCTCACCGACTTACTGAATAGAAACGGTTTTTTAAAACACCTAAACGCCCTTTTAGATACATCAAAAGCGCTAGGAAATAACCTGGCCATACTATTTATAGACTTAGATGGCTTTAAGCAGGTGAATGACAGCTTAGGTCACAAAGTTGGGGATATTGTCTTGGCTGAAATTGCTACCCGGCTTACCAAATATTGCGAAAAAGATCATCTTGCCCGATGGGGAGGTGATGAATTTGTTGTGGTGGTTCCTTATGCCACTGTTGATACCGCAGTGGCCGTGGCGCATGCCATGCGCAGTGGCGTTACCCTGCCTATCATTGCATCGGACAATCAAGTCACTTTAGACGCCACCATTGGCATTGCCATTTACCCCCAACACGGCAAAGACGCGCTTTCGTTAATTCAGCAAGCTGACTTGACAATGTACGATCAAAAACGAAGCCAACGAGGCACCGTTGGTGTCTTTAGCGAAGTTTTACACGAGCAAATTAGGCAAGAACAATATCTGTGCGAACACTTACGCCATGCTATTGCCAGAAGTGAAATGTCGGTTCACTATCAACCCATCATGTGTTCACAACAACAACGCATTAGCTCTGTAGAAGCCCTGTTGAGATGGGAACACCAAGGCGAGCAAATTTCTCCCACTGATTTCATTCCCTTAGCCGAACGTAGCGGTTTAATTATAGATATAGGAACCTGGGTGCTCAACCGTGCCTGTATAGATGCCTCTCAGTGGAATTTTGAAAACTCAATTGCGGTTTCGGTCAACGTTTCTATCAATCAACTTATCGATGATACATTTATTTCTATATTGCAACGCGCACTCGACACCTCATCGCTATCCCCTTCTCTTTTGCACCTGGAAATCACTGAAAGCGTATTCGCAAAAAACGAAAAGGCCGTGGCAACTCAGTTGGCTGCCATAAAAGCGTTGGGGGTAAAGATTTCAATAGATGATTTTGGGACAGGGTATTCTTCATTGAGTCGTCTCGCGTCTATGCCTTGCGACTTTGTAAAAATTGATCGTTCATTTGTGCAGAATACCAGTGAAGGTAGTGATACTATTATGCGCGCTACTATGCTCATTGCCCAAGAATTTGGCTGTAAGACAATAGCGGAAGGCATAGAAACCAACACCCAAATGCTACATATAAAAAGCTTAGGTGTTAACTATTTCCAAGGTTTTTACTACGCAAAGCCTATGCAATCGAGCGATCTTATAACTTGGTATAACGAAAACTACTAATCTCCATGGCTCAACTTTATTTTTATTACTCTGCGATGAACGCAGGCAAATCTACTTCGCTACTTCAATCAGCATATAATTACCGCGAACGGGGTATGCACTCACTTATCTATACTGCATCCTTAGACGACAGATATGGGATTGGAAAAGTTACATCACGCATTGGCTTACAAGCAGATGCTAAGCTTTACAGCAAAGACGTCGACTTGTACGCCGCTATCAGTGAAGATCATAACAAACAAAAGCTAGATTGCGTGTTCATTGACGAAGCGCAGTTTCTCACTAAACAACAGGTTCGTCAGCTAGTGGACGTGGTAGACGAGCTTAGAATTCCAGTGTTGGCCTACGGTCTACGTACCGATTTCCTAGGTGAAACCTTTGAAGGTAGCCACTATTTACTGGCTTGGGCTGATAAACTTTTTGAATTGAAAACCGTGTGTCACTGCGGTAGAAAAGCGAATTTTGTGGTGCGCTTAGATGAAAATGGAAAGGCGGTGACGGCTGGCGACCAAGTGCAAATTGGCGGTAATGACCGTTACGAGTCTATGTGTAGGCGCCACTTTAAAGCCCTAGTATGGCAATAGTGGGGCAATAACGCGACTTGCCATGCACGGGTACCCACACTCGCTTTGCATGAGGAAACCTTCTTCAATTAGAAGGTTTCTCCCCGTTTTATTTCAAACGGCAGTATTTCGTCTTTATCGCGACTTTCCAATAACGCAGTGGCGGCCATTTCACCTTTTTTGTCACTCGCTTGGCAAACAGTAGTCAGATTGGGGCGTGTCCGTTCCGCCTCTTCGATACCATCAAAGCCGGTGATTTTTAGTTCTTCTGGTACCTTTATGCCCAAGGAAAGTGCGCTTTGTAACAGCTCAAGCGCAATAATATCACTCATGCACAACACCGTATTAGGCCGTGGGCTGCTATGTAATACTTCTTTGGCAGCCTGTTTTGCAAAGCTTCTGTCACTCTCTGGGATATGCCATATCCAATCATTTTCAATGATCAGCCCTTTTTCTTCAATGGCGCGAATATAGCCGTCTAAACGACGGTGTGATATTGAGGATTCAACTTCGATAAGCGGGCTGTCATAGATTCGACACGTGCTTGGAGAATCGATAAGGCGTAACCCTAAAATAGCAACATGATCATCATTGGCAATGGCTTGAGAGGCAACCTCGTAGGCGGCTTTTTCATTATCAATATTGATAGACGGCAAGCCATCAATATTGAAATCTACCGTTATGGCAGGCTTAGTTTGCCTAACCACTTCTTCCGCTAATTTGGGGTTTCTTGGTGCGCCGTAACAGATAAACCCATCAACAAAGTCAACCACATCTAAAATAGACTCAGAATCTCCCGCATACAGGAGTAAATGCTTGCCTTGCTGTTGCAAGACCCGCGAAACCCCTTTAATGAAAGTACTGGCCACAGGGTCACTCACCGTATAGGCAATGCTGTCTGCCAGAATAAGGGCAACAATATTAGAGCGACCTTTGCGTAGAATTTGCGCGGCTTTATTCGGGCCCGTATAGCCTATTTTTTCACATTCAGCGAGGATAGCTTCTCGTCGTGCCGCGGAGAGCTGATCAGGACGATTAAACGCATTTGAAATCGTGGCGGTGGACACACCTAACTGCAAGGCCACATCTTTAAGGGTAAGCTTATTTTTGTTCATTAGTTTGCTTCTTAAACAAGAGGGCTAAGGTCTCATCAATAAGGTGAGACAACACTGCAATACACGCGTGCATTCTGGATGTTGAATATTGGCAAGTCATACTGGCCACCTGCCCTCTTAAACGATTAACACGAACGCTAACATAACCGATTAACACTATGATGTAAAAGCGCGCGAGTTGTCACCAAGCGTTATCACTAACGGGTTCCAAAGATTTTATCTCCAGCGTCACCTAGCCCTGGTAAAATATAGCCTTTCTCATTTAACCGCTCATCAATGGCTGCGGTAAATATCTCAATATCAGGATGGGCATCAATGACCGCTTTTATCCCTTCTGGAGCGGCGACCAAAAATAAACCCAGTATTTTGGTACACCCTTTCTTTTTCAACAAATCAATGGTCGCGATAAGTGTGCCACCTGTGGCCAACATGGGGTCGACAATAAGCGCGGTACGTTCATCAATATTCTTCACAACCTTATCAAAATAGGCAACAGGTTGAAGCGTCTCTTCATCACGATAAAGCCCCACCACACTAATCTTCGCATTAGGAATTAACTCCAATACGCCTTCAAGCATACCTAGACCCGCACGTAAAATAGGGACGACGGTAATTTTCTTACCTTTAATTTGTTTTACTTCTACTTCGTCACCTGACCAGCTTTTTATCACAGCACGCTCCGTAGGCAGCGTTCGGGTGGCTTCGTAAGTAAGCAAATTACCCACTTCCGAGGCTAATTCGCGAAAGTCTTTGCTGCTAATTTTCGCGTTTCTCATCAAACCCAATTTGTGTGCAATAAGCGGGTGAGTAATTTCATGAACGGCCATAATGCTTTCCTTTAAACTGTTTCTCTTATTCTAACCCGTTCAAGGATAATGACAAAATCAAGCTGACGTATTTCCGTCAACACTCACCGTGCCACCATCAGGCAAGGTTACCTCAACCTTTAAACTTCCCCCTACCGCCGCTAAATAGGCAGCTGCCCGGTGAAGCGGTACGTCTTGAATACGTTTAGACTCAAGTTTGCTTACACCCGATGCGGTAACGCAAAGCGCCAGCGCCACGACCTCTTGCTTGACTCTGTGCTGCTTTCTGATCTCGCCTAATGTTAATTCTCTCATTTTATTGCCATCCAATTTTGGGCATAAAAAAAGCCCAGATGTTTGTTAACTTCTGGGCTCTTACAAAACGTTTTTACTCTCAATGCCCAGAAGCGAATACTAGCCCCTGAACACTTAGCTTCAAGGCGCTATGCGTAGGTAAAATTATAAAAATAATTGTTTAAAACGTTTTGCATGATGAATTCTCTGTGACTTAGCGCAGGCTCAGTCCTGCTGCTCGTGTCTTTAACCATACCAGTATTTTAGGTAATGACAACTGTTTTCCCATTGTCACTTTTCAACCAGTCTCAGTTAGGCTTTCTTTATCTTTCGCTCAAATCTCATCATTCTGTTGGTTAATTTACGTGAAACTTACACACCTAGCCGCAACTTTGGCTTAAATTACCGTTCATAAGTGCACCGATAATTACGATTAAAAAAACATGAAGAATGCTCTAACTACTTTATCGCTTACAGCAATGGCTGTGACTACACTGATCTCAGGCTGTGCGAGTAAACCGCCTGTGCCTGAAATAGGTGAAACCTTTTTTGAAACAAAAATAAACCCTGATGGTACAAAGCTGTTCGCATTTAGCATTAGTACACCAAAACCTGAAGGAAGAGGGGCTGGCGGTAGAAAAGGTGGAGGCGGTGGTGGCCGTGGCGAAGGTCGTGGCCCACGTCCAGATGGTGAAGAAGGGCAATCGCGCGGTGGGTCAAACAATCGTCAAGAGCAGCAAATGGATATGCTTTACAACGCTCTCGATGAAAAACTTGCTGAAACTCGCTATTGTCGTGATGGGTACATTGAAATTGACACCCACGAGACTGAAGATCGCGTACATATTCTTGGGGAATGCAACGATGCTGCAAACGAACTAGACAGGTTGGACTTTCCTAACCCTTGATGGGAAAAAAGGAAGTGCCTATTTTCGCATGTTTTAGTTTGCCTAAAAATTGGGTAACCTCACGACTTCCCTCTTGAGGTGCCCAGTCAGCAAAGCCTTTGTCTTCGTTGGCATCATAGGGGCCTTGCTTAACTTCCATAAATATCACTGGCGCATCACATACAGTGGCATGCCATGTTAAAGGCGGTATTTGTAACCCACAACATTCTCCTCCCGCTTGCAAGGTAACACGCTTTGTTAGGCATCCGTCATCATCGAAAAACAGAATATCGATACTCCCTTCCAGCACCATGAAAAACTCCCATTTATGGGCTTGCGTATGCCTATGCGGGCGGACGTAGGAGTCAGGCATCATTGCTATAAACAAGCGTTGAACCACGTCATCGTAATGCTCATGAACGTTATAATTTGCGCGTCTTCGGGGGCTTAACTCGGCGTCTCTTTTAAGGGATGAAAAAACATCGCTGTCGAACAGTTTCACGTCTGCCATTGTGCTTCCTGTGCTTGGTTTTCCTAAACCTTTACCATATAACGCATCCTACTTTTATAGCAATAGGTGTGTGGAAGCTGATGCAGTACCCTAGCAGCAAAAAAAAAGGCGTGCTGTAAAATGCACGCCTTCAATAAAGGTAGGTCACGGGTTAAGGCTTTAAAAATTAAGCTTCGTTAGCCCGTCAGATAAAAGTGATTTTACCTGCTGCCCTTCTTCAGTATCAAGGTAGGCTTTAGCCCCTTCAACAATCTGCATAATTTGCTGAGTGTCTAAGCCTAAGGCGTCAAACTGTTTTTTAAGCTCATTGACGGACTGAAGCTGTTCACTGTAACTCGCGGCTTTGTCTAGCAATCCGCCTAACGCGCCAGAAGAGGTTACCTGGCTAACATCGGGAACCTGCTCTACTAGTTCATCAAGGCCAGGTAAGGACTGTGCGAGTTGCGTGAGTTGCTCTGCAGACAGATTGTTTTGCGCATAATTGAAAATTGATGCTAATCCACCCTCTGCTTGTGTTTCTGTGATACCTACGCTATCACTTACTGCCGCCACCATCGCCTGAATGCTTGGACCGTTCTCGGTTTGTTCAGAAATACCGAAAAAGTCTTTTACCGAATCTAACCAACCCTCTGCATGACTTTGTGGGGTGACAGCCAAGGCTGCTGTTAAGATAAGCGGTGATAAATATTTCATTGGTAAACTCCATTAATCATTATTGTAAGTAGCGCGTTCCGCTCAACCCCTGTGGGGGGAGATTGCACAGAAGAATAAAGCCAATAGCCTACCGGTAGTGAAAATTACTGCAATTAGGCAAAGGGCTATATTTAATTAGGACTTCAACAATAAGGCATAAAAAAAGCGCCTAAGAGGCGCTTTTTACATCGTAGAATTTCACCGGCATTAGAATAGTACCGGTAGCGAGAGACATGCCATACCCCGGCCCTTCGTTATCAATGACCGACCCCGGTAAATAGAAGCGCTTATTTGCATCTAAACCATATAGCGCCGCATCCATTACTTGCCACTTATTATCGTGCCAAACCTCTGTCCAAGCATGGCCATAAGCGGTGACCCCTACTTCATCTTCAATGATCACGGTGCCGAACACCACGCGCCCCGGTTTGCCCAGTGCTCGCATTAATGCCGTGGTTAATACCGCAAATTCTGTACAATCTCCGCTTTTTTCGCGCGCCACTGTAGAGGCAAAATTAAACCCATGAATGTAGGTAGTATCATCAATATATTCACTGACGTACTTTTCCGCCTCTTCGATGGAAAATGGACCTGTATATTGGGTGGCAAAAGCAGCGGTAAACTGAGTCGTGCTATCTTCATCCAAATCAATCACGAAACTGGCTGAAGTATACTGTTTAATCACTTCGCCCTGATACTCTGGGCGCAATACCATCGTCAGAGTAAGGGCATCTTTAGCAACGTGCTGCACTTCTATGCCCGACCACTGCGTTAACGTTTGCGCAATTTTTTGCGCAGAGTTAGACGATAAAGTGAGACTAATTCGCTCCCCCAATGCCCCTTCATGATCTTCGCTTAACGAAATTGCCACGTTCGCAAAGGAGGGGTCACTTTGCCCATAGGTGGCTGTGGCAAAGCATGACAGCAACACCAAAGGCAAAACGTGTTTTTTACACGAAATCATAGGCTGGGTACGCCTTGCGTATAAATAGATTTCATAAAGATATTGATAGGCCCCTGCGCCATGACGCCGTGCTTAAAGATACCGTTATCTTCTGCATAGAAATCCAAAACCATTGGGCCCATATCAATCTTCATGTTGGCATCTTCGTTACCCGTCACTTTGCTCAAGGTAATTGAAATAGCCGACACTGGGTCAGCATCCGGTGTCCACATTTTAAATTGGGCGCTTTCTGCGTCACTTTTTATTAAATCCGCGGTTTCTAAATAACTACCAAAATCTGATAATAACCAGCCATCATAGGCTAAGTCTGCAGATACCGCCTTGCCTTGAATCTGCCCTTCCACATGCCACTTATCGTCAGCCACTGAAATTTCAAACTCTGAGGATAAAACGCCATTATCAATAGTGTACGTACTGCCGTTAATAAGCGAACCATCAGGACGACTCCATGAAATATCCGCCGAATCAGTACGGGAAACGGTATTGGCATCTACCGGCACCAACAACGCGGTTTCGCTTTCTATCATGACGTCGCCATCGGCATCCTTAGTATACTTTTCTACAGCGAAGCCCATAGGAATATCATTGATACGCATTTCATACACAGACTCGAAGAAGGGCGCATCGGCGGGCTCGCTGTTAAAGGTGTTTACAAATGAAGAAAAGACGTCGAAAAAGATGTCGCGGTAACCCAGTTCGTTGTGCACACAAATTTCTAAGGTGTCGTTGGTTTGCGCAGAATAGGCCTTAATCATTCCAGCTACCTTTTCTTCTCCTTCGCCTAAGTGGTAGAGAGTATCTAACTGCAAGTAAGGCGTATTGCCTATAACACCGGTATCAATGGCGTAGTTGAATTGTGCCGAACGGGTTTTTCCGTTTAATTCTGCGGCACCATTTAAGCTTAAATCAACAATAGCATGCAGCGAGTTTGCCGGGCCATCGTACTCGTTAAACACGTAGCACTCTACAGGCGTAGGCGTGCCAATATCAATATGGTAGTACCATGTACCTTCGCTTTCGTCTACTAACGAAATCTCACCTTTCACTTTGCCTTTGGCTGCAACGGACGCAAGGGAAAAGTCACTTTCTTTGGTGACGTCAATGCTTCTCGACATCGCTGTTTTAAACCATTCTGGAAAGGTTTCAATAGGGATAAAATCTTTTGCGAGGACAGACGTAGAGCTGCATGTTAAGGCTAGGGCAATAGAGGTAAATACAGGCGAAAGCTTCATAGCATATCTTCCTTGATTATAGTTATTGTTAAATCACGCTCTTGGGCGCAGGTTGTATGAATTAGGTTACGCAATTAACAAATACTTTTCCATTAAATTACGTAACTGGGTGTAACATTCCGCATCTATTACGACTAAAGACTAATTCATACAGGCGATGAAGCACTGGCTCAATATCACATTGGGCTTAACGCTTTTTCATTCTCTTGCTTTGCGCTTCTCGTTTTTCGTTACGTTTTTCTTTCCTTGCCTGCTTGTCAGGCGTTAACGACCCCTCTTTAAAGCGTTGTTTTCGTTTCGCTTTATCTGCCTCTTTTCTTGCAGCCGCTTCCGCTATTTCTATTTTTTCCTGTTCCACCATAGCGGGGGTTTCCAAGGTAATACGGCCGAGCTTTCCAGATTGCAATTCATTAAGCAGAACTTCACAGATTTTATGTAAGTTTACTCGCCCGCCAGCCATAATAGCGCCGCGTTTTCGTGCCGCTGCCTCTAAAAAGGCAAGTTCAGTGTCCGGCAAATCGTCCAATTTGTAAGTGGACTTCATGACCTCTGGGTAGGCTTTGATCAAGTAGTCAGCAGCAAAAAAACCAACATCATCGTATTCCATTGCCGTGTTCTTCACAGCCCCCGAAGAGGCAAGCCGATAAATAGAATGAGGGTTTTCTAGTTTTGGCCAGAGTACACCTGGGGTATCAAACAGAATAATTCCGTCCCCTAAATTTATTCGTTGCTGGCTTTTTGTTACCGCAGGCTCGTTACCGGTTTTAGCAATAATACGGTCGGCCAATATATTAATTAACGTTGACTTCCCAACATTGGGAATCCCCGTGATCATGGCTTTAATTGATTTGTGTTGCACATCTTTGTGAGCAAACATTGTTTTAATCATGCCCATAATCTGTTTACTGCTACCGGGTTTATCACTGGAAGTAGTGATGGTTTTCACGCCACGCTCTGCTTCTAGGTGCGCTTGCCATTGAGCCGTCATCTCTGGATCAGCCAGGTCAAATTTATTGAGAATTTTAATGCACGGCTTATCGCCCCGAATTTTTGCAATTTCCGGGTTTTCACTGGAATAAGGAATGCGGGCATCCAGCACCTCAATTAAAATATCAACTTGACTAAGAGACTCTTTAATCTCTTTAAGGGCTTTGTGCATATGCCCCGGAAACCATTGTAACGCCACGTTATTCACCTTTTTATTGGCGGCAGCGAGATCACGTCATGACATTTCTCGCCGCATTAAAATTTGGATTAAGCCGCTTATTGAGACAATTGATAAGCGCATATATTCACTGCGCTAGCTAGGTTTAATGAATCTATTTTACCACTGCCGGCAATGGTAAATGCACTAGCGTTAACTTCCACTAAGGTGTCTCTGGGCACGCCCCGCGCCTCGTTGCCAAACAAGTAACATTGGAATTCACTAAAATCAGGGTCGGATATCGCCTTGCCCTGCATATCTAAATACGCAAAGTGAGAAAACCTTTCTGATAAACTCAACAAAGGCACATCAAGTTCAATGGGGACATGAAAGATAGCCCCCATACTTGCCCTAACAACTTTTGAATTGAAAGGGTCCACGCTATTTGGACTAAGCAACAAGTTAAAATTGCCAAACCACGCTAGGGATCGCAATATTGTTCCTAAATTTCCTGGGTCTTGCACTTCGTGTAAGTAAACATACCTCCCCCCTGTCACTTCAATCTCTTGTGGCTTGGCCGGCATGGGTACACAAGCAATAATACCTTGCGGAGATTGAGTATCACTCAGTTGTGACATTTGCTTTTGGGTTACTTCGACGAGTTCAAAAGAGGGATTTAGCGCCTGTGCCCAAGATAGGTATTCAGCCGTGACATAAAGGGTGATATCACCCATTGACGACAAATTGGCTTTCACCAATTCAAGAACAAGGTGCTCCCCTTCTACCAAATAGTGTTTAAACTGATTTCGGTACTTTTTTTGGTGCAGCTTTTTTACGTCATCTAATTTCATGGTTACCACTTACGCATTCAATTGGCGGAGCATTTTAGTTACACGCTAGTGTGTTAACTGACACGTGCTAAAAGCGCGACACTTTACACTATAGCGTGTTAACTGTAATCGCATTTTACTGAAATCTGGCGTAGAAGAAACATGAGATGAAAAGGAAAAAAGGCCAGCACGTAAGGCTGACCTAAAAAGAAAGATTAATGCTCTCTATTGCGAACAGGTTACGCTGCCCTACTGATAGTCAGAATAGTGATACTCACCATTTAAGGTATTATTGATATTCTCAACGAATCCTTTTGCCTTCTCAATATCCTCAAACAGGAAGTTGTAGTCGTTGTGCTCTGCATCTTCTTCGTCGGTAACGAAAACATGCACACCACCTTCACTAAGGGATAAGTATAACCTGCCCCCTAAACCTATACTGCCATCGTCGTTTTTGCTAAACGCATAGGTGGCGTCCACCTCGTCAAAACGGCTGTCGGTATAGATATTTACTTCACCATCAGCAAACTCAACGAAGGCCATGCCCCACGTTCCGTCTTCTTGCACATCGACAAGTGCGAGTGGCGTGCCGGCAATGCTATCAAAAGAGGCGGCAGATGTTTTATCTCTAAGTAGCGCTTCATAATCATCGGCATCAGATGAGGCAAAAAACACAATTGCAGGTGCTTCATTAAACAGGTTCACCACGAAGTTATCGTTTCGGTAAAGCAGGGTTTCAACCGAGGTAGGTTTCCCTGTCGCGCCTTCATCGAATAACACACTGTTATCGGCACCTACGGCATATTCACCCTCAGCACTCCCTTTAATCGAAGACGCTGTTGCATAGGTTCCGTCAGCCTTGAGGATAATGGTGAAACTTACATCGTCATACTCGGTTACCTCATTTTGCGCAACGCCGTAAAGCTCGGAGCCTATAAACGCTCTAGGGTCTATTAAGTCCAAATACGCTTTTGGCGGAGACGTGGGAAGGTATTGATTATCAGGCAGTGGAACAGGTACAGGTCGCGCGATTTGTTTTGATATTCTTCGATTATCGAAGGTTAAGTAATCGAATACTCCGTCGAATCCATCACTGCCACTCGAGGTGTAAAAATCGAATTTGTGGGTATTGGTTACGTGGTATGCGTTCCCTTCCAAAGCGAACAAATTCCAATGGCGTTCATTGTAAAGGTAGCAGCCTGCATCGGAACCGAAACACCCTGGCCAACTATAATCTTCAAACCGATTGCGGGTAATGCTAAGTCCACCGTTATCCGTTACCTTCCATTCCCCATACATAACGAGCATCTCATCGACCGAAATAGCGCCGTCACCATTGTCGTCGGCCGTTTCAATGCTGTAGGCCTTTCCATTTGGCCATAATTCCCACCAAAACTCATTGATTGTTTCACCGTCGAAAGCGTATGTGTAAACACCGGGCACATTTGCAATGTCAAATTTAATGTAGCTGTCAACTTCGCTACCAGCATCCACTTTAAACGAGTTTACGGCGCCATCAGCAGATGTTCCCGATACTGCATATAACGTCACCCCTTCACTATTGGTTAACTGTAAATAGCGCAGCTCTGCCCCATCATCAAACGTAATAACCAGCTCATTCACCCCATCATCCACGGTGGAAGGTTGTGTAATCCAAGTGAACCCGGCGCGTTCTAGCTGAGTTTCTCCACTGCCCTGAGGTGAAAAGCTAAATATATCAGCTCCCCTATTGTAAGCGGTGATCGCGTCATCAGGAGAAGGGAACAAGATCCCTGGAACTGGCAGGGATAAAATGGTTTCACTGTCATTATTTAGCGCAATCTCAGATACATTATCTACCGATATTGCCGTTATCTGTTTGACCGGGTCATTATTATGAAGCTCGTCGCTTAACTCACCATTTGGGTAATGGGTGGTATATACCGAGAAAAATTCAAGGGAAAGAATGCCTTCTTTGTCTGAAAGCAAGCGATACTGCAATTCATGGTAAATATACTCAACGGGCACATAATACTGTATACCATCGAGGACGATATTCGTGTTTGATGAAACAGTATAGTCGCCCTCGTTAAAGCGCAGTATCAGTTTGCCGTCGTCGTTGGTAAGGGTAGCCTCAACGTCCGTGTCGAAGGCAGTGAAACGCGCACTATTGTCATCGATAATCTGTACAAAACTACCTGGGTGAGTAATGAGGGGGTTATGATAATCAGAGACATAAAAACTTTTCGGGTCACTATCGCTACTCACTTCAATAAGATCAGGGTCGGCGACAATTTCCTGGTAGGCGTCTTCATATTCTTGAGTATTTTCGACAACCTCAAGGTACGCTGCCGCGACGTCTGTGTTTTGCGCTAAAGCCAATGTGTCTTCAATGCCTTCCGGCAGTGCTAAACTGCTATTCGCTGGCGCTTTATCTATGGCCACTTTAATTGCCGTCGCTAACGCAAACATTTCCTCTTGAGACACTCTTAGGTTAAGTGCTGCCAACATTTCATCATCAACAACAGGCTCTCCTAGGTTTTCGCGCAAAATAAGTGCTGAATTTGCCGTCGTTACATTGGTAACATTGACATCAAAGAGTTCGTCTTTGGTGAGTAAGCCATTGTCGTTTGAAGCCTGATTTAACGCATCGGCGGTACCCAAAATCGACATCAACCTAGCGTGTGACTGGTCATCCTTACCTTGCGCCACAACAGAAATCATTTGCGCCCCATCATCGTCATCTAGACTTAATGAAACTACGTAATCACCTTGCCCATCTGCAGAGCTGGTAACCTCTTCGTCGCCGATGAAAAAAGTCACGGTAGCATCGACAATCGGTGAGTCGGTAACTCGCCCTGCAATCTCCAAATTTATTTGCTTTTGCGTCACCTCGACATTAACCGATTCGCTGACTGTCACGCCTTCATCGTCGGTGACACTCACGGAAAACGTGAGTGTTTCATCGTGATCAACCGACGGTGCATCAAAGCTCAACGTTGCCGTGTCTGCATCGACTAAAGTCACTTCTGTACCTTGAGTTTGTTGCCAGCTATACGAAACCACGTCCCCGTCATCTGAAGCTACAGCCGTTAAGGTTACGGCCTGCTTTTCATCCACCACCTTGGCAGCCACGGAAACGCTTGGCGAGGCATTCACATGGGTAACAGTCACATTCACACTGTCAGCGCTAGTGTCTGCGTCATCGTCCGTTACCGTGAGTTCAAAAGTCAGTGTTTCAGAAGGGTTAACATCCGGCGCTGTGAAGCTCACTGTTGATGTATCTGCGCCTGTTAATTCAACGGTAGCACCTGCTACCTGGACCCAACGGTAAGTGACAACGTCACCGTCTTCATCCGTTACTGAACTGACAAGTGTCACCTCTGTGAGTTCATCTATGGTGATATCATCGCCCGCATCTACCACGGGGGGTTGGTTGGCAATTTCTTCTACAGGCTCTTTTTTGTCGTCATCGTTACAGCCACACAAGGCCACAAGAAGTGACGCAGCAATGACACTTTTTTTATATTTTTTTGAGACCAACATTCTACTTCCTTTCCGGTTAAATCAATTCAACGCTGACGAAATACCCATCGAAATCTGCACAAATAATAATCGCAACCTAATTTGCATTTCCTTCCTCAATTCGCGCAATCGCCTATTTTTCCTACCGAAAAAATATTTTTGTTTTTTTTGGAATACGCCGTTTAATTTTCTTACTACGTTGTGAGTGGACACTTCTGCATAGTGACGCCTTACCGGAATTTACGTAGTAAAAAGGCAAGATGGCATGCAAGGAAACAACACGCTTTTCTACCGTTCGTTTGCAGAAAAATTTGAGCAACAATTGAATTTGGAGATATCACGAAGGCAAAACCCTAAAGTATTCATTGTTTCGGACATTCGGGTTCAGGAGTTAGCAAAGAGACTCAACATGGATGTTTCTAATTTAAGAAGGCAATGCCAAAAACATTACCAAAAGTCGCCAAAAGCACTTATTGATATTTATAGAATCAGGAAAGCAAGAAAACTATTATCAAAGGGAATACGGCCCTCGGTAATTGCAGCTCAACTTGGGTTCTATGAGCACAAAACATTCTCTACGGTATTTAAAAGGCACGTTGGCATTGCGCCTAGCGAATTTATTAAAAGCCACTGCGCTTTTGATATTTAACGCGTCGGAAGGTATCCAATAAAGACTAGTGCGGATTAACCACCGTAAAGCGCTCTTCTGACACCGCCCAATATCCGGTGTTCGAAATAATAAGAATTTTATAGGCGTTACCTTGGCCGTTAAATTGCGCTGGGTCGAGTGTATAGTTGCCGTTGTTTTCCACTCTATCACTAACCATGTACCAGCGACGCTTAACCACCGTGGGGTAATGAGCACCATTTCCACTACCGATATTATGCGGACTATCATGCAGGACATAAATCGCGACGGTATCTCCCTTGAGAGTGTTGCTATTC
>Ga0208030_1000011_pt1 | contig 151800 bp, 157 predicted proteins | sample MalvirDeepMed_M9_FD_184246 | JGI IMG/M metagenome (GOLD analysis project Ga0208030, IMG submission 184246) | Marine viral communities from the Global Malaspina Expedition - Malaspina viral metaG DeepMed_M9 (SPAdes) (version 2) | ecosystem: Environmental > Aquatic > Marine > Oceanic | place...
ACATTATTAACATCCACTAGGGATTTTATCCCACGTCGGGTCAAAGGAGCGGCAAGGCATTGAATTCTTTACCTTTTCTTTCAGCCACTCGTGAAAACGAATAGCGGTGTCTTTATCAAAACCACCGACGCTCCAAAGAATTTTGGCAGTGGGGTGATGCCATGCGTTTGCCTTGTAATCATAAAGGGTTGCGATGTTGCCATCCTCATCCTCGAAAAGCCATTCCATCGTCACCTTATCGCTTTGGCCAAGATGGTCTTTGCCAATAGCTCCCACAAGTTCGTTCGGGGTGAAAGGCCCGGCCTTCGTTTGAAGCCAACCCATATTCGATGATTTATTTGACGGTTTAAACATTTTTTTCCTATTGAGCAAAAGCAACGAGTCTATCGGTGCGGTAGTAAGCAATGCATCTGTCGCTATTCCATCCGGTGCGACCATAAATTTGACCATCATACTCAATCGCATGTGGGGTTCGAATAAAATCGATGTAATCGGCAACGTCAACCATCACCACCTTCACCCCATCGGGCAAGGTTTCTGTGGATCTGACGGTAACGGCGTTTTGAAGTGATTTTGCTTGCATCTTGTCTTCCCTGACTGTCTATAAGTATTATCTCATAGAATTCGACTTTTGTCAACAGTTATTTTTCTATTTATTCACTTTTTTTGCATTCGTCAAAACATGTCTGCGAAACGAGCGTAGGATAACCCATACCATCCGGCGCATAATGATTGTCCACGGAACCCAAGACACCACAGGCATCGCAAACGCCAACACCCGTAAGAGCAGGCTTGTCCTCTTCCATGGAGAGGGCGAAACGCTCAGCCTTGAGCTTAGACGCTGCCTCGCGAGCATCATTCACTGAAGCCAACTCATAAGTACCTTCTTCGACCACAACACCCATCGCAGGCATGCCTTTGGCGAGGGCTTTAGCAAGGTCGAAAGCAAGACGCATGGAGGGCGAAACCTCGCGACCATCTTGCAAGACTACGCGAGCTTCTTTCATCCATGAGCGCGCTGCGACAAAGCGGCGGCCCGAACGAGCTTCAGCAACCACGGAAGCGGAAGGAGCGGGGAAGGACGAAACGTTCATGATAACCTCTCAATTGATTATGAAAACATTATAGCAGGAAATACATGGATTGTCAACTATTTTTTTTGTTTTTTGTTATTTTTTTCAAATCGACTGAGAATATGGTAGAGGACAAACAAGCCTGCCCAGAGCAAAAGCACTACCACCACAAAATCATCGTTTTCAAGATGCCATTTCATTTTTTCCCCACCGAGAGTTTATGTTGTGCTATATTCTTCACGACCGTCCACTGTGCGGATATTTTCGAGCCCACAAGCGCTAAGAAACCGCCTCTTATCGAAGCGACTGTTAACCTTAGAAAGTGCCTGAGCAAAATCTAATGCCATGGCTTGTGCAGTGTGCGTCTCAATATGAAATTTGAGTACATCTGCGATGAGTTGAAAGTCTTTTCTAGTCATTAATTTCTCCTATTTTTGAGTCTTGTAACATAATTTATTTAGCATCAAACAAAAAATTTTCCGATTCGTGTTTTTCTCCGTCTTTGGGCGTGTTCACACAAACTTGAGATAGGAGCGCGGGATTTTCGTTTGTTGGCGAGTACCTTTTTTGCCAATAAACATCACCGTATAATATTTCACTAATGCAGTGTAATCATATATTGACGGTTTTTCAACAATTTCAGTTATAACGCCTACCATATCGCGAAATTTCTTACACCAAAGTGTCTCATGACCTTTCTGAGATAATTTTACAAGGTCACCGACTTTCATTACTTGCCTTTCCTTCTAGGATCCTTTTTAAGCTGTTTCTCGCGATGGCGTTGATCCAATTTATTAATAAGATAAAGCGACACAAATGAGATAGACAAACATAAAACAAATATTCCTGCTGCCTCCCAATAAATTGAGGCATCCATTTATTGTTCCCCCGCAGGAGGCTCCAGCACCACGACCCCAGGAGGCAATTCGCCTGAAACTACACCTCCATGTTTAGCGCAGACCAAAGCTACTCTTTGAGCGGGCACATATCCATAAACGGTTTCAGTGGGTCGTTCTTTATCCTCGGCCCAATTCTGAAGCAGGGGTTCAAATCGATTTGGAAAACCAACTTCGACATGGGTATAATGCCCTGTGTCAGCGTTAAACATTGAATTTGCCAATGTATGCGCCTGCACACTCATCTCAAAACCGTCAGCACACACAACCGGCTTATTTATCTTTGTCTTAATCAAAATACTAATTCCCTCCTAAAATTAATATCACAGGCACAGAGTTCACCCATTTCCTCAATGTCGTCGTTCTCTTCTCCCAGGCGCACAAAGCGGTAATGATCATAAGAATTTTCTAACTCCTCGAAATCATCCGCCTCACACTCGGCAAGAAACTCCTCAATGGCTTGAATTTCAGGATAACTCGTGTACCATTTTATGCCACTCCAATAGACAAAGAATGTTTTTTCTCCATCGTAGTCTTGATCCATCGTCTCGTGATCTTTGAAAACTAGTGCTTGCGCCTCTGGGCATTTTGCAAACACTGTCAAAAAACGAGGCATTAAATCTTTGCTGATTGCTAATGCAACCTCAGAGCGATAACCCATTAATTTCCTCCAGGTGCGACACAATATCCCTGTTTAATCAGAGAATTAGCGACTCGTCCGTAGTGACCTTGCAATTGCCAGGCCAACCCACTGTTAATAAGCCCTTGAAATAGTTTGACTATCTCGCCCTCTTCCATCTCGCCCTGTTCGTATCGCACGATGTCTTCAACCATTAAAAATTCTCCCGAATTAATTTATGCCCCTATAATACCATGATATCAGGTAAGTGTCAAGACTAATCTTGCGAAAAAGGTGAAAAAAGTGATCTTTTTTGAAGGTTTTGGATGACTTGTTCCGTTCGATTATAATCAACCTGAAGGAAATGCATCTCGTTATCGAATCGCGAAAAGTTCTCTTTCTGCCACTCCTTCATTGACATTCGTCGCGACTCTTGCGCCTCGTTAACCGCTTCCAAAAGAATTTCAAGCTCAGTATCTGTCACGAGTATGTGCTTCACTATTTAAGCTCCTCTAGGGTGCCGTTAACGTACATGTAGAGGCCCTCAGACCCCACTTCGACATCCAAAGGGATGGTCACCTCAACTCGCTTCTCGCGCTTCCCTGGACGTCCTCTTCCAGCCCTTATCAAAACGGTGCCGGATGGGTCCATTTCAATCATGCTCACCTTCTTTGTAAAGTGTTTTCGGGGCCTCCCTCGCCGGTTCTTTTGTGGGGTGCTAGTTATCCTCGTTGGCGAATTCTCGCACATAAATCTGTCAATGATTCCATGCACTTTGTCTGCGTCGCTCTCGGATAAGAGTTCGTCATCCAAATCTAACATGATATTATCATATGCCGGGTCATCCATGAATTTCTCCTTTATTTCTGCTTACTTGCGTGAATGAGTACCTTGTCCGAGTGCCAACGAATTTGGCCAGGACGGCACACAATAGTTTTAATTGCACCGTTCACAAAGACAGTTAACTGGTTGCGCTCGACAGAAGTCACGATAGCGTGTTTCTTATCAACCGTGATGAGCGAGCCAACGGGCGGGATCCCATCTTCTGTGACGATTCCGGGGTTTTGCACGCGAAGAAAGGGTCTTTTCTGCCCCTCTACATACAAGACCCCATTTTTTTCGGTCAGGACCATTTTTGACTTCTTGGGTTTTGCAGTCAACGAAGCAAACTGTGTGCCTTCAACATGCCATTCTGAGCCCTTCTTGGTCGCTTTGTCTACCCTAAAGACGATTGTGCGGTACTTGGGATAACTTCGATAGGTCTGAAGCTCTCCACTCGCATTCATCGACGCTTCTTCGCGTGCCTTTGTTTTGCCTCGACCAAAGCCGAAGCACCATTTTTTCATGAGATAATCGTTTTCTTTCATCTTAAAAATCCTTTATCCGGTAAAGCCAGCGTCGATCGCATCGACGTCAACCTCGCAATGAACTTCGCCTTTTCGCAAGGCTTGATTGTTGGCCTCTTCCGAGCCCATTTTGTCAACGCTGTCCATCGCGCTGTCCCAAGAATCCGCTTTGACCTCGACGATCGCGGTGCGTGTTAGAAACACAGGAACGTAAAACGTTTTCATTTTAGCAACCCTCCGTCTCAAAGGTTTCAATCGCAGCCTCTCGAAGCAGGCTCGTCGATTCATCGTCATAACATGCCGTCCCCCAACTTTCAAGGTAGGTAACGAGTTGGTCGCGTGATGCGCTTTTAACATCTTCCAAAGAATTCATCGTGTTGGCTCCTTCTGCCATTTGTTTATGAATACATTATCTCATATTAAACCACAATTGTCAAGATGTTTTTTTCTTTTTTTCAGCTTTTTTCTTCTTTTTCCTTCCCCATGCGCTAAATTGAACATAAGCAGGATCAGGCGCAACGCCTTTCGGCAGCATTGTAACACCCTTTTTCTTAATAAATTCATCCATTAAACGTAATTCTTCTTCTCTTGTCATTATTTTCGGGCCTCCTATGCCTCTTTAATTTCATTGGGTACTTCTTTTTTCATGCTCTCTCGAAGATCTTCTGACCAGTCGAAAGAGTCCTTAAAATCGTCCCAGTGTTCTTCAAAACAACCGAGTCCGTCGCGATAGTCATCCACAAATTCGGTGATTACATATGCTTCCAAATCCTCGCGGCTCCAACCACTGAGAATTTTGGATGCTAGTTCATATCTGTTACTATCATTATTTTCAGGATGTACCATATTATCCCACCGTCACAATAGAGGCAGTGAACATACCAACCAAAACCGACATTACTACTGAAAGAACCATTTTTTCTCCGGTGCCCATGGGGCATTTGTTGTTTTCAATATAGGTATTATCTCACATATATGCCCAGTTGTCAAGAGTTTTTTCCTCTTTTTTTTAGGGCAGAGGATGATACACCATCACTTATAACCTCCAAACAGAACTCAGCATGGCGAGCCCTATATCCGTTGGTACATTGAACGCGATAAGCCTGATGCTTCCAAGAACTTTCGCATGGATCGAAGGGTAATTTCTCGATGATGAGCCCTACCGTACCATCTGGAGCGTGGCGGGATCCGTATTTTATTATCTTTACCAAGTCACCGACTTGCACTTATAACCTCGCACTCTTCCTGAATATATTTCTTTTCAAAAGAGCATAATTCGCCCCAAGCAGAGCAAAAAACCTTATAGGGCTTCTTCCTTCTCAAGTCTCCAACTTCCACGATGATACCGTAGGCATCTTGAGGAAATTCTTTTTCTCTTATTAAATCACCGACTTTCATTTACTTCTTCCAACACAATTTTATCTTTGAAGGCCCCTCGTTTTCTTTCTTTTTCGAGGGCCACAAATTTAATGTAATCAAGATCAAGCTGGTGTAGTTCGCAAATAGCTCGGAAGACCTCCCACATATCGGCAGCTTCTTCGTAACATGGAGTGCTGATAAATTCAGCTAGTTCCTCGCCCATTTTTGTATACAGGCGTAATTTATATTCGTCGCAATCAGCAACGTGATATTTACAAGATTTACCACTATCTTTAATAATCTTTGGGATGTTGTCTCTAACCAGCTTCACTGATAACCTCCAAGAGAGTTCTTGAGCAGCTTTGAATCTCACCGCTTCGCAATCCCTCCCTATCAAGAATTATAAACCTTGGATATCTGTATCCGTTAGACTCTTTCATCTCAATCACTATTGCAATCCAGTTGTAGTCAATCCGTTTCACGAGGTCACCGGCTTTCATTCAAAACCTCAAAATCTCGTGGGCTTTCCCAGGTCATTGTTTTGCCAATGTGCGCTGGCTTTGCTGGCCAACTGATTTTGTAACGGTGAACGCCGAGCGCGACGCGTTCTACCGTGTGTATTAAACCTGTGCCCTCATAAGTGCTGGCATGGGGTTTATAAATTACTAAATCACCGACTTTCATTTATCACCTTCAAACATACGCTAACTTCTGCCGTGGGAGTGCGCCTGGTTGTCCAAAGCACCGAAACTCCAGCGGAGTAGCTGGGCGTATCGACTTCTGTCACCACACCCAGGCCCAACGAAGTAGCGTTAATGTGTTTTACTAAATCACCGACTTTCATTAGTTTAAACTACCTTTACATTCGACGGGCGGATACTGTGAGTGCGCTGCCCGGTCGTTAGACACAGAATATTCAATCTCGGTCCTCCATGTTCGTTGCGGTAGATTTTCATAATCTGATAAAATCCTCCATGCATCCGAACCGTAATTAAATCACCGACTTTCATTGGTCTGAAAACCTCCATGGTCGCGACTGTCCCTTCGGGAGATAGTCCTCTTCCTTATAATCATTTCCATTTTTCCACCTTATCGGTAGCGCTGTCTCCACCAATTCGGGGGCGATAGGGGACAGAACCATTATTGAATTATAGACCTTATTGTCGAGCCTCTCAATATCAATTTCACGATATCCGGTGGTTTTTCCCGCAACGGTTTTCACTGAAAGTTTTACCTGGCTTGCCTTATCAGTCTCAGACCATAATACATCTTCAACAAGACCATATACAGGTTGGCTATCCCAATAACCTTTATGAAGACAAACGAGGGAGCCGATGCCAATACCTCGTTCAATGAGAATTTTGCCAATGTTGGCACGCTGATTTTGGAGACGCTCTTTCAAAGTTATCTTATCAGCTTTCAGGACCGGGCAAGTTCGACGAGTGTGTTGTGGTTCTTTACAATAAGAACACTTACGATTTTGAATTTTACTTTTTCGCGCTGTCTCTTGGTGTGCATCATAGCTATCAGGATTTTCCTTTATCCATGTTTTACGTTCTTCGCAGCCTCCCTTATTGTGCCCTCTTTTGCCGCACCAGGAACAATGTACTGACCCGTGATAACTCAAAATTGTTTCTCCCTTCTCTGATTGTTTCTAAGACTATTATCTCATACAAAAGACAAATTGTCAAGATGTTTTTTCTTTTTTATTCTTCACAATCAATCGCTAGGGTGCGCTCATTTGTTTTGAAGTAGGGGCGATTAGCATAGTAGGCAGTGGTCATCCACATTCTCTGGCACTTGCTGGCCTTTGGTTTGGGAGCTAACATATCTGTAAGGATAATATGACCATCGAAGCCATGCTTATTGACGTATTCCGTGGGAGCGTCAAAGTTAGTACCACCGCACAAAACACGCTCCCACTTTTTATTCTCACCCTTCTTCCAGACATAAACCTTTTCTTCAAAGACTTTATCATCGAAAGGAATAACAGTAAACTCCGCCAACTTAGCTAACTTGTTGAGTTCACTAAAGAAAGCGGCCAACATTTTATCACTGACAGAGCCGCTTTGGTCAATACTAATCGCGATGTTCGCTCGTCGAGTGACCTTTTTACCTGCGTGGATGTAAGCGTAACGCTTGTTCAATCGTTTCACGGTGCTGCGTTTGGAAGCGCGGCGCGAAGTCTTGACAAAGTAACGAAGAACCTTTTTCCAGTCAACCTTCGTCGTCATGCGTGCCATAATCTCACGCTGCATGGCACTGGTAACCGTACCCCATCCTCCAGCCTTCTGAGCCTCGGTGGCGGCATCTTTCAAGTATTCCTTCACACGCTCTTTTGCAATCTCGGTCGATGTTGGATCGCCTTCGCCCCACCCATCATGACTATCAAAAGAATCCTCCGGCAATCCCTCGGAGCTTTCTCCAGAGTCTTCGTCGCCCTTTTCGCCTTCTTGGCTTGATTGCTCTTTATTCTCTTCCTCTTGCTTTTGCAGAAGATTCAAATATGCTTCCGCTGACAAAGAGCGCTCAAAGTCAACAAACGGTCCTTCCCCTGGCTTGCAAGCCATCTCTGGAAGATTTTGAATGTGTGAATTGATTGCCAAGTCGCACGCGATGTTCCATTGGCGAGCCTCTTTGGGCTTCACATCCTGCCCTGTCCAGGGCTTGCGATCCGTCACATGCTGAAAAATGAGATGATAGAACTCGTGAATGAGAACGGCAGTGCGCTCGGCATCTGTCAGCTTCTCGAAGAATTCTGGATTGTAGAGCATCTCAAATCGAGCAGTTTCAGGATTAACGCGGACTCCCGCAGTGGGAATGGCATTACTCGCAGCCTTCGTCACGCGACGGCTGAGAGAGGCGAAAAACGGCTCCTGCATCAAAAGTCGAGCAGTGTGCATGTTCAGGTCAAACGTTTGTTTTGTCTCATTCATAAGGATATTATCTCACAGATATTGCAAAATGTCAAGAAAAAAATGAAGCTCCCCACCATTTTTTTGGTGGGGAGCTTTTTTCTTTACTCGGTTTTGTTTCCTGTGAGAACTTCCACAATGTAAGAAGAGACACGCACACCCGTAACAGAGGTGGCCATATGAAGTCGTTTGGTGTTTTCTAACACATCGCCTTTTCCAATGAGTTGCCACAACTTCATGAAAGCTTCAGAAGGAAGCGATACCGCATAATCAGCTAGATGCTGAATCCCAGTCGCAGATAATTCTTCTTGGAAAGTATCTTCTGCTTCCATTTTCTCAATAAGCGCACAATGCTCATTCAGGTCAAACTTGGAGGTAGCATCGATTTTGCCATGCACCAGAATATCCTCTGTCGTCACCACCCTCTCGTAATTCTTTACGAAGTCATTGAAAGAAACCGCAGCTTCAAATCCAACGAACCCAGTTGCAAGATTAAAAAGGAGGGGAGACGACTCTTGAAGGAGCCCAGCCTGGTCGAGACAGTCGCTCAGACGCTTCCATGAGCGTCGCGAAGGGTATACCTTGTTTGGCTCGTAGTCGTCCTTGTGTTCAAGGTGCATACGATTCTGGTTGATGAAGTCCCAAACGATGCCAGCTACCTCATTTTTGCCCCACTCCAACCAATCTTCAACGGATGGCTCCACGTCAAAAACTGTGTATCGGTCCAATTCGGCTGGGTCCATTTCATTAACTTGGTACTGGTCCCCATGTTCACCACCATTAACGGCAGCAATCACAATCGTGTCCTTATGTAAAGTCCACCCAGCAATCTTGCGGCTATCGGTTAGCTCAAAGATACCCTGACGCACTTCTTGGGTTGCCCGGTCAACCTCGTCCAAGAAGAGAACGACTGGTTCAGTGCAAGACTGAATGAGCCAGGAGAAAGGGCGAAAAACAGAAGCCTGTTCTCCATTGACTTCAATCAACTCAGGAGAAGGCATCCCCAACAAATCACCTTCTGTCATCTGAGATGCGCGACGTTCGACGACCGGCAGGTCCATACTTTTGGCCACCTGATAAACAACCTCAGATTTTCCTACTCCATGGCGACCACGGAGAAGGATGGGCTTTCGGACTGCTACTACGTGCGGCGCACAAGAAAGAAAAGTTTTAAAATCAATTGCCATGGTAAGTGTCGCTCCTTTTGTGTTTCCCGACCTTTATATACATAATTATACCCCAAGATTCACTTTTTGTCAATAACTTTTTTCACTTTTTTCACTTTTTTTTAAAAAGGGATCTCAGCAGTCTTGTCATCGGCCTTGTCGTCGCTCTTAACAATCTTTTTGTAGCGACACTTTTTAATGTGCCTTTCTTCAACTGTGAGGAGCGTTCCTTCGCCATAGGGAAGAATATTGTATCGCTTTGCACCCTTGGCTGGACTGAAGACCTCTGACAACACCTCAACCACTAAACATGGGGTATTCGCCAGATGCCGCGTGCGGTAACCCAGCGCAGGGCGGCGAAATTCGACATCCGTCCCCACCGGGAAAGCAGCGGGCGCTTTCGCTGTAGCCAATACTTTTTGAGCATATTTATTTTCGCACATTTTCTTGTGCTTATTCGGTTCTGGGACAAAATCTGGGTCTTCTAATATTCGAGTAGCTAGCCCCAGGTAATAGCCAGCATTTCTGTAATATTTAGCAATGATAAGGGTATCTTCGCGCCATTTTTCTTTATAAACCGACGCCCAATTCAAACTGGTTTCAACAGCAGCGGGCGTGCATTTTTCTTCAATTTTTTTCACAAAACCAAGCTGCTTTTCCGAAAGAGTACGATTACGCTCTAACTGATCTAGCAACGATTCACAGAAACCCACCTCCCAATCAGACAAAATTGAATGTTGTTGGTGAACGTCTAGGGTTTTAGTAATTTGAGAAATGAGTTGGTCTTTCATATGGGTTTTCTCTCCAGCGTTTATACAAGTATTATCTCATAAACAACTAGCTTTGTCAACCAAAAAAAATGAAAAAATTAAACTTTACTCAAGACTGCTAAACTTGAGCGTCGAGGGAATTGAAGGGTGCCCGTGGGATCAACAACCACCATATGAAATGGGCCTGGGCCAAACTCCACCACCACCATGGGAGTGCGATTCTGCCAAAATTTTACCACCCAGTGACCATCTCCAGGGTTCACGTTTTCAAACACCACAAGGTCACCAACTTTCACTGGCCCACCACCTTCAGCCAACGCTTCATCGAACCATCACACAAACTCGGCCAGTCTTCACCAATAATATGAACCTCAAAATTGGTGATAATGGTGCCGTCTTCCCTATGGAGTGGACGCTCGCCAAGATAAATAGCCATCTTATTATTTATATGGCGTGTGTGACCGTTAACGTAATCGAACTTCACCAAGTCTCCGGCTTGCATATTTTTCCCCTAGATAAAAACAAATATAAAAAGAGGGGGGTCGCTCCGCTGTCTTCGCCGCGAATCGCTAGATACCTTTCGATTATGTTCCCCTCACGAGTATCATTGAAGGTTGGTTAATCCATTATTGCCTATTGTTTAGCGACCCCCCAAGTATTACTCAAGGCTACTCTCATAGTTTATAGTGGCCATTATACTATTTTCACCTTCTCTTGTCAACAAAAAAATATAAAATTAAAATAATTACGCTGAGTTAATAAGAGACGCAGCCCAAAAGGGTTCATCAAAATCCCTCTCCCCTCCCTCTACATATATCGTAAAAATACGATGTGCATTAACATTAGAAGTTTTCTGGTTTATCTTAATAAGAATTCCCACAACAGAATAGGGGATTCCATCCATTTGATTTTCATCTGGATCATAAATCTTAACTAAATCACCCGGCTTCATTAATAACCTCTATTCCTTTCCCAAAGGTGCAAGTCGAAAGAGGTTTTTGACTGCTTGGTATCCAATCTACAATCCAACGCTCTGGAACCGCAGGATTCCAGCCAGGAAGGTGTTGGGTGACCAACCCTATGCGACCATTGTCTATCCCGCCGCAGGCGCGTGGCTCTATAACTTGAACTAAGTCACCCACCTTCACTTATCACCTCCACCTGATCGGCTTCTCGATAAGAAACATATGGATAAGTCCTTAGCCTCATTCCTTTCGCTGGCTGGAACCAAAAAACCCTCCATTCTACCGGATCTGAGTCCTTCCTGACTCCAAAAATAATCCCAAGTAGGTGTGAAGGCGGATCTTTTACGAGGGATCCTATCATTCTACCACCCTCACAGAGCCGTTCTCAAAGGCTACATAATCAACTCGTGAAGGGGTGGTATCACCCGCCCACAATACATCGATGCATCGAGCGTTCCATCCCCACCCATCATCATGACGACTACTAATATTGTAGGCCAATCGCGTAATTATACCATAACGGATCGCGCCCGTCCACTCACCCTCGTTAAATATTTTTACCAAATCACCGACTTTTACTAATGATTTTTGCGTATCCATTTTCTATTTCCTTTTCGTCGAATGAAATGAAGTAGGGCAAGTCATTCCACTTTACCTCCCAAAACGTTTCCCAGTGGTGGCCTACAACAATAGCCAATATCCCGTCAGAATCCATAAGTAAATCACCGATTTGCATCAATCACCTTTAATTTTTCTTTCCGCGTCAAACGTTTGAATGCATATTCTGCTTTCTGAGCCTCTGAACGACCTTTAAAAGCCGTCGAATAAACTAGGGTGATAGGACGTCGGGTTTTAGTATATTTCGCCCCCTTACTGCCGCTATTGTGTTCATTTAAGCGCCTATCTATATCGGTAGTAACCCCGGTATAAAGGGTGCCATCGGCGCACCTTGCCACGTATAAAAACCAATTAATTGCTTTCACTGATAACCCTCATTTCATCTTGACCAAACCACTGGCGGGAGTGTGCCCACTGTACCTCAAAAAAAAGTAATCCATCTTCATCTTCATAACTATCTAATATCACACCGATTCCGTAGTAAACACGTTCTACCATAAACTTGTCATAAGGCTCAACTAGATCACCGACTTTCATTAATCACTTTTTATCCTAACACAAAAATTAAAATATGTCAACCTTTATCTAAAACTTCTTCATACGTGGTGATTCCTACTAGCTGCACCATCTTATCAACATAAACGTCCATTACATCTATTCTTTCTCTTTGACGAGCATCAGCAATAAAATCGCGTAACTGGAGGATGGCTCGCTCGGCGTTTATTAAATATTCACAGGCAGTTGTCACCACAGAAATTGCACCCCCCACCATCGAATGAGATTCTGAAGAGAAATATATATTCCTATCATTTCCATTTTTCAGGGATAGTTTAATCTCTACTGGAGATGCTGATTTTCTCGAACTGTTTTTAAATTTAACTTGCATAACAAAGTCATCAAAAGAAACATTCTTGAGGGAAATAAATTTAGGTGCAAAATGATCTATCATGGCGGTGTAAAGAGCATCTACTGGGCCATGACCCTCGCCTACAATAAAAATATCCTCCCAGTCATTAGAAAAAAAAACATTACATTCAATTGTTGTTTTCAAGCATTCCCTCAAAATAAAATCTCTCACCGACAATTCAACATATTTTTCTTTTAATATTTCTTTAACAATCAACTGGCACTTCTTTTGCAGAAGTTCCTCTGGGTATGAAATCAACATCTGTAATAACTAGCTTCGAGGTCCGGTGAAACAAATACACCTTTCGAGATATATAAAAAATAATTGAAGCTAGGGCGACGCCCGACAAAACATCAATCAAATAATGTTGTTTAAGTGTTAAAGTGGAGGCGGCTATTAGCGCGGCCCAACAAAAATACGCCACTCGCAGGCTTAAATATTGTTTACCTTTTTCGGACAATCCCACAAAATATGCCAAAAGCCATGAAAATGTAACATGGCCAGAGGGGAAAGTGTTGTTTGCTCCGTCGATCCCTCGCGTTAGTTCAACTAGCATACCAGAAATAGTGCTGGTATCTACATAAGCCTCGCGAGGATAATACGAAGGAATGAGAACATAAAATATACACAGTACGGCCCCAGCGGCTAAATTACCATACGTCATTAATGAAAATAATTTTTTGTCGTGAAATAATATAAAACAAGTTGCAGCCGTTACCGGAATTAGTGTATGATATATCCATACAAACTCAGGCACAAAGGGGATTTCAGTATCCATCCCTATTAATAAATCATATTCATGTGGAAGGATTCCCGTTTGGAAGAAGAGGTAAAGGACAGAGTAAGGTACAAAGGCTAAAAAAAGATATTTAGCTTTCACCCCCAATGACATATACACCTCCTTATACCAAATACTCCCGAAGCTCTGGAGGGCTCTCCCTCAAAACATCGCAAAGTGTGAAAAAAAGTTCACACTCCCTATTCATACATATGAATAAATTTATAAAAAAGAAAAAATATTATTTATTTAAAAACTTTTTCTTTAGCTGTAGAAAAAAGATCTTTTAAAAAGGATTTTTTTAATCTTATCAGCCTCTCGAATTTTACCTTCTGACGCGCATCGGTATAAAGCGCAGTGGGCTTACTAATCTGGCCATCTACCAATTGATCACTAAAATCATAAAATTTTGTTTTAGGGGAAGACTTCGAAGCTGCCCGTGGCGACCCAGCAAAAAAAATAAGAAATGCAAAGGCTATTATTAAAATAAAAATATAAAAGCCCAATAGCATCAAAAATGATTTATTTGGTTTTATACCACTGGCCCTCCCAACAAATTACTTGACTGTTAACCACTTTAACAGGCCATTCAACAATTATCCCGTTAATATTGGGGAATTCATTTGCATAATAATCGCGCAACCAAAAAACAGCCTCCCTCCCCTCTTGTAAGTGTCCCTGATTAGATCGCCAATAAAAATTCCCACAAAAATAAAGAACGACGCCTATAAAAAAGGCCGGTTGAATAAACAAAAAAATTGCATGTGCCCATATCAACATAGAGGGGGCAAATATTTCTTTTGTGGGAGTGCCACCCTCACTCTGATGAATCTCGTAAGCGCGAGTCCATACAAAAGCATAAATAAATGCTAACATTATCCAGAAGCCAATATATATAAATTCGATCATGTTTTAAATAGATATTAGTGTAACGAAATAGAACAATTATTCTCAGTAACGATTTCTTTAGACAGCACCAAAGCCTGCATAAAAAGAGAAAATTGAAAAGCTAAACCCTCTGAAACAATAAAGCTTTTTGTTGCTGAATCATAATTTTCATCGTCAGCCATTTTATGGATTATCTCTTCTAAACAATAAAGAATGCTATAATATTCACATAATTTACTTTTATTATATAGTGAAAGGGGATCGCTGCTTCTAAATAAAAGATTATCAAGGATAGTTCTATCGCTCTCTATCTTTTGCACATATGTTAACCATGTATTTTCTTCCAGAGTAAATACTACATTCTTTTCTTTGTTAGACGACATGAATAACTTTATTCCCCCAGGTCACCTTCTTTATCGGTAAAATAAGTTTTTAATTCTGTATAGCCACCGATTAACAGAGCGGGGCCTTCCCCTGCGTCCGGGCTACACAGAACTATTGGTACCGTGGGGTGGCCCCATTTTTCCTTTACAGATTTTAACTCATCCAAATCGTTATCCATAATATAGGTGGTGTGGTTTACTTTTTGTTTCACAAGCTCGTGTTGTGCTTTAATACAAAAGCAACACTCCGATTTAATATACATAGTAATATGTTTATCCATGCAGCAACTCCTTTTGCGGGCTTTTGAGCTTCGACTCAATTAATGCCGGCGCTCCTACCACCACTATTTCTAGCCCTGTAAACCCCTTATCTAGCGTTAGCCTTGTGAAAAGGTGAGTATCATCCAACTCGGAAGGAAGTTGTCCTTCTTCAAGTTTTTGTCGGAACCTCATATCTTCTCTCAATGACACAACGTGTTTAGGGCTTACATATACTTCTCTTAATATATGTCCCTTAGACGTTTCATGAATTTCTATTAATTTAATCAAAATATTCCCTCTGTTGTATTAACGTCGTTTTCGTCGACATACCACTCGTCCCCGTCATATAAAACCTTTAAATATTTTTCATATGTCGTCTTTGCTTCAGTCAACAAAAGATTGGTGGGAGCTTTCAGTCTGTAAACTTTTGTTGGTGTATTTCTTCGCGATGGATATTCTGTATATTCTTCATCATGAAACTTCAATAACCTTACTTCAGAAGGCGCATAGACTAAATCACCTACCTTCAACATTCACATTCTCTTCTGGAGTGTCCTTTGCAGCCATATTTCTAAGCTGCAACGTTGCTTGTTGATAACCATTGAGAATATTCCGAGAATCAAAAAGGGCATGATCTAGGTTCATAATATTCTGGCGACACGTTTCAATCAGTTGCACCGCTTTGCTTTCTTGTTCTTTATTAATGCTTTCCTGAATTACTGGAAAGAGTTCATTAATTTGCTCCACATCATCTTCTACTTTTAAAAGCAACTCCTGAACTAGTTGCCTTATTTCAGCCAATTGGACTGAATAGGTTACGTTAACTCGCATAAAAAACTCCTTGTTTCCATAAGTATAACATATAAAAAGGATTTGTCAACAAAAAAATTAAAATAAAGTTTTATATACTGTAGCCACTGTAAGACCCACAATTGCCGTGATTATAATCCATATAAGACGCGAAGAGGTGGCTTGCCAGCCCTCAAGTTCGCGAAGGCGCGCATATAACCCTTCATCGGGATGATAAACAGCTTCTTTAATTTTAGCAATATCCTGGGCCATCTCATCTTGTTTTTCATTTACTACTTCTAATTTTTGCATAATTTGATCAAATTTTCCATTCATCTCAGCATGAACAACAGCATCCGCAGACATTGGTACTTTCCCCCTCTGTGCAATATTAACTAGTCAAGGCTCTCGATAATAGCATAGTTGGTTGTAATTAAAATTGAAGCCACAGAAACTGCATTCTGAATGGCGCAACGAGTTACCTTGGCTGGATCTATGATTCCCTTTTCAAGCAAATTAGTTAATTTGCCGGTATTAAAATCAATACCTTTATCGCCTTTTGCTTTTTCTACTAATGATATTAATATGTCAGGAGAATATCCGGCGTTTAAGGCCATCTGTTTTAAGGGCTCCTTAATCGCTTCACAGATAATTTTAGCTCCTAATTTTTGATCGGAGCTTTTTGTATCAATTTTTAAATTTTTTGCAGCGCGAATTAGAGCAACTCCGCCACCAGGGACAATTCCTTCTAATTGTGCAGCATTAACTGCCTCTAAAGCATCTTCAATTCTATGCTTCTTTTCAACCATTTCGACGTCGCTAGCGGCACCCACTCTAATTACAGCAATTCCACTGGCTAACCTCGTAATTCTTTCTTGAATTTTTTCGGCTTCCTGCATACTATCGGCTTCTTTTATTTCTGCTTTTAGTAGGTCGATTCTTTTTTCGGTATCGTCCATATTTCCCTTACCCCCCACAATCGTGGTCAGAGACTTTGAACTTTCAATAGTTTTTGCCTTGCCAAAGTGGGTCAATTTTACATCTCTCAATCTCAAATTATTTTGACGTGTAATAAAAGTTGCCCCCACCGAAAGGGCCAAATCCTTGAGAATGTTACGTCGTTCTTCTCCATAACCGGGAGCCCTGATTCCCACCACTCGCATTGTTCCTCGCAGAGCATTCATAATAAGCGCCGCTAGAGCTTGTCCTTCAATATTCTCAGCTATAATAATAAAGGGGCGTGCCTCTCTAGCGGCAATTTCCAAAGCAGGCATTAAATCATCTACAGAATCAATTTTTTCATCAGTAACCAAAATAATGGGCTCATCATATTTTACAACCCCTCTTTTTTCATCAGTAACAAAAGCACTAGCTAAATATCCTGAATTAAATCTAAATCCTTCTACCAATTCTAAGCTAGTTTCGATGGATCGCGCTTCTTCGATTGTAATCGCTCCATCCTTACCTGCTAAATCAACGCCCTTCGCAATTAGTTTACCTATCTTTTCATCATTGTTAGCAGAGATTGTTGCAATGTGTGTTATCTCCTCTATGGACCTAATCGGCGTGGCCATGTCCTTGATATTATTAACAATTTTTTCAACCGCCTTATCCATTCCACGTTTAAGTTCGATTGGGGCAGAGCCGGCCATTAAATACTTCTGAGCTTGGGCGAGAATTGCCCTAGCTAAGACTGTGGAAGTGGTAGTTCCATCCCCCGCTTCTGAATTGGTTTTAGATGCAGCCTGTTTAATAATTTGAGCGCCGGCATTTTCAAAAGGATCTTTAAGTTGTACAAATCTTGCAACAGTTACACCATCTTTTGTGATAACGGGCATTTGCTCCGGGTGGTGAAGAATAACATTTCTCCCACGGGGGCCTAAAGTCGAAGCAACATTATCGGCTAATATGTTGGCTCCATTTAATATTTTCTGGTGGAGATTTGTACCAGACTCATATTTGCGTGACATTTGTCCTCCACATACACGTTAGCTTAAACTATAATGCATTATACACCAAATGTCAAGCTATTTTAATTTTTATAAATTAAAAATGTAGCTTTATGCATCGCCTTCGATGTGAGCAACCGCGTTGTTGGTAGCCGTTTCGAGTGCCTTAGCATTTTCAATAGCAGCCGTAGCATATTGTTTTCTATCTTGAGGCGCAGCTTCGTCATGAACACCCAAGAAATAATCATTGACATTGTTCGTAAAAAATTGTAATTGCTCGTATACTGGAGATATCGTCGCTGTTAACAAATCAGCATACATAGCAAAAGTATTTTTCATATATTTTTCACCAATCATTAATGTCCCCACTTCCCTAAAATTACCAATATCTTCAGCTTGGTTTCTTGTAAAAACAAACTGTTGTTCATTCTCGTATCCAGGCGTTAGTTCCAACGCATCAAGAATAGCTTTTTTATTCTTTTTAACCCCGACACCAATTTTTCTCTGGAGTTGTTCTACAACCGCGTAAGAACCAAACAACTTTTCAGCTTTGGTTCCCTCAAACTTGCTTTCCGCATAGGTCACAGCAAAATTTGCATAATTCTGTAATTCTTTAGGATCGGCGTTGATAATCTCGCTCGCCAATTCTGCCATGTCTTGAGGGAGTAATTTTCCCTCCTCCAATATTTCTTCGACAGCTTCTTCTTTTTTGCGCGTTTTGCCCGTTGAAAAATCAAAGACAGCCCAGTTTGGATGTTCTGCTGAAAAGCCGGCCCTTCCAAAGGATATTCGCTTTATACCCACATTCGCACTTTGCAACTCAGCTATTTTTTTCTGGAAAGATATTGCATCTTCAAACCGATCAGCCTCTCTTCTCCAAACCGTTTTTAAGAAGGGGGTTACAAAAACATCTAAAAAGCCTTCCAAAGTAATAGTAAATTCACCAAATTGAAGCCCCTGATCACCATCCACGCGTCGCGCATCCAAATAAATCACATGGTCGAGTGTCCTAAAGTGGTTAACCATGTTACGAAAAGAGCCTTTCACCTCAGTGGTTTCCCCAAGGAGCTTCAACGAATAATGTTTGCCCCCAAGAACAACATCAGTAATTGGCTTTCCTGTTGCATCCATACCTTCAATCTGCTCCGGAGTCGTAATTTGAATAGATTTGCCACCAAATAATCCAGCAAGGAAGCCTTCAAAAATAAAACCTCCCGCTGATTCGGTAAAGTTTGTAATAATAGCTGAAAGTATTTCACAGGTAACCATCGTTGAAAGAATTTCTGCGATGGTGGCGCCTTCTTTTCTGGTTGTCAAGATATTGTTAAGCGCTGCCAGTTTTGCCTCTAAAGTATCGCCAGGAATTTGGGTGGTAAACTTTTCTATGAGAGCGCGATCATCAGTTCCAAGTTTTCCAAAATCTTCAGTGATACGAATTTTGGGGAAAGAGATATTAATGTCTTTCATATCCTCCCCCGGATCCACCTTTATACTAGCTTTCTCATTTAACATAGACAATTGAGCTAGATCATCAATTTGCCCTTCAATTAATTTTAAAAGATTATTAAAATTTAAATTTTTTGAATTATAATAGTTGTTCACCATGTTATTAATATCAACCATAAATATAATTAGTCTCCTAGTTCTTTCAATACCCTATCCCAATCAAGATTTGCAGTATCAATTTTTCCCCTAGTCACGTGGAAATGATTAGCAATTCCACAAAACTTACCCCTGCGTACATTTTTACTAACGGCGCGCAAAACAGTGCCGTCCTTAGCCATGGGCATCTCAAGGGGAATATCATAAAAATCGCAAAGGGTTTTTACTAGAGTTTTATACGCTTCAATTTGGACGGGATAAAACCCCAAACAATCCTTCAATTGCACGCCATGAACCTTGACATCCTCAAGGATGGGCCTACTGCCAAATCCCTTGCGCCTATACCAACTCTGATATTTGGTGTAGTACGCATTTGATATATCAACCCCAATTGAAGCGCGATTCACAGCCCTTTTTCCAGCGTGCCATGCACTGTTTTGGGGATCTACCATTTGACATATCGTACCGTCATTATCAATAACAAAATGGCTGGATATACCTTTCTTTTCCAAAACACGCTTGCAGGAAGCCGCCGATAGACACACATCAAAGTGGGTAATAATCATTTTGATGTCTCTCTTCTTGGGTTTATATTTTCTATAACAGTTGGAAGGGAGCGCATAGTTATCAACCTCATATATATTATTTACTTTATCCCATTGGATGGGCACCTTGCGGCCACCGCAAATAATATATTTACATTCGCCTTCTGAGGGCATATTATCTTGAGCGGCCTCCCGGGTGGCCAATATGAGCCGATAAGTGATTGGGCCACACAACCCATCTTGGGTCTGACTGTGGTTCAGTTGAAAGTTTTTTATATTTTCAGCCAGTTCATCATTAAAACCATCGGCTTCAAACCAGTGAGGGAACCACCCGTACTTTTTTGCCGACCGCTTATTATAAAGATTTTGTCTCCAACCCATAATAATTCCCCTTTTTAAACAATAATGTCTGCGATGCCGTATTCTATCGCCTCTTTTGCTGTAAGGTAAACGTTTACCTTCCTGTCCAAAAGCTTTTTAAGATGTTTTTTGCTCAGATCTGACTCTTCTACTAAGGCATTAATATGCTGTTCTTGTAGCCATTTGGTTTCTTCAAACTCATTTTCAAGATTATGGATTGCCCCAAATTGATCAGCTCGAACGCTGTGTATCATCACTCGACAATTTTTGCCAATTTTACGTGAGCCTTTGGTGCCTGCCGCCAATAGCAAAACGCCGGCAGACATAACCTTTCCCAAACCATAAGTTATTATCTCACACTCCTCTCTCACGCTTCGCATTGCGTCATAAACCGCAAACATTCCCCTTGCACAGCCGCCCCACGTTGAAATATTAAATTCAATAGGCTTATAGGTCACCTCTTTTATAGGAGAGTCTGGATCCTCGGGATCTTCATGAATATTCTCTGCACCATATTGATGTAAAGCAAAAAGGCCCTGCACTAAATCAGTTACTTTCTCTTCATTTAAGTCTCCAAAGAGCCCAAGCATTCTTAATTTTGGTGATTCCTCTTTGAGAGAATTCAATAAAATAATGGGAGATACCTCTGGTTCTGGTGAAGAATCGAGAGGGAGAGATTCTTTCTCTTCTGGAGTTTCTGTCTCTTCTGTCTCTTCTGTCAGGCGTTTCATATAATTCCTTTGTTAAAATCATAATTCTTCAAATAATGGTTCACTGTCAGCGCTAGTTGTTGATACTATTTCTATTCTACCGTCAGCCCATTTTAGTTCTAGCTGGTTTTGTAAAAACAATCTTACCGTTTTCATTATATATTCTATTTCTTCTTGTTTTAAGGTTGAAGATTCTGTTTTAACCCAATTAATAATTGAATTTGCCACAAAAACTCGTGGCGCCGTATAAATATTGTCCTGCTGAGTTAAAGCGCCCTCTTTTATAAACCACTCTAATGCTTTGTTACCTGTTTTAAAGTCTGTCACTCTTCTGGTCCTTATAAAATTTGTTCATAAGATTCATTCCCTCGTTCCAAGTAGAAAACGAGGGCTTGATATAGCGTGGTGTCGATGCACGCATATTATAAATACAAGAAATTTTCCATGCATCGAAGAACTCATCATCAAGCGCACGATTCTTTTCTATTTGCTCCGGATCTGCGCCGGAATCTTTCATTGTTTTATATCGAAGAGTCTTAATAAACGAAATATCTTCCGTCAAAGAGGCCAACACGACTAAAATATTAATTTCAATATTTTTAAATACAACAGCAGCTTGCCCTAAAGCAAGCCACTTTGAAAGAAACTTATAAGTGATGGCGCCGGAGACGAACCATATCAACTCATACATTTAAATTAGCGTAGCTTCTTGGAAACGCGACCAGCTAGCCTTTGAGCCAACCTTTCAGCTACGGCATCGGCGCGCTTTTCTTTAAGCAGTCGCGACGCAACGCGCTTGTATACCTTTTCCATCAAGACGTCTTCATCGATGTAGGTGATCTCTTGAAGTGCCTCTAAAGCTGCCTCATCATCTTCCTCTTCAACTTCCATCTCTTCATCGCCAGGACCAAGCTCTCCTCCAAGGTCGTCTTCTTCAACTTCCATTTCACCGACTTCTACTTCTTCAGGCTCTTCACCTTCTTCAACTTCAATGTCAACGCCATGGTCTTTGGCAACACGGGCAACTGCGTCTAAAGTATCGCGTGCAAACGCTTCAATAGAGCCTTCGTCTTCGGGTTCTTCTTCAACCTCTTCTTCAACTTCTAGTTCAACGCCTTCTGGCTCGCCAGGTAACTCTTCTTCGACTTCGACTTCAGCCTCAAGTTCATCTTCGGGGGCCTCAGTAAGCTCCTCATAATTCTCTTGTAAAAAGCCGCTCCCGATAGCCTGTGTACCGGCCAGTTTCATAAAGCGCCGAACTGTATTTTCTTTTAGTAAGTTCTTTTTATTGCTCATTGGAAAAATCTCCTTTTTATGATCTGTGTGCCAGCACCTCTGGCGTTTCCTTTAATAAATAGTTACAAGACCTTTAAACGTCTGTTTTTTTGCAATTTTTGTATGGCACGATCCTGTAACTGTTTTACACGCACAATGCTCAAATTTAATCTCTTTGCTGTCTCTTCTAACGTGAGGTCACCATGCTTCTGTACCGATAAAAGAGAACAATTCAAATCCACTTCATAATTTATCCATAGCCGACACTCTTTTTGTTTACATTTTATATTATTTTTAACACATTTTTCTAAACATTCTCTCATAACTCTGAATTCTCCTTTTCTATTATATCAAAGATATTTTCAATTTCATCTTTATTCAAGCCAAATTGATTAATAATTTCTTTTTGTTTTTGGCGCGCCTTAGAAACTTTCTTTCTAATATTTTTAGAGATGCCCTTTCTTTCTTTTAGTTTCTCGACAAATCCTATTAAATGATCATCTCGCTCCACATAAGCCCTTGCTACTTCATTAAAAAATTCTTTAATTTTTATATTATCATTATGTAGTCTTATTTTAAGGTCAGCGTGTAATTTTGTTACGCTATCAAAACAAATTTGTTTTTTTTCACGTCCATATTCTGACATCTTATTTCCTCATAATATGAGTAGAGCTTTCTAGCCTGCCGGCAGACGTTTGTCGAATAAACTTCGCCTTAATCTGTAACTCTTTTAAGGTCCGAGCGCCAGAATAGCTAAATCCACTCCTAATACCACCCAAAAGATTATCCAATATAGGAGCAACCTCTCCTTTGTAGGCCACTGTAGTTGAAATTCCTTCCGGTGTGGAGGATTTTCCTCTCCAATCTGTTTGGGCCTTAGCCGACGCCATTCCCCTATAAATTTTATAATTTTTCCCTTCTTTCGACGTAAATACATTTCCCGGTGTCTCCCTTGTGCCAGAGAGCATTGAACCAACCATCACAAAATCTGCGCCTGCGGCCAGTGCTTTTACAATGTCTCCGCTTGTTTTAATTCCGCCATCAGCAATAATCTTTGCTGAATATCCGGTTTGGGCACAGTCTATAATACTTTCTAGAGTGGGCATGCCATGGCCGCTCACAAGACGAGTGGAGCATATGCTACCCCCTCCAATCCCTACACGAATGCTATCTGCGCCCCATTCAGCAAGACTATTAAATCCCTCCAGTGTTGCCACATTCCCAGCCATGATATGGATGGTGCTTCCATAATTGTCTTTTAGAGTCTTTACGGCGCGTTCCATTGCCAAATGATGACCATGCGCCGTATCAATGCATAATATTTTTATACCTAAACGGATGTTTCTCTCAGCGCGATCAAGATAATCCCCAGAGGCGCCAACGGCAATTGCCACTGGAATATCTTTATTAGTCTCCCGAACAGCTTTAACAATATTGGCTTGCTCATTAATCGAATTATATCTATGAACAATACCTAAACCGCCACCTTTATGAAGGGCTTCAACCATTGACTTTTCTGTAATGGTGTCCATGGGGCTAGAAATAACAGGAAGCGAAAAATTAAGATCCGGACCTAGCCTGCTACTTGTGTCTACCTGTGATCGACTTTCAATATCGCTGTATTGAGGTACAAGAAGAACATCATCAAATGATAGGGTCTCCCTAAAATTTTTAAAGTTCATTTGCCCTCCGCTTTCTTCAAGCTGGCTAAAGATCTTTGGAGATACCAAATCGCTTTTTCAATATCTTGTATGGAATTCCCCTTATATTGGTGTCTAGCAATATATTTAATTGCATTCCCATCATTGAACCCAAGATGCCAATCTTCAATGGCGTCGATAACTTCGATTTTCCCAATGTTATAATGAGGGGGGCTGTTGACTTTTTCAGGGATAATTGTCTCCGCGCTCTTTTCCTTCCCGCACTTCTTACATCCTTTCTTTTTCTTTTCCATGCCGCAATTCTCCTCTCCTGTAATAACAGTTATAGCAGTCCCGTTAATACGTGCGAGATCCGCCGCGGCATCGCCCTGTGTAAAAATAGGATCTTCTCCGACAGTTCCAAACCCAAAATCATGGCCGGCCAAGATGCTGTTTTTATTCTTCATCTTCCCAGCCCTCACCTTCATCTTCATCCTCGTCTTCATAATCATCGTAATCATCGGCATCATCGGTACTCCCTAGCGCGGCGCTTCCACGATTAGATAAAGCAATGGGATACTCCTCATAAAGGTCTTCTTCATCCACTTCACTTATTCTGAAGTGGATGACTGGCACCAAAACAACCTGTGCTATTTTATCGCCCGGACTTATAATTTGGGTCATATTGCCTATATTATGTAAATCAACAAAAACTTCTCCATCGTATCCCGAATCAACAACATGTGCGCCGACGACGAGATCTCTTTTGGCGGCGATGCTCGATCGGTTCATAACTTGTAACATATAACCATGAGGAATACCAAATTTTAAACCAGTTTGAAGGCGCTCACTAAAAGAAGGATCAATCCAAACCTCACTCCCGTTGGCTGGGCTGTAATATACATCCAGTCCCGCGTCGCTTGGGTTTGCCCGGGACGGATCCTCTACATCAGGCCGAACTTTACTATATTCAAGAATCATTTTTTTTCTCCAAGTGTTTTTTAAAGTCTTCTATAACTAGTTTTGCTCTTTCCCAGCACTCTGGGCAATAGAGATTTACTTTTTCTTCTTTTTCTCGCACAACAACACTCCATGACATTACATGCTCTTTGTTCATTTTATCAAAAGGTTCTTCGCATGTCAAACAATTTGAAGCAATTTTCCCAAAAAGTGCAATTTTTGTTGCCATCTCTTTTTCAGCATTCTTTTTTAATTTGTTTGCGCGCTTACGCCGCAGTTTTCTAGAAAAGCTCATTTATCTTCCTATCTTAATTAGGCTAACATCCTAAAATTATATTTAATTGAGCGAGTGCTAAACCCCCACTGCTCATCATAATCAAGTTTACTCATATACGGGTGATTTAAATATATTTCATCCCGCTCTGGATTAACGCCCCAACACTTAATTGAAGTAACAGTTGAAGTGTCATCAATCACTTTAAGAATCCAATATGTTTTACCATTCTTTGTTTTCTTTGGGATCACTTCTCTTGGAATAAACCAGGCCACTCCTAAATCGTTGTCCCACTCTCCGATAGGCGGCACCTTATAATGGGCCAACCTTTGTTTAACGGCACCATCTAAAACCAAGTTCATAGGAAATATGCCGGTAAGAGAAACGAGATTATTAATTTTTTCTTCATCATTAAAATCACCCTCCGGAGAATACAGTCCTATGTTTTCTTCAAATTTCTTCAAACTTTTTGGACGATCAACAACTGCCGCAGACCAAAAATGTTTTAATCCAGTAAAGCGATCGTCAACAAGGTTGTTTACGGCGCCGCTTCGGACTAGAACGTCCAGCGCCTTTTTATTTAATTTACTGTATATAATATTATCATTAAAAAGAAACTCTTCCACAGTATTAAAAGGTCGATTATTAATAATCTGCTCAATTGCTTTATCTCCCAGCCCCTTTAATGAAGTTAGGGGCTGAATTAAAGTTTTATTATCTGAATCAATTTCCCAAACAATACCAGAATTATTAATATCAATTGGCTTCACCTTAAATTTAAATTTCTTTGCCAAGTTAATTGCTTTCTCTTTTCTAGTTTCAGGCTCTTTGTCCAAAAATGCAGCCATCCACTCTGCGGGATAATAATTAAAAAGCCATGCACACTGATAAGAAATGACTGAGTAAGAAACAGCATGGGATTTGTTGAAGCCGTATCCAGAAAAGAACTCAAATTTTTGCCACATTTCGTTAGCCCATTTTTTAGTTAAGCCCTTTTCTATGCAGCCTGCAACAAACTTAAGTTTTAGTTTAGTTTTCTGTTTTTCGACTGCTCCAGTTCCCTTTTTTGTGAGAAGTTTGCGAAGTTTGTTGCCCTCGTCCAAACTAAAGTCCTTACCAAGTTTGTGGGCTAAAAGAGCAATTTGCTCTTGAAAAATAAGAAAGCCATAAGTTTCTTCGGTCAAGTCTTTGACATGATCATGTTCATACGAAATATCTTCCGGTGCCCTCTTCGCTCTTACGTAAAGCTTATCAACATTTGCTCCAAGTGGTCCGGGCCGGTAAATAGAAGTAATGGCGGCAACATCAATAATGTTTCTAGGTTTTGCTTTCCGGCAAAATTTTTGAGCGCCATTTTCAGTGAATTGGAATATGCCAGCCCACTTCCCCTTATGAAAAATGTTTTCATAAACCTTCTGATCATAAAGATCTATTTTGTCTGGGTGTAAAATATTATCATAATACTTTTTTATGTCCTCAAATGTAGGACTTTTAACACCATGGTGTCGCTTTAATATGTGACCTATCGCGCCTTCAATCATTTTAAGGGTGGAGAGGCCAAGAACATCAAATTTAATAAAACCCATTGGCTCCAAATGACGCACATTTTGCCCTTCGGACCATGGCGTTTGAGTTATACCTCCGCTATTAATCAAAGGCATATACTTATCTAAGTCTTCTCCAATAACAATGCCGCCGGCGTGGCGAGAAACAGAGCGCATTTGGCCATATAAAATCTTAATATGATTTGCAACATGTGGATATTTATGAAGAAAATTCTTAAGTGATTCTGAAAACTCCATAACCTCTTCAAACGTAGGGTTATAAACGCCAGACTTAATACCATGTTTTTTCTTAGCGACAGGAGTCGCTTCCTTCAACATCCGAGAAGTAACTCCATTAACTTCCGTGAATGGAATCTCATAAAACTTAGAAATATCTTTAATTAACGATCGCAATTGAAGAGTGTTAAAATTTGATATGGGTACAACCTTGTCTCCTCCCCATTCCTCAATCAACATTTCCTTTAGTTCCATTGGGTCCGATACATCATAATCAATATCAGGATAATCTTTAGTATCTCTGCGTAAAAAGCGCGAGAAAAGAAGATTGTATTTGATAGGATCAATTTGTGTAATTCCCAGTGCATATGCAACCAGAGAGCCGGCAGCAGATCCTCGGCCTGGACCTGTTAATTGTACTGAATTTGCTTTATCAACTACTGCTTTCATTGTGAGAAAATATTTACTAAATCCTCTTTCTTCAATGACCCCCAACTCCTCTTTGAGGCGAGTTGTATATATATCGTTGGTATACAAATCTAAAGTGCGAAGACCTTCAAAACAAAGTTGAGAGAGTGTCTGCGGAGCAGTAAACCCGGGTGGTACCACAAAGTCTGGTAATCTTACTGTACTATCTGGCAAAAACGCCTCTATGCGATTATGCGCTATATTATGTGTTTCTTTAATTGAAGCGAGGACAAGATCATCATCGTAGCTGGCGCCACATTCCTTAGAGTACTTCTTATAAGATTCCCACATTTGATCGCCATTTTTTGGGTAAAGCTCATAACCAATTTCTTGAATACCAATTGGAAGCTCAGAAGTCATCCATGATGGCATTCCCCCTTTGCCAAGCCATCCTAAGCGCTTATATAATTCTCTGTCCTTCCACGCCTGCGGAGATGGATAGTGACTATCCGCTGTAGATATTAAACTAAAACCATATTTTTCAGAAGTTTGAATAATAAAGTTATTTAGTTCATGTTGTTCGGGTACATTATTCCATTGTAACTCCCCATACCATCTATCTCCAAAAATATCCATCATCTTTTCTGTGGTTTTTCTCATGGCCTCTAAGACGGCGGCTTGGCCACTTTCTCTATTTTCCCAATAATTTCCAGCGTATACACCACCAAGACATGCGCTTGCTGCAATAACGCCTTCATTATGTTTTTTCAGCATCTTATAATCAACGCGAGGAAAGCGATAAAAGCTTTCCTTCGAGAAAGATTTTGAAACCATTTTGAAAATATTAGTAAGCCCAATCTGATTTTGGGCCAATAAGATTAAGTGGCGCCTCCTGTTTAATATGTTTTTAACTGTCGCCTTTGATGAGCCCTCATCCTCAATTGTTGTAGCAGATCTGGAATCGTCTAAACCACGTTTCGCCTTTTTATCTTCCTTTGCTCGTTCGTATTCTTCTTTCCACTCTGAAATGCTCGGTAGAAAATATGCCTCTACTCCAAAAATAGGTTTAAAGTTTTTACCTTCTTCTTGCATTTTTTTGGCGTGCAATACCTGATATGCCATTCCATTCATGTTTCCATGATCTGTTAAAGCCAGCGCGTCGCAGCCATTCTCATATGCAAAATTCATATGTTCTTGAGGGTATCCAAGTCCATCAAACGGTGACCCTACCCCACTATGAGCGTGCAACCCAACAAAAGGTATTTTACTTGTCTTCTTCATTATCAACTCCAATCATATTCCACTCATGATATCCTAACACATCGCCCGCAGGTCTGTCAAGAGAAATATCACTTCCTAAAAAAGTTTTTAATCCGTGCCAGCTTCCTATATTGTAATACCATGGTACCTCCAATTTGGTATCTTCCATCTTAACACATTTAAATATTTTGTCAAGCTCAAAAAACCTACCTGACCACCTCTCTTCTATCGGAATTCTTTTTGGCGCATCATAATCTGCAAACTCGCCCGTTCCTTCTTTTCTAATAATTTTGCGAGCTTCTTTAAAATCTTCAGCATCAAAAGTAAATCCTAAGTATTCATTATTTTTTATTGTTTTGTCCTTAAAAGAAACGTGAAAATCTTTTTTGCTGGATATTTTACTTCGATAGGGTATTACTAATGTAGGGTCATAAATTCCATATGGAAATGCTGCATAATATTTATCAGGCACCACCCACTTACTTATGGTTTTACTTAGCCAATATGAAGTTAGGGCACCATAAAGCACGCTCCACCCCAGACAGTCTCTTTTGTCACGGTCCTTTGGGTGGATAGGAACATAATAAATTGGTATCGTTCTTTCAAATTGTTTGGGTGCGCGCTTTCTTGGTAAATCATATTTTAATGGATCTTGTACAAAGTCCCCAAGGCGATGTCTTATTAAAGGTTGCATATCGTCATGACAAACAATCCATATAGTTTCGCACCCTGCACAAGCACATTCCCAAACTGCCCTTTCAACAGCCAAATAATTTTCACTGATCGGCTGTAAACAATCATGCCATGGAAAATTAAAATCTAATTCCTGGCCCGCTACAGGAATGATACCTGATAAATGAAAACTGGTTGTAATTTGTATACCCCCTTCAATCATTTAAACTCCAACTTATCTGTATTCTCGTAGGTGTGCATAGCTGCTTTCATTATTTCCCTCTTTGTAACCTCTAAGTTTAAAGCATATTGGTTATTACCCCCGCACTTTCTCCCTCCAATGCCCGCTTCTTTCATCATCGCCATAACTTTAAATTTTGCATACGTGTCAGAATATTCAAAATCCTCCAACTGCTCCTTCTGCAAATAAGAAACGGCCACAATGTCCTTTCTGTTGGGGTGGTGGCCATCAATTCTATCGGATGGATAAAAATGAACCTCTTTTACAAAGTTGTCTTCAGTTTCCCAAAAAGTGTTTGGATGTGTCTGACATGATTTAGATATAATCCAGTCTAACACTACAAAATCTTTATTTTCTTTTGTTGGGAGAGGGAGGCCCGCGACGTTTTCATCATCAAATAGAATAACATTGTTATAATCAAATTTAATGACACGAGCATCCTTTGTGGTAACACTTATGTCACCTTCTTTGATCCTCACATGTTGCGCCTTTGTTCCTAATAAATTTAAACCCGCGTTGGAAAGTAAATAATATAAATTATGCCATTTATATAAATTGTTCTCAGCGCGGGAAAGCCACCCTTCTTTTTCAAATCCATGTGGCTTCTGAACTTTGTTTATTATTAAAGGAATGTTATTTTCATAAGAATAAAGGAGTGCCGCTAAACTACCCCCCACCACCACCTTATTCAAATGGCGCTGTGGGATCTTAATCAGCAACACTTTCCTGTAAACGCTTATCTATCTTTTTAAAGACTTCATGAAGCTCATCTAGGTTTTCTGTTTTTTTCCAGAAGGCCCACTCAGCCGGTCGAGAGGAAAAATATTTTAATTTTTTCGCTAGCTGGGTTCTGAGCGCAATTAGCTCTTCTCTTGAAATATCAAGATACATTTATAACTCCATTCTTTTATTAAAAAATTATCGAACTTTATTTTTTCCAAAATTTTGGAACATTTTAGAGTATTTGGTGTCAACTTTTTTAAGGCCCTGGCCCCACTCTTGTAAGAGCAAAGAATAACACCCATTTTTAATGGCAGGCACACTGTTGCTACCCAGCGGGCTACATTTCTTTTTTCCCTGCTTATAAATGCTATGAATTGCATTGCGTTGTTTTATCAAATGACGACTCCACTCCGCGACGATTTTATCATAATTTTTGTTTGTGGCTTCCGCATGTGTTGTTGCTGGTAGTCCCACCAAAATCAACATAATTATTAAATATTTTACCATTATCTTTTCTCCTCGACTGTTATTTCCTTAAGGGCTTCAGTGCTCACTGGAAATAGATCTTTTGCTATAGTTAAACAAGCTTTCGCTACTTTTTGTATTTCCCATTGTGCGCCTGAATGTGTACGTAATGTTATGAATTTAAATAGGTTATTTAAATTGCAAGTGCCATAATACTCCGTATAAAGATTTTGTGGCAATGCACCCCTTGCTTGCTCTCTGCAGACACCCATCTCCAAGAGCTTGTTGTAGACATATAGTGATGCATCATGGTGCTGTTTCAATAGATCAGAAGCACTTACTGGATGTCCTGCAACATTGTACTCTGGATTAATCCATTCATCGATGCTTGCCTGTCTATTAGACTTGCTCTGTTTTCTAAAGTGCTCCGGCTCATAAAACTCTAAATTAAAATCAGTGTATCTTCTACTAATTTCATTATAAGACCAAGTGCGATGACGATGGTGCTGTGATCTAATAAAGAGGGGCACCATAAAACGTAATGTAACTACGTTGTGTTCTAGGGTCGAAGTGTGTCCATGCTTAATCAAGTATTTGATTAATTTCTTATCGCGGTCTTGCAATTCTTCCACTTGCTTTCCAAAACTTACGCGTGCTGAATTCACAATTGTGAGGTCCGTTCCCATGTGTGACACATATTCAACAAACCCAATTTTATCATCGAACAATTCAATCTTGCGATTATAATTTTTTACCACGTCATCCCTTGTTTGCTTTTTTTCATCGCCTCAAACCATGATTTTGGCTGAGAAGTCTTTTTAGATTCCTTTAGCTGGAAGTGTTTTCCGCTAGCCCTGGACCAAAAATCAGCATCTTTAGTAACTGTTTCCACGCTAGTCCAAGGGCCGGCCCAAGAATCTTGTATTTGGCTACCATCTTTGCCATAGGCATTGATGACTTTTACTTGATCTCCGCGTGCAGTGGTCGCCGCCTCTCCAAATATAAATGCCTCTTGATTGTATTTTTGAGACATTTGTGCTGCAAAATCAAATAAATTTTCGGCACTCTGGCTCTCTGCGTTTTCTGCGTTTTCTCCACGAGCATGAGAGGTAGCTAAAATACTATTTTCCGTAACATGAACCGGATCCTCTAATTCAACTTCGACTTCTTCACCCGTTTCAGGATCAGTTTCTGTCTTAGTAGTTTCCTTAAAACCACCCTTTAACTCAGTAAAGGGAAAGCCGGCTGCAGCAAATTCTTGTTTTAACTGCTTATACGCTTGCCTATTTTCAGCTCCGCTTCTCTCATGACGATCTGAAGACATAATAACAAATGGATTGCCGCCTTCAATGTGGTGCCTTACTCTGTTATAAGAACTCATTTCTTTAATGAGATCTTTTTCAGCCATGGCATCTCTCACTAGTTGATAAAGTTTACCTTTTGACAATTTCTCCATTCATTTTTTTCCTCATGTGTTTACTATGTCATATGGACTCCATAAACATAGTTTTCTAATACTAAATAGTAAGTTTCTTTGTTTAATACTATTTCTTGTACCATTGTTTCATCTACAACAATCTTCTTATTCTTGCAGTCTAAAACCTTTTCGCAGTCATCTGACGCGTCAATTACATTATACACTCCATGAGCAGATTTTTTAGCAATTTTATAATCATCAGGAACTAAAATACAAGAGTCTTCTTTCTCTGGTTCTTCAGCCCTCTCGATTAACAGATATCTATTAACAGGCTTAAACATTAGAAGCTCCAAACTTCTTTTCAATAGCGCTGAACATCTCATTTAGATCATCCATATCAGCACCTTTTTCATAGAGACGAAAAGCTTTTACTGCGGCCCAAATATCATCTTTAGTCAACCAGCCATTTTCAATATATTCCTTTCGGAGATCTTTTTTCTGTTCCTTATATGGTTCGATTGCCTCTTCAATCGCTAACATTGATTTAAGATACTTAACAACATATTGATCCCTTTCCTCTTCTTGAGTTAAACCATCATCCACTAGCTTTAAATTATTCATGTTTCCTCCTATTTAATTTCACATGCACCGCCAGCGCAAGCTAATTCGCCGGCAAGATTAGTATTATCTTCATGTTCTACTACATGAGATAAATCGATTTTTTCTAGGTCCGTCACCAAATTTTGGTATATTTCTTCTGTGCAATCCTCGAAGGGAGATTGTTTATACGACCCTCCATCATGAGGAAGAACACTCAACCCGTTATAATATTTGCGGTTTTCCCACATCCATTGTTGTACAGCGTCCCATTCCTCTTTTTTAATGTTTATTGTGGCAGAGACATTGTGTGAATTCTGCCCTCTTTTGTGGCCATTCCCTACCCACTCCCGGCTAATCTTTTTAACCCTTTCTAAGAGATCTAAAGCTTGCTCATGTCTTGTGATTGCTCCAGTGGGCGCCTTTTGTGGTATGCTAATCACTGCTGTATCGTGTGGTCTAAAATATTCATCCTCTATTAATTTGGGATGCATAATCGATAAATAAGTGTAAATCGCTTCGTTCTTCCCCACTCGAATTCTCCGAATATAATAATCATTGTGCCAGGCATGGATCCCGCTTGATGTTCCCAGCGTCAAAGATGTGGTACCGGCTGGTTTCACGCAAGTAGTTCTGCGAGCCGAGTTTATACCAATTAATTTTGCTACTCGTATGTTCTCTTCTTTAACAATCCGAGCAGCTTTTTGTATGTCTAATTTTAAAACTTTTCCAGAGGCGATGCCTGTCATACTAACTCCGATCAGTGCATCTTTTTCAGTGCTTTTTTTCCAAATGTCACGCAGATAATGAAAATCCGTATAACTAGCTTGTAGCGTCGCAATAAAAGTTGCAGCCTTACATCTTGCCTCGTACTCTTCCTGTGTATCGACATCGCTGGCATTAATTTCTGTAAGATTACAAAATTGGAAAGGGCGCAATCCAATTTCACAACAAGGGTTGGTACCCCAATCTTTATCATTCGTAAAATAGAAACCTGGCTCGCCGGCTCGACTAGCTTCAATCCGCTCCCACAACTCTCGAAAATATTCTCTTGTGATACGATGACGCATCAAAACTAGGGAATTATTTGCTCGGCCTCTCTGTGGATTTTTTTCCCACCACGTTCCTGTTTTGGCCGCTATCATTTCATCATCATCCGCACTAAAGAGGGAGATGAGCGCAGCTCTTCGGATTCCTCCTGCCAAAACCGCATCCGCAATATGACAAATTATATCATGCACTTCAATAGGTTCAAGTTGATCTCCCCCTTCTTTAAGTTGCAAGATCCCCTCAATCTTTACCAAACATTCTCTAAGTGGTTGTGGCCCAGGAGCTTGTCCTCCGGAGGTTACCAAAAGGGCGCCCTTTGGACGAATGTCACTGAAATCGAAACGCAGGCGAGGGCCTCCGAAAAAATAACTTTTCATTAAATTTTTAACGGCATCGGACCAGCCTTCAATTGAATCTCCAACTAAATATCGGCGCGTTCGATTCTTATTCGGCTTTTTTATTTCTGGAAGTGCCTCGGTGTGGTGCTTTTGTACACTGTAGCCGACGCCCGTTCCCCCCAATAAAAGAAACATAACTTCTCCAAATGCGCGCTCATCGTCAATAGGCAAATATGCACAATTAAATATTCTATTAGGGGCTACCTCTATTGGTTTCCCTCCAAATTGCATAGAACGCATCGAAGGTAAAACTTTTTTAGCATAAACATATTTATATGCTTCTCTAATTTCTTCCGTTAAGGCCGGATATTTCTTCATGTGCATTTTGCGATTGCGAGTAACTAACTCTTTCCAAGTTTCTCTTCTATTTTTCTCAGGAAGATACCGTGCATATTTCATATGAACAGTGATATCTGATAAGATTTGTGTTGCAGTGTCTATTGTCATTGATTTCCCCTTTTTTTCCTATAATTTTTGTATTTTTCTTGTAAGGTCTGTTCTTGTTTTTTCACTTCGTTTTTTCTCACTTCATCAAAAGTTTCAATCTGGGGAAGTACATCAATTTTAACATTAGAAGTGTCCATAAAAATGGGATATATTAAACCATCAGGGCCATTTCGATTCTTAGCAATAAAAACCCTACCCCCATTACTATTTTTATGTTGAACTGTCCGAGAAATAGAAAAGATAAAGTCTGCCACAAAACATTTGTTAAAAGCTTCGGATATCGCCTCCATTGTAATTACTTCAGCATTTAAGCCGGATCGATTCGTCTGAGAAGCTGTCCAAACAGGACAAGAATTAATTTGAGCTAAACTTCGTAGCTCTTCATAAATAGATTCCAACTGGTGTCTTTTCTCATCATTTTTTAAATTTGAGCGTAATAAATCTCCGTAATCTACAATGATCATATCAACAGAAATTTCCTGTTGTTGTAACTTCTCTAAATGATTGCGAAGTGTGTCAACTTTTGCAGATTTTGTTGGATATTCTTTAACAATTAATTTTCCAGAAATATCTTTAATCTCATTATAAATCTCCTCTTTTCGATTGAAGAGTTCTCTCAGGGGAATCCCAGTAATACAACTATCATATCGAGAGGCAACAATTGTGTCTGATAACTCCAAAGTATAGTGGATTACTGTTTTGCCTTCTTTAAGAGCTTGGGCTCCTAAATGCACTAGCGCCATTGATTTACCGGCGCCAGTGGGTGCAATAACGACACCTAGCTCTCCATTGCCAATACCCCCTTTGGTTAGATCATCAAGCACTTTCCACCCTGTTGTAACCGGATCTCTAGACTTTAGTTCAAACCTTCTTTCAAAATCTTCAATATACCGATAACCATCATCGTTGTCGTTGCCCAGTTTCATCGCGTTGTTTATGAGCTTTTGGATATCGTCAAAAGAAGATTTTTTGAGGAGAGGCACTGACTTTAATATTGCTTCTTTTAAGACTTGTTTTTTACAAAAGTCTACAGCCACATCTTTTATATATTCTTCATCCTGCACATCAGTCCGAGACATCCTTGCAAAAAAGTCTCGTATCTGTTTTATAATTAACTCATTCTCATTAGCTAACTCCGTTCTGAGGATGGTACCCATAATTGATTCAGAGGGTTGGCGCGCATACTTTTCCTTATAATGAAAAACTAATTTTACAAAAACTTGAAGATACTTAAACTCCAAAAAATTAATGTCTAGCACCTCTTGCATCTGATCGGCAAAAGTGCGGCTGCTAAAAATCAATTGACATAAATTTTCTTGAAATGGTTTCCCAAATTGAGAAAAATCTTCTTGTTCTGCATAGTTCAACTATCACCTCCTCCCGGTGTGTACAATATTATAACATTTCTTTGGCACTGTCAAGACTATAAAGAAAAGACAGTAAATAGAAAGATAGACAACAGAGCGGGGAGAAGTATTCTTACAAAAACCGCCCACCCTAAAAGTCGTTTAGTTTCACTGTTTTTTTTGGCCACAAAGTATAACACAATTAATGTTAGTGCGTTCCAAAAACCAATCTTGCCTATCTTTTCCATTTCCACATTTTCCATATTAATCAGTTGATGGATGGCGATAGTGCGGCTGAATAGCCTCTTTGCGTATATCATATTCTTTGAGAGCCACATCTACAGCAAAATTGATCAGTGTCTGTTCAATATGTGCGATAGGGCATTTCATGTGCGTTGCCAATGCCCGGACTTTATCCCAATCTTCCCTGTTAATAGCGGCCTGAATTTTCTTGACTGGCTGCCGCCTCATATTTTTGAAATACTCTACTAAACTTTTATCTGAATTCTTAAACATATTTTTTTTCCTTGTATTTAATTTTTTAACTAATAGCTGAAGAGGGACTCGAACCCTCACGCCCATATGGACAAGGGATTTTAAGTCCCTTGCGTCTACCAGTTCCGCCATTCAGCCATTTATCATTAACTCATCATAAACCATATTTGTTCATTTGTCAAGAGTTAAAAGCACCCCCGGCATGATTCGAACATGCGACCTACGGATTAGAGCAGCGCTTTGGCTTTCGCATGCTCTTCTCTGTGGCAATTTGCACACAAACACAAACATTTATCTAGTTCTTTTTTTACATTTTCATTAAAAGCTGTTAATCTTGCTTTAGAAATAGCAAAATCTTTTTTATCCGTGTCCTTATGGTGAAATTCTAACACCCCATAATATTTATTATAACCGCATCGCTCACATTTGCCACCTTTATATTCAACACATTTTTGTTTAAACTTTCTTTGTCTTTCTACGGTTTGTTGATTAGTACATCTTTTACAATAAGGCGACAAATCATTTCCAGATCGCCTGCGATAAAATTCATCTTTTGTCTTTGTTTTATCGCACCTTTTGCATAATTTTATTTTATGAATGGGCATTTTGGCATCTCCAACAATATATATTAGAACCCCTAGCTGGATTTGAACCAGCGTATGACGGTTTAGAAGACCGTTGCCTTTCCACTAGACTATAGGGGCTTATCATGTAACAATTATACCTCACTTAGATTTGAATGTCAACCTTTTGTCCAAAATAAACAATCGTTTATTTTGCTTAATAAGTTATAACGGCCAAATCGTCAAATGTTATCTTGACACTTTTGGATCAGGAACAATAAGAACGACGGGCTCTTTCGAACTCCACATTGGGCCGACCTTAAATCCAGCGTCCTTGAACTTTTGTGTGATCTCATGCGACATTCTTAACCCTGCGATAGATGCCAGTTTAGTCATCTCATACTCAGAACGAAATACCTGATATTCGCCCGGAGAATACACCGGATCATGTTCTATGTCAAGTTCAAAATTATCTTTGGTAACATTGGGGAGATTGTATACAATATCTTCGATCTTCTGAATATTGGGATCTTTGTCTCCTTCAATTGCACCCTGTGTGGCAGCAGCTTGAGCAACTGCTAAAACATCTTCAAGGTCAGTATCACCATCGCTGTCGATATCTGTATCTGCTTCTTTTACAAACTTACTCCAGTTTTCCATTATAAGTTTATGTTTCATATATTAAATAGTCTCCAATAAGAGAAAAGTTGGTGGAAATGGCGGGATTCACAAACTTACTCCACTTAACTCTAAGTGTAAACCTTTTGTTCCAAAATAAACAATCCTTTATTTTGCTTTGTTGTTAGTAAAGGATTGTTTATTTTCATTTCTCTTCCTTATCGTAAAAAAACTTAGTTTTGGCTTTTAGCAGTTGGTATTCTTGTTCGTTCATTTATCTATCTCTCGCAAGTTACGATCTTATAATCCTTGTAGAAAAAAACTCTTTGACCTTCGCGAGGAATACAGACAGACTCAGCGATAGAAACTGTAGAATATTTTACTATCCCCCTTTTTTCATATTTAATCACAGCAGCATCGCCATCGATTTGATGAACAACTCCCAGGAGGAGCAAAAATAACATAAAATTAATTGATTTTTTCATTATAACAACTTAAATATCGTTCGCCCCGGTCACATAAAAATGTGACCACAATGCCAGGCGGATTATTGTTTTTAACCCATTTTTCTGCAGCCAATATATTTGCTCCAGAGCTTATACCCACCAAAAGGCCGTTTTCTTTGGCAAGACGACATGATCTTTCTTTGGCTTCTTTTGTTGTTATTTCTATTACATTATCAACTTTTGACATGTCACATAAGAAGTCATCACCATCGTTAATGCCTTGTATTCCATGGGTTTCTGCTGGTTCGGACGGCTTCACAAGAACTGTTTTCATATCTGGAAATTTCACCGACAAAAAATTATGACAACCCATAATAGTACCGCCGGTTCCAGACCCAGCAATCAAAGCAGATATGTTTTCAGGTACCTGTGTGAGTATCTCTCTGGCTGTCATTGTTTCGTGGCACTCAGTGTTATGTTTATTACTAAACTGCATTGGAGACCAATAGGTGCCAAAGTTATGAACGAGCTTATCCCTTCTTTTTATCGCGCTTTTAAATGCATTATCACCAACTTCAATAATTGTGGCTCCAAACATTTTCATCATTTTTTTTCGCTCGGCGCTCATGTTGCGAGGCATAATAATAATACAATTATATCCATACGCAGCTGCAAACATAGCAAATGCAATGCCTGTATTCCCAGAAGAAGCCTCAACTATCGTATAACCCTTTCTTAAATCACCAGATTCTTCAGCTTTCTTTATTATATAATATGCCATCCGATCTTTAATAGATCCTGAAGGATTAAAAGTCTCTAACTTCGCATATATTTTATCACTTATCTTGATAAGTGGTGTGTTTCCAACACACTCATGAATAGTCATAATATTTTATTTATTTCCTACAACAATTTTTCTGAAAGATGTATAAAGATCATTCCAGTTTGTTTTTCCTATGCCATCTTCCAGCATCATACCATTTGTAGAAGTTTTATTAAATGTTAATTCAGTGTCCCTGATTATAGATTTTATTTTAGTTTTATTCTGAACTGAAATACTTGGAGCATATAGCTGCATCAACTGATAATTTTCCTTAATGATTGGTTCACTCTCAACAATGTTTTGATATGCTTTTAAGGTTGAATTAGCATTCGCGCAGAATTCAACCACCTTGTCAATGCCATATGTCTTTTCTTCTGCAAGGAATGGCAAACGCTTTGCAACGGTTGCCAATCCAATTCCCGGGACTCCATCTAAATTATCGCTCTTATCTCCCACAATTGCACGGGCCAGCGCAAAATTTGTTGGATGAATACCAAACTTCTCAACAATATTTTTTTTGTTTAATATTTCTTTTTGAGTTGGCCTATAAAGGACAGTTTCATTATCAAGCAGTTGAAAGAAGTCTTTATCGCTTGAGACAATTACTTTTTGCCAGCCCCAAAAACCAGGATGTTGTGCAATAAAAGAAATTACATCGTCTGCTTCTGAACCGTCTGAAACTAACTGAGTTATTGGGAAATTATTTAGATATTCAACAAGCCGTATTTGCTGCCAAATCTTATTTTGAAGTTCCTCTTCCTCAGTAAGATTTTTAATATCTCGATTGAGACGTAAGGGTTTTCTCCCTTCTTTATAGTTTTTGTTGACAATCTTTCTTCTTGCGCTGCCACCTTTACCATCCCAACAAATAATAACCCTATCAGGATTAATCTCACGACAAAGTTTTTGCAGGATTTTAAGAAACCCAACAGTTCCACCAATGGGATCTCCATTCGTAGATAAACTTGGGTTAACAATATAAGCCCTCAAAAATTGATTGAGGGCGTCAATAATCATTACTCTCTTCATGAAGAGTATCCTACCAAATTAAATCAGACTTGTCAAGACTTTTTTTACTTTCTACGATTAGCTACAGTCTGGGCGCCTTTGGCGAATGCCGCTCTCCTTTCGGTGGTTTTAGTGTAATCTTTAGGATTAGCTAAAACCTTCTTAGCAAATGGTTGAACTCCCATGCCAGCTCTGTCTGCCTGTTTCGTAAAAGTGCCTTCAGTGCCTTTCTTTTCTATCTCATCGGCAGCAGCAACAAAGCCCTCGTCATCCTCTTCCATAATTGCACGGTCAGAGATGCCCTCTTGGTCTTTCGCAGCTGCGTCGGCTATGCCGGTTCCAATGCTCTCCTCATCCTCCAAAACAATAGCTAATTCTTCTTTAATAATTTGTTTGAGTTGTTGTTTTGTTAGTTTCATTATGGTTGCCTTTTAATAATAATCTGGTTGTTCGTACTCGTGGCCGAGCATCTTAGCCCAGTCTTCTACGGCGCTCGAAAGCTGCTCACTCATAAAATTATCCCAATCATTATGAGGAACATTATTTTTCCAGCCTTCATACTCGTGATGTCTATCATTTAGCTCATCAAATATTTGTACAATTGAAATTTCTTTTCCATCAAGTTCAACAGTCACATCCTTATAATCTTCTGTATATGCAGTCAGCCCATTAGCGGTAACTATCTTTTTTTTCAATGTTGCGTGAAGCTCTTCTTTAATAAGTCGCTTAAGTTGTTGTTTTGTTAATTTCATTGTGTTTATTCCTCGAATGGAAAGCCGATTGCTTTTCGTTCAGCTGTAGCCTTCTCTGTCCCGTGCCCAACAAGGTTCTCGATCATATTAGCTATTCTAAAGATAGTTAATTCTGTCGCTTTCGCATAATCCTTAACTTGACCTACCAGACCTCCAATACCTCCACTAGTATGTTTAAACCCAAGAGGATCGCCGGATCGCTGTGTAGGAAGCGGCCCTTTTACTTTTTTAGGTTGCGCAATATTTAATACTCTTTCTTCTAAAGCTTTTGCAGCGTCATAAGCAGATCGCACAGAATCCCGCATTTTAAGCTCACCAGCTTCAGTTAATAGCTCAGATTGCGCATATTCCAGTTCTTCTTTAATAATTCGTTTTAGTTGTTGTTTTGTTAATTTCATTATACGTTGAATCCCTTGGCTCTCATGGCCATGTTTTGTCCTATTCTAGAAATGTATTTCTTCACTAGACTCCTCCTCGGGAGGCTCCAGTTCGCCTTCGTCGTCCCCAAACTCTTTATCCAAAATATCTTCAAGATCATCTGAATAAAGCGACGATTGATCCACAAAATTATCTAAAGTGGCCTGCAAAACTTCTTTGACCTGTCCCCTTGCATCTTCTTTTGTAAGCGGTCCATATTCGTCAGGCTTATCTTTGTAGTGGTCAATCACTCCGAAAGTTACATCTCGGAAGGCGTCGCGTAAGTCGTCAAGCGCAGGATCAAACCCTTTATGTGCCTCGTCGCTGGCATCAAAAGAACGTGGAGGCTCCTCCCCTATACGCTCTAACTCTTCTTTAATAATTTGTTGTAATCTCGATTGTTTTAGTTTCATGGCTTATCCTTCCTTAATACTATTAATTAGTAAGCAAAAAGAGTTTATTCCCGTTCTTCATAGAAAGATTCTGCTGAACCTGTACGGTCATCAAACTTCATAATAATCTCTTCGTCCATGATCTCTAAAACTCTTTGCCTAAACTTAGGATCTTCAAGTTTTTTCTTCCAACCAGAGCTTTGAAATTTATCAAATGTACCATCGTTATAAGTAAGAGCAAACCAGGCGCCACTATTATTTAAGTGTTGTGAACCCTTAATCGCGTCAAGCCAACTTTCTTCATCTTGTACTCCGATTTCATCTCCCCATAGGATCTTAAAATTACATTGTCTACCGGCTGTCCCGAATCGTGATTTTTCAAGTTTTACCTTGACCTCTGAACCGATTCGAAAGCCTTTATCATCTGTGATGAAAGAAGCCTTTGCTTTACGCCCTGTGAGCCACACACGCAACGAGTAGGCATAAACCATAGCTTTACCCCCAGGCGTCATATAAGGCGTTGTGAGGGCCTCTGAGGGGCGCCTGGTGATGTTTGTTTTAAGCTGGTTCAAAACAAGAAACGTCGATTGACTATTCGCAATTGGAACTGTCAGCTTTGACATGCCTTTTGCAAGAATTCTGGCCTTAACGGCCATCGACGAAAGAGGATTAAAATCTCCTTCAATATCTGAGATTGCTGGTGTCAACGCTAGTGAATCCCAGATAAAAAGCATCTTGTTTTCGTTTGACCCAAGAAGCTCTTCAATTGTCTCAAGCACAAATTCTACAGATGTTGCCTGTACATATAATAGATCATCAACATTACAGCCAGTTTTCTCTAAGAACCCCGGATCAATTGCGGACTCTGAATCAAAATAAACCACATCAATCCCCATATTCTGGGCATTAGCGGCTACCTGCGCTGCCATATATGATTTACCAGTTGACTCCAAACCCGCTATTTCAACAATTTTTCCAATTGGGATTCCTGCGCGCTGGCCTCGACAAATAATACTGTCAAGCCATCTCGACCCTGTAGGAATCCATTCTTTTACAATTGTTGGACTACCCTCATTTAAATTATGTGCCACGTTTAGTCCCGCTTTCTTGTTGATAAGTTTGCGCATATCTTCAATAGAAAGCTTGCCAGCAGCTTTTTTAGTTTTAGTCATTATAATATTTTCCTCCTATATTAAAAGTTGAGACATTTATAAACCCACGTCTTCCCTGTGGTTAAAAACTAATTTAATAGATTAGAAGTCTTATTTAGCTTAACAATTCTTTGCTTATGTTTAAGAGAACAACCATTAGGCACAGTAACCCTTCGATAATCCACAATTAGCCCATGAGCAATAGACTCTCCATGTTTATGGTGGACTCGGCCTCCCTTGGTTTTATAATCAGAGGCAGCATTATACTGGGTATGGATTGCCACATAGGTACTAAACCAAAGTTTAAAGTCCTTGTCAACGGCAGAGCCATCATTGAAAGACGGATGCAACTTGAATAGAAGTGTAGTACCCTCCAAAAGCTCACCCTGAATCTTTTCATCGTTGGACCACGCTCTATCTAAAAGCTCAGAAGCTAGTTTTACGTTAGCTAAACCATGTTTTACGCATCGGTTAAACGCTCCAACGGAGATGCGCTTTGAATTTGGGGCGCCCACAGTGCCAAATTCGTCAGGAGAACCATAAACGCTTAAGCCAGTATAAACAAGCTGATTTTTAATCTCTAGCGCTTTCTGGTCTTGTGCAAGTACTTGGTGCACAAAAACTTCATCTTTGTTTGCACTCTTGCGGTTTGACCAGTTAACTTCATAGAAAAGCTTGTGATATTCCTGTTCGTTTTTAACATCGATACGATAACAAGGCATCTTGGTACGATTTGGAAACACGACTCTGTACATTCCTCGGCGGTGATCACCATCTAGAAGATATTCGTCACCATTAGGAAACACAGCAATTGTGGGGGGAGTAAACTTTGACCAGTCAAAACCATTCTTAAGATATTTCTTAAGTTGACTGCTCTTTGTTTCACGATTAACCAGACTCAATATCTCCACCCCTACTTGGCCCGGTTGGCCCGGCCTTCCAAAAATATTGATGTCATTAACTTTTAGAGATTTTGTATCTCCAACTAAAAAATTACTCATAATTATTCCTCCTTATGAATAGCATCTAAGGTTTCGAGGCCAATTGGACTTATACTAGGCACCTTATCGCCTAAAAAAATGAGGCATCTGTAAACCCATGCCTCCCTGCGGTTTATAAATTAGCTGCCAAGAAGATCTGCGAAAGCTTTATCCACGGAAGTCCCACTAGTGGCTTCTTTCTCGGTGCCACCATCATATTTGGTGGTTTCGGTGGAATTCTCTTCGGGATCTCCATCTCCCAACAAAAATTCATCTAGCATTCCCTGAACTTCTGCAAAAGATTTTCGGCTAGCTGCAAACAATTCATCAAAGTCCGGTACAGACTCCAAAAATTCACGGCATCTCTCAGGCTCTTTACAAAGCGTTGAACTACGGCGGCGCGGCGTAATCTGAGTTACTGGAAAGGTTGCGCCAGCTGGCTTTCCATAACCAAGGACAAGATCAGTCCCCGCTTCAGCATCGGTAATGTCTCCATATTCCGGATTAAGCACAAGATTCAAGAGAGTTTCATAAACGGTTTTACCGAAACCCCAAACTCGAACCCCTTTATCTTCTTCTCCGCGCACAATAACTGGCGCAAAGAAACGCTGACGAGCAGAAAGCTTTTTCGCCATTCTCTTACTATCTTCTGTGCCTTCCTGCCAAAGCTGGCGCACAAAAGAATCCAACGGACAATCTTCGCCAAAGTTTCGCTTTGGACTCAAGAAGCCGGGATTATCTCCAACATTATAATGGAACCAGTAATCCTTGAACGGATCTCCATCTTCAGTAGGAACAATACGGATAGTTTGTTCCCCATCCTGCGGGCGCCAAAAACGATTGTTGCCCCCTTTACTTTCAAGAGCATTTTTGCGCTCTCTCATTTTCTTCATATCAATAGTCATTTTTTTCTCCTTTTAGTCAGCGTGATGACTCTCTCACGCTGCTGATTTTATTATAATACTATAAATTGATTTCTTTGTCAAGTCTAAAATTATCATTTTGTACCACAGAACTATTCAATAAGCCATAAATATAAGGTGTATCATAGCTTGTTGAATAAATCCCGTAGCTGACCTTTATTTTATCATACTGTTTCAAAATTTTAAGCTGTTCTGAGATATTTTTCATTAAAGTGCCATCAGTTTTTAACATTTCTTCAGGCACTCCATAATAATAACATTTATCTCTGGGGATGTCAAGATCAAAAAATAATTTTTCTTCCCCTCCTTCATATGAAACTAAACTGAAAGTTGATATCCTAGCAGAATCCAATGTCTCATCAAAAGTGTCAATTTCAGACTTAGAATGTTTAAAGACGTTAATCATATGCATGGTAGAAGATATTAATTCGTTCATTTGAGTGTGTATTTCTCGTAAGGGGACGTCCCCAATTATTTTAGACAACTCAACATTATCAACTAGATAAATTCTTTTAAAAAGCCCTGACCGTGCGTATTCTTGTAATACCCCAAAAATTACATTATTGTTTTTTACTTTTAGCGCAGGGAGCAAAGAACAATCTGGCCGAGCATACAAAACGCTTATATTACATTTGTGTCTTATCTGTTCCAATATTCGCAGGCTAGCGGCAGATATTTTTCCACAGCTAGTAATGAACAAGACATCCCCCTTCACATATCTAAAAAATTTTTTAAAGCTTGGACACTTCTTTTCGTATTCTTCTAAAGTTTTAAATTCCGGAAAATCAAAACAATCCTTTGAACTTTGTAACCCTTTATTGATTTTATATATTTTATATTGAGGGTACTTCGAAAAGCTAGCAGCAATATTACATCCAGCAGTTCCTAGACCGATGATCGTTTTCATGTTTTACTTTCCACCATTTCACCAAAATTTTTGCCATGGGAAACATTTACTTTAAAGTGGCCCAATTCAGTATCCGCAAATAATTCTTTTATTTCTTGAATTATGTTCTCGTCATCATGGTGTAAATCAATTACAAGAGAGTCATGCAAACAAAAAGCAATATTAGATTTTTTATCTTTTAAATATTCCCATACTTTAATCATTTGGCGTAAAAATAGGTCAGCAGCCGTTGACTGAATAATATAATTTAATGCATGGTGATCATCCGAATCAATTATTCTATTAAAAAAGGTTGTCACTTGGCCTTCGCTGTAGTACTTTTGTACCACAAAATCTCTATCATATTCTTTATTTAAAACATAATCTTTAGATTCAGGATTATAAAGCCAAGCAAAAACTCTCTTCTTAGCTTCTTCTCTTGTGTTGGTATTCTTAAAAACGTGCCTCATATTCCAATCGTGAATGTCTTCTTTCGGCTGATCCTTCCCTGAAAGGCTCATCATAACACGAAGCTCGGCTGCGTTATAGTCCATTTCTAAAAATGAATGGTTATTGGGCTTTAAAATCTTACGATAACTCTTGTGTAACGTAAGAATAGGAAACTGCGTCGCCGTCAGTCTCCCCGTTTTAGTTCCAGACATGTTATAACATATATAAGGTTCCGTTGCCTTAAGTTTTTTAAGAAATTGTCTGACCTTAAAATCATATCTCCTGTTTCTCATTGAACTTAAATCAATATTTAATTTTCTATTTTTTATCTCTGTTAAAATCTTTGCAATATTAACTCTAAAGTCATAATCATCTGGCTTTTTATAGTTTTTAAACACATGAGCTGATATTTGATTTTTGATCTTTCCATACTTTAATAGTATGTGTACAGGAAGCAAATCAAAATAACAATAATCGTTTAAATTCAATTTAACTTCTTTTGTTGAAGTGTGGAAAGCTTTCAGCTTATGTCTAATTAATTCCCACTCATCAACTAGTTGTGGGGGGCATGCTTCAGTTAAAGACTGCCCCCCACAATAATATTTGGCGTATTGAATTGTTGAAGCCGGCATACTTTCAGAATAATCCCACGTGTGAGTGAGACTCTTTTCAGGAAGCTTTTTTGTATAAAGCTCTTCGTCAACATATACTGCAAGACAATCTTTTTTGTCATCAAATGTTTGAAAAATCATTTCTACCGTGCTTACCTTCTGTTCATATCTTATCTTTGGCGGTGAATTTATTCTGGATCACTCTGCATCTTCAGGATCAATCTTGCCAGAGGTTTCTAGAATCTCAGTAAGGGTAATCTCCGTTGATTCATCCTCAACCTCACCATATAGTGTCACTTTAACAGGTTCCTCATAAGAATGCAAGCCAGAAGTTACACTTTTTCCAAAATATTTTATACGACGAGGATATGGAGCCCCATCCTTCGTAACATATATGTTTGATTGTTGTGTAAAGCCTTCTAGAAGCTCTAATGCTTTTTCAATTCCTTTTTTGCTGTTAGCTCGTAAGATTTTTTTTAATTTAACTTGGTGTTGTCTTGCAGTAAATTCTTTTTGACTCTCAATCAAGCGAATATTAAAATAATAAGGTAAGAAAAAAGAATCTGGATAATTTTTCTGAAAGTCATTATCAAAATCATCTGAAATATCTTCTAAAAATCCCTCCTTAGGGATTGTTTTAAATTGACCGCTGGCCACATCTGCCCAGGTAGGAGGGGCACAATTTTTAATAGTATGTAGTATCCCAAACCATGTGGTATCGGCATCGAGAACCATGGATTTATATGCATACCACATTCTAGCTTTAAAGTCATCATAAGAATAGAATTCAGACCTGTAAAAATAATCCTTAAATACGGCACCATCTTCATAAGAAGTTCCAAAAGCGGCCATATAGTTGGCAGTAACAGGATGATCCATATTAACAGCCAATCGCCAAGGACAATTCTTATCGACATAAAAACCAAAGGCTGCAGCTAATCTTGCATAATCAGTAAAAGCCTCTTTAGAAAGATATTCATCATCTTTTAAAGCGTCATCATCCATTGCCACATCTGCAATTTCAACTATTAGGCCACTAATGGCATGAGGACAAAGGGGGGACATTATAAATCCAGTTCGAGATACTGGAAATATATTTTTTATGGTAGAAGTATAATTAACAAATTCTTTCACAAAATCGGGAAAAGTTCTTATTCGACTTTTTCGAGACGCTATAACATACTCATTTATAAAAGTATCATAAACATTATCCACAAAGTGTTCTTGATAAAGTTTGTGCATGTTCTTTGTGGCGGAGCGAGGGACAAAACCATTGGGAAATAAGTTTGCAAACCGCTGAGTTTTTGTGCGGATATTGAAATCTATTACGTCCTTAAGATCAACAAAAGCTTTTGTAGCAAAATCATGAAGTAATAAAAGCCCTTGGCCCGGAAGTTGAGTCATATTAATTTCTGTAGGATAGATCGAATGTCCCTCTTTATCAACTTTTCCATAAAAAGGCTTTTCGTAAATCATATCGAGGGGAACGGGGTCATAAATTGTAAAAGCCTTTTGCTTATAGTCCAGCCTCTCCTCAAACATTTGAGGGTTTGATAAATTATTTTTGGCTTCAAAACGACTCATTTCTTAGCCTGCCACGATTTTCTGTAGAGGCTGATATCCTCATCAGACATAAGCGAGCCGGGAAGGCTTCTGCGAATTTCTTCATCACTTGCATGCCGGGCCGCGGCAATGAGCGCTTTTTGTTTCGCATCGGCCATTTTTTTCAGGCGCTCCTGTTCAGCTAGTGATTTATCTTTAAGTTTATCAACGGCGGCGTCTTTGTTTTTTGCAAGCACGTGATCGGGAATCTGTAACACGCCTCTTATTTTTGTTTCCCAGGAATCTGCTCTAAAATTATTATCAACGGCCGTAACAATATAATAGCCCCCGTTTAAAATCCCCTCTTTCCAAAAATGTCCCCCACTTATTAAATCAGTGTTGACGTAAAACATCTGGCCAATAAAGAAAAAAGGATTACCAACGAGCCTCAATTCACAAACAAACTTAGAAGGTTGAATAATGCCCTCGCGTGAACTTTGGGCTCCTCCTGCTTGTCCATTTCTCATCAAGGCGGTTGAAAATAAAGTGTTTCCTGCTTGAGTAAAATTAATCGTTTTGAGGACTCCTCGACGCGGACCACCCACAAAAAAATGAAATATTCCCCTTTCAAGATCTTCGGCCATATTTCCATTATATATTGATTCCCCCTTTGCTGCAATTTTTCTTTGTGCATGTAAAACAAATGTATTAGAAGTGTTTGCAATAGATGTCGTCTGTAATGTGTTTAATGATGTTTTAGGTACAGTTTTATCATCAAATGCGCGAAGCTGGATAGTGTCTCCTGCTTTTTTTAAGGGCTCAGATGGAAGATCCACAGACGTTATATCCATTTTAAAACTCACAGGAAGTAATGACGCCTGAGTGAATTCAGCAGCCTTACCAAATACTCCTTGAGTTTTGTCCATTATAAATTTGATGAGATCAAAAGTAAATTGCAAAAGGGGATAAACAGCCCTTCCGGTACCAACAATCTTTTGGGCAACAAAAATATGAAATATTTCTAGAGAGATTGGAAGATCATATAAGCTCATTCGAGTGGCAGTTTCATCGTTGCGAGGAATATCATATTCCCCCAGCAATACTTTGAAATTTGGCGCGTCTTCCGCCAATCTTTTTCCAAAATTGCCGTTTTCCAGAATAACAGTCAGCAAATCACCAAGTCGGAAAAAATACATTTTTTCACCTTTTTTATAGGCCGGTGTGCCCACTGTTTCCCACAAGTTTGCATCGCCGTGTTCGGTTCGTTGCCTTTGTGTTCTCCCTTTTAGGCTGCACCCCCTTTTGTTTCCTCCCGGGCGAAGCATATCTTTGGCCTTCTCTTTTGGCGTAAGAGGCTCAAGGGATGGCGCAAGGCGAGGATATAGAGTTGACAAAAGCGCCGCGGCGTGGGACAGCATGGGGGCCCCGGATGTCTCGGATCCCGGGCTTGGGACCGCACCTCCTCCGGGCTTTTTTACTTTCTTTTGAGCCCTCTTGAGCTTTTTTTGATCCTTCTCATCGTGTGAGCCTCCAAATTTTTTAACTGCATCAAGAAGATTTGCATAATTTCCAAAATTAGAGCCGCGGCCGGTAGGAATCCAAGCCAATTTGCAGTCATCCCTCAGTTTCTCCACATACGAAAACATATGTTTGCCTTTTATACTGTTTTCATACTCTTTTATTTGTTTTCTTACTCTTCTAATCTCCTTCCTGAGTTTCCGAAGCGCTTTCTGACTAGCTCTTTTTTCCAGAGCTTTTCTAACCTTGGCCACTTTTCTTGCATTTTTTCGTTCTATTTCGCTCCTTTCCAAAAGGGATCCCTTAGTCCTCGTGGCCTGCTGTAGAGCTTCAAGCTGCGACTTCCCTTGGCGACCGGTCGCCTTATTATATTTATTATAAGCGGTGGCTAGCTTGTCTAAAGCATCTTTAACCTTTGGATAAGTGCCCTTTGCGTCCTGTCGTGCCCCAATAGAAAGTCGAGCTTTTTTAAGTTCTTCCATCGCTCTTTGAATTGCTAATATATCTCTAAAACTACCTTCAGCGCCTGATGATTTGCCTTTAAAGCCGGATCCCGCAAAGCTATTTTCCAGCTCACGAATTTTCTTTTTAAGCCCATCCAGAGTTTTATCTCTCTCGTTTGCAGCAACAGCGGCCATTAAAATATCGGCACCAGAAAAAGTCGCCTCAAGGGCACCTTTATATTTGGCCGTAAGAACCAATGAACCATCTTCATGGAATTCCATATTATGAGTATAAAGATCGGCAGCAATTGAAACTCTGCTCTTTCGTACTGCTTCCACAAAACCATCCGGCATATCTCCCTTTAGCGGGTTCTCCGGATTCATTGCCCAACCTAAAACAAGCCTTACTCTAAACGATCTTTTGGTTTTTCTCAAAGACTTCGGAAACCTAATTAAATCTGCAAATTGCATTTGTGTTTCGCCATCGTTCAAGGTGCCCAATGGCTCAAATAATGTTTGAACGTCATTAAAAAAATATTTAACTGTTATATCCAAAACATTTGCGGAGACTGGGTTTCGGCCGCGGCCTTCCATCTTAATATCAACTTGTTGAATTCCGGCTTCTCTGCCCCTAAAAAGTTTTCCGGATGCTATAGCGGCCTCGTGAAAATCATGAAAGTTGGAGAAAGCACCGAAAGGAAAAGCATGTTCTTCAAGATCTTTTTTCGTCGACGCATCGTTGTGTATATACACTTTAAATAATTCAATATGAGGAACGAGCTGGCTGTAATCTAGAGAAGTGCCGTTAAAAAAAGAGTGCAGACTCTTGTTTGTGGTAAGCAAATTAACTAAAGAAGTGCCCTGAGCTTTGGGCATTGCTAATTTTTTAATATAGCCGCTTTGAGAGTGTTTTGCACGAAGTGGTCCAATCAGTTGATCTGCGCCGACCATTAAATAGCCTTGTTTCCACCATGGCTTACGCGTATTCTGCTCATAAATTCGATTAGCCGATTTGCCTTTTGGTGGCTTACAATCTTTAGCGGTAGTCGCCATTCACTTCTCCTTTATTCTTCTTTAAAAATATTTATTATTCGTTCAATTGGACGTGGTATCATTACCAAGTCTCCCGAATCAAAATCAGACTCTAAAGGCTTTTGATTAAACCATGGGATAATCCACCACAAAGTAGAATCGCCATAGTATTTAGCTGCTAACTTATAAAAACGAGAACCGACTCCCCAGTATTCTTCATCATAATCCAGATCAGCAGTCCACGTAAACTTTGCGGTAGCATATTGATCTATATAATTAACATCCCTAGAAGAAAATTGACGCACGTACCTCGGATTTGAGTTACGAAAAATTTCCCGGTTTTGATATCTTGAAAATTTATATCCCATTAATTATTCTCCTTGTTAACACGGTGTCTTAAGCAACCCCCGATCCCAAATTGAAGCGTTTTAAGGCTGATTTTGCGCTAGCAACTTTGACGCGAGCCTTGGCGCCTGCTGCGGGTGGTTTTGGTGGGGTGGTTGCTTTGGTTTTTACCTTTGGAGTAGTGCCGCCGGCCGGCTTCGGCGGGTCTTTTGGCTCTGGACTAGTGCCTGCAGGCCGTTTGGGGCTCGTCTTCTTAGAGCCGGTTGATCCTTTACTCACAACTCCGGTATTATATGGAAAATTCGGTCCATATCCGTCCTCACTAAAAACACTTTTGTCGCCAACGGACGTCCAACCGACAGACTTATCGTGTATTACTTCAAAAGAAAAGCCAACTTTTACTTCGCGGGGGAGCGCTCGAATTGTGTCTTCTGGCCCCTGTCCTCCATAGGCCATGTTTCTAGCTAGTTTTCCAAGGCCGTGAGAAAATCCAGTAATAAAGCCGGTCAAGCCCTCGCCTGTATCTTCCCCAGTATGAGAATAACTACCAAAATATTGTCCGTATTTAATTCTAAAAAAGGGAGGTGCTTTTAAAAGTGCTTGGCTACCTGCGAACCCAGAGATCCCCACCCCTGAGACTCCCGGATGACCCACCTTTTCATATGCCGGATATAACATTTGTGTTATCTCATTAATAGTTTGAATATTGTCAATTACGCCGTCCATACCATCAAAATAATGGTGAGCCTGGCATGAAAAATTTATTCTCATTGTACGAGCAGTATGTGCATATGTGGCAATGGGATCCATTCGTCCATATACATTTTCTTTCTTATAAGAAGGGGAAAACTGTTGGCTTACCTGCAAATTTTCCACCGGGACAGCGACGCCTGGATGCTTAATATGCAAAGGTATAATCCAAAGCGCCTTATAGGCTCTCTTTCTATTATTTCTAGAATATTCTGGTTTTCCCATTAGTTAAATCCCTCTATTTTATTGTTGAGCGTTGAGGCCCGTAATCGCTTCTGCTACTCTTTGTCCATCAATATTTAAATTAACTTGAATCTTTTTATCATTAATCCTTTGTAAAGCTGCCGTAAGCTGGACCATCCCTGCGTTATCTTGGTCGGCCCGGGCGGCCGTGTGACTTTGCATTTTAGCCAGAGATTGTTGTTGGGCAGGCGGTGCAGTGCCAACACCTGGGTCGCGGTCTGGATTGCCCACCACAGGTGACTCTCCCTTTCCTTGCGCGTGTCTAATGGTCTCTTCAGTGAACATTTGTACTGCGAACCCTGTTTTCCCAAAAATACCCAATTTAAGCAGCTCTGCTCCAATACTCTTAACAAGCCCAAATGTACCCTGTAAGGTGCCATCAAAAGTCGCAAATTGTCTCTTTAACACATTAACTTTCGTGTTAGCCGCATTCAACGTCCCGACAACAACACTCCCCATCGTCTTTTTAAATATATCCCCCATCTTCAGGATCTGTAAATTCACATTTCTCATCAGGCTGTTGGTGGCCTTGAAAGCTTTGCTCATTAAAAGGGCGCTTTGCTTGGAGGCTGTCAGTTGTTCAGTTATAGAAGTAGATGCATTTTTAGCTGCGTTGCTGAGTTGAGAATAAGACGCGCCCTGAGTATCAATTGATTTTGTTGTCGAATCAATATCTGTCTGCGTGCCAGAAAACATTCTAGAGGCTGACTGCACATCTGTTCCGATGGCCTTTGCAATTGCCTTTTGCTTGAACCTGTCCATCTGGTTGAATGTTTCGCCACTTTGGGTCATCATGTCTTTAAGCATTTCAATACGCTCGGACTCAGTGGCATTTACAAGATCAAGAGTGTTGAGATAAGGGCCGCCCATCATTGCATTTAAGTCACCCACAGCGCTAGCGGCTTCCTCTATATTATCAAACTGGCTCGCAACAGACATGACTTTGCCCATTTCCACCCCGGTGACCGCAGAAATTGCAGAAAGTTTCTTGAATTCTTCTCTAGCCTTGGGAAGAGGATAAGCAGCTAAATGTTCCATTGCGGCGCTAAAATTATTTGCAATAGTATCGGCACTCTGTCCAGTAACACGCCCAATATTAACCAATTCTGCGCCAAGCAATTTACCTTGTTTAATTATGCCTGAGCGTCGATATGTTTTTCCTATGACATCAAGGGCTTTACCAAAATTTTCGGCCCCCAAACCAACCTTACTAAATCTAAAGCTCATTTCTGTGAGCCCATCAACAAGTCTTGTATTCTGCTTGCGATTGGTACCCATCAACATCCCATAAGTTCGTGAAGACTTGACCATCGCTGTCATCGAGTCAGACAAATTTTTGATAGTGGCGCCAAGCATTCTGCTGCGCTTTTGCATGTTGATGAGCCGACCACTAAGATTTTTAGTTGCATTGTCGCCCCGTATCACCCCACCGGTAAATTTAGCAAAACCAGCGGTAACATCACTTAACTCAAGATACAGCGTCTTCGCTGCCGTCAGAACCGTGCTAAAAAAATCCTTCACACCAGGAATTTTACTTGCGGCAAACGCAGCGGCAAATGAGCCGGCTGTGGCTACAAAATCGCTTTTTGCAATAGCATCGAGGCCCTTTGCGGCAGGTCCGAGAATCCCTCCAACTGCACCAGTTAAACCGGCTCCAACCGCGACGGTGGCGCTTTGAAGTTTTTTAGCCGTGTCTATTTCTTGATTGCCAAGCGTTAGTCTTTTTTTGCTTTCTTCGGTGTTTTGTTTATTTGTTGCTAAAAGAGCTTCCTGGTGTTTTTGCAGAGCTAACGTTGCTTTAACAAGCTCGGCATTAACCTTCTTCTGCTGGTCCGTAGAATTTTTTATAAGGAGCAAAGCCTTCAAACGCGTTTTAGCAGCCTCAGAAGCTCGATTTTCATCATCAACCAAGCCCCCATAAGCCTTTTTCAAAGCGTCTGCTAGTGCTTTTTGTTCCCCAATACCAGCTTGCAAGTTTTTAAGAAAAGCGGCTGCAGCCTTATTCGCGTTATCAGCACTACCCGCAACACTTTTTAAAGTCTCGGCAAGTTTGGCTAAATCCGCTTTTTCTAGCTGCTCAAGTAGCTGTTTTAAATTGGCTGGTGTCTCCGCCATGTTGCAAATACCTCAAAATAATATACACCTATAAATAGTTAAATAAAGGAAAATCCATTAATATTTGATTTTAACGGCGATGAGCTTCTTTTTCAGCTTCAACCTCTTTTTCTTTTTGCTCTAGTAATTTATCGAAATACCACTTGCGAAGACCAACAGGCAAATTATACAATTCTACAAGAGACCAATTACTATAATATTTCATATAGAAAAATTGCTCATACACATTTTGGATATACTCGTTAGTTAGACCAAAAAAAGTCCGCACTAAGCGGAACCTCCAAAAGGTCCGAATGACCGCAATGAGAACATGTAAAATCATGTTTCAGATCTAAGTTGGGCACCAACTTATCATAAGTTTTTCTTATATATCGCGCCTGGAGGGCCGGCAAAGAATTTATAAAACCATTTAAAGAATTTGCGTCTGCTACCCCATTCACAGAAATAATAAAAGCTCTTAAAAAATCAGTCATAGGGGTTTCTGGAAAGTTGCGCTTTTTCTTGTGTTCTGATATTTTATTAATGGCCTTTTCATCATGGCCCGTTAATAATCTAGCCTCAATTACAAAATCGGTTGTTGGGAGAGGAATTAAAAAAGTATTATTATCAGTTAAAGTAATATTTTTACTCTCCAAATATTCTTCAGTCGCTGAGTGAGATTGTAGGGCGCCCAAGTCAAATTCATATTGTTGTTTTTCTTCACAAGAAGGGCATGTGGCATTAGTTTCATATGTGGTGCCATATCCATGCGCTCGTGCAGAAATAATAAGCGCATTTTTATCCCCCAACAACAGATCATCGACTCTCACATGTTTATTTATGATAAGGCTCTCAAGTAGTCTTTCAAGGGCCAATCCTTTTTTTAACAACGCCTGTGAGGTAAGAATATCTTCCTCTTTGGTGGTCATATGCTTCATTTCAATAACGCTTTCGTTATGAAGGGGGTGGTTGGGTGGATAATATCTACCACCGCTTGGTAGCTCAACAAATTCAGTTGGCGTAATAAAATTTAAAACTTGGGGTGGTGGAGTTGACATACTTTCAGGTGAACGTGATGACACATCCGGCACCGCATGCGGGCCAAGACGGCCTTCATTTCTACTGCTCATATTAAACCTCTCTTATCTCTTAAATATAACACACCGGTGTTAATAATTTAAATTTATTTTTTTTCAGGGCTAAGACTCTTTTGGAAATTGGCGTCGCCAATATTCATCGTCTTGGCAAACTTTTTTGCTTCTTTGTCAAGAAAGGTGGAAATAGGTTTTTTGGCTTTGTCACTTAGGCCCACTCTTTCTAGACGACTTTCTAAAAGTTTGTCGCCCCACGTGCTTTCATATGAAAAGTCCTGATAATTAAAACCTAAATCAATGGTACCAAAGCCAGATCCTTGATAATTAATCGATGAAAAATTCACAGAAGTTAAAACTGGCCTTTCTATTATCCATTGGCCCACACTCTGTCCTTTATTATCAAATTCAATAATATTAAATCTTGGAGGATTATCTTTCATGGCCATTTGTATTTTTTCAGGCTTCGCAAATCCGTCCTGCTTTATGGACGACATCTTTTTATAATATTGGGCAGTTTTTCCCTGAAGTGTTAAAGAAGCTTGAATGGCAGCTGCCGTATTAGCGCCTTTATTATGATTTACAACGTCTATTAATGTTACCTTTAAAGGTTTTGTGTTATAGCCCTGCGTGGGATATTCAATTCTTTGAAAGTCTCCAGTCTCTAACTGGTATTCTGCAGTTATGGTTTCAATCCTAGAATAGCCCGGGCGATCAAAAGATCGAACCAAATATGGCTCTATATTTTGCAAACCATCTCCCCCAAAAATAAGATCAGGAAAAATCAAAATAGCTTCATATATTCTCTTTGGCCTAGCTTCGTTGCTAGACCAAAATTGAAAAGCTTTTGGATTAAATGCTACAGGTTTTGTGTTATCAAAAATGCCCATAAAATAGCACCACCTTACTTATTCAGTAAAACCGAGTTCGCTTTGGTATTGTGCAATTGTGGCTGCCTGATTCATGCCGTTAACCATGATTTGCTCTGGAATTGGTTGGTCCGGAGAAGCTGGCGCTCCTTCATATTGGGCCCAATCATATCTAAGAGTCATCTGGATATTGACCATCGTGTCATTTTCGTAAGACAATTCTCCAAAGTTCACACCGGCAACCCACGCATTGAAGAGTGTCCATTTTTCAATGGCATTCCCTCTCGCGTCAATTTGTTGCAGGCTCGGAACTCCCAGAGCTTGAACGGCGTCTCTTTTACTAAAAGATCTTTTTGCATCTTCTTGAGTACCAGGAATGGCATAACCGGAAGCTTGAAGAGTTTTAACTATAATGGCAGATGCATCTGGAAAGACAGGATCAACTAGGCTTACTTGCATCTCTTGCCACTGAATTCTTCCAGGGAAGTGAAAAGTGTGTGCCACAAATTGATGCTGTACGGATTCAATTGTAAAATTTGGTTTTCCTGATGTTTTAACAACATAAGTGGGAATTTGATTCAAGACCAGAATCCACCTATAGCTTCTTTTCGGATCCACCGAAGTAGAATTCCAGAATTGTTCATTTTTGATTGTCATTAGTTAAAATCTCCTCTTCTATTATAAATAGAACTAAATTAAATTTTTAATCCTCAAAAGATGCTCCCGTATTTGTAATAATGAAATCAATGGCAATATATTCAATTGAACGTGCAGGTTTAATATAGATTTTTGCATACATAATGTTTCTGTCTATAAGATCTGGAGTGGTGGTTGTCTCGTCGAGAATAACCTTATAATCTGTTAAGCCTAGGCCAGCTTTCACATCTGCCAAGAACGGCTCCACTTTAGATTTAAACCGTGTCCAAGTCACCTCCACATTCTGATCGAACAAAATAGTTGCAGCAAATCTAGAAACTTGCTTCTTCAAGTAAATAAGAAGCCTTCTCACGTTGATTCTATCAAGCGCCGAAGCCCCTACTTGCAAAGTTTTCTGACCGAAGATTACAATCCCTTCTGCTGGGAAAGAAGCAATCGGGTTAATTTGATTCTCATAAAGCCGATCCCTTTGCTTGGAAGTGAGTTTCTCCTCCACGCTGACGACGGGAACTCCGCCGGCTCGATTGGCACTTAAACCTCCGCGAGTGAAACCTGCCGGAGCAAACCAAAGTTGAGAATTAGCCTCACCGTAGGACATTGCGCCGATGGCAACGACTGACGGAGGTGCCCAAAGTGTAACACCATTAATGGTATCCCTAATCTGGACCCATGGATAATAAGCACATCCGTAACTACTATTAACCTGAAGATTGTTTCTCTTTTCACTAACAACAGTCTTTACTTTCCCTCGACGGGCCACTCGCGTGCCATCCGACTCGGAAGGAGGCTGGTAGCCACCTTTAAGATCAATGACTGCCAGGGCGTCCCCTCTGTTTTCACACATATCTACTAATTTATTATTAAGTGTGTTATAAGTGAGACCAGGCATCGATGCCACATTATATTCTACAACTTCGGGGTCACTCAGGGAATCCATCGCGACCGTAACAGAGTTATAAGGAGCATCTGTTGCTTCTGTAGAGTCAGAATCCCACTGAGAATTCCTAAAGGGATCACTTTCTCTAATATTTAAGCCGTCAGCTCCACCATGTAAACAAGTCGTGAATTGTTTCCAGCCGGCTGTGTCACCTCCATAATTATCATCAATAACATTTAGATAATTAGGTAACGATGGCCCAGCGACGGTTGCAGCTTTGGAGCCGGTATGTGCAGTATAGGAAGTTCCGTTCACACGTGAACCAGATTCATATACGGCATTTGCAGCATAGCTCGCGACTGACGTCGCGATCGTAATGGCCGAATTTCTAACATCATCTAGTGTAAAAATCCACGAAGCCTCAGTGAGCCCGGCAGTTGCATCCCAACTATCAATGTCTTCACATCTCGTTCGGAGTACATCAATAACACTATCATCAAAGCGAGAGCTGTTATATGTAGTATCTACCCCAAAATAAGCATCTTTAGGGTCTGCCAGCGCAGAGCCTTCCGACGAACTCCCTCGCAATCTTAATTGCGGGAATTTAAATCCAGCTTTGGGGCTGGAGCCAGTGGGAGAGTAGAGCAGCGCCTTATTGGTCGCGGCTAAGGCGCCGGCTGAAATCGAAGCGGTGCTATCCAGCGTACTGAGCATCGGATCAGCAACGCCAACGCTTACAAAAGCGTCGGTCGCGCCGGCAAGGGCAGCCGCTAGCGGGTCTGTTTCGAAATAGCTTCTAAGGTTACCCGAAGCTGCGGTTCCCCATCCGACATAACGAACGGGGCCATAAACACCATAGGGAATGCTTTTTTCATTAACCGTGGCGCGTTGTACATCGCTGTGTGCCTCTACGTAGACATAATTAGAAACGTTTTCAAAATCTCCGAAAGTTCTATATCTTCTATCCGTGTCATCCCATTGAACAAATTTATCACCAATTTTTCTAGCTACGTAATTGCTAGAAGCAGGGTCCAAAGTACAATTATTGTATTGTTCTAAAATAACTGGAGCAGCGTCGATATCGTTAATAGCTCGAACTACAACAGTAAAGCTTCCATATTGATTGCTGTCAAGAGGGTCTGCTGCTCTAAGATCTCTAATACCCACTTTAACCTTGCGCTGTGTTTCTTCACCCAGTTCACGGCTACATAATCTAAAAAGTTTTTGCATCTTTTCTGGGTTATAGGTACCTGGCACGACGGAGCCCGCGTCGACGCTTCCTCCGCCGGTGGTGGATAAATCTTGAGAAATAAACCATCCCGTCTTAGCAAATTGCTGTGTCGGACTTTTGGTCGGCGACATTGTAAAATTACCATGGTCCTCGGTTTCATCTGGAGAACCCACTCTCATGAGGGCGCCCCAAGTGTTGTTAGCCACAGATCCCGATATTCCTAGGGCTCCAGCGTTAGGGAAGGTTCTTAAATTACCCTCAAACGATTCTCCAAGCCAATAATTTATATTATTATCAGCGCCGACAACATCTGAATTTGTTTTAATTGGGTTTGTATTAAATACCTTTCGAATAAATCGAGGGGAGTCCGGATTAAAATTAAAAGCAGACTCAACAACAATATTATCACTCGAATCTCTAATTGTAGCCTTAAATGTCACGCCAGTGTCGACGGCCCTATAAAACGTAAAAGCAGAAGCCGTCGCCGCGTTGACAGTGGAAGCGGTCAGCGCCAAATTTCCAGTAAGCTGAATACTTCCGTTTGTCAAGTACCAAATAGCGGCTAGGGTACCTGTCATCAGGTTTGCGTCTCCGAAAACGGGGAAAGTGTGCGATCCCGACTCGAAAGCGGAGGCCGTCAGAGCGGTCGCTGCACTTGGCCCCTCACATACAAAGAGCCCATATGCACCATTATTGGACGCGGGGGCGGCACTTGGGGCCACACTATCGGCAGTCGCCCAGCCGGCATATGCGGTGGAGGCTGCGGCAGCTGCATTTGTTTGTCCCAGTAGTCTAACTACAGTTATAGGAGAGTTATTGCGTAGCCAAGCCTGGGCCGCATATGCTGCATATGTTGGGGAAGTATAATTTCCGTATCGGAAAACGTCACCGCCGGCACCTCCGGGAATCGGGTTACCAAAAACTTCTACAAATTCTGAAAATGAACTAACTTGTACGGGCTTTAAAGCAGGCCCTCGCTCCAACCTTCCAATAACAGCGGGCCCAATGGCAGCTGGTAAGGCGGGTAACTGAGAATTATCAATTTCATTAATAAAAATTCCCGGTGATATAAACTTAAATTTCTTGTAAGACATATGCTGTTCTCTCCTTTAAACAGGGGGTGCTATTTCTTTAATAAATAGTAGTACAATAAAGCAAAAACCTTTTTTAATCTCAATCTCTATAAAATCCACTTTTTGGATCAAAGTCTTGTTTATCGTCCAAAATAACGCGCTCTCTAGGTATTTTAACCTCAACTGCATTTTCCGTTTTAATAATTCGAGGGCGCTCTTGATTTTTGCCCTCTCCAATAACATATCCCAACACTTCAAAATTAACAACTGTTTGAAAAATTCTCTCTTCTTGATCGAAAGAAGAGATATTATTGTTTTGTGATAGGTCGGATTGTAAAAAAGTTTCATATGTGTGGCCATCGCGCTCTATCAAAAAAGAGTTTATATGGCCACCCAATGTAACAAAGGGTTGTAACATCTGATTCATGTGCTGTTGATAGTTCGCTTGTAACGTTACTTGATACCCAATATTCACATATACAGGTTGTGGTACCGAAAGTGTTTCTATTACCACTTTTTTATTTCTCTTCTCCGTAAGAGGATAATAAGATTGACGTCCCGGAGTTCGATGCACATTATTAAATTTTTTCTTATTTTGTGCAATTGCAAAATTGTTTGTTTTATCATTAACTATCCTTTTAGATACTACAATTCGGCCTCCTCTGGTGGGATCAGTAAACTGTGTTGGTGCGCCAAAAAATTTACCTTTTTTAACGAGGTCTCTTGTCATAGATGTTCTTTGAAGGCTTATAACAGGGTAAATTAACGTACCATCTAAACTAAATCTGTCTTTATTTTCTTTCGAAAAATAAGACCGCTCGGGGGATGCCCAAATTATATTAACTTTTGTCCACCCCTTGTTGGTATTGGCTCTGATTTGTAACTTATCCTTAACAAAATCATAAAATGCGTAATCAATTGTTTCAAAGTCGGAAGGGTTCAAAAAAGCTTTATCTAGGAGGTTATTTTGCTTTTCTAGAACTTTAGAATCACTATCAGTTGCCATCGAAAGTCCCCTCCCTTGCTTTTATGCACTTAGCCTCGGCTTCGAAAATGCGCTCTCGACCCTCCCACGCTTGGCCAAAAATTTGTCGAGGATAGTTTATAGTGGCAATTTCAAATAAGTCTTCACCATATAATATAAAATCACCTTCACGAATATATAGATCCTGATCTTCTGTTAATCTTCTTCTATGAAATTTTACTGTAAGGGAAAGTCGTTTATCAATACCTAAATTATTAACCGTAGTTGTATAACCCTCCCAAGTAACCAAAACATGAACTCTAATTGGAGATAAAAAGCTCTTTTGTATGGCCTCTCCGTATAAAGGGTGAAAATTAGTATGTTCCACACTAATAGGGTAATAAATTATTTCTTGTCCAATGACGCGTTCAATTAATTCATCATTAACTTGCTTAACTAAATTTCTTTCCTTCTCTCCTAAAAATAAAGGAGGAGGAGGAGAAGCTGGTTGTGACCATTTAGTTTTGTCTGTTGGGTCTGCCACTTATTTACCCCACAAAAACCTTTAAAGGTATTAATTTATTAATTGTGTTTACGGCTTCCATAAGGGTGGCATCTTCTGCCATCAGTTTAGTGTAGGTTAATTCATCCAGAGTTGTTCTTAATTCTTCTCTTAGTTTTTCTTGCTCTGTCTGTGCTTGGGTTAAAAGTGCGGGGCCGTCGAGGGTCACACTTTCGCCCGGAATTGGTATGGTTGTAAATTTACTTCTAATATTTCCTAAAGTTTCTTTCGAAAGAGACAAAGCAAACCTTCTAATCCATTGTTTGCCTATTGCATTAATATTTTCATAAGGCAGATTTTCATAGGGAAGGGTATTCATGTTATTAATACCCTCAATCCCTGATTTTCCGCCGCGCCCCGAAGTGTCGCTTTCTTCCCAAGGATCAGAGTCAACAAAAAATTCTATCCAATATTTAGAAGGGCCCGCTTGATAGGCATCCGGAAAAATACGAAGTCTATTATTCTTGATTTCGTAGGAATACTGTGAATTTCTTGTATAAATCGCATCCTCAAAAGCCATAGATTGCGCTTTATTCTGCCATGTTGGTATGATTTCAAATGTTGAATCATCAGCCCACTGTCCATAACTAGCCAAATTCCCAACTGTATTTATGCCCCCATAATACCCATAAAACCTCCACATGGCCTGGGGCGTTTTATAAAAAACTCTTGTTATATTAATTCGTTTATCGCCCACTTGACCAAAAAAAGGAAGTGACGCAGTGCCGGCTGCAGAAGAAGACACTATCTGTTGCAAATCATAATCTTGTCGACCCGATACTGCATCGAAGGAAGCAGAATAAATGGCTACCTCTCCGCCGAAACCAACTTCTGTAGAAACTCCATAACCCACGCGTCGAGAATAAGCAAACTCAAACCGTGGAAATTTCAAATTAATATTTTTGCCCGCAAGGGAATCTCCAGTCTGGAGTTGCCCATCATGATCAAATGTTCCGGTGGTTGCGCCTAGAAGGTCAGAAAGTGCATTTTTAGCTTGATGAATATTAAGAATATAAGAATATTCCAAAACAGATTCTTCATAAGAAGCATAGATATTATTATCAGTTAATTCAATATCTAATACGTCCCCACCTAGCTTTTTATACGTATAGGATACTTGCTCTGCGGCGCCAGTACAAAAATATTGAGAAAATAGCGCAGATGTTGTATTGGAATATAATCCAAAAGGCAAATTAGCATTATCTTCAACATCGGCTGCTAGGCTGCTTGTCGTTAAAACAACAGCACTCATTTGTGAAACAGGATTTAAAGTAGGCAATGCCATTCATTTGGTCTCCTACCAATAAATAGTTAAGACGAAGGTAAAAAAACTAAATGTTAGTTGTTTGTTGGTTTTTTACTTTCAGCGGCCCTTAAATCAGATTGAAGCTTAGTCGCTTTAGGGGCTTTCTCCCGTTTCTTCCCTTCAGGGGGAGTTGCCACTGACGCTTCAACTACCTTTTTAGGCTTTGGACGTCGCTCAACAACTTTCGGCTTTGGTGCTGTCTTGGGCACCACAACAACTGTATTCTTTTTTCGCGCCTGGATAAGGCGTAATCTTTTCTTTTTTCTACCCATGGGAAATCTCCTTTATATAAATAGTCACTAAAACCCAAAATCTCAAAAAATTGGAGGCGTCAAATTTTTGACCAACTCGGTTTTTAAAAACAGTTTGTTTTGTATAAAAAACCCCGGCTTCTTAAAAAGAAGCCGGGGCTTATAATTAACCTAAGTTAATTTAGCTTAAGAGCCAGACTCACCAAGCAATCCACGTATAACCACAAGGCCATACATATCAGGACGAACCATCTTCTTGGCGTAGCGGGTCATGACACCCTTACGTGGCACGAAGTCTTCCGTACCAAAGATGGTAGGCGTGACTTGCAACGGCACATAAGGAGCATATACATAGCCACTCTCAAGGAAGCTATTGCCCTTACGACCAACAAGAACAAGGTTGCGCGGGAAGTAAGGATCGATGTAAACATCGTATTTCTTACTAATTTGGCCAACCTTAAGTGCCCCAGCGGTTCCCTTAGAATCATCAACGGTAACGCTTGCGCGGAAACCAGCAGTGAATTCAAGGATAGAAGCAACTTCTGGTGACGTGACCAAGAAATTAGCTCCGCCGCGCAGAGTTTTTCGGTGGATTTGCGCCGACACATCATTAACTGTCTCTAGGAGTGTCTCATACCACTCAGAAACAGTACCTGTAAAGTCGGGAGCTGCCGTATTGGCACCCACTTCTGCACCAGTTGTTCTCTCCACAAAAAGACCGGGTGACCGAGACCAGTAATAAGTACCAGCTTTGGCCTCCTTAATGAGGTCTTCAAGGATCTCGCGGTCAATCTCTAGAGCAATTTGCTCAGAAAGAATCGACGTAAGCTCGACCTCCGCATCAAGATTATGATAAGCATTAAGATCTTGACCAAGTTCGGGGCTCCACTTTGCCTTGAGCTTTTTGGTGATCGCCGTGACGGACACGGAATCGACCTTCAAGTCAATCTCAGGAATACCGACATTGTTTTCCAATCCCCAGCTATCTCTACCAACTACAGCACCAATTGCATTAGTGGTACCAGCAGCAGGTGTACCTGCAAAATCATCCGTAATGGGCCAAGAGAAATTGCAGCCAGCGACCGCTTGCATTGAAGCGCTGACGGTTGCACCTGAACCTCCGCCTGTTTCCAAGCCGACCACACGCAGCACTCTGTCACTAGTAGTACCCGAAAGGGTCGTCAAGCGGCGCGCCTGTTGCGCCGTAGCATCGAACATGCCGGCGCCGGCGTTGGTGATGGTGCCCGAAACCACAAAAGCAATCAAATCAGTAAAATTAAATTGACCTTGATCCCCCGTGGCAAGCAGAGTATAGTCCGCGATGGCGAAACTCGTACCAGTTCCGGCCGCGCCGGAGACCAATGCGGGATCCCATTGAAGCGTTCGGTTAATATCAGCTACTGTCATCGTGGTTAATGCGTCAGCAGCGTCGAGTACCGCAGTACCAGCGCCCCAGGTTCCGGAAGCAATGATTGCACAGCCCGCGGTGTCGTTGGGGCGAAGAACGGCCGAACCAGTTGGGGACGAGTATCCATTGTTCAAATTATAAAAACTCAACGAAGAATTCGCACCAGTAAGATCAACACCGCCAGTGATAGCCTGACCAACTCGACCTCCACCATAGAGTGAGGTATTTTGATTCTGAGCCAGGCGGAATGCGTTAGCGTCCGCGCCAGGCGCAAACGTGAAATCCATAAAGAAAATGAGTCCCGATGGGAGACTCATAGGTTGAACACTAACGAGTTCATTGGCGATTAATCCGCCGAAAACACGACGAACAATTGGGAACGCAACGGCTGCAAAGCCCTCAACGTCTCCGGCGGCCATCGTGGAAGCCTCACGAAGAAGCTCCTTTGCTTGGTTCTCAAGAAGACGAGACATATTCTGTTTCGCAGTCTCCGAGCCAAGACCTTCTAGAAGTCCGGTTTTACCCCACTTGTTAAGTAAAGCATCTCCTTCCTTTTTCATATCGCGTTTAACGATACCTTCTGTTAATTTTTGAAGTATAGACATTGTTTTTTCTCCTCCTTTATATGTAATGAAATTAAAATCTAGTCTTTAATCCCGGCAAGAGCTTTCATTCTCACCGTAAAGGGATCTACCCTTTTTTCCTCTTTACGAGGCATAAAGGCTGAAGAGCGTTTAGTCACAACTTCGTTCAGTGATTTTGGCTTACGACTAAGCGTATTAGCTCCCACTGCACTTTGAAGAGTTTCATATATAATTTTTGCTTCTTCAACTGTTTTTGCATTCATAATAGTTTCGACAATTCTATCTTTTTGTCGCTCATTCAACGAGGCGCTATCTAGAACACGGTTCTGGTATAACAACTTAGCATTTGTTAAGTTGGTTTCATTAAGCTTATCTTTAAGCTTATTAATGACTGTGCCATATTTTTGTAATTTTTCCTCCAACAAACGGACTTTTTTGTTGAGTGTTTTTTGTTCTGTAATGAGAGTTTTATTCTTTGATTTTAAAGAGCGGCTCTCCTGTTGAAGCTGGACACTCTCATATGCCTCATATGCTTCATACATAGCATCTGGCGTGTCGTCTTCTTCCAGAGTATCCTTTTTGAAGTGGCCCTCATACGTATCATCGTCGTCATCTCCCTTGAGGCCCGACATGCCGGTATTTTTATCAGCCTCTTCTTCTAGGGTCTCATCAGCTTCTTCAAATATTTCGTCACTCTCTTCTAAGAGAATATCCTTAATCATCTGGACGAGATTTTTTCCCTCCTTGACGTAATCTTTACCTTTGCCGGTATCAGACTTATCTCCCTTCCGCGATCCATCATCATGGGTGCCTTTGTCTGTTTTAGAATCTTCACCTGCTTTCCAGGTATAGTCTTTTTCGCCCCGATGAGTTTTAGACTCATCGCCCTTCCGCGATCCATCATCATGGGTGCCTTTGTCTGTTTTAGAATCTTCACCTGCTTTCCAGGTATAGTCTTTTTCGCCCCGATGAGTTTTAGACTCATCGCCCTGAGAGGCGCCTGTTCTTCCTGCTCCCGTCTCTTCGAGAGTTTCTTCCAATTCTTCTTCATCTAACACAAATTCTTCCTCCAAATATGCTGGATCTACGTCATCTTCTTCTAACTGATGCCTAATTGACTCTTCTAATCTATCCAGATCAATGCTAACAAACGTGTCATTAGATGTAGTTGACGCATAAGGCAATTGATCAACCACAAATTTGCCATTGTCTTTGGTGTTTTTAGGGGCTTCCAGGTCGACTGTTGGCGCGGCAGGTTCTGTGGGGGGAGCAGCACCAAAAAGGTCATCCATTCCCTCCATTCCTTCCTCTTGTTCCAGAATCATATCAACAGCTTGCTTAATGTCCTTCGAAAAATGTTCTACAATCTTCTCTTCTGCGCTTTGGCGGGCTGCCTCTTTTAATGATTCAGCATCGACAATAGCCTGCTCTAACATGTGGGACATAGTTCGCTCCTTTTAAAAACGGTTTTCCATCAATAATTAGTAGACCATAGGTGAAAATGCCCTTTTTATTGTTGAATGTTTAAAGACAAACATTTAATCCGTAAGACCGGAACCCGTCAAAGCATACATCCGCTCTGTAGCGATGTTTGTTAAAGAGCCGTAAACTATAAAACCACTAGTGGCATTTAAAGAGTGGATCCATATTTCTTTACATTTAACATCAAAGGTGAAAGTCGTTCCCGCGGCGGAAATACCTAGGAGATGTCTCCCCGTGATGACGCCGGCGTCTGATCCAGTTGAATTAAAAGTGATACCAATCGCAGGATTAGAACCAGAGGCCATGACAGTTACTGATTTGGTAACAAATGGAAATACAACTTGTTTTTCTTCGCCGGCGTACATGGCGCCCGAACCGGTTAAATAGGGGTGTCCGGAAGCCTGATAAGACCCAACATTTCTTAAACCAACTCCATGCGCTGGATAACTAATAAATTTACTATCATCAATCTCTGCCATTTTTTTCTCCTTCCTTTAATTAGTTGCCTGATTCTTTAATCTTTTGATTATGAAGCTTTTCTAAAACCTTTTTTCTTCGCGCTTTTTGTCGGCGCCTTTTGTCAGAGGGCTTTTGATACCTCATATGTTCCCTATAAAGATCAAGAATTTTACTATTCTTTACTTTTTTCATGAATCTCTTGATCATCGTTCCCGGGTGTTCTTTTTTATTTCTTGGTCGAACCTCTACATTAATTACTTTTCCCATATTATCCACCCTTAAATTAATTTATTCCACTTTGTATTGCTCAAAGCCATGATACCTGAAATATCTACTCCGGGATCGCCGGGATCGACATCCGAAAGAGGACTATGATTCGGGGCGTTGTTCAAATCGCCTCCCGCTGACAACGGTTCAACGCCTTCAAATATTTCTGTTCCAAATCCAGCAGCATCTAAAACTTTTCGTTTGTGTTCCTTTAACATTCTTCTCTTCTCTTCATCAAATTCCGCCCTTTGTTGCTCCAAAAATTCTTCTCGATGGGCTGGCGCGCCGGGCTCAGGTTTTTGTGCTGCACCATGGTATGTTTCTGTTAAGAGAGGCTTAAATCCAGCTATAACTTCAGAAATAATACTAGATAAAACACCCTCTTCCAATAAAGCTTCTTTAACACATTGTTTAACCAACGGTTTAAGGATTTGTTTTAATTCTGATTTTTTCATTTATCACCTTGTAAAAATATTATTTAGTGCGCGGTTAATCCTATCACCTTTTGTAAAGATTTTTGACAAACCTTTTCCTAAGCCTTCGTACATCTTAACTTTTTGGTCTAGTATATAGGCGTTTGGAGCAGAAGGCTCACTTACAGCATCAAAACATATTAACTGAAGATCATCTTGAACCATTTGTGCTCCGGAGCCTTTTGGGCACGGGCCCAAGGATCCTAGGGCCCTAGAAGAAAAGCCAAACTTGACGCCGCTGTTATAAAGGCCCTCCAAAATACCGCCGGAAGGCGTTTTTAAACATTGTATAATCCCATTAACATCATCGCCCTCCCACCAAATTCTAACAACTTTGTGAGATGCATTTTTAAGATTAATCACACTATCATCTGGATGGTCACATTCGCCAATTGCTCTTCCTTCGCTCACCATCTTGGCATAATTTTCAATTTCCCTTTCTAAGACTGGTCGGCCATAGACACGGCCGTTCCCATTTTGCACATCGCATTGTTGTAGTTTTGCTGGAAACAGCAAAAACCCATTGTTGATTAGCTTTTTTTCACCTTCGTTTAAAAGGTCTTTACATCCGCGTTCATCACATTTTAACTCGTAGTACTCTCTTAAAAGCGTCTTTGACATTATATTTTTTACCTTTTTGCGGCTGCTAACCGCTTGATACTAGACCCGCTACAGCAGCGCCGAACGGGTTGTAATTTCCATTTCTTAATCAACATTACAATCTCCTTCATTTTTATAAGTTATTTTAAACCCAAAATCATTCACTAAAACACCTAACAAATAACTAGTACCAGAACTTAAAGATCCCAGTATTAACCCATTTGTGACACTATATCCAAAGGTAAATAGTTCCGTATACTCATTAATTCCAAACAAAAACACCCCAACCCAAAAGCCCATACACATGGGACAATGGAACAACATGCCTAGGCCCCCTAGGGCGTTTTTCGATGGGCGAACCTTATTAAAAATCGACCCAAAAATTAGTATTTGAGTCATCCCATACGCAGCAAGAACAAAATATAATAAATCCATTTAGGCCTTTTTAATTATTAAAATCCGCCGCGGCCGAAAAGACCATATTGGGCTGGGTACCCTGTATATTGATTAATGGTACCTTGGTGCGGTTCATGAGGCACTTCACCAAGCTCAGTTGAATCTTTGTCATTAGGATCAAGAAGATCTTTTTCAAAGTCAATTTCGTATTTTTGAACTGCAAGGTAGTGGGGCTTTTCTTCTAAAAGAAACGCAACAACTGTATATAAAGACATTTGAATTGGATCAACCTTGGCTGGTTCCAACGGTACCAGAAGTGTCCCCTCCAGTGAGCCAAACACATTTCCGCCATGCACAGAAGAAGGGTCTACTACTCCACTTCTAGTTAGATGTTCGAACAATCTAGATTGAGTTGCATATACATGATCACCATATTGATTTTTGGAAAGCGCCAAAACTTTGTTTTGAGAAGGTGATAAAACAATATCTATCTCAGGGTGGTCAATTATTAATATATTGCCGTCCATTGTTTTTCTAGCTTTTAAATTAACTTTTGCAGCAATTGGATTTTCAACTGTGACTTTGAAACTAGCAACGGGTGGAGGGGGTACATCTAGTGTAAAACCCTTATTATCAACTATTTTTACAGTGATATCAGCCATTTAGCTTTGTACCTCTTTAACAACTAATTGAACTTTTAAAATAGATTGTAACATATCTTTGTCTATGGGCTTCGTGCTAAAAGATTCTAAAAGTGCCGCGAGCTTTCCCATCTTTTCTTTCATTATACTGTCATTTTTTAGCTCTTCCAAGCCATATGACTTTTTTACAACTTCTTTCAGTCTATAAATTTCTTCGTTTAAATACATTTTTAAATCTACACCATTGTCCAAAAATGAAAGAATATACTTATTGAGTAAAGTTTTTTGACTTTCTGTTAATGTTGCACCATATTGAGAATTAAATCGGCCGATAAATTTACTCACAACTAAATTATTTATTTTATCATTTTTAGCCATGGCTTTTGTTCTGTTGGCAATCTTAGACAGAATCCTTTCTTCCAAGAGGACGCGATGCTTGATATTAACATCTTCTCCAAATATTTGAGAAATGGTTGCAATGTCTTTATAGTTTGGAACAAAATTAGAAAACACAGATTTTGATATCTCTTTGTTTATTTTCTTAATAAGCGCGCTTTGCTCAGAAAAAATCTTTTTTTCATCTAATTTCTGATATTCTTTCTTTGTTTCTTGAATCAGCTTCTCTCCTATTCTAGAAGAGACGCCCTTTGTTTCCAATAGTGTTTTGAAAAGTCTCAACTCTTTTCCAATTTCACTTTTAGCAGTAAATGTTTCTTTTATAATCGCAATTACTTTATCTCTAACATCAGTATTTTTGTTTATAGTGCGCTTTACAACCTCACGAACCAATGCCTCATAAAGAAAAGCTGTATTTCTCTTTTTATTATGTCTCGACATTATCTTTGCTCTCCAAGCTGCTTATTAAATTTCTTACTGTAGTATTCGTTTCAAACAATTTTTGTTCTTCGTCATTATAATTAGTCTCTTTAGACTCATAAATACCTTTTCCAAGCCCAAGCATTTCCTCTGCGCCATCAGGCAAGTTCATCCGCAACTGTCTCTTGGGTAGCGTAGCAAATTCATGGCCATCTTTTGCTTTCATATTTCTCTTTCTAGCTCCACTTTGGCGCTTATCAGCAGGAGTCGGGGTATACCACCCTTTTGATCTCTTTGACTTTGTTTGCTTAACTCCCCCAAAGGCGCTTCTTTTGACTTTTGCCTTAACCCATGCAGAATCATCATCACGCTTGCCCGGGGCGGCTAATAAGGAGGTGTCCGCGTCGCCTTCTTCAGTCGTGGGCGGTGCCTCTTCTTCACCTCCCATCTCTAAATCCATTTCGCCACCTAAATCGTCCTCCATGCCGCCGCCCATGTCAGCCAATTCTTCGCCGCCGAGGGCGCCCATATCACCTCCTCCGGGGCCCATGGCTTCTTGTCCTAACAGTTCTATAGACTGAGCAAAATATTTATCGTAATAAAGTTCTCTTTGATTTCGTAGGAATTCCTCCTCAGACATGTCAAACAGATTTCGAGCAATCCAGCGCTTGCTAAAATATCCCTCCGCAGCTTGGCCAGCGACACTAAATTTAGTATTCCAGTGTTCTAGTTCTTGAAGCTCGGAAATTTTAGATGGATTGTTCAATTTAATTTTAAACGACAACAAATCATCTCCTCTATATCCTATAGTATAAAGATGAATAATACCAACCTTTTCTAGCTCAGTTGTAACGGATCTTTGAAGTCTCTGAATGGTTCTAGCAAATCTAATATCTTTTTGGGCCAAAGTAGCTTTGTCTTCATCAGCACCTTCTGAGCGAGACAGATAAGATGCTGGCACTTTAAGCGCTGAAAACAATTTATCTCTTAAATATTTAACATCGTCAATATCTCCGGTATAGGTGCCCCCTGGTAAACTTACAATTTCTGTGCCCACACCTCCGCGAGTGGGGATAAAATAATCTTCCTCAATAGACATTGGGTTGTATCTTAAGTCAACCCTTCCTGTATCTTGATCAACAATTTGATTGCGTTTCATCGAGGTGATAACACGCTGCATGTATTGCTCGACATCTTGGGGAGGGATATTCCCAACATCAACTTTAAACACCCTACGTTCTGGCGCTCTCACAATTCTATATGCCATCATTGCATCTTCTAAAAGAATAAGCTGACGCCAGATTCTTCTCGCTGAATCTAAAACCGACGTCCCATATGGAGCGAACTTATCATTGCCAAGTATTCTAAAGTGTCCCATTTGCCAGTTTTCGAAAGTGACACCGCCGGAATTCCATTGATATTGTACATAATTTGGATTTGTTTTGTCTTCGCCCTCTAATCTTTCTATTTGGTCGGTAGGAAGTCCAATAACTTGTTTGATTCCCGTGTTCGCATCAATGTCTAAATAAAGATAAAAATCTCCGTACTTACACATTGTACGACACCAACCAAATAAATTAAATTCTATATTTAAAACATTAAAATATAAGGTATCTAAAATTCCTTTTATCTCTTCGTCATGACAATCAACATCAATTATCTTTTTTATGCCAGTGTGTGTTGTCATTTCATCAGCGTAAATATCTAACGAAGAAGCAATTTCAGGCGTGTACTCCATTTGATCAAAATCCGAATATCTCTGCAGTCTAGACTGCGTACCCATCATATATGAAGAAAAATTATCAAAAGGATTATATCCAATTCTTTCAAATTTTTGACCCGCAACATCCTTAAAGGTGGTTGCATATTTGTCTAATCGGTTGCGCCTTAGTTGTCGAGTATTCTGAGACCGGTAATTAATCAAAGGTCCAGAGAATAATTTTGTTAATCTTCTGTATAAATTTGAATCTGGATTTTTTGGGTTTTTGGTGCTTTTTACTTTTTGACTTGGATCCATCTATTTTATCCTTTTAGTAACCATAGAAACTCTTTCATTTTTTCTTTTTCATCGATAGCTTGTTCAAACAGCTCTGTTTTTCGAGGTTTTTGCATTCCTGGTATTCTAGAATCAATATGAGTTTTATTTGTCATTATACAATTTATAAACGCTTTTTTATACTCTATCTCTCTTTTATTTTCAATAAGTACCGTATCTCTTACCCAACAACCAATTGCACATGCCATAATTAAATCATCATTATAACCTCTTTGTGCTTCTGGCTTACCGTTCCTCCAAATAAAAGTATCTAACTCATTAATTAGCCTTCTAGAATAAATAGTCAACATTTTGTTTCTTATATATTCTTCGAACTTAGCAACAATTAAGGGCCTTGTTTTCAAAGAAGTGGTAAATCCGGCAATTGCAGAAGAGTGAGTTTCGGCTTGGTATTGATCAATATAATCATGAGAAGATTTAATCGAGTGATATAAATTTGGATATTCCTTATCTTTTAATTTATCCAACACTGCATAGCCAACGCTATTATTTTCTACCACCACCATCGCATTTCCGTATTCTCGGCCCGCGCTGAAAACTATCTCCGAAAACAAATCAAGTGTTACTTTCCCCTGATATTCAGCAATAATTTCCATAGTTTCTAACTTAAAAATATGAAAAGTGCTTGAATCTGCGCCATCTCCGCGAGCCACATCTGCTACCAATAAATAAGAATTTCCAGGCTGCGCCTCTTCCCAGATCCAATAGTTCCGATCAAGCCCTGTTCTGTATTTTGGCTCCTGAATATTCTTTTTTAAGTATTGTATATCTCCACCATCAATAACGGTTTCACCAGACGTATTGAAATTACATTCATACTCTTGAGCAATTTGTCGCTTGCTCATATTTTTAGTTTCAGTTTCAAACCACTCTTGATCTCTATCCGGATGTATATCCCAATTAAGCTTTATTGGAAAAAATTCATTTTGGCCAGCTTCAGCTTTAATATACGCGTCGTGAAACCAGTCACCCACGCCATTTGGCGTCGAAAGAGCCACGCATCGACCACCTGTAGAAATTGTGGGGTAAAGACCAGTCCACAATTCAGATAAGTTGTCGATATGTGCTGCCTCATCAATAACCAATAACGACAATGATTCTGAGCGGCCGGCATCGCCGGATGTTGAAGATGCTTTTACTTGAGACCCATTACTTAATTCAAAGGAATTTTTGTTATCAACATCAATACTAGCAATCTTTAACCAGTCAGGCAAGTGTTTAATAATTCCCTTAACTTTTCGCACAAGATTTGCAGCTGTATTTAATTTTGTCGCCACAACAAGAACATTTTTATCGCGATGGAATAACAGCATCCAGGCAACATAAGCACCCACAATTGTAGAGATACCTAACTGTCTTGCCTTAAGAATAACTGTAAATCGGTAATCATTAAAGTCATTTAAAAGGGCATCTTGGTAATCATATGTTTTAAACGGGATCAGGCCATGGCCAGGGTGTGGTATTTTTGCGTAGTTTCTTATGAAGTATCGTGAATCTTTGCCACACTTTACCACTTCTTTTAATATTTCTTTCTTTGTTAATTTGTATCCCATTATACCTTAACATTACTAGACTTTTTTGCTCCAGAATATTTTGGTTTACCAGTTTGAAGCCACTTTTCAACAGCAGCTCTAAGCTTATCTTCTGCTTCTCCGGGGGAATTAACGCCTACGGCCTCTGTGTCTTTAAGGCCACCAATAGTATAAACTTTCTTAGCCTGACACCAAGTCCTGATCTTAGACATATTTTGTAAAAGAACATCACAGGGCCCATCAGCCTTTAATGTCAAAGCGTCGCCAGTAATTTTCTTATACTCTTTCTTTAAAAACTTAGCGATGTCAGCATAGGTCTGCTCAATTTCGCTATCCAGTTTGGTGTTGTGAAAAGACTTTATTGGCAACTCTGATTGATAAGTAACAATAAGTTTGGGGCCTGAGATACGCACCTTAAAACCATCGATTACCCTGGAGTCATTAATGGCACAACCATTTTCACGGGCAAGACCGACTGGTTTATCTTCACCATCCACCACAAATCTTTTATCATGTGAGCCATCGTAAGCGTTGGCTGCAGCCTGATTTATTCCTTTTATAATTTCGTATACAGATGCCATTATTTATTGCTCCTTTTGTATGGGTTCTGATTTTAGGCCAGCCGATTCAAGTGCATGCTTGATATCGTCTAGGGAAACATGCGACTTATTTTTAAATGCACTTTCAATAACCGACAGTATCTTCGCCTTGTCTTCTTCTGGTAATGTTAAAGTTCTAAGGTCAGCCGGTGGCTCATCTTTTGTTTCAATGTCTTTTGTTTTATCTTCAATCGGAGGAGGCCATGGCTTTTCCTGTGACTCTTCTTCTTCTGTTTCCTCTACATTTTCATGTAGAAAATAGCGGGGGTCAATCCGTCTTGTGTTTTTTCTAATCACGCGTATTTTCATTTTTTGGTCTCCATCCGTCTAGCCACCGCTCTTCATTAAATTCAACATATTGAATATAACAATTAAAGCAGCAATCAAACTTGTTCATATATAAATCGTCTTTTAACTTAAAAGAATATATTCCACATCCAGAACACTTTCTTTTATTTTCCTTAGTAATTAGATTCTTTGAAAGGAAAAAGCCGTCTTTTTCAACTTTCTCTTTTTGTGCATCTTTTTTATAAAACTTCTTAACTTCCTCAAGATATTCTTTTTCTTTTTCGTCAGTCCAAAAAGACTTGGGGTTAACAATTGTTTCTGCACCATATTTCTTAACCATGGCCTTTTCAATTCGTGCTATTTTATTTAAATCTTCTTCGTCTGCCACAACTGCCAACCCGGGTTGAAAACGTACTTATATTATAAGTTATAAAACAAATATTTTTAACAAAAAAAAGGAGGGAGACAAGCTCCCTCCTTCCCAAGAAAAAGTAAATTAATTACTTCTTGTTAATCTTGGCTTGAAGAGCTTTAATCTGTGCAGATTGCTCTTGAATTGCAGAAACAAGTACTGCAGTCAAGCGACCGTAATCCACACCGAACATGCCTTCTTCAGTACCATGAACAGCTCCTGGAATGACATCCTTCATATCCTGAGCCAAGAAACCGAAGTCTCTCTGACCATCTTCCTTCCATGTGAAGTCGACAGCTTTAAGAGAATTAACAGTTTTGAGGGCATTTCGCATAGGCGAAACCTCTGACTTAAGTCTTTCATCCGAGAAGGTTACGAATGCCGAGGCGCGAATCTTGTTGATATTATTCGTGCCGGCGCTGCCGTTTCCAACATCAATCGCATAGTCAGTAGTGGCGTCTCCACCCATACGAACAGTCTCAGTGCCACCATCTTTGATGATTAGCGCATTCTCAGATGCATCCCAAAGGACCTGATCATTTGCGTTAGTACCATAAAATATAACGTCTAGGCCGGAAGTGCTTGCACCGACTGTAACACGACCAGACAGCTGAGTGGCACCAGACACGTCAAGTGCACCATTAATATCAACTGTTGTACAATCCATATTAATATCAGTTGTAGCCGCAAGATCAAGATCTGCAGCCGATGAAGCTTTAATGTATTGACTTGAGTCATTAAACTGAATCGCCATTGTGGAATTCAAGAGAAGACCAGTGTCAGCAACGTGAGTTAGGCTGACATCAGAATCAGCGCCAAAACCAAGCTTCGCACCATCTGAGTCTAACTCTAAGTCGTCACCAACATACAAGTCTGCAGCCACAGAAGCACCACCAGCAACGGTAAGAGCGCCTGACGTGGTACTAGAAGCCGCTGTAGTAGCAGTAATTGCAACTTGCTGTGAAGAGTCAATTGTCATGGCAGTCGTTGTACCGTGCGCTGCACCAACACCGATCTCAAGCTTATCAGTACCATCATCAAGACCGATACGATAATCCTGAGCATTGCCGTCGAATACCAAGAAAGTATCTTCGGCGCCTGCATCACCAATGGTGAGCTTCGGCGTCGTGCCCTTAACGATAACGCCGGCTGCGCCGACATTCATATCAATGCTTCCATCAGAAGTAAGATCAAGCGCGCCGTCAGCACCAGAATTGATGCCGACTCCGGAATCTCTGAATGTAATCGCCATGGCGCCATTCAGAAGAAGGCCCGTATCAGCAACGTGAGTGAACGAAACATCTTTATCTGCACCGAAGTTAAGAATTGCGCCGTCAGATAAGAGATCCAAATCATCACCGATAACAGCACTCTTAACAACACTCAAACCGCCGTCAGTCTGTAAAGAACCGTCAGTTGTAGAAGTGGCTTCAGTTGTGTCGTCAGTTTTGAGTACGCCCCCTGACGTGGTGGCGCCTTGAACTACAAGAGTCGATGCGAGCGTGCAAGCGCCAGAACCAGAAATAGTGGTTGCCTTTAATGTAGACTGCGAAGCCGCTCCGATGGCAGTACCATCGATAGCGCCAGAGTCAATATTGACATTGGTCATTGCTTCATCAGAGAAGTTGACAGCACCTGCCTGCTCATAAGCGCCAAGCTTGGTAACAGTCAAAGTATCAGTTGCAAAAGTAAAATCCGAATCGTCAATAAGAAGCCCGTTTGTGCTAGCAAATGGAACTCGACCGCTTGTTAAACTATCAGCAGTAAAAGTTGAGGCACGCAAGTCGTAAGCTCCAATATCAATATCAGCGGTCGCGGTAATCCCAGCCGTTGTAAGGGCCGTAATAGTTTGCGAAGTGGCTGTACCACCCACAACACCATTAATAGCAGGAGCTGTTAAAGTCTTGTTGGTAAGAGTCTGCGTGTGGGCGTTAAACGTGAACTCATCAGCGCCGGTGAGCAATGGAAGCGTAACCGTTCTATCAGCAGTAAGTTCGCTGCCCGCAAACACATACTGATGATCAGAGGAGGCGTCATTGATTTGAGGTGTGGTTAATACGGGACTCGTTAGAGTTTTATTGGTAAGAGTCTGTGTACTTGTAGTTCCCACGAGCGGGACCAGAGTACCTACGATACCAACTTCCCAGAGATCCGTGGTCTCGTTCCACTGTAAAAGGGCGTCGGTCGAGCCATCACGGCCAACTTGGATACCAGAGTTTGCGCCGGCAGCTGCCGAACCATCGCTGTAGTTAAGCTGCATGATCGGATCTTCTACCTGTACAATTGAAGTGTCAAGAGTAGTTGTGGTACCTTGAACGGTAAGATCACCAGTAAGAGTCAAGCCAGTGAACTGAGGACTGTCGCCAGTTCCTACGCCCATACTTGTTCGAGCGGTTGCGCCACTTTCGTAAGCAAAAGCTCCAGCGCCGGTTGCAACGATGAATTCCCCATCAACACTTGCTGCGCCTAGAGTATTTAGATCTTCGAGAACTCCGTTGACATTGACTGTAAGGGTCTGACTGCCAGCGACGGTCGTGAGGCCGGTTCCTCCTGCGATATCGAAGGTCTGGCTATCAAGGTCGACGGCGCCCGTTCCGGAATCGCCTTGGAAGTCGAGGTCTGAATCTCCGACCTTGGAATCGACGTAAGCTTTAATTGATTGTTGTGTCGCAAGAGCGGTGGCAGAATCGGACGACATATTGTCCTGGTCAAGAACGGACGTGACTTCGGTTGAGCTATTAAGGTTAATTGCGGGGGTTAAGATACCCACGAGCGTTCTTACACGTTCGCTGGCGTCAGAGCCTGTGAGATAGATAGAGCCACTAGTGGCCGGGGCGGTGTTAGAATCACCATCGTAGTTTTGTAGGTCAATATATGGACCATATTGGGTAACAGATGCGGGACTAGACATAATTTAATTTCCTCCTTTGGTAGTTATGTTTATCATCTTCTCTAGAATATAAAGAAGTGCATTTTATTTCCACAATCAATAAAGATTATGGAAAGCCCCACTCATATTGGTTGGGTGGGAGCAGCATAACTAGGGAGCAGCACCTCGTTTTTACTAAAAATATTAATTATTTTTTTTATTAATTAATTTATTTTTTAGATCCGCAACTGTCGTCTGTAGGCTAAGTATTTCTTCTTGTTGGGCTTTCACTGCCTCGACAAGAACTGGAACTAATTTGGTGTAGTCCATCCCATGAGCCTCTATATTTTCTTTTTTCCACTCAACAATCTCTGGCATATGCTTGCCAACATCTTCTGCAATAAAGCCAATATCTTTTCTATTATTACTCTTCCAGTTAAATGTAACGCCCTCAATCTTGCCTAGGATATCAATTGGGCTCTCGATCTTAGATATATTATTTTTAAGAGCAACAGAGGAATAAGTTACAAACGCGTTGGCCTTTATTCTCCCTGTTTCATCTGCGGTGTCTGGAAGTGTGATTCCATGACTAACGCTAGCGCGGCTTAAATTACCTATGCCCAGCATTCCAGGCATTAATACTTTTGATGCTTGTAATTGGAGGCCCGTATTTGACCCAGAAATAATAAGATAGTCAGAAGACGCCTCGTCGTATGTTATATAAGCATCAGCGTTTGTTCCAAAATTTATTTTTACATCGTCGGCTACTTTTAAATTAGAGCCATCGTAAGTAAAAGTTGAGATGGCACCAAATTGACCATTATTATTAAACTGTAATTGAGTGTCTGCGCCGGCTGGTGTGTGAGAGGCAGTTAATTGAGACACCTGAATTTTTTTAACATTGTTCGAATCATTGGCGTCTGCGAGTAAAAGCAAATCAGTCCCACCAACAGTGATATTGGTGCCATCGGTAGCGTCGTTAATATCGACCGCCAATGTTATATCACCGCGAGAGCCCCCACCAGATAAGCCATTACCAGCAGTAATAGCTGTGATATCGCCCTCGCCTTGCGCTGTTTTAGTTATGATGCGCATTAGCTGATCCATTGATAAATTAGCTGGCCTAGGCATCTTATTTTACTCCTGTGGTCTCACGGCATAAACAACCGCTATAGTTAGTGCGATTCCAACAATAATGCCCCCGGCAGTCCACCAAATTGTATAGTCGCGCTTTTTGGCAGCAATCTCAGTCAAGCGTTCAATTTCTTTATTTTTAATCCCAAGTAGTGTTTTATGTTTTTCCTGTAGTGAGGCATAAGTAACTTTTTGAGTCTCTATAATTAATTGCAGGCGGGCGGTTTCTTTTGCTAGTTCATATTTCAGCTTAAGCTGCCATTGCTTTTCAGAAAAGTTTCTATTTGTCAAGAGGCTAGCCGCGGCAATACTATTTAAAAGCACCCCAGAATAGGGAGCAGGCTGTTTATATCTCAATCCTGTTATTCTTCCTTTGGGGGGAAGCAACGGTGTTACCTCTGCAAAAACAATCGTCGGGACAAAAGTCACACAAATCATTAAAAATAAAACTAGTAACTTATTCAACATATTCTAGCCCATATTTCTCTGCTAAAAGTTTTGCCAGCTCATCTGGCTTCTCATCATATTTTTCTACAAGATTTTTAATTTCTTTTTTCTTTTCTTTATCCAACTCTAGATTGTCTTTCTTATACTTCTCTTCTAAGTCGGTAACTATTTTGCCATAGTTTTCCAGAATTTTATCTTTTTTCTTGGTTTCTTGATCGTGAATATCGTTAATGGCATCTATTTGTTTTTTATAGCTTTCGGTGCGCGTTTCTAAAACTTTCATCGCATCGTCTTTTCTTCTAAAGAATATCCACAGAACTATAGTGTATATAACAATTAATGGAGCTTTCCAATTATGTTTAAGCCATGCCCAACATTTCTTTAAAAAAGTTTTTATGGCCAACCAACTCATTATTTGCCGTGCCTCCATCGAGTTGCAATATCTGCAAGACCTTCAATCCCAATATATGCTAAAGAAATGGCAACCCAATCTTCGCTAGCTAGTGAATCTCCAAATATCATTAAGCACGTGGCAGTCACCCAAACCATGAGCTTTCTGGATAGTAATTTATTTAGCCCTTTATCAATAATTTGTTTAGTCATCATAATACACCTCTTTATGTTGTTACCGTGTAGGCCGGTGTCGTTATTTTACCTTTTATGGTGGGGGCTCCAACGTTATTCAAAAAAAACGGCACCTGCTTTACGCTGATGTCGTGATCATTATTATTAGTAAGGTTTAGAATCTTATTAATAGTAAAAGTGGAACTAACTTTTTTATTTGGTTGTGCCATAGTTTTCTCCTAAATGTTTATATGTGCAAATCCCTCTTTTTTATCAATAACAATTTGTTGGTCTACACAATCTTTCAAGCTGTCAAGATGAGAAATCAAAATAACAGTTTTAAAGTATGACTTAATTAGTTCTAAGATGGAAATAAATCCATCCATATTATCTGCGTCCAAGGCAGTGCCGGGCTCGTCTAAGATAAAAACATCTGATTTCGGCAGACTAGAAACTGAAAGAAGTGCCAATCGAATTGCCATAGCAGCAATAGTTTTTTCTGCTCCGCTACCCATTTCAATTGGGCGTGGTTCATGCTTGGGGTGTTTAATAAAAATTTTCATATGTTTACCATCATTTTCAAAGAAGACTTCAAAATCAACAACGTTTGCTAAAACCTTTGCAATTTCATTATTAATAACTGGAAGCTTCTTTTTAATAATATCATATGATATACCATTCGTATGCATGCATCTCATAAATAATTCATAAGCTGAATAATCCTCTCTAAGACTTTGTAGTTCTTCTTTTTGTTCTTTAAGAGATGTAAGCTTCTGCTCTAGAGAGCCATGTTCTTTATAAAAACCCATAAGAACATTTTGACACTCTTGCAATTCTGCCTCCTTCTCTAAGTAAACTTTCTTTGCTTTTTTCAATTGTCTAATAAAGGATCCTTTATTTTCAATGATGTCTTTATTTTCGTAATAGAGTTGTTTTTGTTCTCCCAGGGAGACAATTTCACCATCAATTGATTTCAAATTAACTTCACTGCGCTCAATCTCAACTTTTATCTTAGATATTTCAAGCTCTGAGGACTCTTTTTTATCTACAACCTCTTTATACTTTTTAAGATAAGTTTCGATTTGTTCAGGATTTAAATCTTTTATTTCTTTGTCGAGGATTGTAGATTTTTTAGCGAGCAGTTTAGCATTGTCAGCAAGACCCGGCATACTATTAAAGGCACTATGAGCATCACAAATAAATTTACAATCAGGAAACTTACTTCCGCAAGGCACCTCTTTTAAAAGACTAATTCTCTTTTCTTTAGCTTCTTTCTCCTTCTCCAAGAAGCTTATTTCATCAGTAATTGTTTTAAGAGTTATTAATTTTTCAGCAACTTTGCTTTGTTTTTCATATAAATCCTCTGTATTAAAGTTTGAAATAAAATTATCAATTTTCTTGACAAGATTTTCTTTTTCTTTGAGGCTCTCCTGAAAATTAACAATTGCCGCAGTGATATCTAAATGTTGTTTTTCTTTTTCATTGAGCAATGCGATGACTGCTTCTATATCAATTAAGTCTGTGGGAATAGAGTCAATTGATTTCTGAATTTCATCAACACTAGTTTGAGTGTCTAATAGTTCTTTTTTAATTGTTTCACAACTTTCAGAATGATCGCGAGTTGCAGCTTCATTAAAAATGATTTCTTTTTCTACATTGAAAATGTCATCATCAAATTCTTGTCCTTCAAGTCTTTTGAGGGCCCCTCGAAGATCAGTGGCGTCTTCTTTGGCTAATTTAAACTTCTTGTCAAACATCTCCAAATCAAGAAATTTTGCGAGTATTTCTTTTCTTCTTGTTGATCCCTCACTAATAAATTGTAATGCACCAAGCTGAGAAGACATAGACGTCATTAAGAAATCGTCTAAAGTTCCAAAGTGTTTTCTTATGATCTTGTCTGTTTCGTTTCTAGTGGTACCATTTAAACTTTGAGTCTGCTCAGTTACTGTATCATAACACTCAAAGTTTAAATCCGTTTTGGCCTCTACAGTTTCATCACCCTTTAATTTCTTTATATATTTATCGGCTTTTCTTTCGATAGTGTATCGTTTGTTTCCAACCGAGATATGGACTTTTCCACTTCCTGACTGCTTGTTCTGGTTGATAATGTTGAGGTTTTTCCGCTCGTTTTTGCTAGTAGAATTAAATAAAGTAAACAAAACGCTGTCAATAATACTAGACTTGCCAGAAAAGTTTTTACCAAAGATACCCACGATTCCAGAGAGCTTTTGAAAGTCGACTATATTCCCCTCACCATAATTAAAAAGATTATCCCACTCAAGCCTTTCAAGCTTCCAATTAATATTTCTGCCTACTTCTTCATTTTCTTCTACCACTGTATTATATTTTGAATTAAGTTTTAAGGCTCTTTCAACCAATTCTTCATCTGGCTGAAAATCTTTAATATATTCTCTTATAAATTCTTCTTGTACAGCAACGTCTCTCAGATTATCATTTGCTAGGCCGTCAGCAAACTCATCAATATTTCCTCTCTCGCCAGAAGCTCTATTCAAAAAAGTAATACTTTCTGGCTTAAAGCGATGCTTTGCAACCTCAACTGCCTTTTTCATAATGCTTAGAGGTAAATTATTGTTTGAAACCAGGCGCACTCTGGCACCTTTGGGGATCTGAATCTTGTTTGGCATTCTCCCTTTTGGAGTCAGCTCTATTGTGATAAACGGTTTTGGGTTTTTAAGTACATGATGCGTGCATGTAAAATCATCTTTGTCTTTAATTTCCCAAATCAAAAACCCTTTATCATTTGTTTCTCCGTGATTCTGTTGTATCGTTGAACCAGCATAACGAATTCTGCCAGCATGATCTAAAATTTGGTCTGTTTTGTGGATGTCTCCCAAAAAAGCAAAATCATGTCCTTGAAAAATTGATATATCATCTTCCCCATGCTCCATAATCCACCCCAAATCAGTGCGGCTATTACAAATAGCACCATGATAGAGAGCAATCTTAATCTTTGTATCGTCGGAAGGTAATACCCAATTATCGCGATCGAACACGCTAAGAACATTAAAAGTGAAATTTTCATCTAATTTGGTCTCCCCGCTATTCTTTAGCAGAAACAGATCTGGGTGATCTAAGGCTTCAACTATCGGCGTGATAGCATCTTGTCTGCTGCTGTTTTTAAGGTTCCCATCATGATTCCCCAGAATTACATAAGTAGGGGCAATAGATGCTAAAGACGATAAAAAGCTCGAACACAAATCAAAGAATTCCGGCGACAGTTGTGTTTTGGTGTGTGCAATATCTCCACAATGAACAATGTAATCAACCTCTTCTTCACGCAATTTATCATAAAGTTGTTCGAACACTTCTTTGTATTCGTAATGATATTTTAAATTTTTGATGTGCGTATCTGCAATGTGTGCAAACTTCATATTTATCCTATTAAATCCTTACGCATGCTTAAGCTAGCGAGCCCAACAGTCAATGATCTGGTTTGAGAGTCACTTTTATTGATCGTGCTTTAATATGCATATATACATAATATCACATTTTTTCATGTGTTGTCAACAGTTTTTTTATTGGTGGGTAGAAAAAATTCTACCCACCATATTATCTTCACTTAATTCCAATTTTAAAAGGTTCTGCCTCTGGTCGTGGAGGTACCTCCAAACGTAACAGGCCATCTTCAAATTGAGCCCTCACACTCTTAAGATCTAAATTATTGTCATAATTGACATAGGTCTTGTGAAAAGCTCGACGGGCAATTCTGCGAGACTTAAAGTTCGGCGTCTCTTCATCACCGTGCGAATCTGATGAGACATGAATCTCCATCTTTTCAGGTAGAACTTCAACATGCAAATTCTCTTTTTTAAACCCAGCAAGTGCAAATTCCATAACCGTGTTTCCCGAATCGTCTCGATAAATATCTGCGACGGGATAACCTTCGGTGGTGCGCTGCAGCCAAGTGTTTGGCATTGAATTAAAAATGTCATCAAAAACGTTCCAGCCAAGAACGCTAGTTCGGTAGCTACTAATTCCAGTACTCATATTTTTTCTCCTTTTTAAGCAAGTACAAGTTAAACATCCCTTAAGGCAATATTTAACCCTACACAAGTATAACAACTAAAATTAATTTGTCAAGTTATATTTGCATTATTTTTTGTATCAACAGCGTTGATTCGTCAAACAGCATTGCAGCACTCTTCTTGATTTCAAACTCTTTTTTTGTCATGCTGCCAACATCTTCATATTCAGAAGTGTCTATCTTATAAACTTCCACACCATACGAATTCAGCACGTTAACGATGCTTAGAGCCTTCTTCTCGGCATCTTGGTCCAGTGCCATGTATATGCGATTAGAATGCGTTAGAATGGCCTTAAATAGCCGAGAGCGGCTATTGAGAGTTGACCCAAGAAGGGGAATAGAGTTGTCTGCATTCACTGCATCAAAAGCCCCTTCTACCAAAGTTACTGGTTTTTCCCAATCAATCGATAGTTCATTAAATACGATGTCCTTTGAAACTGGAGGATTTTTATACTTTAGCCAATCCTGTCTATAAGTCCTAGCAATGAAATAGTTGCAATATCCATCCAAGTTAAAAGAGGGTATAATAATTCTGTTTTTATATTCACCTGTTTCACAATAACCAATTTTCCACCTCAATATATCATAACTTGTCACACCACGTTTTTTAAGATATTTTAAGGACTCTCGTGATGATGTGGGCAAATTTTTGTTGGCGAGGCAGATATATTCTGATGGTAGAGAAATCCTCTGCTCTTGCTCGAAAACCCCCTCTGCTTCAAAAAGATTGTCAAATTCTGATATATCCACTCGTTCAAAAAAATTGCTCCATGCTTTTCTGTGATTATAGTTTCCAAATCTTTTAACAAGGTAGAAAATATTTCTCCCACTAGTATCACACACCCAACATTTATAAGAATTCTTGGAGATGTTTACCGACATCTTTTTTTTATGATGATTACAAAAAGGGCACGAAAACAAGCACTCCTCATTCGAGCGATAAAAGTCTCCTAAAATCTCTTGTAATATTTGAATCTTTTCAGAATCCATAAAGATAGCCTAACAGAAACAATACAAGAAGTCAAGAACTTTTAAGATATGCTGCCTTCGCAATAACCCAACTATCGGCCTTATCATAACAATGTGGCTTGACGTTATTAAATTTTGTATATTCTATTTGAATTTTAGGAACATTGTCTAAAATATATTCAATGACAACTTGTTTTGCTTTTGTTCCTCGTGGAACTGTAATACCACAAAGTTTTCTGGCTGATGTGGCCGCTATATATTCCGGCTCAACTTGTAGTATTCCATATACCAACCACGACACCACGCCATTAAAACGAGCAAGAGTTGAAAGAGTTTTTGCAGATGAGAATCCAGATCTAAAAGACTGGAGAGATTGCTCGATATATACCCTTTCGATTCCCGAATGTTTGTTACAAAGCTCTTTAAGATGTTGCTCAACATATTCTACCTTCTTGAAGAAATTTTTAAATTTTCTAGTATCCCAGGCCTCATTATAAACAATATTGCCTTCTTTGTCAAGTACTGTTGCACCAGTTATACTGGTGGAGATATCTAATCCTAAAATCATTTATATATCTAATTTAACTTTAAAAGTATATGCGAGGGTCTCAAGCTTTTTAACTGGTGTTGCTAACTTAACAGTACCAATTAATTTTCTTTGATCATCGAATATACCTATTGTACTAATAAATGTTTGTTTTTTAAAGGAAGAAGAATAATTGCATATAGAACCGCTGATGGTGTTCTTGATTGGTATAGAGTCATTCTCCGAAAAAGATGCACTACCATACTGGTATAAGGGTGCCGCAGACGAACTGGCATATAATTTATATGTAGGGTTGCTAGAATGATTTAGCAAGCCTTTTGGCGCAGTCATATACATATCTAATGTCGTCACCTCATTTGTTCCACGAAACTCCATCCTATAGCTCGCGGATGGAGCGAGGCCGCTATCGCCACTGTCATTTGCGCCGGCAGCAAAATCACACCATCTTGCTTGCCGCGTTGCATAGGTAAAATTATATGTTGCTGGCGTCAAATCCCAACTTCCTGTCAATAGCGCAAAGCCCTCATTATATAAAACGACGCCGGCTACGAGTCCAGAACCGTTTGTTTGAGCATACGTATCGCCAGCAGTTTGTATTAATTCTCCATTTTTGTTTTTATCTGTTAATTGTGCTACAAGGGCACCAGAAATATAAAATTGTAGATTAACTGATCCGGGCTTTATTCCGCTATCAAAAAAGATTGATGGAATACTCACTAAATTAACTTCTTGTGTACCCTTATCTCCGTAAGAAGACGAAAAGGCATACTGATCAGTCAAATAAGTATAATAATTTAATGTGTTTTTCAGCCCTGAAACATGTGGTCGCGTTGTGCCAACTGCAAATCGTTCTCTACTGATGCTTGCAGAAAGAGGATATGAACCAGTTAAAACGTCACCATACTCATATGAAGTATTATATGTAGCATCAGTAACGGTGCCAATAGAATTAAAACCACCATCCTTAGTGGTAAAGGGAAATATCAACGCTTTGACACCAGAACCAACTTCCGGATCATAAGTGTGGGCGCTACTGTCCCGGTCGATATTTAGTTCATATAAACTAACATGGCCAGTGGGGACCATGGTATCATTATTATTATATGCACCGCTAATCGCACTTAAAGAGTTTAAATAAATATTGCCACTTATAACATCAAAAACATACTGCGGGTGTGTTTTTAAAGTGTTACGAAGAATATTTTTGTCTTCAAGCTTATAGTATGGCATAACATTTAATAATCCAACCTCACGCGCAGAGTTAACTCATTGCTTGGAGTTTTCTTTAATGGCTCAGACAATTTAGCAACCGCTAAGAGTTCATTATTTGGCGAGTAAAGACCAATAGTTGTCAAATAAGACACTGGTTGTGCAAAAGGATTGTTTCCTTTAACTCTAATTTTACTAGCTGACAAATAAGTTGGATTAGAAGAATAATTATAATCTCCCGTGTTAGCTCGACAGAAATAAATTGTTGAATTAAGTTCTGTAGTATTATTATATTCAATGTTAACAAGCCTATTTCTTAATCCATCGGCAAAAGTATCGATACTAGATTGTGATAATACGCTCCAAATCTCAGCTGACGTTCCTGGAATGCCAAAGTAAACACGACTTCTGGGCGCAGTACTCACTGTCGAGGATCCTGTGGGATATGTGGAAAATATATAAGGGCTGATTACTGCAATGCCGGCTTGGTAATAAACATGCCCCACGGCTGAATCATTATTTGGCGTTGCAGATGAAGTATAGAGTAGGCCATATTCACCAGTGGGTGAATTCACAAGGAAGCTCGATGATGCGCCATAATCCGATATCGTCATCGCGCCGGTCATTGAGGATCCATTGTCGGTTCCCGTCAAGAAACTCATAGAGAATGTGCCTTTCTTAATTTCGTCTTTAGTCAAAAGTCGAGCAAAATTAACGAAAACCGCCTCATTGAATTTTTCATCACCGGTCTCGTTTAAATTTCCGTTTTTATCAAAGGGTTGAATATTTCCGCTAGTATCATAAGGAACCAAAACTTGAGCCATTTGATCATAAATATTCCTTTTCTTTGTATATTGCGCGGCGGTACTAAAATCAGCACTAGTAAAGTTAACAGATTCAGCGCTAATACCAACAGTAATATCAAAAATATGATTTGCAGAAGAACTTAAATAAGGATAATCATATACTGACTGAAACATGCCATGAGCATATGTTTTAATATTATTATCAGAATAAGTTCCTGAAGCAATCGTACCAGTAACTGGAATTGCCTCGTGAAGTAGCGTTCTTGTTGTCGCCACATCGTTATTCAAAAGTGTCTTAAATGTAGTTGCCATGTTTTTCCTTCCTTTTTATTGCTTTTTGACAAAACGAACTGGTATGTCGATTCTGTATCCTGTTGTTGCCCCAGTAACTCTAACAATAGTATCAATATAATAGAACGTTGTGGCGTCAGGTGCACCCACCGCAAATGTGCTACCAAGCCTTTCAAATAAGTAAGTGCTAGTTCTCAAATTGGTTGAAGCTTTTATTTTAAAAGCGCAATGTGTTCCTCTTGGGCCAGCAATTGCCGTATTAATAAGGTCATTGGTAACTTGATCAGTGTCGGCGGCAAGAGGAGCTACATCAGTACTTTTCACAAAATCACCAGTCGACAAATAATAGCTAGCAACATTATCATCATCTATAAAAGAAAACGCTGTGGTTTTGCCAACCGTTTGTCCACCATCCAAAGTCTGCGGATCTGCAGTCGTTAGCGAGCCCAGCCTATTATCTATTTCTACAATGTATTGATTTTCCTGTAGCTCTGCGTCGATCTTATAAGCATTAGATATCTCTGTTGTGTTTAGCCCCTGATCAACGCGGATATTTGTAATTTTGTCAGATGGCTTGGCTCCCGGGTCATTCCCTGGAATATAATTACCTAAAGCATTATTTGCAAATAATGTTGAGGTTGCCGCATCTACAGACACAACAAACGATCCGGACCCAACATTGGAATTCCATTGTGTAAAATTCATCTTCTGATTTAATGCAACAACTGGCAAGTAAAGAATATTATTATTTGTTAGCGTAATCAGCTTAGATTTCATATTTGCAGTGTTGTTAGTAAAAGCTTCTAAAACCGGTGATTGGAGAATTTCTATATCGTAATAGGCAGAGCCGCTACTATTCGTCGCGTCGTAATTGCTATAATCAATTTCATCATCTCCAAACGCATATTTTGTGATTCTGAAAGAACCATCGCCCTCGGCCAATCTTTTTCGACCCGCATCCGTTAGTACCGCATCCAATATGATATCGCCACTATTATCTAAATATGCCATAATAATACTCCTTTTCCATAATTAAATAGTTACTTTTTGTTGTTTTTTCAATTCTTTATTTTAACATTTTCCTGAGCTGTGTATATTTGGCTCGCCACTTGAAGATTCATTTTCTTTTTGAATTTTAGCAACATCCTTCACAGTTAAATTCAAATCAAATTTCTTACCCGTCTTTTTACTTGTAAATCTAAATTTAAATGTTTTGCCCCACACTGATTTATCCAGCTCAGGATCTCCAATCATTTTATCCAAGTCGCCACTATTAACTAGCCCAACTGAACCATCCTTATAATTTTCTAAAGCATCCTCGTCAAGAACTCTTTGTTCCATGGTGGGCCCAATTCGAATATATTTCATAAAACTCTTTGTAGGATCATTTGCTTTTTTATCTTGCAACTCATTCATGAAAAACATTTTAAATATTGTATAAGGGGCCTCGCCATCTTTGTCTACAATTCTAGCCAAATATACTGGGGATGGATTAGAATAATTGCCATGTGTATCTATTTCTCTAAATATGTAATAATAATCTTTATTTGTTTTTAATGTATCATCGATATACCCAAGATTTGATAGACCTTCACCAACAGCCGCTATTCTTGTTTCACTAGTCGGCGTAAAGTCTTGATATGATTTGGGTTTTTTATCAATTCTTAATATTTCTATAGAGCCACAAAAGTCATCTCCAGAGTAAGTAATTGGCCCCTTCATTTTTCTCTGGTTTATTCTTGTCTTAACTTGTGTGGTTTCTTCATCTTTGTTCATGAGAATATGAGTTTTTCCCTCATTGCCTCCAACTCCAGGTACCAAAACTTTATCAAGAGATATGGGATATAAATCATATTCTCCAATATTAAAATTACAATTTATTAATACTTTGTCAGTTTCCCCATATAACGGCAGGAATGATACATCTGGAAATATTGGTGGCTTATCCCAAACCAGTGTTGTTTCGAGAGATGTCAAAAAATAAGATGCTTCGTAATTTGTGGCTTTCTCTCCCGGAAGATAAACAGTATTGTTGGCAGACGCAATTGTATTATAATACGGAACTCTAATTAAATGTACGTCTGGTTTATAATTGTAGTATAAATCAAGACCTTGGCCTGGGAAAAGAAAATTCGGCCCACTTATGACTTCACTTTGATATTGTGTGCCAATGACAAAAGTGTGTGCATAAACTTGATAGTAATACCCCTTATCATATTTAACTTGTGTGTCAATATATTTTGCTGTATCGATGCCTGGAATATTTGGAATGAAAAAGCTTTGTATAAATGATTTAGTTTTTGTATTGAGTTTTCCTGGGTTGGGGCCGCCCACCGGAGCATAAGAAAAATTCTCACCGGTCTTTTCTTCTTCAGAACTGCCCACGCTATTGCCTGGAGAATATGGTGCTTCTTCAAAATCAGCATCTGTCCAAGCTTTATATTTGACAACTTCATAAAATAAAACTTCAGAATATGCTTTTTTGCCTTGATATATATCTTTTACGCTTCTTACTCTTTCATTAATAAATTTATTTATTTTTGTCTTTGCAGCTATCCATTTTAAAAACGAGAGGGGAGCACCAGCAGATTTAGGAGGAGCTTTTCCAAAAACAACAGGTTTTAATATGCTGATGTCGTCAGACAATACCCCTCCTTTTAATTTTTTTAATTGTGCGATATAGTCAGCACCGCTACCTTCATTATTTATCCAATCATAATATTGAGGAGGGAGGCCTGCAAAATTATTTGCTAGCCTCTTCATCGTGTTTTTTGCCCATTCTCCATCGGTATGGTATGCAGGGGATGCATCTAAATCCAACAAAAGGTCAGTTTCTAGAAAATCATTTAACCAAAGATGCAACAATGTTTCGTTAAACATTGTATTTTGTTCCGGTTGTACATCTCCTTTCACAATTTGATTATCTTTTCTTATTACACATGTTTCATTCAGGGTGGTCGATGCATAAAGTGTAATATCGTCATAAAATTTTTGGACTTTTTCAGTAAGCGCGTCTTCGCTAGCGTTACAAACGGTGTATGTGGCCGCCATAACATTTTGCATAAAAATATCAGTTAAGCCGCTCTCATACAAAACGTTACCTACATAGCCGCTGTTGGCCATCGGTAAATTAATATCGACATAAAAGGGAAACATCTTTTTTAATTTATCTGCCTCATCTACAAAATCTTTCATTTTATATGCAGAGACGCCAACAACATTGTATTTCTTTTCTTTAATTGAATATTGAGAACCTTTAATGCCCCCCTTATAGAAGTTGGTACCACACGCATCTCCGGTATTATATTTATCGAAGGCGCCGCATGCAGGCTCATTTAATGTGCCCATAGTGCTTACCCAAGAGTTTAAATAATCAGCAATATTTTTAACTGGTCCATTATTTGTATCTTGTTTCTTAGTACCTACAGACAGATATTGTCCCAAAGTGCCAGCTAAGAATTTATAGGTCGCAGGAGCAACTGGGATCGGTGGCCACGTTTGGTCTTCGTAAGGGCCATCAATATATAAAGAACCATTTTCTTTTTTACAATATTTAAACAGATCGGTAGGCATCCATGAACCCTGGTCAGAATAACGAAAATATTGTTCTTCAGAAATTTGATCATAAATCAAGGCATATATGTTTGGAAGAAGCTGTTCTGGTATAGGCGACAAATCGGCATCGCTAACATATGACTCATGAGGCACTTTTATTGGCATATTATCTGAGGTAGGATAATCAGAAATTGCTTTCTCATAGGGCAATAAATAAAAATTATAATGACCTTGAATTTTCACTGGAGATGATAATCCCAGATCCTCGCCAACGTTTGCTTGGTATGCGTTTTCTAGAAATGGCTTTTTAATTTCAAAAGTCGCATCTCTATATGAGTGGCCGCTGTAGTTTTTTGGAGCAAGTATACTCAAAGCATCATTATTGTCGGGGTCAGGGGCAGACAATTTTTCCCATTTCTCCCCGTTCTCATTTCCACTAAACTGTTTTAAGTTTTCGAAAGCAGGATTGTCCCCAGCATTATAAGTTTTAAGGCGAAGGAGTTCGTTCATCAATAGAAGTCTAGATTTATATTGGCCCGCCTGGTCGGGCCCGGGCTTGTGAAGCTTTGAGGAAGAATATAATCCGTTTTTCCATGCAGCCGAATTATTGTCTGCAAAAGATCCCAACGACTGAAGATCGTATGTATTAGATGCATGAGGGGCGCCAATACTAAGGGCACCAATTGGGGACTTTTCTACCAAATAAGATATTTTAGCGGCTGCTCGAAGCGGATCCGCAGTATCTGAGGGGGCCGGCGGATTAAAGATATCTACCTGATCGCTATTTTTATAACGTGTTTTGTTTTTTAGCATAGGAAAACCGCCCGGGAATTCCAATTCGCCTGCTGCCTGTTGCGCAACATCAAAAGCAACATATTCAAGAGAAGCAACATTTTCTGGATCCACAGACATATTCCATGGAAACCATGACTCCGCAAGGCCCGGAGGAACTTTCCAACCTTTTTTCCATGGAAAGGTTGCGAAGGGCCCTTTTACGTGGGCGGCGCCGGCGGCAGAAACAAGTGAATAATCTCCATATATTTCGCCCACCGTTTCTTCGGGGTTGCCTCCCTCAAGATTCATAGTTCTAAAGGGCGTATTAAATGGCACCACCAATATAGTAGATTGTGGGGACTTCATAGAAGAGAGCTGATTATCAGGTTTCTCAAAAAGATCAACCTCTACCATTTCGCCTGTTTCTGGGTCTTTGTACCAAGCCATTTATTTAGTAGGCTCCTCCATCATCATTTTGCATGTCTACGGGGTTAGTACCATAGCTTTCCTCATCAACGCCAATAAAATCAAAGCTAGCCATTTGTTCTTGAAGGCTTTTATTGGTTTCGGGAACATCAAACATGAAGCCGGTGCAAACATATTCTGCTCCCATTTTCGCAAGCTCTTGCGGATTTTTTAAGTTTACTATACTCAAAGCCATTTTTAAACTCCTTTTTTAAAAATTGTAATTATCAGTGTTTGGGCTAGCTTGCTGGGCCTGATTCATTTCATTATCTGCGGCGTCGTTGACGGTAGGTTGCAGGGGCTCATTAGCATCAACTTCTCCGATGCCACCTACTGAAGGCGATAAATCTTTTAAAGATGTATCAACCATTTGCATTCCCGGCGCTCCAGCTGATATTTTTTTGTCTGGAAACTTATCTATATATGCATTGCTTGCCAAATTTTCTATTTGATGTTGTGTAGTGAGAAGAAAGTGCCCATCATATACTTGCATATCTAAAACTTCATATGCCTTTGTGTTAAAAATATCATATTTCCTTTTAACTAGCCTACACAACAAATGAACACTAGAGCCTTTAGCCGTTGCCTGATCGACAGCTGCATTTATAGCATTTAATTTAGTAAGAGTCAGCGGCTCCCATATGGGGGCTTTCGCGGATGCATTAAACACTTCCTCATATTTTTTAGCGTTACCGTCTGGATTTGAAACGGATTTGGGAATATCTTTAACTCCCTCATAGCCAGCCAAATATTGCACTTCTACTACATTCATATGATTAAACCAAAATTGACCAAACTTATCTATTTTTAGATCCTGATTTTGAATATCTTGGTTTGAGGGAACAATGCCAGCTGGCTTTTCATAAAGCTGTGGGTTGCCCCCATGTAAATAATAACGAAAATCTGGATTTACTTGAAGCTCTTCGGCAGGAGAAACAAAGTTCTCCAAAGAAACCCTGCTTTCAAGGTTAAGATTCGCAATAAGAGCTAGCGCCTGGAAAGGTAATTCTTGAAGTTTTCCTGCGGTGTCACCCAGAACTTGCATGTAGAGGGTATCCAAAAAGACACCACCCACCCCAGGAGATTTATGAGCGAATATACTATTATATAAGTTATTCACATATTTATATAAAATGCTTTTTTCTAACATAGGATCGAAAGAACCCAGTTTCGCATCTAAAACTGTTGGGGCAATAAAAGTCCCGTTAATCAAAGATAACAATAATTTTTCTTGACCATAATTTTGAGCCCATGGCACGTGCATAATTTTTAGTAGTTGATCTGATGGCATTGCATTCTCTAAGTTTTCAAGCGTAGCATTACTTGGTAACGGATCATTCACACCACTATCCCAAGAAAATTGTTCATTGGGGGCGCCTTCAGCGTCACCTATTAATTTATTTTCACTTGCGGCCAAATCAGTAGCTGTTAGTGGATCAACAACAGAATCTTGAGGAAAATATATTCCCCTATATGCCAAGGTTTGATATTCCTTTAATATTCTTTCCATCTGATCGTTGATACCCAAACTTCCATCTATTTTATCATCCGGCCCATATCCTAATTTATGGTCGGAGTTTGTATCGCCATATAATCCCATTTTATATCGAAGTATATTATTAACAACCATCCAATATTCATTCTCATTGTTGGACTGATGATCAACAATATATTTAGGCAAATGAGTTCCGCCAATTGGAACCTTAAGGTGCATACCAATCGAAGGCATGAGATTTAAATTCAACTTTTGGTTTGATTGTGGGCCATGATAAGCTGGAATTTTAACCGGCAAAACAAATGGCCCTCCATTAAAATTTGGAAAATATTGATTAAATTCATTCAGGCATCGCGTTATATAATTATTAGATAACATCGCCTTAAGCCCAATTTGAGCTGTTGTCTTATTAGGTAAAGGAGAGGGCGTTGTCCCAACCAAAAAGTCATATCCTCCGTCAGAATGTGTGGTGTGCACCAGTTCTGTCGGTTTTTTAAAAGTATGTTCTACTTTGATTTTTTTTGTTGGAGAAGAGTGTAGAGGCATGCCTCCGAAAGCTTTTGGCTCAGGATTAGAAAAAGAATGTACTTTAGGAATCTGTACAGTAGAATATGAATTAATAATTGATTTTATTTTGTCAGCTACTAAAATTAATATTTCGCTAAATACATTAAAAGATTCCGGGCTTCCGGTATATACGTCTAGGAGGTCGGTCAAATCCTCAACTTGAAACATTGGCTTTTTTTGTGCAAGCATTGAAAAACTCTTAACAGCTTCAGCTGCGCTAATAATTGCGCCATGAGTATTTAGTGTGGACCACCCCTCTTTTTCAAATGTCTGTTGTGCTAACTTGGTAAACTGACCGGTCTGAGAATTGAAAATAGTATTTTGCCCAAATGAGCTGTGGATCGGATTGTAACCACCGTTAGCAAAACTAACCATAGGCTTCAATTTACTAATTGCAAAAGTAATTTGATTATAAAAATTGAAAAAATAATTTAATGTTGGGTCAGTTACTTCAACCTCCAAAGAATATTCAAAAACTCCACGACTTATATTTTGAATATCATAATCTGTAAAAGTATAATAGGTTATGTGGGATGCATTTGCGGCGCTGTTAGAAGTAGAATTTTCTATCTTTACTGGAGCCAGCGCTGATTTTACGGGGGGATCATATTCTAAAATAAGCTCTTCTTTTTTAACATTAGCATTCCCCAGCTGTCCGGTATAATATATGTTAGGGAACCCATCATATATTAATTTTCTACCCGTATCATTGACCACATCACTTGAACCAACGGTGTCAACTCTTTTTCTATAAATCTTAAAAGATTTTATATTTGGTACACCATTATTAACTAAAAAGCCGGTCGCAAAAGACCCTCCGCCCAAGTTCGATAATTTATCTAAAAGGCTTGGCATCATACAATATTTTTTTATTAACTTTCCCCAGTCAATAGAAAATAATAATTTACTTTGTCTTTTTGTATTGACTGTAGATATTAAATCTCCGAAGCAAGCCAGGTTACTAAAATCAGCAGCGGCGACTTGTGTGAGTTGATTATTAACATAATTCCCCCCAAAGATAAGACCTTTTTCAGCATCAAAATTAAAAATTTGTTTCTTTATTTCTGCTACCTGTCTGAAATCTTGCACACTACTATTGTTCACCATTACGTAATCTAAATAAGGTTGTGCAGTTTCCGGATCGTGCTGATTGCCAGCCATAAATCTGTCGTCATGTTTGTGGGCTCCTCCAAACCAAAGCGTCCCCATTATCTTGTCAAATTTATTGTTTTCTTGATCTGTTGATATAAAAAATACCATCCCTTGTTTCGGGATTGTAGAATTTTTAATGATAACAGAGCTAGCCACTCTTCCGTGCTTGGGATCCCAAAACTCAAACTCGCCTCCAGTAGCGTCTTCCAAATCCTCTAACATGCTCGATATATCCAACCTACATATTGCAATTGCTGCTAAATCAGATGGAAACGCAAGCCCTACTAATTCTTGTTTAATTTTAACTGGAATTTTATAGATTGTTCTTCCATCAGGCATAATATGTTGATATTTTTGTTTAATAAAATCTCTTTTGTTTTGGAGGCCGGCCTGAGCGTCTCCTAGTGTATTCATCGAATTTTCAACAATGTTGTCAAGTGTCCGGGAAGTGTATTTAAAATCCATATTATTGATTAATTGGAATGGATGTGATGGTGGCCACTTAGGGCTTCCATCTTCTGTTTTATTGCCATCTAAATAAGCTAGCATGGTGCCTGGTATCGAAAAGCCAAATTTTTCTTTATCTTTTTTTGATATATAATGTTGATAGGCTGCTTTGCCTTTTTCATTCTTAAAAGTTATAAGTTGAACTTTTACATATTTAAAAATGTCATCGACAAACATGCCCAAATCGTCAAATAATTCTTCCACTTCTAGAAGCAAATCATATGTTACAATCAATTTATTAGAAGAGGTAAAATCGGAGGCTGTAGGATCGCTAGTCCAGCCGCCGCTTCCTTCAGCCCTTTTATCAATATGCGCATCAATTGCCGACTCTCTATTTGCAGCAATCTCGTTTAAAGCGGCGCTCGCACCCTCAAGAGTAACTTTATTAATATAAATGTTTGGTAGTATAGAATTTACCAAGCCGTTAAAACTAAAATTTGCCATTATTCACACGCATCCTCTATATCCACTATATTCTGATTCTCGGCAGTGCCATATATATTAACGGGAGTGCCTTGGGGGCCAAGTGTATCATTACAATTAAATATCTTATCGATAAAGATATTTTTAACTTTATCTTGAGTGTTTTGCAGATGACAAAATTCTTCTTCATCAATTTCAAAATCAACATCAATATCAAAATAATATTCAACATTCTTATCAGTAATGGCCCCGTTCTCATTAACAAAATATAATCTTTCTAAAATTTCAGGGCTTGTACCAACTGCATTGGAGGTAACCATATAAACTTCTAATTCAAAATTTTCTTTTTTGAATTCCGTATTTGCCTCTTCAACTTTTAACATGGCGAAATCACCCAAAACCATAACATAAGAATCATCCATGAGCTTATATGGAGTATTTAGTCCATCTTCCGATAGGTGCATCTCCGCCTCTGTGGGCACTAAATCATATATTTCTGCAGGGATTTCATCTAAGTCCTTATAATTGGGGTCTGGAGGGTAAAAGCATGCCTTATACTTAATATCACACCCTAATTGAGGAATAAAAGTTGTAGGTACTGTAGTTGAGCCAGTATAAGAAGCGTTTGCAGATCCTGTCCATGCATAATCTACAGAAATTAATTCTGCTTTATAAAACCCCACATCCCAAGCAGCTATATTATTTGAATTATATGCGGAACTGCCAATTGGGTTCATATAAATATAAGAGCTATCTGGCGTTTCAAGAAGAAAATCAGAAGCTTCTTTCTGAGATGCAGCAACCACTCCGGGCATCAAATTATTAACATGTGTGCCATCCTCAGAAAATACTCCGACTTCGGCGGCCCTATAAATACTTTGAGGATGCAACCTTGGAGTCTCCTCTTGAATTCTCCCTTCGATATTATTTTGTAATTCAGCATCTGGGCGGGTCGACCCTGTGCCAACAAACTGTATATCATAAATTATATCATCATCAAAAAAAGCATATTGATGGGGCTTAAGTTTTCCTAACGAAAGCAAATATCTACCATAGGATGTTAATTCTAGATTTAATGTTTCTTCTTTTGGATTCGCATATATCATTTGGATATCCCTTAATAAATAGGTCTTTTATTATTTTGTTTGTTTTTCAAAAAATTATTTGAGCTTAAGATCGTCTGCAGTTATTGATGCAAAATTTTCTTGGGCTTGTGCTTGTAATATTATAAATTGTTGAGGAGAAGATATAAGTGGAAGACTGCCAAGGGCGTTCTTGATAAAAGTATCAGGATCAGTTTCAGTAACAGAATCAGAAACGGGGGGAATAGTCCACAAAACTTCAAGTGGAAGTATCTTCAACATATCTATTATTGTTGGTGTGCTGATAGGCTCTGTTCTTGGGGTTAGCGTGACTGTCTCATTTATTTTTGCTAACTCAATTAATGAAAAGAAATCATAAGGCCAATTATAGCTATAATCGAGAGGCTTTAACCCTGGGACCGGGGCGGGGCCCGCTCCTGGTGGAGGAGGGCCTGGCATCATATTAGTCGCAGTTATATCATGATAAGACCAAGAAGCCTTTTGTTTAACTTTAAAAACCATCCATTGAATATTTTTTGGAAAGCCTATACCAGCAGGGCCAATCTTATCTCCGGGCACATCATTTAAGAGATCAAAGCCTTTGTTTGCATCTAAGACGTCCTCGGCTTTTGGTGGCGCCGGAGCTGGGCCAGTGTTAGTGGGGTCTGGCTTCCAAACCTCTCCGGCTAAAAGATTCATGCCAAAATCAATTTCAGAAACTGCACATTGAATTCCGCTGGCCGAGTCCGTTCTCTTTTCTGAGGGGAGTACTCCCTGCCACATTTTAACCAAGTCATCTTGAGTAAAGTGGTGATCAAATTCAAATATGACCATAGCCATGGGTTCTTGATTTTTATTCATCAAGAAATTAAACCCAGGCGGAATAACATATTTTTTCATTGCCTTCACTAGATTAACAACTGATGGCGCAGGTTTATATTTTACGGCACCATCAACAGAACTAAGATTTTTTATTAAATAATCAATATCTTTAATTTCAGGATTAAGCAGCTTCGATTGAGCCCAGTCGATAGTTTTCCTATCTATGTGGAAAAAATTTCTACTGCCTTGAGAATCTTCATAAAACGGTACCGCAACAATTGCTTCACTTATAGTTTTGCCCTCTATGGGGATTTGGCCCAGCTTTTTACTTGGATTTAAATTAAAGCCTAATTTTTCTGCAAGATTTCCTACGGTGTCGTTATCTTGAGAGCCGCTGACAGGTTGGATTTCTAAGAATACGCCGCTGTCGGCAGAAGGGATAGTTCCATATTGATGCCACATTCCCTTTGCAATTGACCATTCTCGATTTACGGTCTCAATAGAAGCGGTGATATTGGTGAAATCTAATATTGGACATTCCCACTTAGGTTGAATTACCCAGCGTGTTTTGCTACCTTCTGTAACAACTTGATTCCAATTTATAGAAGCACTTAGTTGCATAGCTGCTTGAGCTGCCGGCGGAACTGTGTTCAGAACATCCGGGGGCCAGCTGATTGCGACGGCCGCTCCAGAAGTTATCATGTCTCTGTAATATGAAGCTGTTATAGCTGACATTACATCTGTTATTGTTTTATAGCCACTAAATTCCGGAGTATAAGATATCTCAATATGACTATAACCATTGTAATACGGAGGAGTATATGGCTCAAAACTGCCAGTGGCTTTGCCGGCCCAACCAATACCTGGCGCATAGGCAGTATGGCTGCCGGCATATATTGGGGGGCCAAAAGAAGACCCATAAACAGGAATATGTGTGGTGTTGACCTGTACACCAACTGTATGTGTTCCAGAGAACCATGGTACTACGCCGCGGTTGTAACCGCTGTCGGAGGCCGTTAGACTTAAATATTTGGTTTGGTAGGTTCTGTCGAACGCCCGGTTATACATCATAATTGTGGGTGGGTTATATTCATAAGATGCACTATTGTTATAGCGAAGGGCGCCTGCCACAGTTGATGTATCCTGAAGGGTAGCAAGATCACGTATTTCTGAGTGGGAGCACACTATTCTCATTTTATACGTTTTATCTGCCGTAAAATAAATGAAATTGCCCTCGGCTTTTGCGCCTAAAGGATCCTCAAATAATGGGGCGCTCCCTTCTAATGTTTCTTTAGACACAAAAGTTGTCATTGGGCCATAATCATTATCATTTTTTCCATCGGTGGCTCCCAAAAAGAAGCGCGGAACCTCTGATGTAAAGTTATTAATTGCCATATTATAAAGATCATTTGCAGGCTTTCCAAAACTTCCGGTACTATCTATCGAAGAGGAGCGGTGTGTTTCGGCGTCCACTATTTTCCCAATGTCACTGAGCCAATAATCAGGATTTACGAGAGCCTCAAAAGGTGCCCTTTTTGTTGGCGGAGTTGTGGCTATACCAACATAGTGGTCTATTGCGTTTGCGGTTATATAATCTGTGAGTGATCCAGTAAACAGAGGATAGTCAACTGCCAATCCGGATTTAATTGAATTATATAATATACCAGGAGCAAAAAATGGTGTCATTAGAGTGCGCCAATTAGCCTCTGAGCCTGTTAAATCAGCATTAGGAGCATAAGATTGACTAAACAACGTTGCTAGCTGCACTGACCTTTCAGAAGGATAAAAACCATCATAAGGAAGGAATTTCATGAGTGCATTACATTTAAGAGTGAGATTCGTAGGCATTGCAACGCTTGAAAAGTCGCTGTCAATCGGTTGAAAATATTTCAAAAAATCAGCATTGCTATATACTGTGTAAAAAGAACCAGAGCCAAGCAACGTAGTATCAGCGCTGCTACTTATAACTGATCCTGTCAAAGTTAGCCAACCAGGATTATCCGCCAAAAATCCACCAGAAGAAGCCATATCAACAACATGATATTCCATATGCTCACTAATTCTATATTCTGGAACAATACCATAATCTTTTCCAATGCTTCTAACATCTTCAGCATATTCTTTATAAGTATTATAGGAAGGGTTATATCCCGATTGCTCGCCAGCTTCCCATTCAGTTTGGCCAAGATAAAATGCTACAAATGGGCTGTCGGTGTACACTTGAGGAATTCTTCTGTTATATGTTGCGCCGGCAATTGGAGAGATAAGACCTGAATCTACGGGCCCATGCCAAATACTATAAGAGTTCTGAAGTTCACCTTCAGAGCCAGAACTGTATAATTCATTACCCATAGTACGGAGTTCGCCTAAATCATCGGCGTCTAGAGACCATATACTGGCTGTTCTCCAAAAAGCAGTGTGAGAAGCAGTAATATATCCTTGCGAGTTTATTGTCTTAAGGTTTCTGTCTGCGCGCAGATCTTTCCAAAAATTGTTAATGAAGTTGGGTCTTTCCCTAACTAAGGAAAGATAGGTGTAATGTTCTCTTGGATAAATTCCCTCGCTTATCTGCATATGGCGAAATTCGTCTATTGGATTGGCATCTCCACTAATATATGTGGGAGTGTTCCACAACAAATATTTCTTTAACGTATCGTATGCTAATATTGTATTATCTGCAGCCTGTAGAGTTTCCCCAATCTGGCCGGCCCTCGACCATACCAAATTTGAATTATTTAAATCAAGAAGATTACTAATTTTTGGATCTGGAATATTTGTAAAATATGCTTTTTCATTACCATAAGAAGCCCACATATTGGTTGGTTGATTGTTGGGTGGTACTGAAAAAGGTTGATCTGATTTGTAAGTATATTGATATTTGAGTGGATTAAATTTTGAAGTAATTGGTGGCTCAACTTGTGATACAATACCATTATTATAACCAATGTAATCGCCGTCTACAATGGACGATGTAACTTTTGTAAATGTTTGAATGTTGTTCTTGTAATTATAGCGCATTACAGGATTCTGGGCACCTCTAATCTGTTTCCACGAGGGCCAGCCGTATGGGCCCTGACGATGTAATACAAGACCATTGAATGCAATTGGAGTGGATAAACCGGCGCCGGCAAATACTTTATCAATACCTGTGTTAGATGACGCGCTCAAAGTATTCTCATACGGAATAACGGGATCGTAGATTATGGAATTAATACCTGCAAAGTCCATTGGCGCTCCGGTGAGACCTCCATGCAATGATGGACTCCATTCACTGGCTGAAAGGAATGTAATATCAGTAGAAGCCAAACTAGCGTTGCTGAAATTTGGTTGTTCAAAACCATAGTACGCAGAGCCGGTATACCCATATATCACACTAGCTGTAATCCAAGTATACTGTAAGCTTGTTTGCAACATTTGATGTTGCACAAACCAGTTATCATATGTGGAAACGGGGCCAATATATACTGCACCCTCTAACTTTTTGACGAGGGCACCGTTGTTATCTATTACCATATTGCTGGAAACCAAAGTTCCATCCAGCGATCCATATTGTGCCGGCAACGTTAAGCCTGATGTCCAACCTTCGCCACCCCACCAGGCTATTAAACGAGAAACTCTAGAATGTTTGCTTAAGTCTCCTGGGCCTTGGCGCTCTAAATCAGGATCAAAATTTGTGGTTCCATAATATATCTCTAGAATTTCAGACGCAGAACACTCGCGATGGAAAACACTAAGTTCGTCCAGAAAGCCTTGCCATGCTCGGCCGAGGCCAGATCTATCTCCTAAAAAGCAATCAGCACCTGTAATGCCTACATATGTGCCGGCTGGCGTTGTATCTTCTGTAACAGCTAAAGATAACCCATTCACATATATTGTAGGATCGTTAGCAACAGAAGTGGCATCATAAGTAACAGCAATGTGGGCCCACTCATTGGTATCAATAGTTGCAACCGTAGACCATTCCCCCACTGTAGTATTAAATCTCGCCCTGAAGTAGACTTTACCTGTGGAATCTACAGATAATCGAACGCAATCGGCAAAATCAAATATATGTGGATCATTGTTGCCGCCGGCGTGGCCTAGATTCATTGGATTTACCCAAGCAGAAAGGGTAAATGTTTGTGTAGACCCGACCGCGGTTCCAATGAGAGCGTCCCAAATTGCTGGGGCCCCAATATTTACACTATAAGCGCTTGGGGCAGTGGCGCCATTGAAATAGAGAACTTTATTATTGTGGTATTCTATCGCTCCCAGCTTCTTTTTACTATTTCTATTAACTTTGTGGAAAGAACCAGTCCCATCATAATTTGAAGCTTCTACTGAGCTACTGCCGCCAATATAAGGGACTCCGGCTAATGCATATGCCGCCACAGTTTGTGCATCACTAAAATATCCAAATTGGTTTGTGTGGTCTGTATACCACTCATTAAGAGGTGTTCTTACATTTAAATTTCTCCATGGAAGTGCATTATAAACACTATATTCTGCAGCTGCAAGATCAAGCATTCCTTCGCCCATCGTTGCAGGACTTCCGGGTGCGGAAAAGCGATTAACTATAATAGATTTAGTACTACCAGTTAAGTCTCTTCTAGGTATAGCAAAATCAATAACACCAGTAACATATGTAGAGGGGGCATATGTTGTTGGCAAATTGCCATCAGATTCGGCTAAATATCTATTATTAATTGAGCGCCCGTTGGTCATCACCAATTCATAATTGTGTGAATAATTTCCTATATTTGTAGCATCCAAAACTTGATCGGGGCGGCCAGGAATAGTAGAGGAAGACCCAGTAAACATTTTAATATTTCTGATATTCACTGGGCGTTTTGTTGACTCTCCCCTAAGCATGCTCCCCTTTTCAAGAGAAGGATCTACGGTCATACTATTATTAAAACCAGAACCAAAAGCGTAAAGACTACTGGCCGAAAACATAATCCTCCACCCTTCAATACGATTTGCCGCTGTATCTGGGCTTGTGTTCTGCGGCCTTAAATTGCTATATATGTGTCGATAAACTTTTCCTCCTACAAACTTTTCAGTAAAGGGGGATTGTATAGGGCGCCCATAAAGCGGGCCATAAGTATCTTCATGAAGGTTGGTTATATCTATGCCAGCTTTAAAATTATTAGCAACAGCATCGTGATATCCTCCCGAAAGGGAAGCGCTGTATATATCAAAAGGCGTGTATAAGTCTCCTTTTGAATTTAAATAAGACTTGTCTACTTCTGTTAATTTAAAATTTGTAACACTAGAATTATAATTCTGCTTTCTTTTTCCGTCATTTAGTGCCAAGTCATCATTACAACTTTTAAAAGCTTTAACAGAGGCGCTAGGAATTTGTAAATAACTTCCGCTGGTATTATATTTTATAAACGTCAGCAAGTCAGTCTGTTTGTTTACAAATTCATTTACTCCGCCTTTAATGAGCGGAGATTCATCAACTTTTAATCTGTAGGGTTTAGCCAATCTTCGTGTAACATATGTGGACCCAGCGTAAGTAGTTATTCCTGATGAACCAGAGGATCCTAAAGTGGGGGCGCTTGCATTTGTCTCATTTATAATAGAATCGAGTATTGTTTGCTTGTTAGAATTAACAAAAGCATTGCTAGAGCTTAATGGAGGTGTCGATCTGCTAGTACGGTCTTTCCACCACAAACAATTGTTTGCTTGAGGGTTCTTACAAATGAAAGATGAAATAGTAGGATTATTTTGAGGAGAGCCTGTATATCCATTTCCCGAAGAATCAGTTCCTTCCAAATCGTTGAGTTTATAATAAGCTACCAAGTTACCAGGAAGCAAAGAAAACACGTTCGAATCACATCCGTTATTGTATAATAAAAGAGCCTCTGCTGCGCTTAACTCTTTATCAAACAAAGAGAAATTACCAATAGTGCCATCAGTATAATTTATGTCGAAACCACGACCAATTTCAAAAGCATGATTAAGATTTTCCATTGCTGTATACGTAACACTATTAAAAGCCGTCATCGCGAGGGCTATTCCGTTGATATAAATAGAAATACCATCAGCTGCTGTGGCTCCTCCTCCTCCGTCGTAAGTTACTGTCACATTGATAAGCTGGTCTTCATAAGCGGTTATGGCTGTAGAGCGAGCATGCGCTGTAGCTCCGGAGCTTTCATCTGTCAAATAAAGATCAAACCTATCTGAACCATCAGTAAAAAGCCAATATTCTTGATTACTTAGAGCACCATACTTAGAAAACAGGTTTAATGTTGTCATATCCGATGTTTTAAGCCAGAAGTTGGCCGAAAAAGGACTATCTGTGGCGCCATCTCCGAAGCTAAATGCTGCAGCATCAGGAACAGAAAAATACTGACTTGACGCAGCTACAAATGTCATCATTCCAGCCGTATTTAATGGCGCATGGCCAAATTCCCAGTTATAAAGAAGCTCATTAATTCCTAAAATATTCCCTTCAATGGTTGGTGTTTTGTCTTCTAGCGTGGGATATTTCCATCTATATTTATTTCTTTGCAACACAGTATTTTCAACCATGGTGCGAACATTTGAACCATATTGATCACTTATATCTGAAGACATTGGCACCAAATAACCTAAGAGAACATCTAACGTAAGGTCAATCCATTTATAAAAATCAACATATTTATCTAAACTTGGAGTGTTGCCGACTCTCTCATAAAACATTTGACGAAGCTTCGCCATATCTTTATAATCATCGCGATATTTATTTACTGGTTCGCCAACAAGATTATTAAAGTCTTTAATTGTAGAGAACATCTTTATCATTTCATCAGAAATGGTTTGATACATACTCTTTTCAATTGACGTATAATAATTCGTAGGTCTTGCTATTTCGCCCTTATTGAAAAATATATCATCGTCTGTTAAAATATTAACCATATCGGCACTATTGATCATTTCAGGCAATTGCTTTTTGGCCGAGCTAACATATTTTTTATTTATTGGTAGTGTGGAGTTGGCGGGAAAATTAAATCCTTTGGGCAAATATTGTTTGCCAACAATCTCACCAAACTGTCCGTATTTAGAAACTTTTTGGGCTGAACCAGAAGAATAATCAGCCCCAATAAATTCACCACTACCATCGGATCCGGTTACAGTATCAAAAGTCCAATTTAAAACTAACGTATCTATTTCAGGTATTCTTGTTCCAGTAAGTGCAGTTGGATATAAATAAGAGCTTCTATAAGGATGTTCAGCACCATAATTTTTTACATCTTGATTGTGTTGTTGTATGGTGCCTGTAGGTAAATATTTATACCAAACGCGAGTAGAAGAAATGTTTCCATCTGCTTTTTGCAGAAGGGTTCCAGAAAAATTAGTTCTATGGGCGCCGATATAAGGAGCCTTGGGATAATTTAGAAAACTGCTGCCGCCGTCTGCGCTAATGGTGCCTGTATGTAAAAATTCATTTTTAACATAATCCGCTATTTTTTCGACGCCATAAAACTCAACTGCATATCCAGCATTGTCCACCGAGCCGGATGAACCATCTGGTAAATTTGCATTAGAATTTGGTTTAACGGAAACAGAAAAAGTCCAACGCGTGTCATCGAACACTTCATCAAAATAACTGCTGGAAAGTCCTAGAGCGCCAATAACAGAGCCTGCGGTACCAGTTAAAAGGAATTTAGACCTCTGTGAGTAATCAGACGCCTTAACCGCATAAACTTGGAAGTTGGCGCTATCGGTTGTTGCCCAAGTTAAATCATTCCCTGTGGCATCGTCTTTAACTTGATGCATACCAAATAAAGATGCTGTCGTAAACGGCATATAAGTTCTAAATTGGCGACTTGGCCCTTCATCTGTTGTCGCCACCGTATTTGTATCGGCCATGGAATGTCGAATTGGAAAATGCACTTCCGACTCCATCGTAAAACCTATATAATCAGTCAGGCCATAAGTCCCTGAAATAATTGCCTTTGAGTTTGAATTTGTACTTGAAGAGTGCGGGAATACAGTTGCTTCTGAGCTTCCAGTCAAACCAAAGTTTACATATTTCTTATACTCAGCAACAGATTTATAATTATCTTTTAAAGTATAGGTTACTCTATTTCCATATGTGTTGATACGATAAATTTCATCGCCCACACCAAAACAATGAATTAAGTTTCTAAAGGATTTTTCTGTTCCCTTGGTTTTATTAATATAGACAATATTATCGTAGATGTTGTGATATATTCTGTTTTTTATATTATAGAGCTTTTCCTCGAATAAAGATCGATCATTCCTACTTTTAAAATATTCTAATTCGGTTGCATCAGAAAATAATTCAGGAAAATATTCAAACCCAATTGATTGTAATAGCCTATCATTAAATGGAGCCGGCTTGTGATTGAAACCAACATGTGATTTATACTTAAGCTTTGGAATAGAATTAATTTGTTCTGCTAGTGAATCAAAATAAGAGCCCACAATCTGAGTCAAGTTTTTTAGCGGTGAATATTCTTTGTCTTCATCTTCTTCTATAATCCACGCCGGCAACGAATGATACATGGAAGAGTTATTAGCAAAATCATGAATCTCGCCTTCTTCTTTTTTGGTGTCCAAAGTCGATTGAACGTCCGGGTGGAAAGGATATAAAATTGGATCTTTAAACTCTTTAGTCACTAAACTAGAACTGACCATTGCAGAACCAACATTTCTTGACGCAGAATCATATCCAACGAAAGTACCATTACTTATTCTTCCTGAATAATCCAGCACTACACTATCGTAAGTGGTGTCTCCAACAATACCTTCATTAAATTTATAATAAACACCTAAAGCTGTATTTGCATCATCAGTGTTGGTGCCGCCGCCTACGGGTTCAATCATATATCTAATAACTTCAGCAGAGCTTCTTTCATCTTTCCAAAATCTAAATTCGTCTAATGAACCAGATAATTTACCCCATCCCAATGTTGGAGCAAAAGTTCCGGATGGCGCTGTTATGAGAGAGCCAATTGTAGCATTTATATTTCCACTAACATAACCAATAGAAGATCCCGTGACAATCGTTTGATTGCACGCGCCATCAAAATAAAAATTAATTTCTACGTTGCTGCCGCTATTTTTTAATGCGAATGCATAATGATGCCAACTATCATCTGCTATGGATGATGTGGTTATCGAAGACCCAACAATCTCATCTGAGAAGCCGGCCGTTCCAGACATATATGTAACTCTAAAGGGGGACACGGCGGTTGTGCCGGTCATTTCAATTGTTAGGCGACCGTAATTTGCGCTTGAAGAAATAAAGTCAGACGTACTAGCATCAAAAATAACTTCGCGGCCAGTTTTGGAAGTAACAAATTCAGATTTTTTCATCCAGAATTCTACAGTATTTCCGTCTATCCCTCCAATTTTTAAATTACATTCTCTATTTTTAGATGGCTCCCAGACATTGGCATAGCCGCTTTTATAATCGCCGGAAGAATCAACAATATCTTTATCTTTTGATCTATTTGATGTATTTGGGCCGCCTTTTGCAAAAATATATTCATATGAAGCGGTTGCGGGTGCACCATATCCATCGGAATCTGCAATTTGAGTACCCCATCCATCTGCAGACAAAATAACATAACCATTTGTTCGAGGATATACTTCTTCAAAAACATACAAATCGAAAAATGAAGAACTTAATTCCCACTGAATTCTTTCTTTTAAAGAGCCATCATAGGGATAGGTTTCATAAATTCTATCAAATGCATCAACATAATATTTTTTTGCTGACCCAAATCTTGCAAAGTTTTTAAGATCAGAGAAGTCAACAGGAGGTCTATGTCTCTCCCTCTCTTTGAAATAATCTTTCAAATAACCAACAGATTCTAACGTACCATCTTCTACTAAAGACTCTGGATTGGCATTTGTTAAAATTATATCATGACTTTGATAAAGTTTTTTATAATCTATGGGCATTCTATTTTACTCTACTCGAAACTTGTATTCTTCAGATTGTTCAACATATTGAGAATTCAAATAATATACGAATTTTATTGCATATACATTGTCTGACTCCAGAAGAGACATATCTAAATCAAAATAACTCCCGCTCTTATCAAAGGACAGTCTAGTATAGTTGGCGCTTCCTGTGCCATAAGATATTACTTCCAAATCATCGTTAACACGATAAAGTTTATAATAGACATCCTCAACTAAATCAATTGGTGCTTTTTTTGAAGACACTGTATAGATGGTTGGACTCCAATCTTTTTTTCTTGTGTACAATCTAAATCTAGCTTTTGTATTTTGATTAGAATATGATGGCTTTAAGTTAGTAATATTACTCACAAATTGCTGATTTGGGTTAAATGATTGTCCGGGCCAAACTTGAGTTAAACTTTTCGGCTCAATTGATCCTGTATAATATTGAACGCTGGCGCTGTGCCACACATCATAAACAGTAGTTAAAGATGTCGAGCCAGTAAACGCAAAAGAGGCTGAATATATGCCGGTAGAAACATAACCTCCCGTGACATTATAATCTCCAGATGTTACGACGCCCCCACCAACGCTTAAAGCTAACGTCGCGCCCGAAGGGGCAGTATTATCCGAAGAGCCGGAATATAAACTAACCAATATAGCGCCAGTTCCAACTGCCGGAATGTTCTTTAATTGACCTCGTACATAATTGTAATAATAAATTGTATTTAAATTATCGGCAGCAGGAGCTAAAGAACTGCTGTAATAAAAGCTCCCTCTATCATCTTTTATAGAAGAATCCCACCGAGCTTCAATAATTGGTCTATAGAAAAAATATTGAGACCCTCGTGCAAAAAACTTTTTAGTATAATAGGAAACAGAGTCAGATTCTTCAGTGGAAGACAATTTAACTCCGACACCATAATTTGATTTAGAGCCCAATACATTTCCTGCACTATTAATCCATTGCTCAACTAGCGGAGTAATATCTAACTCCAAATCCTCGAAACCAGTATTGAAGGAAGCAGTAAAAGAGGAAGAGGCGTCTGAATAATAATCACCGCCCTCTGTTGTCCACAAAGTATAATCACTTCCGCCGCCAAGAGTTCCACTTAATCCACTATTGGCAACGCTGTCACTACCCGTAACATCAAAAACGGCGGCGGCGCTAGAAGATATAGAATTTAAATTTCCTGCTGCTCCTGCGGCGGATGAAGTAATATAAACAATAGAACTAACAGCATTTGCACTAAAGTCTGCGCTAGCTGACGTATTTATTATTGTAACTATATTGGTGGCGCATGCAGCAGTGCTGCCTCCAATGTGAAAAAAGTCGGGCGCCGGGGTTGCATCATTTATAGAAGTAAACAAATAATTCGCTGTTGCTCCAGTTAAATGGAGTGTGTTAGCGGCTGTATTCGCTCGTACAGTTATAGATGCGCTAGCGGCAATATCCGTATCTGTTGTGTAAAGCCAGTTTGATGGCTCTTCATTAGAATAATTTTCCATATCTAAGCCATTGCCCTCTTGCCAAGATTGAGAAATCGCTGATACAACTAGATTAAAATCCTTTGGCGTTGTTTGGGAATGTCTTGCGTTGAACATTCTTAAATAAAAGGAAACGCTTCCGGAGGCCGGGATATTTCCTTGAGTGCGATCATATGAAATATAATTCGCGGCAGTCCCAGTGACCGGAAATTTAATTAAAATTCTAGCATATTCAGTTGATGAAGCTGATTCCTGTGCATATATGGAAAATGATTCTACTATGTCTGATTGGCCCATATTGCCACTGACGCCGCGTTCGGTTAAATTAGCTTTATAAGCATTAGTAATTGTATTGTCTGCGTCTGCAGTGTATCTTTTAATAGCCATTACTCTACGGTGCCTCCAATATCTAAATCTGGATATTTTATTTCAAAAATAGTATCCGTTGGTGGAAATAAAAATCTACCATCAGGAGAAAGAGCCTCTTCTATAGATATTGGAGCATCAGCATAACCATCGCCAACCTTTACTTTTAATTTAACATCCACAACATCCATAAGGTCTGGAATGGATTTTAATATTTGATATATATCTGTAATTATTATGGGCTCTCCAATATAAAACGTCTTAGTGAAGGCATTTCTTAACGTATCGTTGGCCTCAACTAAAAGATCATATTTGTTTGTGCCAGGAAATGGTACGATTTTAAACTCTATTCCAATATTGCATATCTTTGCATCTAAAATGTCGATTGTATCATTGACCATCTTATATTGATTTATCCATGTTTTTAAGTTATTTTTAAGTGTGGTATTAGCAACCACCAAATCTCCATCGGAATTTTCGGCAAGTACATAATAATTTATATTACGCTGGTTATATGAGTCAGTATCTAATTCCAAAGCTGCCCTTTTAATTTTTCCAAATTTTGATGGCATGTTATAGCCCAATGCTATATAATCTTGTTTGGTCACTGCCCTGTTTTGAGAAGCAAAGTTGGCCATGGCCCTTTCTTTTATTTCTTCAATGCTTATAAGGCCAACGTCGCCAGTAACAGGCGCTTCATTTAAAACGGCCAAACTATTTTGTACTCCAGATATTGTAGCTTCGTTTAATAAGCCTTCTTGTTCGGCCAAGAATGAAAAATCTGCAGTGCCGATTCTTGTTATTGTTTGTGCGGCTGCATTAACATTTTCATTTGTGTTAATTCTATAAATAATAGTTAATGTAGTGCTGGATGGTGACACTCCTAATTTATCAGTTTTGTTTAAGATAGAAGGGTCAAAAGAGGTATCTGTAACATAATCTTTTGCATGCAATTGTAATATAACCTCAGACGGATCTTTGACTTCAACAGGAGTTTCTTCACTTCCTTGACCAAATTGTAAAAATAGGCCATCAGGGGTAGAATCAACCCTAAATCTCCTAGAAACAGAAACAGGCTTTAATATATATGGAACGGTATTATTGTCAGGATTTCTATTTATTACAGGGACATGAAGAACGTCCTGGCTCAAATAATCAACTTCAAAATACTGATTTCCATTATCATCAAACACTGAGATTATTTCACTTATATTTTCACCAACCATGGAAACCCTTTGAAATGGAGTATATTCTCCAACGTATACTTCTTGTACTGCTAATTCACCAGAAATTATTTGACCCGCTGTCCTGACTGCATAGGAAGTTGGATTTCCTGTGGTGGCATCCTGATTTGCAACTACAATTGGATTATCAGAAAGCGCAAAATTTACATCCTCTAACAAAGAAAAAATTGTATCGTTTGTTGATATAAAAGTCGATCCCTTGCGTAAAATGGGCATATATTTTTCATCAGGTGCCTGAGAGGAGGCTTCAGCCGGAACGGTAATATAAAAATTGCACACGCCAAACGAAGACGGATATGGCTTATATTTATAGCCCATTTGTCGACTTAGCTTGAGTACATTATCAAATTCAATGGCAGTGTCTAAAAAAGATTCGTTGGCTTGGTAATCCGTGTAAAACGAAAGCATATCCCCAACATAAGCAACGGTATCCAACATTATAGAACCAAAAGATGCTTCAGTGAAATCTCTATAATTATCTGGGTAATATCTCTTGACATATGATTCTAATTCACTTCTAATTGAAGTAAAATCGCGATTAGTATAATTTATTGCTGGTTTTTTCGTTGCCATATTTTTAAAAAATCCTTTTCATAATTAGATATTTAAGCTGTAAAAGTAATAGCTAATGTGTCGTCTAGGCCCACACTGGGAATTGTATAGTGAATTTGTAATCCTAGAGAGTTTGTAGGCTCGTTTTCGCCCGGGCTATCCTGAAGGTCTATCACATTAATATCTGTAACTCGAACAAAGGGAACATATTTTTTTACCTGCTCCATAATTTTGCCCCTAAGTGATGTATGAGTAACCATTTTAGTATCAAATAAATAATTACGAACCCCAACTCCAAAATTAGGATCCATCATTCTTTCACCTGGGCACGTTAAAACAACCATCTTAATGTTCTGCTTCATAACGGCGCCTATAGTTTTATTTAATTTGTAATACCCATCAACAGGATCGTGTTGCAGTGGTAATTTTGGAGAATAACCGATTCCCATTTATTTAATCTCCTCTAGATAAGTAGAATTTAAACATGTTTTCATTATAAAATAATTATACATTTCAACATCATCCACTGTCTGTTTGGGGGGTGCCATCTTCACATTCTTCTTCTTCTTCTGTAAGTTTGTCTTTATCTTTGTCTGGAATCTGCGAAATCATTTTTGCTATTATTCCAACAGGAGTTAGTGGTCCAGGGAAAAACCATGGTGTTTTCCAGGTCGGGTCAACAGTGTTCGCTGCCATTTGAACAACTAACTCAAAAAATTGTGCAGCCACATCTTGAGACGATGGCGCTGACATGGCTAACTTTTCTTCCTGGGGGACATCTTCAACTGCGTCGTTAACATATGAATAATCACCCTCTAATATTTTAATAGATTGAGTTATGAAAGAGTTAATTAATAGCTTCGTAGGAAAAAATAGATTTTGCAACTCAGGATAAGCACTAATCATAGCATAACGGTATAAAAGTGCTGTAGAAAACACAGTTTGTCTAATGGGCAACACCTCCTCAAGGAGTTTAGACCCTTTTGTCTTTTCCATTATTTTGTTTTGCAACGTATGCACAATTTCTTCCCGCAAAGGGTTGGGGCTTGATTCGGCATCATCAGTTGTGCGGTTATGGGGGGCTAATGAGGTATTAAGAAGTTTGCACGCCGCCCAAAGAGTGGGCCGCACAGGATTATTATTAGATGCTGTATTGACATAATACGTACTTGGCTCTTTATTTTCCTGCATGTAGGCCACATTTATCTTAATTGGGCAAAATAGATTATTATATAAATTTGCTTTATTGTTAATCGATGGGCCGCGGGAGAAATTATATTCAAGGGCACCTTGCTCCAACCCAAGATCAGAAATTTTGCCCATAATTAAACTCCATGGATTTTCTTTTAATGGTGGAGTAGGCGAATCGATAAAAGCAGAAGAAACAGAGTCAGACCCAAACGTCGTCGGAGATCCCGCGGGGTGTAAATTTTTATGTACATCCTCCCAATATTTTCTCAGATCATATTCTGTAGCTTCTAGTGGTAAACACAACCAGCGGCGTACTTGGTTGGCTGGATCTGACAATAAGAACGTTTTATCTAAAATATAATCTCTATCAATTTTTATATCCGGTAAATAAGGCTCCACATCTCTCAATTCGGATATAAGATTTTCTATATAATCTGAATCGATATCTTGTCCTTGATATGGTACCACCAAATTCAGCCTCATACCCAGGGAAATATCAAACCAGTGATCAAAAGGCGCCTCAACAACAACTCTTTTTAACCACTCATAAATCCCACATAAATAATCAATGTTTAAATTCACAAAGCTGTCACCAAAGACGGTATCGGGAGCAAGACTTTCAACGGTGATACCATCAGGAAGTGCAGAAAAATCATCAAAACCATGACGATCCATAAACTGGGCAATTGCCAATAGATAATTTTTATTAAAAGAGTTCGAAATATTCTTCGTAGCGACGGCGCCGACGTCGGCGTCATTAACACCGATATTTGTCTCTTTGGCACCAGAAAAAATATCAATAATTGAACCATTCCATTTTGAAAAACTAGCATCAGCTATCTCAGAAAAATTGTAATACCCCATTGAGTCAAAATTTATAACCCCCCTATTGCGAAAATTACTTCTGGCCTCTGGGATGACCCCATTGGGGTAGTGCTGCCAATAATAAAAAGCATTATAAAACGCAGCTGGGCCGGCACCGCCGGTAATACCCTCCTGGAATGCCTGTGTTATTGTATCCAATGAACTTACAGTGCTTTGAAATATTAATTTATAAATGGAACTAGTATCGGAGGGCTTATTAAGGTCAGAAGCCCAACTCCACAGCGCGCCATCCTTGTCTACTGGTGAAAAGAAAGTTAAAAAGAAATCCCAAAAAGTAGAAAGTTTTCCGCCCTTTACCGCTATAGGAGCATCGAAAATGAGTAAACCATGGGCCTCATATTCTTCTTCCACTTTTCCTATGACCTTCCTTATAAAATTATGTATTTTCCTAACAACTTCTTCATAGTTAGGCACCTGTACTCCAGGTTGACCATATGATTGAGCGCCTGTTGGGCTATGGCCCGGAAGTGGAAAAATGTTTTTGTATAGTGGGTTGCCGCCGTCGCGTGTGAAAAAAGTGTTAATAATTGGCTCACCAGTTTCTACTGACTGATTGTGGGGGACGTCTTGTAGGGTGATGCCGGGAGCTGCTCCATACGTCATCCCATATGCATTAACATCATCATAAGCTCTAAAAATAGCGCTTTCCCAAAGCGCAAAAGCTTCTTTAAACTTTCCCCAAAAACTATAAAAATATGGTTCTGCATCCTCCAAAGACGAGGGTTCGTTATAGGTTGTAGCTAATTTAGACTTCATTCTTACATAGGGTTCAAAGAAGAGGCCCCCTTCGAGATCAGAAGGGAAAGGCTTTTGTCCATCAATCTGCCAACCCTCGTTTTTATCAATTAACTCGAAGAAGGGCATCTTATTTTTTTCTAAACTATTTGGATCTCCAAGTGTTTTTGGGCGCGATGGATACATTGCCTTATTCATTATTTCATTATGTATAGCATACTTGAAAAAATCATTTTTAAAATATTCTCCCTCCCCCAGCGTGATAAACTCATCTTTCCAGTTGGGGTTAGTGTGATAGCGTATACGACTATCCATTAAAGAATCAACTTCTAGAGCCTCTTCCATAATAAGAATATCTAAGCTTTCTTCTGGAGTTTTTACTTTTAGTTCTTCGGCTTTTGCTACATCGTCGAGGGGGGCGCCATTTTCGTCTACCATGGCGTCTACATCTAATGTTAATCTACGTGCATTTACTATTTTTTCAGAATATTCTAAAAGAGGGCCATATCCTGTCGATAAAACACTCTCAACTGAAGATTTAACATTTTTCTTTACAATGCCCATATATGCTTCATCTTCGATGATGTCAGATATATTCGCAAATGAAAACATAAAAATATTTTTAAGAAACTCTTCTACAATACAAACTTTTATTAGCATTTTATATAATCCAAACAAATTTGCAATCTGAAGTGCGTCTGGTGTGGCAAACATACTAACTACGCATTCTAGGCTTTTTCTAATATCATCTACGTCTAATTTATTTTTATCAGGATTTAATAAGGGTGTCGCGTCTGTGTCAATACATTTAGATTCAGTTTCTTGATTAGTTAGCGGAAGCGAATTAAAGTTCTTAGCTTCAAATAATTTATTTTTAGATGTATTATTCCAAACAGTCTCAAGAATTAAATTTGAAGCAATCGGAAAAATGCCTTTAAATATGGAGGCTGGATTATCTCCAGTGACGGCCGTCATGAACATCATTTCTGGAAGAACTTTGCCAGTTGGTATAGACGGGCTTTTAAACCAATACTTAAAAAGCCCGTTCTCAAAATCATTCATATCAAAAATTTCACCTTCTTCTTCATCTTTCTTAGATTTTTCAGGAGGTGGATATTCATAATCTTTAATATCCCCATTAAAACAAAGTACTTTAATTTGTGGGGATTCGATAGATGTTCCTTTAAAACCCATCGGATTGCCAGAAAAATTAAAAACCATATATATGATATACGGCGTATTAGGAATATCATATTCAAATATTGCTATTTTATTCTCTGGTTCATATTTTATTAATTGATTCATGCCGCCGTTATCAGAAGTTGTAATTTCAGCAATCATATTCCGGAATTTCTTGGCAACAAGCTTCTTTCCTTCAGAATCGGTGTCCGATTCATAAGCGTCCACAGACGCTGCCAGCATAGTATTGACAGCGCTCTTATACGCAGCCGAAGGATCCTCTGGATCGACTTCCACATTGGACAGCTGATTAATCAAAATATTAACTGCATCGCCGCTCATAACTTCTTTTATTAATGGTTTATAGGCGGAGAGGTTATTATTAAAAACGTCATCAATGGTTTTGTATGTACGATTATTCAGCCTTTCCTGCATAAAAAGCTGTGTTGGATCAGATTGATTAGGCATCATCGGCTTCATTCCAACTTGATTTGGAGAACAAGGGCCGCAAAAAAGTGGAGGATATAGATCTTCCATCATCTGCTTATCCATTAACGGTAAAATTGCCGACAAATCATCTAAAACTTGTTGTTGATCTCCTTCAACTAAGGCTATAATATCGTCTGGCGCGATGGACTCACCAAGATTCTCCACATTAATGGGGTCGCAAAGACTTGAAAAAGCACTTTGTAGGGCGTCATATTCATCAATAACTGCGTCATATGTATCCGGATCAATTAACTTTCCCAAATCAAACAAAAAAGCATGTGCTTGAGTTGGAGAAATAAATCCGATTGGGAAAGGCAATTCGACAATTGCGCCCGAGTCAGGATCCTCTTTTTTATATGTCTGGTTCTCTTTGGTAGGATCATATCCAGTTTGTGCAACAATTGCGGCTAGAGATAGGCCTGGAAATTGTTGTAATATAGTCATACTCACTTCGTCGCCCATTAATATTAGTGCCGGCTCTTCATAATTTCCATCAAAAGAGCTGTCATTGCATTCAGTTGTAAATAATCTTTTTAATTCGCGGGGCGAAAATGCATCTCCTAGCTTTTCAAACCCATCTACCAAAGTTTGAATGTCCTGGTTGAAAAAATGTTTTTCTTTAAGATCTTTAAACTTGTCCCAAAGTTCTTGTTCTCCCTTGTCTTTATATACTTGAGAGTCCATTATCCAATCTTTGGGGCTCGCAAAACCAAAGGGGCTATCGGTGCCATTACATAAATCTTTAGTTAAATTCCCACTAAACTCATCCTTAACATATTTTAAAACAACCATTGTGGTAGCAAAAACGAGATTCATTCCCATATCTTTAAGACCATTTGCAAACGCGTCTTTGAAGCCTTTCATTTTATCCTCGGACTTCAGATACTTTTTAATAGGATTAATCATTCTGTCTAAAGCTAAAGTTCCATCCTGATCCGAATCATATAACTTATCTTTTGCTGCGGTTGTCATCCCATCTATCATTTCATCAGAGATATCTTGGAATTCATCGAGTAAACGAGTGACTGGCCCGTATAAAGTTAATACACAATCACATATGGCATCGCTAGCTTGATCATCAGCCCATTTTGCTAATTCTTCATTAAAGTCATCTGGGGCTCTTCCAAACTTCTTTTGCATATATGGGTCAGAACAATAAGCAGAAGTTAATTTAGACACAACCTGAATCTCTGTCCATGGAGTCGCTGGGTCGGGTGGAAATTTCTTGGGGTATCTAGCGGATGCAATTTTGTAAAGCTCGCCAACTCGGCCTGTAATCTTTCCTTCCAATTTTGCAATTGCCATTTCGCCTGGTGCACCCAGATTTCTTAAACATGGATAGAGTTGTTGTCGAATTTCTGCTATTGGCACCTTCTTCAATATCGTTTGGCATAAATGTCTTTTCATGTCGCTGTTTTTGACACATTTAAACAGAAGCGTTGCAGCTATTTTTATTAATTCAGATATTGGAATTCTGTTTAGCAACTTATCAAAAAGAGCCGTCATGGACTTTACCTCTCCACTGAGGGCTTTCAATAAATTATCGTCGCCAGCATACATGTTAGTAACATTTGATGCCCCAACAACCATATTTTTAACGTCCGGACTCATTAGTTGGAGGGGATCTTTTATATATTTCCCAGTAAACAGAAGGTCTTTAAATATCGGATTTTTTAACTGGAGTATATCCAAAGGCGTGCCTGGCATGGATCCACCCTGGCCAGAATAATGTACTTCTGGGGGAGGGTAAATATATGTATGGACAAAATCTAACCATGATTGTTCCATGGAAAATAAATCAGTACTATAATTGCCCCCATCTTTTAAATATCGCGCATACCTTCTATTAATTTCTGGCAATAAATGTATAAAATTATTAATTCCCGGGAGGGCAAATGGACCATTTCCTTTTATGGCATTAAGGCCTTCTTTAAGAATATAGGGGGTTAAATCCGCGCCCTCTTCACACAAACAATCTGCAACTTCACTAAAAGAAACATATTGTAAAATATAATCTTTTGTAAAACCAAACTGCAATGCTGACAGTGGGGTAGTATCTTTTAACTCTTCTAAGCTAGGGTGGCCATTGGTTCGCATTAGGCCATCAAGTATCTGATAAATTTGACTTATGGAGCCGGCTGCACATTTAGCATCAAAGTTGACTTCCACCCCTTCTCTAGCAAAAGCAATATTCATCTGTGCGTCAAAGTGTAGTAAAATATTTTCTAAATTTTCTAAATTTTGCTTAAGATCTTTAACTAAAATTAATACTTCCCTATTGGTGACACTATAATCTATATTAGGAGCATTCTGAGATAATGAATCTACCCACCCTCGATCAAACATAACTTTAATCCATAAAGTCTGATATTCTGGAAGCCTAGGCACAATGTGCCAAGATTGTGTTGTTGACACCTCTTTTGGCTTGCCCGTAACTGGATCATTTGATCTTTTAACTTTTCTATTTTGTGGTATAAAACCAAAGTCTTTTGACCAATTTTTAATTTGGTCTTTGCGGATTGTCTTGTCTAAATCCTTTTCTAATTTTTTTAGTGCCCAAAATTTACAATTATTAACAAATTCCTCATTGCCAAGAAGGCCGACGCCGGGGGCTCCTTTTTTAGAAGCGGGATATCCAATATTATATTTATTGAGCCCATCTTTATAATTAACCAAATTTGGATTTTTGGTCATGTTCTCAAAAACCAATGGAACTATATAATATTTGCCATCAGCTGATAAATGTGCTTTTTCTCTCTGCCACCAGAGTTGCTTATTCCCAATATTTTTCTTTTCATAATCTCTATTTTTTTCGTTCCCAAAAGTTACAGACGGTCCAATGCCATAAGATTTCTTTATCACGCTTATTTTATATGCCCAACTAAAATTTTCTTCCGGAGGGAACAAATTAGCATCATTCATTTTCTTTTTGATGATACCCATGAATCCCTCAAGAGTCGGAGAATATTTGCCGCTTACTGCAGTCAAAACGACAACGCCTTTTTCTGGTTCCTCTTTTAATCTGTTATATAATTTTTCAATTATTATATCTAAAGCTGTTTTGTTAGCCACTTTCTGACCTCTTTTTTTGTAAACTTAAGTTGTAGATACTTGGCCACTATTAATATAGTCACTGCTAAATTGTTCTAATCTTTGTATCTTAATACCGGAGCCTCTCATTCCGTGTAACATAAGGCTTTTCTTGCAAGATAGCGCACTTGTTATGGCGTCAAAGCCAGCAGTCATGCAATCAAAAGACATTAGGGTTTCTCCCCCCGCAAGAGAAGTTGGGTTTCCAGTTGCAAGGGTACCAATAGCCATGCTAGTTGGAGATGGATGTTTGTGGCTCATAAGTGCAGTATTAAATTTATGCTGAAACATTAAAAAATTATCCACAACGGTTGCCAATTCATTAATATTATCAACTATGTCATTTAGCGCCCTTAATACATTATTTCCTTTTGGGATAGGTTGGGGCTTGCCGCCGCCGGCAATTAAATTAATACTGCCAGGTCCCCAAACTGGAAAGCCCAATGAATTTTTAAGATCTATTCCGCTGCAAATTTTAATATTTTCACGTCCAATAATACGGAGCTGATCTGCCTTCACAACTGCAGCAGATTTCCCAGCCACCGACCCAATATTGCCGCCAGGGACTGCAAACATATCATCAACATCACATTTAGCAGAGACATAAATTCTAGCAGCATCTTTTTTTGCATTTGGATTAAGTGGCACTCCGGGAACTTTGCCCTTCGCTGTGCCATGTGAATCTAAACCTGCATATATATCGACCGCAGAACAGCCAAAAGCGCCGACTCCCCCATAACCGGCGCCATGTATATATGGTTCACCAGTTTTGGGATCCGTTTTTTCATTCATTCTGTCTAGACCGATTCTTATCCCAGAACCATAAGACCCTTCAATGTGATTTTCGCCTTTGGCATATCTAGATATATTAGGCACCCGATGGGGGTTGGGATCGCCATCAATGCCACTATAAAATATGCTTGTACTTCGGTCTAAATTTAATCCAGTTTGATCAAAAAATAAAGCTCTATTTCTAAGGGGAATACTTAACGTCATTTTATTATTTTCCTTTATGCGGAAGCTTTGTCCTTTTTCTTCACTACCGGCTTCGCTGTTTTAAGGTACACGGTTCCGGCCCCCCCTTGCGTCACCCAGGCGCGCCATGCTTTCGGTGAACTCTTATGGGGGCCGGTGTATGAACAACCATTTTTCTTTAATCTCGCACGTGCCCATTTAAAGTCTGCTCCATGTACTTTCAGCATTGAAGAGGACCAAGGCCTGTTCAATCTCACGTGATAGTGGTTAGCGTGAGCGGGTACCATACTAAACATTTTCAGTATTTTTTTCCTTGTTGCTCCCCCATCTCCTACAAAAGCTTTAAATAACTTTTTAAACGCAGGATCGGGGGTACCAAACCAAAGATCATATTGTTGTTTTTCCAACTCCAACATTCGTTTTTTTAGCCAGGGCCCAAATCTGGAGCCTTTTTTGTTGTTTACTCCAAAATATATTGCAGAGCCAGGAAAATATTTAAGTGTAAGAAGCCCCAACGCAATAGTTTTATCATAGTCTACAACCATGCCCTTGTGTTTTTTTGCTTTGTCAGGGCTCTCATAAAGTCGTTGAAAACGGCGGGGGGAGGCGCCTGGCCCCGACAGAACTAGGCTGGTACCAGGAGAGTTTTTATAATCAATTGGCAAAGTCATATCAAAATCATTACCCTCTCTGTGAGAATTGTGGCCTCGCACCATATCAATACCATTGGCCCATTTTGGGGAAACATCTCCTATCATCCATTGTATACCTGATTTTCCTTTTTGGGATCCTCTAACTATAGTAGCATATGCGCCGCTCTTAGCAGGTTTGGCAGCTTTACCCCATATGGGATTTTCTAAGACTTTATCTATAAATTCTCCTACTTTCTTATTACCATAAGAATAGTTATAAACTTGTCTCCTTTGAGCAGTATATTTTTTACCTTTTACAAAAGCTGATATATTAATTAATCCTAAAGGATTTGGGCCGCACTCTACTTTTCCAGAAGGGACGCTTCCCTTGGCGCCCTTTTTCTTGCCCTTAATTCTCGCTCTGCAATCTTTCTCACAGGCTTTCAATTGTTTTCGCTTAACTGTATTGGCTCTTTGTCTTGCTTTCTTGCCCTTTGCACATTTTACATTAGGGTCAGCTAATTTATGTTTATCAGGGAGTGGCTTTCCTTCGTAGTTATAAGCATTTCCATCATCGTCATATGAAACAGGAACTTCTGCTGGTTTTACTTTTATAGCCGGAGCTTTTATTGGAATTCCATCAACTTTTCCACTTTCTAATAAAGAAGGTGTGCCGAATCTTTTTTCTAGTGGGCCATAGTGGCCACCTGCGGTATTCAGGTCCAAATATAATCCTTCTAATTTAGTCAGATTATCTGCTGGAGGGGGCTGAATATCTTTACATCCATTAAATTGTTTACCGCCGGGAAGACCTTTGGGGTCACAAGGATTTTGTGATATAAATCTTTTAATATTTGGCTTAACAACGGTCAATGTTTCAGCCTCTTTGGGCGTATAAATGTGTATCTCCAAATCTTTCCCTGGATTAAAGCCACTTTTGTTATTCACAAAAATCTTTTCAAAAACTGGATCAATCGCGAAGGAGTAAGAAGAGTCGAGATAATCTATTCTTTTAAGCTTAGTACTCCCAATTGTGTTACTAGATAATTGCTCCACTAAACCAGCTAGAGAATAACCACCTCCAGAAAATGATTTAATATTTATAAATTTGGGATTGGCTGTTGCACCTAAACCTTTCTTAAGGTCGGTATTCTTTATTTTATCAACCACTTCTTTATGAAAATCCGCAAAAGTGGCGCCCGAGTCAGAGCCAAAAGTAGCTTTTTTAACCCCGATCTTAGAATAAACATTCAGCTGGGTCGTTACATATACTATATTTCTTTTTTGTTTGTGAACCATTTCATACAAAGACTCTTGAATTTTTTTTCTAAATCCCATCCCCCGCCAAAGAGTTTCTCCCGGAGAATCACCCTGGAGCCCATGGAGAAAATATATTAACTCATAAGGTTTCGTTAAATCAGCTCCCTGCGGGACGACAATTGCGGTCTTGCCTTTCTGTGCTTTAGTTTCTGAAGAATTATATAATAAAGTTTTTCCCTTAAACTCTGAAAAGAAACTTTTATCTTGGGCTGAAATTTCGGCACTGTCACCCTCAGACTTAATAACCATGCCGGGCGTTTTTAAGACTTCGGTTGCAGAAACTGCGGTTGGAGCGCTGGCCTCTTCCCACCATGTAATCCAGTCAAAACTGAGCGGGGCCGAAACTCCTCTGAAAATAAAATTCACCCATCGACCAGACAATCTTAAAGTTTTTGCTTTGTTGCTCTCAATAAATTTTTTGCCACTGTCGTATTCACCTTTGAGTTTCTTATAGTCCGGTTCGTTTTTGGCCAATTGGGTGCCCCCCTTCTTATAAATCAGGGCGCCCTCATAAAACTTTTTTAGTTCATCAATGGCTTGATTTAAGGGATCTTTAGACGAAGCTAGCGTCATAGTAGTCAGCCATTCTATAGTGAATGAAGAGGTGCGACCGATGTATGCAGCAACAGCATTTTTAGGCAAGTCTGGGGCTTTATCTGATAAGTGATATTCAACTTCCACTTTGTTGGGATCAATGGCAATCATAATATCCTTTATGTCATTGTCGTGCCAATGATTGGCCTCGGTAGAACTATAATCCGCGTCCCATAATTGTATTTTTTTCAAATTTTTAAACTTACCGAATTTTTTTATTCGAGCTAAGTTGGAAATTGCAATAGCGCCATAACGATCCGCAACCAAAGTTGTTTGTTGAATTTTTTTCTTTTGAATTGAAAATTTCTCACTTAAAACTTTATTAACTGCCCCAACTAGTTTTTCAATATGACCTGCAACTCCTGCGCCTATGGACTTTTGTTCATATGACATTGTTTGTCTATTAAATATTTTTGATGTACCATCGAAGTTCCATACCGGCCATTGTCTATCTCCGTATGTCGTGAGTTTCGTGTTTGGCTTCGATGTGGCGCGGGGATATCCATTATTTTTGGTCATTTTCTCCTTTGACCACATCATTTCAGGCATTACAAAAACAAGATTCCGGCGGGCCCCATCAAATTGAGGATTTTTTTTGGTCATTTGAGTTATTGTTTTTCCAATCTCATTCCACTCTTTTGAATCATTTGCAAATTTTCCTTGATCATGGAAAAAATAAATTACTTCAAGGCCTTTATTTGGACTAACACCAGTTGGCATATATATTAGTACACTGCGACCCTCTCCTTCGATCATCTGCAACCCGTCTTTTGTGCCGTTCCCCTCTAATTTACCAATATAAACAATTCCTTTAAAGTTATCATTGCTTTTGGGATCCACTAATTTTGCTAGCCATTTCGGCGCTTCAGCTCCTGGGGCGCCATTTATTAATTTGTTTTCTTGATGGCCGGCGTCTGTAGTTAAAGGTATGACATCATCCAACTTAGATGCCTTCTTGTTTTTATTAATGCAATCTCCAACTGCCCCTTCGCCAGTATAACTTTTTTTGCAAGCGTCTATGCAATCTTTTAGTTCTTGTACATTAGCTTTTATGTTTTTAGGATCTACAGGACCTGCAAAATACAGCCGGCTGATGGCCCCCTTATTTGCCAACTCTACCTTCACTAAGTCGCCAGGGGCGGCCCCTTGGCGCTGTACTAATGTATCGATTGCTTGTATTGTCGGGTATGCATCAATTGCCAGCTTATCTTGCCTGGTTTCTTCCGGAAGATTATCCGGTTTTGTTAACATAAAATGTAACTCAGGGACACAAACTTTATACGTATTTAAGCTGTATTTTGCAGAGGCGCCTGTGTTGGAATTTAATGCAACTGCACTATCCTGGGGGGTGCATTCGTTATCAACCCTCAACAATACACCAATAAGAGTGCCAGAGGTTTTAAACTTATTTGGGGTAAAAACCCTATCCTTCATCCGAGCTATTATAGACTGAGGTGTCTCAGACTGAGAATCAATGCTCTCTTGATCTACATCATCAACATTAAAATCATTAAGATATCCTGGCTGAATATCCAATATTGGAGGCCTGCTCATCTATTATTTATCTCCACTCTGGATTATATCAAAAAGATGCTCCTTATCTTCATCATTTAATTCTAAAGAGTCGTCCCGCCTTTTGTTTAAAATTGCAGTAATTTTAACTAACTGCTCATTAGAGCGCTGCAGGGTTTCAACATATTTAGAAGCAATCATGCCTAATTGTTTGTGGTTCTCTAAATCAGAGGTTTTTTTCATCTCCAATAAAAGATCTGTTAATAAGGTACTTGTTATCGCTCGATCATTTCTAATGTTTTTTATTGACTCTTCAATATAGTCATTAATGTCCTCTACTCTTCTTCCCATTTCTTTCTAAAATCCCTATACTTAATCCTTAATTTGTTTAAGGAGCTTACGACTTGTTTGGTGTTTAAACCAGTAATCTCTCTGATGTATAGGTAAATAGCTTTCTTATTAAAAATTTCTATATTTTCAGATTCTTCAAAAAGAATTTTTACGGCTTGAATAACTTTTTTATCATTTGTTCTTGTTGCCACCACTTCCCATGCAACAATATTGTTCCTAAAGTGCGCCCAAAATTCTCTTTTAATTGCATCTTGCATTGAAGTATTATAAACAACAAGGGGGTGACTATTATTAATATTCTCACTCTCAGGCACACAATAATTTTCAATTAATACTTCTCGCCTATATCTCTGTGATGTTTTCTTGACTTTGTGTATAAACCAATTTTTTGTTATGACACTAAAATAAGAAAAAGCCTTTGAACCCTTGCTTGGGTCATATTTATCTAATATAGTGATCAGCCAATTTTTACAGTCTTCTTTTAAATAATCAATATTGGGAAGGCTAGTAAACTTGTAAGTATAAACAATTTTATCAACCATTTCGTCAAAGGCCGGGCCGATGAGTGTTGCGTATAAAGAATTTCTTGTTTTTGGATCATTCGTATTACAATATTCAATTATTGCATTTTCATGTACTTTTGTAAAATACATGTTTTTTCTTTTACGAGCCATTGTTTATATGTCTTCCTCATTATGCCCTTCTTCATCAGCATAATTAATATCATAAGTGGCCCTAAAATTTTTAGCGCTTTCCGAAAGAAGCTTCGAGTGCCGCAAAAGATTCTCCAACGTAGTATCCCCATAAAATCTTTCTAAATTATATACAATATCAACATGCTCAGAGTACTCTTCTAAACTAATAAATAAGCCTTCTAGTTCCTCAGATATATTAAGAAAACGCTTTACTAACTGTACTATATACCAAACTAATAATCCATTGATTACAACGGAAATTCCTAAAAATATTTCAATCATCTTTTATCCTTCAGCTCCTCTTTGTGTTGATCAAGCTCTTTTTTAGAATTCTTAATGAATTCTTCAACATGTGAACCAACTTTTGGTTTGTCGGGTTCCGGGCTCTTAGAGAGATTGTGAAAAATACTTGGCTTGCGATAAATATTTTTAGACTTACAGCGTTTGCAGTCTTCGGCCTCTTCAGTCATGCCATGATTTTCTTTCCATTCTTCACAGCAATCATCACATGCATAGACATATATGGGCATTTTATGCCTTGTTGTCTGTATCTGTGGTATCTACATTTTGTTGTAAACTTTCTTCAAAATTATCATCAAATTTAACAAGCGGAGGATTTATAACCACCAATCCATGTGGGGAATCTTTTATCTTAAAGCCGCTCAATACCGGAACAATATCAGATTGCTCCATTAAACTTTTTTGTAGCGCCATCATAACAGCTCCCACGGCTTGATCTGACATTCGCATTTCTTTTAATTTCATTTAATTTCTCCTTTTATTAAATTGTAATCATGATCATACATCATTTCGGCTAAACCTTTAAATGTTATACTTGGGCCCCAATTTAGTTTCTCTTTTGCTTTTGTATAATCTCCCAAAAGCAGCGGCACCTCATGAGGTCTGTAAAATTGAGGATCGATATCAACATAAAATTCAGGATTTCCTAGGCCTGCGTGATGGAATACATAATGTAAAAACTCTTCCACGGTATGTGCTTCATTTGTAGCAATAACATAATCTCCTGGCTTATCTTGTTGTAACATAAGCCACATGGCTTTAACATAATCGCCGGCGAAACCCCAATCCCTTTTAGAATGTATATTTCCTAATGAAAGTCTTTTCTGTAATCCTAATTTAATCCTCGCTGCAGCCAGAGTAATCTTTCTAGTTACAAAGGTCTCTCCTCTTCGTGGGGATTCGTGATTAAAAAGAATCCCACTTGAAGCATGGATACCATATGATTTTCTATAATTCCTCACAAGATTGTGTGCAAACACTTTTGCACAGGCGTAAGGAGAGGCCGGCATAAGCTTAGACTCCTCATTAAAAGGAATGTTGACATTATCGCCAAACATTTCAGAAGATGAAGCCTGATAAAAGCGGGCATGTGGTACAATGTGGCGCATGGCCTCCAATAATCGTAATGTCCCCATGGCCACGCCGTCTACGGTATTTATCGGCACGTCAAAAGATACTCTAACATGAGATTGAGCAGCTAAATTGTAAATTTCATCTGGTTTATATTTCAAAAATAATGACCACATGCATGAAGAATCATTTAGATCAAAATATTCTAAAATAAAATTTTCATTATTATAAATATGATCAACCCTTTCAGTGCGAATAGTAGATGTCCTTCGTTTCGCACCGACCACTTTATACCCCTTTTCTAACAATAACTCTGCTAAATAAGAACCATCTTGACCAGTTACTCCTGTAATAAAAGCTGTTTTCATACCCCTAACTCTCTAAAACATTTATCAATAGCATCACGTGCGTTAATTTTAGCATACCAACCAATATTTTTTAAAGGTATTGTGCCGGCTAAAGTATGTTTGACATCCCCTTTTCTCTCCGGGGCATATCGCCAGTCTGGAATGTGATATTTTTCAACTATAGTTTTTATGTCATTTAATGACAAAGAAACCCCAGCACCAACATCAAAACACACTCCATGAAATTTATCTTCATAATTCATACAAAATATATTCACATCTACAATATCTTCAACATGAATATAATCTCTTGTTTGTTCGCCATCTCCATCAAATCTTAATGATTCTCTTTGTCTTAACATTTCCATCCACGCACAAATAACCGTAGAATAGGCGCCGCCGTGTTCTTGGTCTTCGGAAAAAACATTAAAATAACGAAGACAAACAGTATCCAATCCATATAATTCAGAATATAATTCACATTCCATTTCGGAAATTAATTTATGTAATCCATATGGAGATTTGGGGCCGTTGCCATCTCCAGTCGCGGCCGATGACGAACTAAAAATCACCCTTTTAACTCCATGATTTTTAGCCCACTCAAGTAAAACAGAAGTGCCATATGCATTTTGTTTAAATGTATAGCTGGGCCTTTCAACCGAATACTCTACTCTTGGGAGAGCAGATAGGTGAAAAACATAATCAAACTGCTCGTTTGGCAAACAACAAAGAATATCTTCTCCTTCTTTTAAATCAACACCTTTTACTTCGTAATTAAGTTCAATTAATTTATTATATATTTTATTACCAATATATCCTTTGTGTCCTGTAACTAATATTTTCTCTTTCACTTATTTATTCCTTTTTGTTAAAATTATATCTAATTTTTTCAACTCGCGTAGATATCATCTATGGGGCCAACTCTCCCTTCATGTTGATACCCTTTCTCAACTAATAGATCCTTAATTCTATTATCGTTGTAATTGTTCTCAACCAAGATTATTTTAATATTATATTTGTCAAAGTCTAGCGCGTTTAATATTTCAAACTCTGACCCTTCTGTGTCTACCGTACAAAAATCGATATTATAAACACTGTTTCGACTCAATATATTATTTAGTAAATCTGTTTGAACTGTGATCACATCATGGCCCGTATTGTTTGGGTGCCTCACTTCATTCTTAATTCGAGGGAGATGATTTTTATGATAACTCTTGACAATACCACTTAGTCCCTTACCCCAGCCACAAATGTCTAAAAATTGAGCTTCACCAATATAGTCTGATATGGCGACACACTCACAAACACATTTTCTATTTTCCTTAAGTAGTTTAAATCTAGCCGGGCTTGGTTCTATACAAATACCGGACCAGCCCATTGATTCTTCAAAAAACATTGTATTACTTTTATCAATTCCATCGTCGGCGCCGATTTCCAGAAATACCCCGTTTTTTTTATCCTTAAAATAATTTTCATAAAGCCACTTATCTTGACCATATTGACTATAGAATTTCATTCGCGACCTCTCCTACTTATCTGGATTTCTTTACCCGGGTGCTGACTAGCAACTATAAGTCCATCGGCCGAATAACTCTCTTCTTCTGTATGAGAACAAAGAATATAGAAATTTTTATTTTTTAAGAATCTCATACAGTATTCATGTACATGCTGCCCATGAGTAGAGATGAAAAAATAATTAATTTTCTGTTCCTCAATAGAATCTAGAGAGCCCAAAAGCATATCATATTCAGCCCCTTGAATGTCTGAATGTACAATATCAACTGTATCTAAGTTATATTCTTTGCGTATATTATCAATACTGGTCTGATCAAGCGTATAAGATTTTCCATCCCAGTCTACAAAATTAGTATTCCTTAAGGGTTCTCTGCCAACCGACGCTTGAGCAAATTTGCCCTCCATATTGTTGATATCAAAATTAATTTTTCCTGCTTTTAGTTTTTCTTCATTTGGTTCAATCATAATATTTGTCGGATTCTCAACTTCTTTATTAAACCACATAGAATAATATGACCAATTGCTGCCAAGCTCTATCATAGTTGCTTGGGGCGGTATGTCTTTTAATACTTCATAAAAAGCTTTTTCTTCCTGTGGTTCGTGGTGCCCTTTTAAGTCTCGAATTATTGTCGTCATCCAATCACCATGATAGCCGCCTTTTACAACCTTTATGCCGTTATGCATTATTTGATATTTGTCCTCGGCAATCATCCCAGCATTGTCAACTTTCGGTATATACGAACAATCTCCACAACTTATCGTCAATTTAGCTCGATCAGTTAGCATCTTCTATCCTCCTTATTTTTTTCCTTACAATTTCCCAAATATTATATTCATCCAAAACCTTATTCCTGCTTCTTCTTAACGATTCTATCGTTTCATCGGTAACAGGAGCTTCTAATATTTTTTTTATTTTTGCGGCGGGATCAGGATCATACAAATCTATGCATCGGTAACTCAAGGGATCAAAAAAATCATCTATATTAGGGCAGCCCCAATATATTGGGATAGACCAAGAAAGATACGCATCCGCTAATTTCTCAGTCCAATAATTTTTCTCTTGAGAGTTTTCTAATACAACACTATAAGTATAGGGAGACAAGCCACGTAATTTGCAATTACCATCATAATTTAATTCCCCCTTATAATTTTTTTTATAATCCTGTTTATTATGACCTCTTCCATAAAGATCGATCATATTTTCATTTGTGATCAATTTCTTAACAAAATTTTGTCTATGATTGTGCTTTGATGAAACTACACAACTAATTTTTTTTTCTTTCTCAGGATAAGGCATTTCTTTTAGCTGGTCATAACTTCTGTTTACCCACCATGTTATACCACAATGAGTGTTTTCCCATATAAGCATATGCTTGAATGTTCTGGATAGCTTTTCTATAAAATTTGGTTCACGTTTAATATATATTGTTTTGTCAGGATCAATATTATAATTCGTATTTTTTCCTCCAAGAATTATATAATAATCAGCATTATTGATATTTGAGACGCCCACAATATCTTTCCAGACACCAGAAAGGCCCGGTGTTTGCTTATTATAGCGTTGCAATAAACTAGCCGGGTACTCATTCCACGAATTTATAAAGAAAACTTTGTTCATTTTTCGGCAACCACAACTTTCTCACTTATCTTCATTATAATTCCCTTTTATTAAAATAACATCCTTTCTATCTTTTTCTTCATCGCGATTTTCTTTCATTTTTATCATACCCTGCAGGGATAAAAATTTCAAGCCGTGGGCATAGATGTGTTTTTTTGAATTATATAAGATATCTCGCGCATCATCAACATAGTATCTGAGATATGGATTATGAGAAGAAACATTTTCAGTAAATGGAATTGTATTTGATGGTAAATGAATAACATCAAAATCGCGACATGCACGCTTTCCATATAAGGACAATGGGGCGCTACCTCCAACACAGAAATCTTCTAAGTCTAAGTCGCTATTTTCAATTATATGCTTAGTCTCTTTTACAAACTGCTTAATGTTTGGTGTATTAAATGCGCCCACCTTTGAAGTGTTTATAAATTCTAAAGTAGGTTCGTGGAATGCAATAGTTGCATTTCTCCAGGCCTCTTCGTAAGTGTCTGTGGTATGTACGCTTGGCTTTCCAATACCAACAACATCTCTAATTTCATTTTTTACGCGTGTGGCTGTTTCTGGGCCGGCACATTCAAATAAAATAACCTTTACTGCGCTTCCTTTAGAAAAATTTAAATTAGCTTGTTCATGAGCGCCTGGATATCCATTTGTTTCATTGCCAAGCCACGTTTCGTCAGAATAGGAAGAGATAACATAATTTAATTTACCAGTATCACTAAGTTCAATATCCTTTTGATAAATAACAGAGACATTGTTTTTTGTAAAAATCTGAGAGATTTTATCAAAATGAGGCTGACAATGGGCACAAAGAGATGTCACAAATACATTTTTCTTTAGTCTCATGTATTCTAGAGCCATGGCATCTGCCGTGTCTCTGTCTAGACCCGTTGGGACAATATCCCTCTTATTTAAAAAATAATCCGCAGAACACATTAATTGGCCCGCATCTGGGGCACTTTCTTTGCAAATGAGGGGTACACCATAGGTAATGGCCGCGGCGGTGCGGTGAGCACCATTTAAAAGCATGTGGTTGTCGTTTACAGGAACAAATGACTTCTCTTCATCAAAACCTGTTGTTTTCATCTCCTCCAAGATCGAGTGATAGGCATTATAAAAATCTTCTAAATTGTTTTTAGCAGGTCTCTTTTCGGTAAACCCACCCCATACTTCCAGGTGATTTTCATATACTGATTTTGCAAAAAAGTCTTCTACGCCTTTTTCACGATGCCGAGCATATAAAGTCTTTGCTGGTAGGTCAAACCTCCAGGCAGTCAAAAGTTCGGTCGCATCATCAATGACAAACCTATCTTTGTATTTACTTTTAATGCCATAAACCCTTGAATACTTAGGTTTGCGTCGAATCTCTGACTCATATGATAGTTGTTTTTTACGCTTTTCTGGTACTACATGATCGTTATTGTCATGAAGATTATAAACATATATTAACTCTTTGACAAAAGATATTTTATCCCCAGCCATCTCCAGCATGGGAAACATAAAAGCTAAATCCCAAGCAGCTTCGTAAAAATTATCTTCTTTATTTTTAAGATCTTCTACTTTGATCTGTTTCCAAAGATGATATTTGAAGGTTCTTAAGGCTGAAGTCATCCATGGGGAATTCCTGTAAGAGCGATTTCTTATTATTTTTTTAGGAACTGCCTTCTCACAGAATTTGCTGCGCTCTCCAGAAGGATAAAGTACATGGCTTCCATAAGTCAGCCAACAATCATCACTATAATATTTACATAATGTCGATAATACTTCGGCATTCGCAAACCAGTCATCTCCATCTAAAGAAACAATTATATCTTCGCCTTTTGGGTCTGAAACATTGATAGCATTATAAATATTTTCTAGGGCGCCCACATTCGTTTTATTCTGAATCAAAGTAAACCGAGAATCTGTTTCAATTTCTCTTTTAATAATAGAAACACTATCATCAGAGGAAGCATCATCAACCAGCACACATTGAAAATCTGTATATTTTTGTGCTTTGATACTGCGTATACACGCTTTAACCCACTTTTCCACATTGTAAAGAGGGACAATTATTTTAAAATGCATTTCTCAACTACCTCGGCAATTTCTTGTCTTTTCTCAACAAAACACTTTATCAAATCTGAACCTTTCTTCTTAAACCATGGTTCTTTTGTGGCGCCCACTAAATCATTAGTTATTAAGCTCATGTTCATCATTCTTGCTTCAACCACTATCCTGGAAAAAGTCTCCGGCGTTGAAGGAAAAAATATTAAATTTTCATTTTTGGATATATTTTCTAAAAATATATTTGGTGGTGCGGGATCTATTAGCTCATAATCAATGCCCTTAATACGACAATATTCAATTGACCCGACTGTATTCTTATGTGCGATATGAGAATTCATAATAGAGCTTTTTTCATTTTTAGTCTTTTTGGAGAGGTCCTCTAGAAGCTTAAGCGTTTTGAGCGACCATAAGTTTCCACTTAAATTAACAATGTTGTTGAGTGATAAATTAACCCTTACAATATCGGCATGAAATTTAGTTTGACACAAAATAGCTTGTGCATTTTTATAAAAATCAAAATTAATTATTTCTGTTTTGGGAGCAATAAAATCCGGATAATTCGCAGGATTTCTGGTTTTAAGATATTTGTGATCATGCTCATAGATCACATAAGGCAACGAGCCCTCTGTAATTTTGTCTTTTACAGAGGGCTCTAAATTGATAAAGTTAGATATGATTGCACCATCCATATCATTTAACGACTTGTTAGTGACCAAATGACTTTGCAAACTGACAACATCGTGACCATTTTTTTTCAAGATACAAATTAATTCTTCATTGTTTAATTCGCCACCCCCAACCAAATGTTCAGCAAAAAAGTCAGCTATAAAAAGCAACTTAGTCATACTTTTCTTCGTTCAACTCATTAAGCCAACTTTGCACATCTACGCTCTCTGAAGCATATTCCTTTAGACAATCATTAAATGCCTTATACTGTTTTTCTTCACTGAAATTTTTTAATACCCATTTCTGAAGATCTTTGGCCTGCTTTTTAAATCTACCATAGTCTTTATAAATCTCTCTTAATTTCATTTTATAAGAGCCGGGTTGTGCATATGCCCACATTGAGCCTTTTTCTAATACACCATCCCAAACAGCATGATCGGGTATTGGCTGAATATCATAGCCCACTTTTCCAAAATGAGCTTTCATTTTTTCTTTGCCAGTTTTCTTATCTTTTTTAGGTGCAAAAAGAAAATCTATATGGCCGCTCCATGCCGGAGCCACCACTGGAAGTCCTGAATATGCAGCCTCAAACAACGGTAGCCCAAAGCCCTCGCCATGGGTTAAAGAAACTAAAGCTTTAATTTTTGGATGTTTATACAAAGAATGCATTTCTTCATCCGACATATCTCCATGTAAAAGATATATTTTGCATTGCCTATTTTCGTACTGTTTCAAAAAGTTTGTAATTGTTTTCGTCGTATGTTCACGATCAATAATTGAATTACCCTTTGTAAAGGCTTTCACAACTAAACCAACATCCGGATTGTCAATAAATTCCTCAACAAACCACTTAATAGTATTAGATAAATTTTTTCTTGGGCCCCACTGAGCTACCGTGAGGAAATTAAAATCAGTCTTTAGATCTAAATTTACATTAACATCTTCATATTGTTTTACTGGATAGTGTACAACCTCTACATCCTTTTGGCATTTTAGTTCAGCCTTCTGGCCTGTATTTTTATCTACGCCATCATACGTAGTTTTTAAAAACACTTGTTTAGAATGTTCCGATACCGTAATTACCTTATTCATATGATTAACTTTTTCAAGCCAAACCGGAGATACTCTAGTTGTTTCAATTCCAGCAGTTACACCAATATTAACCGGTGCCATTTGCTGCCATTCATTTGGAATTGTAACCTGTATACTAATATCGTATTGGGGACGTCCCTGCGTTTGATGGTGATACGCGGCGGTTTTTTGAATTAAGCTATCTAGCCACCGGCGTTCGTCATTATCTTCGTGTATCCAGCCGCATTGACCCCACGGTACCGGCAATACATGTATATCATATACATCTTCAACTGCTTTGAGAGCCCTTAAAACAAATCTTCCATGTTCTCCGTAACCAGATCGAGTCAAAACTGGCGCTCTTACTATTATTTTTTGTTTCATTATAGTTCCTTTAATTCCCAATTAGTATAGCCATGGCGAGTTTCCCAAGATCCCATTTCTTCATGTATTGTAGTTAATGTTTTTTCCCATGAACTACAATAGTTTTCGAAATTATAATTTTTTACAACATGATCACGGCCTAATTTTCCCATTTTTTCTCTTTTTTTCTTCGGCATTTCATACATTTTTAACATAGCATTGATACAATCTTCTCCTGATATACGATCTTCGTAGATCCATGGAATATCTTGAGAACCAATAACTGCCTTCGAAGCTGGTTCAATACCAATCCCAAACCAATTTTTTCCATCTGTAACTTGCTCTTGAAGGCCACCCGTCATATTAACAATAATAGGAGTTTCACAAGACAAGGATTCAAGCGTAGCCAAGCCGAAGCCCTCTGCATCAGCAATATTAATAGTGCAATCACACATGTTATACATCAAAGACAGCACCATCGGATCAACCTTTTGTTGAGAAAATAATACTTCTCCGTTGGTCAAGCCCAATTCTAGGAGTATCGCCTCTAGATCTTGGCCATGTTGATCTTTGACATCAGTGTGCATAATCAATGATGCCTTGTCGTGCCCAACTTTATCTAAAAACTCTTTAAACCAAAAAATCAAAGAGCCGCTCTGTTTTCTTCTAGCATTTCTATTATTCCAAAAAAATAAAAATTTACTTTCATCATATTCGTTTCCGAAAGACTTGCCAAAAGAATTTTTTGCAAAATTATCAACATCTTCTACAGGATGTTTCGAAAATATTTGTGAATCCACCGCATGCGGCAGATACATAGATCTTACATTTGGAGAAACGTTTTTAACAACATCATCAGTTACTTTTGAAATGGTTGCAATAAAATCATTTGATTCATAATATTTTTTATTATACGTTGGATAGGGTCGATTATCCCAAACATGGTAATAAACCATTGGCACCAAGGGACGAATCTCATTTTCCATTTGCCACAACCAGCCAAAGAATCTAGGATCAGTCATAAACCAAAGAATATCTGGTTTTTCTTGTCTCAAGATAGAACGAAGTAGATCCGGGTTTCCATACCCATCAACCGGCAATGTTATCCAGTCTTCTCCATATTCCTCCGTCTTAATAGGCTGATAAGTCTGATGTTTCATTGCCCCACCAAGACTAAAAAATTTAAACTTTCCAGTCTTTAACATCGCCTCAATCATATATTTAGTTTGTGTGCCAACTCCAGATGGAGCAAAAGGCATATCACTAATTGTTAAAACCTTAATCTTTTTTTGTGTTTCCAAGCTAATCCCTCACTTACAATGTTTTGTATTATAAAATTCGCACGTTCCATATCTACCATGGCAAAACAAACGATTTTTAATATGCTTCTTGTGGGATATATTATAAAGGGCTTTATTTAATATTTTAAGAGCATTTTCAGTTTTTTTATTTCCACTAGTGACTCTGAATAATTCCACATTATTTGTTTTAGCCGTTCTTTTAATAAGCGCAAAATGAGTTTCTAAATTTGTAGGATCGATTTTGTGTTTGATGGCAAAAAAATGTTTGTATAAAGTTAATTGATAGGTTGTCATTTTTTCAGATTTTCTTCTAGTATCCCATCCCCACGAACATGTTTTCCAATCAATAACATGATGTTTTCCATCGGGAGTTTTAACAACTAAATCCACAAATCCTTTAAAATTGTATCCATCATAATCCTCAATTGGTTCAAACAACTTCTCCTCAACAGAAACAAGCGTATAAGTACCAAAATAGTCCTTTAAAGCAGGAAGAATATGGTCCACTAACATTATGCCTTGTGAACGCATATCAGTGACTAATTTTTTATTGAAGCCCAAAGTATCTGGAAGCTCTTTTAGTTCTTTAAGAAATTGTTCCTGAAAATATTCTTTTGGATTAGAAATATTATTTTCAACTAGCTGTTCGCATGTAGAGTGCATTGCACTTCCGAAAGCAGTGTGTTCATTTCCCTTAAAACCATCAATCTTATCTAAATAAACTAGTTTATGTTTCCATGGACACTCAGTCCATAATTTCATTTCTGAAAAGGAGATGTGAGACAACTTATACCTCTTTTGTTGTTTTAGTCGTTGTTTTAGAGGCGCGTGCCTTACTATTTTCTGGCGTAGTAGTTTCTCTAGTCGCTCTTGATTTGGGAACTGTTTTCTTCGTAGGTGCCTTTGATTTTGTAAAAGATTTTGCTTTCTTAATCTTAAGGTGCCACGTTGCCTCTGCATCTTCAGCTTTTCTAAAATTACTAACCGAGTCGGGGCCATCAACAGCTTCTACTTTAAAATCTTTATGTTTCTTTTCAAATTCTTTTACAATAGTGTGTTTTTTAATTATTATTTTCTTTTCAGGGCGCAAACCATCCCAGAATAAGCTTTTCTTAATTACTACATTCGACTGATCTAAAAACTCAATATGCATTTCTATATTCTCCTTCATTACTATAGTTCATTTCATATTCTTCCATTATGTTATTAATTTTATTATATAATACCGGACTTATATTCTTTAAGTATTTTTTATCTCTAAGAAAATAATTTTCAAAGCCATTAGCAAAATATTCATTAATGCTAGTAATTGCATAAGGAGAATAAAATAATCCCATTATAAGGCTCTCTAAAAGAGGATATCCAACAATATTATACAAATAATAATCCAAATGTTTATCATATTCTGGATCATTAAATTTATCCTCCGGAGGCTCATATCCTTCCTGATCTAAGAGATTGTAAAGTGTGCGCCGTTTCGAAAGGAATTCATCTTTTAAGACATCATCAAAATAAATATCTTTGCCATAACTTTCTTCTACAGCATGAGCCATTTCATGTACAATATCATCAATCATATCGTTTTCGCTTTCTTGCTTATTTGTTATGTATAACGCGCCATCTTTATATTTTGCGTTAAAGGGTGTGTTGCTATCATTAAAAGCCTTAAAGCTTCCCACATACATTGCATCGACATTGTTCACGAGCCACTTAGGAACAAGGCCCTCAACAGTATCTAACACATATTGAAGATCAAAGTGGTAAGGAAGCTGATCCTTCAAAAAAACTAACTTATCACCGTATACTAGACGTTCTTTACTACTCTTTTTAGCGGCAGTGCTGCTCTCAACAATATATTCTTTCATTTTAAAGAAGCCCTTCACTCTTCATCATTTTTTCACCTTCATCAAAATCATAAATTGCCTGTTGGTATCCACGAATAAAATTCTCTTCAGCAACAGCTAAAAGAAATTCTGGAAACTCTTTTGCTACTGTCTTAATAATCATCTCAACATTAACTTCATCATTTTCAGGGCTTACTTGATTACCAACATAATCAACGAGCCACTCTTTTAATTCATTTGACTTCTCGACTGGCTTAAGAAGGTCCGGATTTTCATCAATACTCATTTATTTCTCCATTAAAGTTTTAAAATCTTTTCGATATTTCCAAAGCAACGATATATAAAAAATTGTTACCAAGCTAGGAACAACTATAGATTCAACACTCAAGTCAAGGAACAAGTGGAATAAAATAATATTAATAATTATTGGTGCTAACGCGACGAGTGACAATTTAACACATCGGTTAATAATAAGTGCAAAGCCACAAAGCACTTCCACGCCCTTCAAAAGAGGAAAAAAATAAGGAGCCGCTGATAGCCCATATAGAAACTCGTGAGATTCCGGCAGAGGTGTGGGGCTCGAAAAGAAATTAAAAAACCCGCTTAACCCATAAACGAAAAATATTAAACCGAGACAAATCTCCGTAACATTCTCACTAATTGTTTCTAATATTTTATATAATCTTACTTTCATAACATAATCTCCTTTCATAGTATAACATTATAATTTATTTGTCAACATATTTTAAAGGATTTTTGCTGCGAGGGTTGCAACCTTTGATCGTTCACCTTTAACTAGCGTTACATGACCTGAGATATCATGTGCTTTAAACTTTTCCACGGCATATGCCAAGCCATTAGATGTTTCATCTACATATACGTTATCAATTTGGTCGATATCTCCAGTTAAAACAACTTTTGTGTTTTCTCCAACTCTTGTAATAATAGTCTTTAATTCATGAGCTGTCAAATTTTGCGCTTCGTCGATAATGATATATGCATTAGATATCGAACGACCCCTTATATATGTTAAAGCTTCAATTTCAATTGTTCCTTGCGCCATGTACATAGCTAATGTTTCTTTATCGTTGGCCATCAAATGTCGTAAATTGTCTTGGATGGGTGCTAACCATGGCGTCATTTTCTCTTCCATAGTTCCAGGCAAATAACCTATATCTTTTCCCAACGGCTGAATTGGCCTAGACACAATTAATCTTTTATAAATTGTCCTTTTGTCACCCTCAACCACTTGAGCCAAGCCGGAAGCTATAGCTAAAAGTGTTTTACCACTGCCAGCTTTACCAACTAATGTGACAACTTTCACATTTGGATCCATTAACAGGTCTAGACAGAAATTTTGTTCTTTATTTCTTGGTTTAACACCCCAGATTCCTTTTTTAAATTCTCCATTGATTCTTTTAAGTGGTTTTGAATAATCATAAAACCGAGCTAAAGCTGTTTTTTTATCATTTGCGCTAGAGACCAGTAAAATAAAATGATTTTGAAAAAGCTTAATATCTTCTTTGTCTAAATAAATTTTTTCACCCGCATAAAATTGATCAATTGTTTGATCATCCACTAAGTGTGTTTTGTATCCGCTATATAAATTTTCTGTATTTTTTACAACCTGTCCCATAACATAATCTTCAGTTGGAAGACCGAGCGCATCACACTTAACTCTCATATTTATATCTCTAGAAACAACAATAACTTTTCTTCTTGGATTTTTATTTTTTTGTTCTAGCGCGACGGTGATAATTTCATTATCTGCGATGGACATATCAAGGGGACTAGTCTCTGCAGAAACGACAAAAAGAATTCCCTTCCCCTTGGCGATTCGTATCCCGGAATGTAAAGACCCCTTGTCTCTTAACGAATCTAGACTTCGTATAAAACTCCTAGCATTTGTTCCCACCCCATCTTGGCGCTTTTTATGTTTGTCCACCTCCTCCAACACCTTAAAAGGAACAACTATATCATTATTCTGAAAAGAGGTTAGCGCGGTGGCGTCTGTTAAATAAACACTAGTATCTAATATATAAGTTTTTTTTGCCATGTAATTCTGGAGATTGTATTATATACACAATAAATAGTATTAATCAAGGTAATATCAAAAAGAACTTCTGTTTTGCACCCCCACCTTAATAGTTATTAAATGGAGGGTATGTAAAAATGAAAAGGTTACTAATACTGGTTATTTTATTTTCTTTAATGTTTCCAACTGTTTCGAACGCAGGTCTTATATACTGCGATAAAGAGTGTTTCAAATTAAAAGACTCTCAGATAACAACTATTAAGGGGCTTTTATATGAAGTGGCGGAAAGTCAAAATAAAAAAACAAAAAAAACTTTCTTACCACATGTGGCCGAAACAATTGTTTGGATGGATAAAAAACACAAAGAAGAAAAGGTCTATAAATTAGAAGATTTAAAAAAAGACGATAAGGCAAATTTAATCAACACATCAATAAGTTTTATTCTCGATGTGCTTTATGGAAGAACAAAATTTAATCCGCGTGTGGTTTTATATCACTGGGGTATCGTTGGTGAAAAGGTTATTGCCGAATATAAAGAAAAGATAGTTGATAAAAAGACTGTGATAGAATATAAGCTGGAGTTAAAAAAATGAACTTAATAAAAAAATTATTAACCATGATTGGCGCCTTATTTATATTATCAACATGTACGTCTTTCAACTCAAACATACCTATAGGTTATAATTATAATACAGAAAGAGTTGTAGAAAATCTTCCAAGAGATTCATTTCTATTTATTCTGGTTGAAGAATATTACGAACACTGTTATACATCCGCGCTTAGTGACAAAAAAGAGTGTATCGTTTTTAAGGATACCGGAGCATTTAGTGGATCTGCCTTTGTAATATATAATACGCCGGGAGGAAGCTTGGTTATAACGGCTGATCATATATGTCAAACATCTGGCCCCAATATGAAACAGAAAATGACTTTAACAACTTTAAATGGTAAAACATATAGAGCTAAAATTTTAGAAAGAGATTCTAAAAGGCAAAACGATGTATGTATGATCTACGCAAAAAATTTAAAAAAGCCACCAGTTAAATTAGCTCTTAGTGGGCCTAAGCCGGGTGCAAAACTTTTTAATATTGCTGCACCTGCAGGTATTTTTAATATTAATATGGTCCCTATATTAGAGGGTCGTTATAATGGATTGTCTTTTGCTGGAAGTGCAATATATTCAATTCCAGCAGCCGGGGGATCTTCGGGATCAATGGTGCTTAATTATAACTTTGAATTAGTTGGATTAATCCATTCACTGCATATAAGATTTCCCACGGTAACAGTGGGCCCGTCTTATGAAGTTATAAGTGAGTTTATAAGAAAAGGAATTAAAAAGCACTCTCATATATAGTTTATTGTTAAACTGATGAGTCTTCGCGAAGTTTTTTATTTTTGCTTTTGCGCTTTCGATTATTGTTTTGCCCCTTTTTTAAAGCTATACTAGCTTTTTTCTCTGCAAATTCTTTTTTGAGTGGGGGATCCCAAATTTTAACTTTATATCCACTTGCTAGGCGTCTGACCTTGACTAAAGCATGTTTTTCAGATAGAGCATTTCTTTCTTTATCTGCTTCCGCAAACGTTTTAAACAGCGCTACTGTTTTCCACACTTTGTTATTCTCTTGTTTTGACATTGATCATCCTTTTATTTAATATGGTGGAGGCGTGGGGAGTCGAACCCCAGTCCGAAAAGAATTAATATTACCGTCATTCACAAGAATAGATGCTTAACCACCCAAACATCAGCCACCTGTTACCAGGGCTTTCCATTTACCATCTTAAGGCGATGGCTACCAAAAAGTACATAGTAAACTACAATACTTAAGTCCCCTTATTATAAAAATAAAGATATTCGTCCCCGCAATAAATTACATGAACTAGGTTATTTGAACCCTTAAAAACTAGCAGATGATATCGTATATGCCACCGAATTAACTTTTTTTATAAAGCGTTAATAACTCCAGACTATGCAGCTAAGGCGTAGTCAAACTCCATATCATTGTTGGCGTTTAAATTTTGAGTATTTTTATTGTGCTACTCACACAATCTTGCACGCTAATATCTCAACCCTCCGTCAAGACCAGTTCGCCCCCATATCAAAGATCCACAACATTATTATATAATATTGATTAATAATTATTCATCATTTTCTTCAAAAAAACTTTCTGTATTATATTTTTTTAATAGATGTCTGAAATCGTTTGGTAATAGCCCCAAAAACCTAGCACCCTCTCTTTTAGACCTAGTAGTAGAGAGGGCCACTTTGAGCACAGCGTCCTGTACAACCTCTCTAATAGAATACCATATTGGTATACCAAAACATTTTCCACCAAACGGTTTTGTTGCTAACTCCAACTTAAGAGCAATAACATCCTCTAGAGAAAGAGCGTTCAACATTAATTCGAACTCTTCTGAAGAAAGATCACTTTTTCTTAACTTCCTAGAGACACTGTAGTGAGCGTTTTTCCCTGAAAGTCTCTTTTTCTTTTTCCAAGACATCTTAAATTTAATTCTCAAATATGTTACAATATTTTATGTAATTATTTAATTACTAATTAAGATTAAAATAAATTAATTTATATACTGTATGTTATTTCACTTATAAGTGCAGCGTCTTTCCCTGTTTCTGTTTCAGAAGGAGGGTAATCTGGGCTAGGTGGTTCTTCTTTTATGCTATCAGTCATCTCACCTTCAAATTTATCAAAATATAATTTAAGATTTGTAAGCCCCCACTCTTTAAAAGTTGCAGCGTCTTCCGGAGCAATAAGGCCTTCGTAGGCTGTTACGATTTGCTGTTGTACTTGATTCAATGCTGCCTCAGAAGCGTCAGCTCCTTGTTGTACGTAAGGGTCATCAGAGTCTAATTTAACAAATGTGTTTTCTTCCTCTTCAGCATCTTTTTTGGCTGCCTCAACATCTTGAGGTCTGGATGGTAGAAATTTTTCTGCATCCGCTGGAGCATTAATAACATCATCTTGCTCCACTTCCACTTCGAAGTCAACCTCATTCAACTGTGGTGTCGGAGCGTTTCTGTTAGCGTCAATCGGATTCAATAGATTTAAGAAATTAGTTAAAAAGTGGTATCTAAAAGACTCCCTTTCTTTTTTATTAGAAGACAAGTTTGTATAAGGATCTTCAATTTGTACAATGATCCTTTTAAGGAGCGCGTCTAGTACATTAATGCCGGTATTTTTATGAATAACCTTATCAGCAACTGCAGTTTTTTTAGAAACTTCAGGTATAAGATGACGAATAACTTTCCTTAACCTTTTTTCTTCTAGACGCACTTGTTTCTTTTTTCTTTTCTGTACAATACGAATACCTTCGCGAATTAATAATCTGAGTTGCTGTTCTTGCTGATTCATTCTGTTGTGACTCCCATTGATTTATATAAATAGTCTTCAATCTCTCTAATTAACCCCTCTTCTTTATCATCTCGTTTTCCGGCATAGCCTTCTACTGCACCGCCGCCCATGGCTGATATTTCTTCTAATTGACCACCAAGAGACAGATCCTGTTGGATTAATGAGCTGATTACTTTTTCCGGAATTCCGCTCATATTATATAAAAAAGAAAATATTTGGGGAAGCACTTTTGTATAATCATAAGTTATTTCACTTCCAGGTAAAATATCTTTTAAAGTTTTTGTATATAATTTATTGTCAACTTTTTCTATAGTCGAGTTTGGATCTTGGGAGTGATTAATTCTTGCAGAGAGATCAGTCTGAGCCGTCCATATATTACCGCCGTCTAATGAAGAGGCTACCTGATCCTTTGTTAATTTTGGATTTTTGGGATATCTCGCTAATATATTTTCAGCTCCGCAGGTACCAAATTGCATTAATTGTATTTCTTTGGGGTCATGATAATCATCATATAAATTATCATTATTTAATTCTTTAAACGCTAACCCCAATAATTCATCTTTTTTGTGTTCATTTGTGCTGAAAGCGCCAACCCCATGTATATCAGATGGTTTAAAAACTATGTTGCTATTTTCACCGCCGGTTTCTTCTAAAGGAATTGCCGGCGCCCAAGATCCATACATTTCTGTTGTGTCAGCTTCATTAAGTGTTTCTTCAATTAGCCCAAGAAAGATACCCAGAGGAATCTGGGAAACCTCCTCTAAACTCTCTTGTGCAGAATTTAATTTTGATTTAATCAAATCATAAACAAAAGGATCATAAAATCCCATTATTTCTTCAAATTGTTCTGGTTCAGCAATCTTTAAAGCTTTCCGAATAGTGGTGCCAGACATTTCTCCCAGGCCGGGAATTTCAATTTCTATGTGAGGTGCGACAGCTATATAAGCATGATCTTTAACTCCATGGAAGTCTTCTTCGATCTCAAAATCCTTAAAATATCTAGGCGTACCTTTTTTAGTAAGTCCACCTAAAGTTTCTCTTGGAAATCTGGGTTTGTCTCCATCACACACATTGGGATCTGCATCCATATCTTTACAGCCAACAAAATAGACCACAACTGTACCAGGATCTAAATTGCGCGTAATTTCAATTGCATTATACGGATTTTTAGTTTGTACCAGTTTTGAAGGGTCAACATCATGCCCTGCTACAATTTCCTGCTTTTCTTGGAAATTAAATGGAGACTTAGGTACACCGCCTTTATCTGACATATCTACTTTATCAGAGGTTGCTAAATATACTTCATCAAATCGAGGATCATTTAGTAGAGATTTGTAGACTTCTGCGTGATGTCTGCCCATGGGTTGAAACCTACCCGGGTAAATTGCGACCATCTTTTTTCCATCATCATCATAGAGGGACATGTATTCTTCATGCTCTTCTGATGTCATTGGATCTGCTGGGCTGCGCCGCGCACTTCTTTCTTCTTCTTCATAGCGCGCTGTTCTTGCATCTTCGTATTCGTCATTTTTGCCCCATGGGCCCTCTATAACATCCCCTTCGGCAATAACTCCTTGTTCTTTCGCTGCTTTAATTTTATCTTTAATTGCGCCTCCAGCGCCTGTTACAATGAAATCTCCTGTCACTTTCAGAGGTCGATCGGTCAAGCCTCGAACAACAATCCCTTCATGACCTTCTAAGCCCCCCTTAGTGCTATCTGAGGCGCGTTTGACGTCCATTCCTAGGGCGTGGGTACCCTGGTTGAAGAGAGCGCCGTTAATGGCCGTTTTTACGTCCTCTGGAGTCTCTAAAAATTCCATGAGAGGAGTTCCGTTTAAAACAGCAAAATAAATCTCTTTGCTTATTGCCCACGCTTCTTTTCCGTCACGTTTTTTGACTTTTGCATCAAATGGATTAATTGCCTGAGACAACCACTCACCTAAAGAGTGAGTTTCACTTTCATTTTCTGTCATTTGTACGGTAAACGGTTGATTTAAAGTCTTGGCAAAGTCAACATCTGTAATTAATTCTGTTGCAACGTCCCCAACCAAACTAACCTCATGTTGTTCTGCAATTGGCTGTACTTTTTCAATAATGGATTGAAGAACACCAGGGTCATAACTAATTTCAGTACTTCCGGCCTTTATAGGCTTTCCAGTTTCTGGATCAGTTGGTCTCTCTAATCCTGGTCTGTCCATTCCTGTGCCTTTTTTAATTCGCCATGGTTGAGCCTTCTTTTCATAAAATTGGTTAACCCCATGAAGAGCTAATATTTTTTCGCCATATTCAATGACGTTGGTTTTCCCCTTTTTCATATATTCCGTATTAAAATACTTGGTAGGGTCATCCCACATTCCCAAAGCTTTCAATTCTGGTTTTATTTGAGGGAGCACCTCATTAAATATTTTTAAAAGTTCATCAATTGCCGGCGGCATGCCATGTCCTTCTGGCCATTTTTTGTAAGCATCTGCAGAAGTTAAGCCCATAACAGAAGAAGGTTCGGAACTACCGCGATCCATTCTAAAATCTTTTCCAGTCGGAGTTGAAGGATCATCGACAAGTTTGAAACTTACATTAATGCCATCAAACTTAACGCTCCCGGGATTAGTAGAAAGATGATCTACGATAGTTTGAAAATACTTTACTAAATCTTGGCCCGTTTTAACACTTGGTATGTCAAAAGGGTGTTGCATATGTCCCGCAGTGCCCATTAATAATTTCCCTTATTCGTCCGCAGCCGCAAAAATATCCAAAAGTTCATTTTCTGCGCCGCTTCTTTCAGAAGCCGGCTTCGCTTTTAATGTTTGATACGTTTGCCACAATTTATCTTCAGCATCAGTAACTGCGGCTGCTCCGCCTGCAAGTATCGCATGGCCGCCCATTGAAGGGGAGGCGCCAGCTTTTGGAGTCCCCACAATTGCTGCAGCTGCAGCGACTTCATCGCCTTCTTCTTCACCCTCATCACCTTCGTCAAACACGCTGGGATATGCTTTTCTCAATTCTTCAGGCGACCCCTTGGCCAAGCCCACCGCGTATTTCATTAATTTATGTTCTTCTGGAAAGTCTTCTTCATCATCCAACCACCAAATTAAATCTTTATCTTGATCACCATCATCTTCCGCTTTGGTAACCTTATCAAATTCTTTATATATTTCATCCCACATTCCCATCATTGTTAAATGTTCTTGTGTACCGGGTTTAATATTTGGATCAATAATAAGAACATTTTTCACTGCATCTACACCAGAGCCGGGACCATCCATTGCATTAAAAAGCAGTTGTGCAAGGTCACGGGCCGTTTGCTCTCCCTTTTCCGTTCTTTTCGTAATTTCTGATTTGTTTTCTGTCTCTATACCCTCTCCAAAATCTTTGCCGGATACTAGGTTCCCTATTCCTTTTGAAAGCCATCCGGATTTATATCGGTCTGGGCTCTGACTAAACGCGTTTTTGCCCGTCGCGGCGCTGTATACCAAATTAATTGGATCAACCTTTTTAAAAAATTTATCATACCAATTATCTGTAACTCCAAGAGCGTCTGAAGTCCACGCTGCAGCGCCAACCGTGGCGCCAAGTTTAAGAGCCCCAACAATAAATGGGATAGCCGGCGGAAATTCTAAAAGAAGTTCTTTGTCTTCCTTAAAAATTTCTTCTAATAATTCTTTATCTTCATTTAAAATTGCTTCTTTGATAAGATTTTTTAATTCTTTTTTGGTTAAACTTTGTAAATCATTCATTATTATTTTTTCCCCTTCAAAGATTTTCGCCCAGCTTCTAAAGCCTTAGTTACTTCTGGATCCATTAATGCTTTTTGGCCCGCCGGTGTTAATCCCTCTGGTCTTCCCGTGTATGGATTGGTTAATGTTGGGGGAGCCATTCCACTAGTATCGACTCCTGGCGCACCAAAGTCTGCGCCACCCACACCAGTAATTGCTATATCTTCTGCTGTCATAGGACCGGTCGGAACCTTTGCTTTCTTTCTCCTTTTTTTACCACCTTTCGCGCAGTATTTAACTCCTTTGCAATGGTCCCTGGAAAGCCAATAATCAGGGCGCCCGGGCTTTGCAAAATCCTTCCCATTCCATCGCCATCCGCGGCCTTCTAACCATTTTATCGACATACCTAACGCCGCCTCTTTTTTAGCGGCCGTATTGCCAGCCATTCCTGAGCCACCTTGCCCATCGGGGTCAGGAATTCCAGTATCAGGAGTATCTGGTAAAGCTCCAGCTGCACGATCTTGCTCTCTAACTTTCAATTCTATGCACGCGTCCTTATCTCCTTTCTCACATGCTGCTCTAAGTTGAGCGTCAGTCATTTGATCCATTAATTTCTGCTTTTCTACGCTGACTTCCCCTTCTTCACCACCAACGGAACCTGTTACTTTCAATGCGGCATAAATTCCTAAGCCTGTGCAGAGTACCGGATGTTTTTTACACCAAGCTCCTAGGGCTCTAAAAATGCGCCCTTTACTAAGATTTTTCCAAAAGCCCGGTTTTGCAGCGCCCCGGCCTGCTCCTTTGGCTGCTCCTTTGGCTGCCGCTTTGGCTGCTAGTCTCTTTTGTAATCTAGCTGCCATAGCTTTGCTTGGCTTGAACTTCGCCAATTTAGCTGCCATCTTCTTCGCAGATGCATTTTTCGCCATTGGCTTCATGCCGCGTTGTGCCATGGCCAGATGAAGTTTCTGTCTAGAGAGGGTATCCCACGCTTTGCCCCTTGGCTTATTTATCCATGTTTTACCGTGTTTACCTACCCACTTGCTCCAACTATAACCCTTAGTACCAACCTTCCCACCGCGTTGCATCATTTTTTGCAGCATTTTTTTACCGAGTTTGGTACCTCCGAGTTTTGAAAGACTTTTGGTTCCCACCCTCGCGGCGCCGCGGCCGAGGCGGGCCAGACCGGTGAGCGACTCTAATAATACTATAGATGGAAAAATATTCTCTTCTTTTCCTTCGTGTAAAAGGCTTAGTGCCGCCGAAACTGCGCCCACATTTTTTCGATATTCTTGTTGCGCTCTAAATTCTCTAAGGAGGAAATCATTTTCAAGATGAAGGCCCTCAGTTATTGCCTTCTTCATCTTTTCTTTATTTTCCCGGTTTTGTTTTCCTGCTTTTACCAAAGCCTTTTTAGCTTTGCATGCAGTAGTTTGTATTGTTTTTAGAGCATCCTTTGTTAAAAAGTCCACTTGAGGCGTATTAATTTCTTCTCCTCTCTCTACATAAGCTTTTTCCAATGTTGCTGAAATATGTTTTTCAAATTCATCAATCACAGGCCCTTTCGCCGCGCACATTTGATTTAAAATATCTAATTTTCTTTGGGCAGAGGCTTCCTTTGGTATTTCTTCCTCGCCTTCTTCATCACTTTGTGCCAATAAAGATTTGGTCGATTCCAAGCCTTTCTTTAAAATTTCAGCTTTGTTTTCGGGTCCATCGTCGCTTTTTTTGGATTCGTCACCTTCAACTTCTTCAACTTCTTCAGTTTCTTCAGTTTCTTCAGCTTCAACGAGCCAATTTTCGAAAAGAGTATGAGGGTGTTTGTTATCTATTTTTTCTTGTAGTAATTTTTCACTATAAGAGACAGTCTCTTTATTTATTTTTTTTTTTTCGTTTACTGGTTTTCGCGCTTCAACACCCTGTGGATGAGGATCTGATTCTACGACGACATCATCCTCACTTTCTTCTTCTTCTAGTACTGCTTCGCCTTCTCCCTCTAGGGATCCCTCTTCACCCGTTCGATAATCAATTGGGTTCATATACGCTTGCAGTTCTTCTTCAAGGGTTTCCTCTTTGAGGGTTTCTTTTTCCGGAAACTTATAACCCCACTTTTCCATTAACAGACTGTTAAGTTCTTTATCTTTCCATTGTTTCGTCGACATATGGTTTGCTCCTTTAATAGAGGTACGCTTATAAATAGTTTCATTAAGCTGAATATTCTTTATTTTAGATGTTTTAATGCCGTCTTCCCAGTCTCTCAAACAAAAATTCCCTTCCCTATATGCTTCGTCCTCCATCCCTCTTAAAAATTTATCATCTTGAGCATAGCCAGGTTTGGTAGAAAACTCTCTATTAAAGTCTCCCCGACAATTTTGATTATGATGTACCAGCTCATGAGATAAAGATCTTAAAATATCTTTAATATGGCGCTTATCCACCATTATGGTGATAGCCATTTGAGAAGGATCATAATACGCTGTTTTACCCAAAGGGTTGAGCGAGTTTTCCTCATCGGAAGCAAAATTAATCGTAGGAGGCTTATTAAAGCCCAATCTTTTTTGTGCGAAGGGGAGAAACTCTCTTGCCAATTGTTCCAGTTGTGTTAAATCATAGGAAGTACTATTATTTATTACATATCCCATTACGTAATAAGTAGTTAGATTTTATCTTTATGGCTTGAAAAATGAATTTGATGAAGACTATCTACTCCCAGGCTTTTTGATAATAAATCTTTGAATTCGTTAGAAGAATTAAAATTTATTTTATTTCCATCTTTATAAAGAGCCCACGATCTTACCTTCTCTAAAACATCCATTTTATTAACAACAAGATGAGTAACACCGTTGATATGAATGGCTTTTCTAAGAAAATTTAAATCCATCCAATTAACTTGACGTTTTCTTCCTGTTGTGGCGCCATATTCTTCGCCCACTTCTTGAATTAAACTGTAAACGGAGCCTTCTGGTTGAAAACTTTTTGCTCCAACATATGTTTCATACCCTTTTGCAACGCCCCAAACATGTCTGATGTTTTGAGGTGGTATTCCATTCATGCATGCTGCAGCAGAAATACAATTAGAAGATGTAACATAGGGATAATCTCCCCAATCTATATCTAATCCAAATCCTTGGGCGCCCTCAAATAATACTTTTGAGTTGGGAGTATTAACATATAGCTCATCATATAAATCCACAATATATGGTTCTAATTCTGGAATGTCCTTAGCTCTCAGCCCTCGTCTGTCATATTTATCGCGATAGGCCGGCCCATTACCTCTTTTTGTTGTACCTATTTTTGTATCTTTCCCATCTTCTTCAAGATGATCTTTTGTAATAATGTGAGCGTTCTCCGCAACAAAAATAAGCCCATTGGTTTTAATTCCGCCGCTTTCTAACTCTCCTATTTCTTTAAAAAATTGATCGACATTAAGAACACAGCCAGATCCGATAATAGATTTAATACCAAAAAACACTCCCGCAGGAATGTGATGAGTAACAAATTTTTTCCCATTATGGAAAATTGTATGGCCGGCATTACACCCTCCGTTATAACGAATAACGTGAGTATAATCTTCTTCTTGACAAAGCGCGTGTGTTACTTTGCCCTTTCCACAATCACCGTATTGTAAATCAACAACAACATCTGCAAACATATTACCTCCAATAAGATAATATTACCATATTTCAAAGTAAACGTTTACGAATAAATACTCTTATTTTATTTTCTTTGAAATAGTCTTTTGATGCTTTTGCTTCTGGGTCAAATCTGCCTAAAACGTGTTCGACTGCTTTATCTGTGGAGAACTCTGGATCTAGATACATACTCACTGAATCATATAAATTGTTAAATTTACCAGTAGGCATTTGAATAACATTATTCATCACATAATGGGCATTTAAATCTTTATATTCTGGACCTTGATGAGGCTTCATTACTTTTTCTTTTGGCTCCCCGCTAGCTTTCGCTTTTTTGGCTCCTTTTGGCTTTTGAACTTTTTCTGGAGCGGGGAAATAATCGAATGCCGATCCCTTTTTGCCACTAGCTGTAATACTTCTAATTCCTGGTGTGCTTATTTTTCCCTTTTCATCTTTAATACCTAAAAGATATTTTGATGCCTCTTCAAATCCATCAACGTCTATTGTGCTAATAATAGTAGCTAACCAATCTTCTTCTTCCAATTTTTTGAGCCCCTTTAAATCCTCGTTTATTTCCGCGATATTCGTAATCGATTCGCGAATTTGATTATAGGCAAATTGTGTGGTCACACCCAAACCAGCTTCCCCGGTTTGTCGGATCTGAGAGGCCACCCAAATCAATGCTTGAAGTTCATGAGGTAATAAACCTAAATTCTTAGCTTCTTGTGCAACCAATCTTGCCATGTATCGA